>Ga0070658_10005370_pt1 | contig 10400 bp, 7 predicted proteins | sample KBSC13metaG_FD_64664 | JGI IMG/M metagenome (GOLD analysis project Ga0070658, IMG submission 64664) | Corn rhizosphere microbial communities from Kellogg Biological Station, Michigan, USA - KBS C1-3 metaG | ecosystem: Host-associated > Plants > Roots > Rhizosphere > Soil ... | reverse complement strand
GGGATGGCGGCGGCTAGTGCGAGTTTGCAGGCGAAGGGGTTGCTGGAGGAGCGGCGGAAGATTATCGGGGATATCCGGAATGACGTGTTTGCGTGGCTGGATCAGAAGGGGTTGAAGCATACGCCCGCGGTGACGAACTGCTTTATGGTGGAGACGGGGCGGCCGGCGCCGGAAGTGATTACGGCGATGCAGCGGGAGAACGTCTATATCGGGCGGCCGTGGCCGGTGTGGCCCACGCATGTGAGAGTCACGGTGGGCACACGGGCGGAGATGGAGAAGTTTAAGTCAGCGTTCGAGAAGGTGCTGGGGGTTTAGTTGACGGTTGCGTTCCTTAAGTGAATTGACTATCCGACATCAGCGGACACGCAACTTCGGTTGCGTTTGACCTGACGCGACTGAAGTCGCGTGTCCCTGAACTAGTTATTAAGAGTGAAGGCATAGAGCATGTCTCCGGCTCCTACTAAGATGAACTGTTTGCCGTCGAGTAAGTAAGTTTGCGGGCCGTTTGTGTGGTTCGCTAACAATGCTGTGTGCCAGAGGGGTTTGCCGGTTGCGGCGTCGAAGGCGATGAAGTGCTGGGCTCCGTCGCCGCCGAAGAGCAGACCTCCCGCGGTTGACAGCAGGCCCTGGGCTCCGCCTCCTGCGTGGAACCATTTCATTTGTCCGGTGTGATAGTCAATCGCTCGCAGACCGCTTCGGCCTCCTCCTGCTCCGTTGCCTCCACTGAAGCCGTAGCCTTCGGGGCGTTCGTCGGTATCGGTGAGATAGCTCAGGCTCAGTCCTTCCGAAGTGCCGACATAAAAGAGGCCGGTCTGCGGGCTGAAGCTGGGGGGCTGCCAGTTGGTGGCTGAGCCGGGTCCGACGAGTACGCCGTCGATCGACGGATCTTTCTCGGGATTCGGAATTGGCTGGCCGTTCGCGGCGATGCCCTTCGACCAGGTGACGTATTCGGGATCGACGAGAGTTTTCGTCAGGAGGTTCTTGCCGTTGGTCCGGTCGAGAACGAAGAAGTAGCCGTTGCGGGTGCCCTGGATCAGCATCTTGCGGGGCTGTCCTTCCCACGTGCCGTCGACGAGTACCGCGGCCTGGGTGCTGTCCCAATCGTGCGTGTCATGCGGCGAACTCTGGAAATACCAGACCATTTTGCCTGTGTCGGGATTCAGCGCGACGACGGAGCAACTGAAGAGATTGTCGCCCTTGCGGCTCTGGCCGGCTCCGACGGGATTCGGATTGCCGGTGGGGACGTAGACAAGATTCAATTCCGGATCGTAGGATGGCGGCTGCCATGTCATACCGCCGCCGTGGGTGCGCGAATAGTCGTCGGGCCAGGTGTCATAGCCGACGTCGCCGGGCTTTTGCGGCGAGGTGTACCAGGTCCACTGCAGGTCGCCGGTTTCGGGATCGAGCGATTTCATGAAACCCTGGACGTCGAGATTGTCGCCGCCGGTGCCGACGATCACGTGATTACCGACGATCAGTGGCGCGGAGGTGGAGAAGTAGCCCTGCTTCACATCGGCGATTTGCTTGTGCCAGCGCTCTTTGCCGGTGGCGGCTTCGAGGGAAACCACGTAGTTATCGGCCGTTTCCATGAAGAGCCAGTTGCCGTACATGCCGAAGCCGCGCTCACCGTCGTGGTGGCCGCCGTAAGAGTTCCAGTAGTAGTGCCAGATTTCGCGGCCGGTGCGGGCGTCGATTGCCCATGCGTGATCCGGCATCGTGGCGTAGAGAACGCCGTTGATGAGGAGGGCCGAGCACTTGAAGGTGGAGTTATCGACGTTCAGATAGATGGGCTGGCCCGTTTTGTGTTCGCCGCCGACGTTCGGTCCATCGGTGGCGCGGTTGGCCTTATAGGTCCAGGCGAGGGTGAGAGTGGCGACGTTCGATTTGTTGATCTGGTCGAGAGTGCTGTAGCGCTTCGCGGTGTAATCGCCATTGTAAGTTGGCCAGGAATCGGCGGGCGGATGGAGGAGCATATCCTTCGTCACGCCTTGCGCGGAGAGACAGGCGGGCAGCGTGATGACTGCGGCTGCGAGAGCAAGGGGAATGTTGGTCAGGGTTCTCATGGTTTTTCCTTACTTCAGAGTGCGCAGATACGCGGCGAGGTTGTGGATGTCGGCATCCGTGTATTTGAATTGCAGATCGACGTGAGCCTGCAGGGGATTGTGAGTTTCGTATTTGGGCCATTCGCCCTCGCGCAGGAAAGAGCGCATGGAGCCATCGGGGAGGCGGATGGTGATTTGCCAGTCGTCGATGGAGGCAGGGAAGCCGTTGATAACTTCGCCGGATTTCGTGGTGACCTTCGCGGTGATTGCGGTGGGGGAGGGGGCTCCGCCCGCAGCGCCGCCGCGTCCTCTGCCGCCGCGTCCGCCGCGTCCACCTCCGCCGGAAACGATCAGGCCCTGGAGAGTGGGAGCGTCGTCATTGGCTTTGGCGTCGATTCCTTTGAGGTCGCCGGCGGGGGAGTGGCAGGCGCTGCACTTGCCGACGGGGCCGTTGAAGAACGCTTCGCCGGCTTTGGCGTCACCGGAGAAGACATTCAGCTTCGTGTAACTGCCGCGTTCGGCGGCAGCGGCAACCTGCCGATGCAGCCACATGGCGATGTCGAATGCTTCCTGATCGGGCATGTCGAATTTCGGCATGCCTTTCTCGGGGCGGCCGTACTTGAGGAAGTCCGCGATTTCGCGGCCGCCGGTGCCGAGGTCGTCGAGCACCATGGCGGAGCGGATGAGATCGACAGTGGTTTTTGTTTTGCTGCCGCCGCGCGCGTTGGCGCCGTGGCAGGAGGCGCATTTATCGGCGAAGAGCTTTGCGCCGCGGTCGATGGATGCCTGATCCATATTGCGGCTTTGGGCGATATCGACGGAGACCGGGCCTGTGGCGCCGCCGCCTCCTCGTCCGCCGCGCTGGGCGCAGAGCGGGAGCGCGGCGAGACACAGAATCGCGCAGGCGAAATAGTTCGAAGGACGCATTTAATTCTCCATCCAGGGGTTGCCGGGGAAGGCCAAATGGAGACGATACGCCCTTCATTCCAGGCTGTCAAGCCGGAACTCGTGTGATTCAGAACACGAACCACTGAAATTGTTTGGGGCCGGGCAGGGGGTGGCCGGGCATTTCTTATTCGTTATTCAGGATTTGCGGAGGATGCCTCGGGCGAATGTTTCGCAGAGCTCTGTGAGGAGACGGTCTTCGTCGAGCGATTCCACCTGGCGGCCACCGAAGAGCTCGAAGGTCATGACGGAACCGAGCAGAGAGGCCAGGAAGATGGCGGCGGCTGCTTCGACATCGAGATCCGGGCGCAACTCGCCGGCTTCGGCGCGGGTGCGGAGAAACTGCGCGAAGAGCTGGCGGCCCGGGACGATAAACGTGGAGTAATAGAGCGCGGCGACGTTCGAATCGTTGAGCGCCTCGCCGAAAAGCTTGCGCAGGAACGGCATTCGTTTTTCGTACTGGTCGAAGATGACGCGCGCGAGAAGGCGGAGTTCGTCGGCGATGGTTTCGCCCGGCATGCGGAGTTCGGGCGCGGTGGCGGCGGCCGCCATGAGGTCCAGTTCTCGTTCGAGGACGGCGCGGAGGATGTTTTCGCTCGAATGGAAGCTGCGGATGATGTCGAAGGCGGGAACGCCGCTGGTTTTGGTCAGTTTTTCGAGGGTGATTTCGCGGAGCGGGTATTGTTCGAATAACTGGAGCGCGCCGTCGAGCACGCTGCGCTGGCGTTCTGAGTTGAGGGCTGACATGGCTACCTGGAATGGTAATCGCGGGACGGGCGGGAGTTCAATAGCGGGAATTCATTAGTTGGAATGTATTATGGCCGGGTCGGAGGCTTTGGGTTGGGTGGGATTTCGTTGTGGAACATTTTCGTGATTGCGCCGGCGAGGCGGAGGTACCAGTCGCTCGGGAGATCGTCACCGTCGGCGTCGAGCGTGAGCCAGTAGCCCTGGTCCGGAGCCTGGTTGCGATGGGCGGCGGCTTTGAAGATCGCCGTGCCTTCGTCGACTTCATCGAACATGGCGATCTTCAGCATGGTGACGCCCGAGGTCTTTGCGTTGTATGCCTGGCGCCAGAGGAAGTCGCCTGCGAGGCGCGGGATTTGATTTTCCTGTGCGGTGTGTTTGAGATTGCGCCAGGAGAAGCCGGGGAAGGCGACGGGCATGTAGAGCTGGTGATTGGCAGCGGCGGTCTTCATGTCGGCGGCGATGACGTCATCTTTCCATTTATCGACGGCGGGAAGAGTTCTGTAGCGGCCGACGTTCCAGGGCTGGACGATATCCATGGCGGCGTAGACTTTTGCCCACGCGGGATCGGTGCGGGAATCGGCGGTGAGTGAGGACCAGTGCGCGGGAACGCCGCCCATATAAGTGACGCGGTATTTTTCGGGCGCTTCAGATTTGAACCAGTTGATGAGGGCGAGCGCCGCGGCGGGATCTTCGGGCGGATGACTGGGGCCGTCGCCGAGTCCCATGCCCCAGATGGAGAGAAGCGGCTTGCCGTTGTGGAACTGATAGCCTGGCTGCGAAGTGATGTGGAGTTTGTCGACGAGATAGCGCCAATCGTCTTCAATGCTTCGGGCGAAGGTGGCGGGGTTGGCGCCGGAGATATCGTATTCGATCGCGAAGGTGCGGCCGGTTTCGGCGGCGGCGCGCATGACGTTGTGGAGCACGAGGTCGTGATCCCGCTCTTTGCGGGGAATCTCGCCGACGAAGCGCTGGACGAGGACGCCATCGAGGCCATACTGCTTCATCCACTGGAAGTGGCGAAGCACGGTTTTCGCGTTGCGCGAGGAGAAGACGTAGGCGGGTTTGCCGTCGATCGTCATGCCGGGGATTTCGCAGCGTTCGCCGGGATCGAGCTCGGAAACGTCGGGGAAAAGATCGACCGTGAGGGTTTCGGGAGTGGGAACGCCGCGGGACCAATGGGCCCAGCGGTGGGAACCATCGGAAGGACAGGTGAACCATCCCTGGTATCCGAGGAGTACTTTGCCGGTGAGTGTGGAGGGATCGGGATTCTCCGCGCCACAGGCAATTGTGCTGAGAAGAAAGAGGATGGGGGCTACTCGCACGGAGTCATGGTAGCAGCGTTTACGTTTGTGGCAAGGTGTTTGCAATGCATAAAGCGAGGAGGAGGCGTCGGTATGCTTCAAATGCGGAGATATGGGTTGGCGGCTGGAATGGCGGCCGCGATGTGGATGGCGCCATTCGCGGTGCAGGCGCAGGACCTTCATGCGCGAATTGACCCGGGGACGATTCTGACGGTGCGAACGAATGAGCCCATCAGCGAGGCGCGTGCGGATGGCCGGGTTTTCACGGGGACGGTGGATCAGGATGTGATGGGATCGCGCGGGCAAGTGGCGATTCCGCGCGGTTCGGAGGTCGAGTTGATCGTGCGGGTGGCGCGCGATAACGATTTGATTCTGGATTTGGATTCGGTGAAAGTGGATGGCCGGCGCTATGCGATCAACACCGATGCGACCCGCATTGAATCGAACGATCGGGATACGGTTGGGGCGAATTCGCGGACCGGAAAATTTGTTGGCGGCGGGGCCATCCTGGGCGCGATTCTCGGCGCGGCGGTTGGCGGCGGCAAGGGCGCCGCGATCGGAGCTGCGGCCGGCGCGGGTGCGGGCGCTACTGCGCAGATTGCGACGAGCGGCCGGGAAGTGCATGTGCCGCCTGAATCGCTCGTGACGTTCCGGCTTGATCGGCCGTTGGTGGTCGGTGTTCGAGATAGCGGGTATGACCGGGACGGTCATCATTACCATCGCGATTACGACTACAACCGCGATTCTGATCGGGACAACCGATGACGCTGGAAAAATGTGATGCGTGCAAGGCCACGGGGCAATGCACGACGTGCAAAGGCACCGGGAACGGTGGCCAGTGTTTTAATTGTGCAGGCACGGGGCAATGTCCTCAGTGCCAGGGGACCGGACGGCGGAAAGTCGAATCGACGAAGTAATTGACGCCGTCCGTTTGAGGAGCCCGCCGGAACCCCACCTCCCGGCGGGCTTTTTCTTTTTGTGAACGTCTGGGTGAGGTATTGCGTCCTTACTGGCATGATGGCGCGGATCGTCTTATCCGGAGTGTGCACGGCTTGCTGTATGTTGGCGCAGAGCGCGCCGCAGTTCGAGGTGGTTTCGATCCGGCCGCATGTGGTGGATCCGTCAAACGACGGTTCGAGTACGAATGTGCAGCCGGGCGGGCGGCTCATTTGCCGGAACGTTTCGGTGAAGAAGCTGATCCGGATCGCGTTTCTGGCGGAGGATTCGCAGATTCTCAATACGCCGGGATGGACGGAGACGACGAGCTACGATATCGACGCGAAGACCGTGGGCGGCGTGGAGGTGAACGAGAAAAATATTTCCGGGCTGCTGGCGTCGCTGCTGGAGAGCCGGTTTCAGTTTCATTTTCATCGGGAGCAGAGGGAGAAAGCGATTTACCGGCTGGAAGCGGTGAAGGATGGGGTGAAGCTGAAGGAGAGTCCGGAGGATGGGCGTCCGTCGATGACGGTGAATTCGAATGGGGCGACGGTGACTTTGTCGGCGCAGCGGGTTTCGATGAAGGACTTCGCGGCGACGATGCAGCGGCAGGTAGGGCGGACGATCGAAGATCATACGGGGCTTGCGGGTCAATATGATGTGGATCTGAAGTGGTCGACTGAACGGGCGGGGATTGAGACGGCGGGCCCTTCGGTTTTTACGGCCTTGCAGGAAGTGGGATTGAGGCTGGTTTCGGCGAAGGGGCCGGTGGAGATGGTTGTGGTGGATGGGGTGGAGCGGGCTTCGGAGAATTGATTGACGTTTGCGCCGAGCAGAAGCTCAGCGTGCAGCGCCGAAGCCCTGCCCCACCAATAAAGACAAAAATGCCGCCCGACTCGGTAGAAGAGGGCGGCGTTTTCGTTTTTGGGATTGACGCTGCTGATTAGCCGCTCATTGCAGCGAGGAATTCGCTGTTGGTGCGGGTCTTGCCGAGTTTATCGAGGAGCAGCTCCATCGTTTCCACCGGTGAAAGCGGGCTGAGAACGCGGCGCAGAATGTAGACGCGGTTGAGTTCGTCTTTCTGCATCAGCAGTTCTTCCTTGCGGGTGCCGCTCTTGTTGATGTCGATGGCCGGGAACACGCGCTTGTCGATCAGCTTGCGATCGAGGTGGATTTCCATGTTGCCGGTGCCTTTGAATTCCTCGAAGATCACGTCGTCCATGCGGCTGCCGGTATCGACGAGGGCCGTCGCGATGATGGTGAGCGAGCCGCCTTCTTCGATGTTGCGGGCCGCGCCGAAGAAGCGCTTCGGGCGCTGGAGCGCGTTCGAATCGACGCCGCCTGAGAGCACTTTGCCGGAGGGCGGAACGATCGTGTTGTAAGCGCGGGCGAGACGAGTGATGGAGTCGAGGAGAATCACGACGTCCTTCTTGTGCTCGACGAGGCGCTTCGCTTTTTCGATCACCATTTCGGCGACCTGGACGTGACGCGTCGCGGGTTCGTCGAACGTGGAGGAGATGACTTCGCCGCGCACGGAGCGCTGCATGTCGGTCACTTCTTCCGGGCGCTCGTCGATCAGGAGAACGATGAGCGAGACTTCGGGATGGTTCGTGGTGACGGAGTTGGCGATGTTCTGGAGGAGCATCGTCTTACCGGTGCGGGGCGGCGCGACGATGAGGCCGCGCTGGCCTTTGCCGATCGGCGTGACGAGATCCATCACGCGGCCGGAGAAGTTGTCGCGAGTGGTTTCGAGCTTGAGACGGCGATCGGGGTAGAGCGGCGTCAGGTTGTCGAAGAAGATCTTATTGCGGGCTTCCTCGGGTGGCTCGAAGTTGATGGCGTCGACTTTAATGAGGGCGAAGTAACGCTCGCCTTCCTTCGGGGGACGGATCTGGCCGGAGACGGTATCGCCGGTGCGCAGATCGAAACGGCGAATCTGCGAAGGCGAGACGTAAACGTCGTCGGGGCCGGGAAGGTAGTTGTATTCGGGGGCGCGGAGGAAGCCGAAGCCGTCCGGCAGGCATTCGAGAACGCCTTCGGAGAAGATGAGGCCGCTTTTTTCCGCCTGGGTTTGCAGGATCTTGAAGATCAGCTCCTGCTTGCGAAGGCCGGCGGCGTTGAGGACGCCCATATCCTTCGCGATGTTGTTGAGATCCTGAATGCTCTTGTCTTTGAGCTCGACGAGGTCGAGCGTGGGCGCGCCCTGCTTACCCTGCTGGAGTTGCTTGCGGCGCTGTTCGCCGGGGTGAAGCTGACGCTGAGGTCCGCCGCCCTGCTGCTGTTGTTGTTGCGGTTGCTGCTGCTGCTGGGGCGGGGGGTTGTTATTGGAAGGGGAAGGGGCTGCCGTGGCGGGGGCCGGCGTCACCGGTTGTTCGGTTGCTGCCGCGGCGGGCGGCGGGTCGGCTTTCGGAGCTTCTGCCCTGGGAGCTTCTACCTTCGGAGCCTCCGTTTTGGCGGCTTCGGCTTTGGGCGCCTCGACTTTGCCATTGCCGTCCGCTTTCGCGGGATCGGCTTTCTTCTCTCCTCTGGGATGACGCTGCGGCTTAACCGCCTCGTCTGTTTTTTCGGCGGCTTCCCGGGTGGGCGCGGCGGCCGTGGTCTTCTCAGGAGCATTGTCCTGAGGTGGGGTGTCAATTACTGGTGTGTTTTCGTTATCGCTTGCCAAATTTCCCTCACTCCCCGGCCGGTAATGGCCGAGAACGGCAGCGGCTCGGCGTATTGCCGGATGGCCTTTAAACCGCGCTGCTGCTCTGACTGATTGAGTTTGTCCATCTTGGAGGCCACGACGATAAATGGCCAACCGTTCGCTTCCAGCCACATTTTCAGGTCAAGATCCTTGTCCATCCACCCGCGGCGGGCGTCGAGAATGAGGAATGCTTTTCCCCGATTCCGGCGCGACTGCAGGTAGTGTTCAATGAATCCCGCCCATTCGTCCGTGGCTTCGCGGGGCGCACGCGCGTATCCGTAACCGGGCAAATCGACGAAGTAAAACCTGTCGTCTACTCGATAAAAATTCAGAGACTGCGTACGGCCGGGCGTACTGCTTGTGAACGCCAGCCTGCGCTGTCCAACGAGCGCATTAATAAGGCTGGATTTACCGACGTTGCTTCTTCCCAGAAACGCCACCTCAGGCAGCCCGTCGGTCGGGAGCTGTCCAGGATCACTTACGCTTTTGACGAATTCTGCTTTCAAGTGTACTACACCGGGCGGGGATTTTCAGGGGAGAAGAACGTGGTCTACGTTCTGATTACAGCATAGCATGGCCCAGTGGTTGGGGATAGGGGAGTTGCAGGTTGGATGGCCGGGGCGGCCCACCTGCGAACATGGGGAGTTGGACGTCACACCGGTACAGATCAGCCGTAAGGGAGTGGACCGCCTGGCGGGCGGGCATCCGTGGGTTTTTCGCTCGGATGTAGTTTCCGCCGGGGAGGCGGAGGCCGGGGAGCTTGTGCATGTGCTGGATGCGCGGGGGCGATTCCTCGGGCAGGCACATTACAGCACGTCTTCGCAGATTGCGCTGCGGATGCTCAGCCGGAGCGTGGAGGCTGTTGATCTGGGGGCGCGGATCGCGGCGGCCCAGCGATTTCGCGCGGGGATAGCGGGGACGACGGCATATCGGCTTGTACATGCCGAGGCGGATTTTCTGCCGGCGCTGATTATCGACCGCTATGCGGACTGCTTCACGGTGCAGGCGCTGAATCAGGGAATGGATCGGGCGCTCCCGGAGATCGTCGCGGCTCTGGAACAACAGTTTTCACCTCGCGCGATTGTGGCGCGGCATGATGCGGCGGTGCGGTCCCTGGAGCAGTTGCCGCGGGAGATCCGGCTGCTGCGGGGGGAACTGGAGGGGCCGGTCGGGATCTCGATGAATGGCTTCCGGATGGAGGCCGATCTTCTGAAGGGACAGAAGACGGGCGTGTTTCTCGATCAGCGTGAGAACTACGCGGCGGTGGCCCGCTATGCGTACGGACGCGCGCTCGATTGTTTCACATCGACCGGCGGATTCGCGCTGCATATGGCGGCGAAGTGCGGAAGCGTGGAGGCCGTCGATTCGAGCGCGACGGCGCTGGCGACGGCGAGGAGCAACGCCGAACGGAATGCGGTGGGGAACGTGGAATTTCGCGAGGCCGATGTTTTCGAACTGCTTTCCGCGTATGCGTCCGGCAGACGGAATTACGACACGATCGTGCTCGATCCGCCTGCGTTCGCGAAGTCGCGCGGGCAGGTAGCGGATGCGGCGCGGGGATACAAGGACATCAATCTGCGCGCGCTGCGATTGCTCGGGCCGGGCGGGATTCTGGTGACGTGTTCGTGCTCGCATCATATGAGCGAGGCGGCGCTGCTGGAAGTTGTGGCGGAGGCGTCATTGAATGCGGGGCGGACGCTGCGGGTGCTGGAGCGGCGGACGCAGGCGTCCGATCATCCGATT
>Ga0070658_10005369_pt1 | contig 10401 bp, 9 predicted proteins | sample KBSC13metaG_FD_64664 | JGI IMG/M metagenome (GOLD analysis project Ga0070658, IMG submission 64664) | Corn rhizosphere microbial communities from Kellogg Biological Station, Michigan, USA - KBS C1-3 metaG | ecosystem: Host-associated > Plants > Roots > Rhizosphere > Soil ... | reverse complement strand
GATCAGCATGGGGGGCTGGTGTTTACGGAAATACTCCTGCCAATCGGCATAGGCATCAAGGTTCCTTTGGGCGTTATAGAGGATCGAAAGTTGGATATCTTTGTTTCCCGGTCGGTCCTGATAAGCCTGATCGATTACCCAATTGTCGGGGCTGATCTTCGACGGATCACTGACACCATGCAGATAATGGAACTTGGTTCCTTCAATCGTCAGAAGCCAGTCGAGTAGAACTTGAGCGTTCTTTTGGCTCGGATCTTCCCAATAGTCAAATAACCCCTTCGAGAACTCCTTATTTATGGCTTCGGCATAGGCGTCCCCGTTTTCGATGGTCATAGCGGTCACCCGTTCGGGGTGCATGACAGCTAACCGGAAGCCAACCGATGAACCTATGTCCTGGAGGTATAGCGCATATGAAGAAAGATTCAGTTTTTCGGTGAATTTTTCAATCACAGCGGCGAACCGCTCGAAGGAATAGTCGAAATCGTTGACCGATGGCGCTGAGCTTTGGCCATATCCGGGGAAGTCTGGGGCAACGACATGATATTTATCCGCAAGCATGGGGATCAGATTGCGGAACATATGAGAAGACGACGGAAAGCCGTGCAAGAGCAGAACGGTGGGAGCATCTCGGGGACCCGCTTCGCGGTAGAAGATTTCCAGCCCCTCCACATTAAGCGTGCGATAGAAAACGGTCGGTGTAACAGATTTGGCCTCGGACCGCATAAATGTCCCCTGGGAAGAGTTCGCAGTCGCTCCCGGGCGAACTTGGATAATCGTCTTCCCGCTGCGTCGCTCGGTCGGGTTCAAGGCGGCAACGGCACCGTCAAGGGTCGAGACAGTGCCGATGTTTGTCCGCAGCCGTCCATCCCGCACCCGCTGGACGATCTCACTCAGTTGGGTGCGATCGGACTCGACAACGAAGTCAATCGCCAGGCCATCGGCGGGCCGCGCCTCGGGCGGTCCTACGATAGTCACCAGAGTTCCTCCGGCCCGGATTAGGCTAGCGGACCGCTTCTGGATGTCTCCGCCGATGACATCGAACACCAGGTCGACGCCGCCGACGTCTTCCAGGACGTCGTTATCGAGGTCGACGAACTCCTGCGCGCCGAAGTCGAGCGCCTTTTGGCGGTCGGCAGCACGCCCGGTGCCGATGACGTAGGCGCCGGCCTCTCGTGCAAGCTGCACCGCCATCGACCCGACTGCGCCGGCTGCACCATGCACGAGTACGCTCTGCCCAGCCTGAAGACGACCGTGTTTGAACAGTCCCTGCCATGCACTCAGGCCCGAGATCGACAGGCTCGCGCCCACCGTGAAGTCGACGTCACCCGGCAACGGCGCGAGGTTGCGCGACTCGACGGTCACGTACTCCGCCAGGGATCCGTCGCGGTGCCAGTCAGTCAAGCCAAATACCCGCTGGCCCACCGACAACCCCGTCGTACCGTAGCTGAGGGCTGTGACCACTCCGGCCAGCTCGTGCCCGGGGATCGGCGACGCCCGGCCACGACCGCTGCGATCGACCCAGGTCGAAGACCATGTCAACTCAGTCCCGATCCATCCCGATGCATGAACCTGAACGACGACGTCGTTAATCGCCGGTACCGGCTTGGGCCGCTCCACCAATGCCATCCCGGCCGTTCCCGCAGTTTGGTCCGTTGCCACGATTGCCCTCATCCGGTACCTCCCTGTATCCAGTCCCCACCGCCACACTCTAGAGATTTCCGGGGATAATTATTATCTTTCATCATACCACTATAAGGGGTATGCGGCAGTACGAGGGCGTACTGTAACGACTGTCAGACGTGCTGCCGTACAAACCACTTATGACCGCCGGAAACAGGAAATAGCCGGACCGCTTGGCCAGGGGGTGGTTGGACGAAGATCGAACTTTTCTATCCGTTAGTGAAAATGCTGCTTTTTGGAGACGACATTGATAGCCAGCCCTACAATCAGAAGATGTTGTCGTGAACCTTTACGCCCAAGGCATCAGCCAGGGCGATATGTGCAGCCTCGTTGAAATGTATGCCGTCCTCTCCAGCCTCCGATACAGTACTTGCGTCAAAGAATAGACTTCCCGTTTCTTCCGCTACACGCTTAAGCACTTCAGCAAGCTGGTGAGATTTGGTAACAGATTCCGCATCATAAATGCTTTCATAGAATTTCCGGAAATCCGGGGCCTGACCATCAATGTATATCGGGCTCACAATCAATACTTTTGGTGCCTCATTCGAGCGAGAATAGGCATATTGCTTGATATCCACTACGAGTCTCTTGACAGCGTCAGCTATATCTTGAGCGGAGCGACCGTACTCAATCTTAAGATCATTAGTACCAAGCATCAGTACTACAAGATCAATCGGACTCTGGCTTACAAGACAGGGGATGAGATAGGCTCTGCCATTCCGGCCAGGCTTCTTAGCATACTCAAGGTCAGTAGTTCGGCTACCGAGCCCTTCTTCAATGATGTAATAGTCATCTCCAAGCTGCTTTTGCAATCGTCCAGTCCAGCGGGTATTTACAGAGTAGCGCCCAGATTTATCAGGCTTCTGCCCCCAAGTGTTAGAATCACCGTAACAGAGTATGGCGGTAGCATTGGGATTTGTTGTCATGAAAATACTTTAACAGAATGAATACCCAACCAAATAAAAAGAAAAGTCAGTAAAAACATAAGCTACTGACGATAGTGTTAATTGGTGGGAGCTCCAGGACGATTATCGAACGTATTGTGGTATAACTAGTTATTCAAACCGTGTAGGTATAAGAAACTCATCACAAGGTCAAGACTAGGCATGTTCTGCGCGTATTTTCATCTAGGGCTTACCGAGCATGTTTTGTCCATCTTTAGACGCCGAAGAGATGCATGATCTACTCATATCCCCCAGGCATCTGAGGATAGAGAATGCTAAAGTATGGTCATGAATGTACCGCCCGCTACTCTTCCGCCCGTAACGCCAGAAGACATAAAAAGTTACTACTTTAAAAGATTTGAACAACTGAGCGAAGAACAGCAAATTCACTTTGCATGGAGTTTATATAGTTGGAATAAGGACCGCACGGCCTATAAGAGGCTACTGTCGCTTAAATCCTATCTTAGCGGTGATGGAGACTTTGGATCGCTGTGGCAACGTCTAGAGCATGAATCGAACTCAAATACACACAGTAAGGGCAAGATGGCGAAAATACACTTCAAGTACTTCTCCCGTCACCCCGGTTTACTTGCTAGAACATGGCAGTTACTCTACGTACTAAGGCTGCAGACAATCTACGAAATGGATGTTCGGCCCGAATTACTACGATTTCACTCTTTTGAAAGCTTTCAGCAAACACTGGTTGAGTTAGAGCAAGACCCTGAAGCAATCGCTATGTTATCGGCGGCCGCTATCAATTATATTTATCTGTTTAATTATCTGCTCGTAGGGAGCACCGAGGCTATCGATCCCTATAAGTTAATCGACATCTGTGAGCCCTACTACGACAGTACCGACGATATGCATCTCAAAATACAAAGCTATTTGTACACGCATTTGGCGATTGGCGAATCCCTCTTTTTCAATCGTCCTATTCCAGAGAATAAGATTGATAAATACCAAATGCTGATGGGTAAGGCTGAAGGTGTTCTCGCAAGATATTACTTTGAACATAGTCTGGACAATAAATATGAGTTTCTAGCGTGCGCTCATCTTGTCGGCAACTCTCCAGACATCGAATCGGTCATTACGAATGAGGCAGCAAATTCATTTTATGAATCTGAGCTCTACACGTTTGATCGACTTAACGCTAATCCGAATAAACACAAACCTAGTGTCGCAAATATGGCTCACTCAATGGCATTCTATATTCTCTACAATAGCAAAAGATCCCCGTAAGGATCTTAGGTTCTAGTCGCTAGACATGTTTGCCCCCATGCTTAAACTACAGATTAATTATAGCACTGGCGTTTTCGATTTAGCAGCACTTAACCGAGTGAACGGAATCGAGCCTTATTGTACTAAAAAAGTCTACAATCATATCTGTAGACTTAGTGATTTTTCTTGGCAGGGACTCGAGAGTGGGAATATAACTTTCTCGACTGAGCTAGAGTTTGACATCTCGGAGTTAGATCGCATCTACGAAATGAACAAGCAAGCTATTTAACGTGTCAGGCAGATTTGCTATGATCGGCGCGTATTTTCATCCAAAGCTTACCGAGCATATTCTGGCCAGAGCCGTCAGCGCCCTCACCCCAGAAGTAATCAACAGGCGAGTCCTCTACGATATCCTCATCACCACTTTGCTCCAATGCCTCGGCCACTTCAGAATGCTGCGCAAGCTTTGCTCGCAGGACTTTCTCCATCACTTCGACCTTCTTACTCTCCCATTCAGGATCTTTTGCGTCTTTGTAATTCTCATTTGCGAGCATCTTTGCCTCTTTAGGGCTGCGCGCGTTTCTAATTTCTTCTTTGCCTTTTGGATCAATGCATTTAGCAGCTTGATAGGCAGCTTCAGAAGTTGAATAGAGTTTTCCGTCAAACTCAATAGCATGAGCAGAGAAATTATTTAATGCAAAGAACTTTGGGGAGTAAAAATTGATTGCCATATGACAAGTATATTCGATTACGCTCAGGGCATATATACGAACAGAATGATCAAACTTTTTCGTACTAAAATAGTCTACGATTACCTCTGTAGACTTCATAAATACTCGTGGCAGGGGAGACAGGACTTGAACCTGCGACACCCGGTTTTGGAGACCGGTGCTCTACCAACTGAGCTACTCCCCTAGAAGATCAGGCGTTATTATAGCCGAAGAACGGAGGTAAGGCAAAGCGAACAGAAACTAAAACCGGCCCTTTTAGAGGCCGGTTTTGTTTCGTGTGCGCCCACCCGGCGGCGGGTGAGAGCATTTGGTTTTAAATGTTTGTTTCAAGCGCCGCTATAGGCACACGAATTATGTATAACTATAAGCCTTTTGGCAGACTTGTCAAGAATTCGCGGAGCTTTGGGAAAACAGTAGTCGTGCGCAGGGCAAATTTGGCAAGTTCCGCGTCGTCCATTTCAGCATATGTGTGTTCGGAACCGCCGGGAATGAAAATAGGGTCAAACCCAAAGCCACCGTCGCCGCGTGGGGAAGTAGCGATCGTACCCTCTACGACACCGTCAAAGAAGTGTAGGGCGCTGCCATCGTATATACAGTAGGTTACGCCGGCTGCGGCGCCACGGTCGTCAAACTTTACCAGTAAGTCGCACACTTGCTGATAGCTAAGTTCCTGCAGAAACCATTTTATGAATGCGCCGGGCAGCTTGCCAAAAGCGTGAAATGTCAGGCTCACGTCCTCAACCAACACCGGCTTCTGCACAATGCCGTATGCCTGCCGGGCTTTGTGCTCAGCAATTTCGTGCAGGTCAAGTGACTGCAGTTCATCCAGCTCTACTTTCTGGTGTGGCAGGTTCATGCCCAGCCATTTCGCTAGGAAATCCGCTTTGTTCTGGTTGCCGGTGATGAACGTCAGGTCTTTCATACGTCCTCCAACAGCTTTAGGAACTCAGCTTCATCAATAACCTTGGTGCCGTATTCGGTTGCTTTCTTGAGCTTGCTGGCGCCCACCTTGCCGCCGGCCACCAAATATGTTGTATCTTTTGCAACACTTGACTGGAACGTGCCGCCGAGCTCGCGGATTTTTTCTGCCGCTTCGTCGCGCCCCATAGTCTCGAGCGTACCGGTCACGACAAACCGTTGGTCAGTCAGTTTGCCGGTTCTCTTTTCGTAGTGTGGTTCTACGCCGAGCTCGTTAAATTTACGGAGTAGGGCTTCATTGTCCTCGTCGGCAAACCATGCAGCAATACTTTCGGCCACCACCGTGCCTACGCCGTCGACCGCCTCCAACTGTTCGATGGTAGCGTGTTGCAGAACGTCCATACTGCCAAAATGGTTTACCAGATCTATTGCGGTCTGTACTCCCACGTGGCGAATGCCCAGTCCGTATACGAACCGTTCCAACGGCGGTGTTTTCGCGGCCGCAATTGCGTCTACCAGCTTCTGCGCGGAGATTTCCGCAAAGCGGTCAAGCTCGAGCAGCTGTTCTTTGGTAATGGTGTAAATATCGGCGAGATCATGCACCAGACCGGCTTCAACCAGCGCTACGGCATTCTTTTCACCCAGCGTATCAATATCCAGCGCGCCCTTGCTGGCAAAATGTATCAATGCTTCTTTGAGCAGCAGTGTACCGCTGGCACCTTTTACGCGGTACACGGCCTCGCCTTCGGGACGGTCAAATTCCAGCTCCGGATATTGTTCATGCAGTGCCTTCACGTAGTCGAACGGCTTGGCAGATTTGGGCCGCAGTTCGGTGACCACGCTCTGTACCTGCGGGATAATATCGCCAGCTTTGTATATCACGACCGTATCGCCCACGCGCACATCTTTGCGCGCGATTTCGTCGGCGTTGTGCAAGGACGCGTGTTGCACGGTCGTACCGGCCACGCTGACCGGGTCAAATACCGCCACGGGCGTTGCCGCTCCGGTCCGGCCGATACTGATAACTATGTCTTTTACAACCGTCGTCGCTTGCTCGGCCGCATACTTGAAGGCGATTGCTCCACGTGGATATTTGCCCACGGTGCCCAGTGCGTCATATTGTGCCCGGTCGTTTACTTTTACCACCAGACCGTCGGTATTGTAGGGAAGGGTATGGCGCTTTTGGTCCCACATATTTACAAATTCCATCACGTCGTCGAGCGCCGTAAACACGGTTGCTTCGGGACTGCGGTAAATGCCGAGTTCGCTCATCGCCTCGTAAGCAAACATATTTGTTGGCACTTCGGCCGGATCGCCGCGCAGCAGATCATAGCCAACAAATCTTAGCGGACGCTCCGCCACAAGCTTGGGGTCGAGCTGACGGATCGTGCCGGCCGCCAGATTGCGCGGGTTTTTAAAAACTGGTAAGCCGGCTTTCTGGCGCTGCTCGTTCAGGCGCGCAAAGTCGGCTTTAAACATCACGATTTCGCCGCGGATTTCGGTACGGCCCTTAAGCAAGCCGGCAGCCTTGTCCGAATCGCGCAGGCGCAGCGGCACGTTCGGGATGGTGCGCACATTCATAGTCACGTCTTCGCCGACAAAGCCGTCGCCGCGCGTCACAGCCTGCTTAAGGACACCATCTTGATAGACCAGCGCGCAGGCCAGACCATCTTTCTTGGTGTCGCAGAAAAATTCATGCGTACGACCGGGCAATAGCTTGTCCATACGCTCCACCCAGGCCTCAACCTCAGCACGGTCAAACACATCGTTCAGCGAAATCATCGGGCGGCTGTGCGTGATTTTGGCGAATTTATCCAGCGGCACGTTACCGACGCGCTGCGTCGGGCTATCGGGCGTTATGAGTTCCGGGTGATCTGCTTCAAGTTTTTTGAGCTCGGCCATCAGCCCGTCGTATACTGCATCGTTCACCGACGGTGCATCCAGCACATGGTATTCGTAGTTGTACTGGTTAACCAGCTTTCGCAGTTCAGCCGCACGTGCCGCATTACTCATAGCATCTCCCTATATAGACCATAGAGGTAGCCGTGCACAATTGGCAGTGTTAACATACTCACGATAAAAAATGTCCAGACTGCCACCGGCGTTAAGAACGTAATGAGCGGCACTTCGATCAGCAAAGCTAGAACCAGCAATGCAAGCGGCAGAAAAATAAGCTTGCGCCATATTATGAGACGACGGCCGTATACCAACTGTCGGGCGCTACGGTAAGCACGGAGCGGCGTCATGTCCGGCAGCGTCACGATGTACAAGGCAAAAATCGTAGCTGTAATCATGCGCAGAGACCACAGTGCCAGACTTAAGAATAAAACAAACCAAAACACCTTTTCCCACCAGTGTACCGCGATGCCGTCGCGTATAACCGTTGCATAAAGCTCGCCGCCGGTGCCTATCGGCAATAACTGTGCAACCATGAGCAAAAATACGAGTAGAAATGGGACGAGTGGATACATACCATGGTAAAAACTATCACGTATACGAACGTCTTTACGTCCGGCCAACACTTGCCGAAAAGCCCATATAAAAGCCAGGCTGCATACTACCAGCAGTATGCTCTGGTATACGCCGGAATTTACAGCATTGCCACTGCCTGAGTTTAGCAACAGATAGCCAAATGAGAACGCTGAGCTGGCGACCTTGCCACCTGCGCCGCTAAATACACTATCCAACGTGGATTTAAGATCTCCCAGGTTCGCCCCACCCGACGTTCCACGCACCAGCGCAATATCGAGCAACCCGAACGTCAGGACGATGCCGCCAAATAGCAGCCGGTCCGCCCACAGCCGTTTGAGTATCGTCCAGAAAAGCTCGCGCGCCTTAGGCAGCGGTTTGTAGTTCGGCATGGGCGGATGATTGCGCCAGGTGAGCGGTTTATACCAAACGCGTTTGGGTGTCTGAAGCAAGCGAAAGCCGGAGTCCGTACGTTTTACGGCCGATTCTTCAGCATCTCGCCTGGGGGCTTGTGCAGTCTTTTTTGCCTTAGGCTTCGGTTTAAGGGTGCGCTCAGGCACGGTCTTCCATCTCCTTAAGCCGCTTGATGCGCTCCTGGATGGGCGGGTGGGTACTGAACAAGTTGCTTAAGGAGTGGCCTTTGAGCGGGTTAGCGAAAAAGAAGTGTGCCGTGGCAGTATTCTGACGCTTGAGCACGCTGCCGGTTTGAGCAATCTTGGTCAGCGCGCTTTCCAAGCCTTCCGGGTAACGGGTCGTTAGCGCGCCGGTGGCATCAGCCAGATATTCGCGCTTGCGGCTGACCGCCAGCTGGATCATTGTGGCGATCAGGGGTGCGACAATAGCTGCTATGATACCCAGTATAAAGAAGGCCTGGTTGTTTTCGCGCTCCTCGCGGTCACTAAACCATGTCAGGCGCAGTATGGCGTCGGCCAGCACGGCGATGACAGCACTCAGCGCAAACGCGAGCATGCTGACACGGATATCGTAGTTTTTGATGTGCCCGAGCTCGTGCGCCAGCACGCCGGTAAGCTCGTTATCATTCATGATTTCCAGCAATCCGGATGTAACACAAACGGCCGAGTGATTCGGGTCGCGGCCGGTGGCAAAAGCGTTCGGTGCCGGGTCATCGATAATAAACACACGCGGCGTGGGTAGCCCATCGGTAATAGCCAGATTTTCGACTATGCGGTACAGCCGCGGGTTGTCACGTTTTTCGATTTCGTGCGCACCATTTACCGCCAGACTTAAGCGGGAGCCGGTAAAGTAGCTGATGCTCGCGTAACACAGCCCGAATACCAGCACGATATACATCAGGTCTTGGCTGTATATTTGGCCAAGCAGCCAACTTAAGCCCGCCACAAACACCACGAACCCAAACAGTATAAATACCGTCTTCCGTTTATTTGCCGCAATTGCACTGTACATAACTGTTACCCTAAGTATACCGTGACCGGCCCCTCCGGTGAATAAGAAAAAGCCTGCTCTTCAGAGAAAGCGCAGGCTTTTGGAGCCGGTATTAGAACTTGACAGCGGGCGCTTCCTGCAAGGCAGCCTGCTGGCTTTCATCTACATCGTAGAACTGTTTGTCCTGTTTGAAACCGAGCATGTTCGCAAAGATGTTAGTGGGGAAAACTTTGCGCTTGGTGTTAAAGTCGCGCACCACACCGTTGTAAAAGCGGCGGGACGCCTGGATTTTGTCTTCGGTGTCAGTCAGCTGGGCCTGCAAGTCCAGGAAATTCTGGTTAGCCTTGAGGTCCGGGTAGTTTTCGGCGACCGCGAACAGGCTCTTCATGGTCTTCTGGAAATCGCCTTCGGCCTTGGCGGCATCCGCCGGATTTTGGGCGCTGACCGTGGCGGCGCGGGCGGCAGTCACGTCTTCGAAGACGCTCTTTTCGTGCTTGGCGTACCCCTGTACGGTACTGATAAGGTTGGGGATAAGGTCGGCGCGGCGCTTCAGCTGGACGGTGATGTCGCTCCAGGCCTCGTCAGACCGCTGGTTAAGCTTCACCAAGCCGTTATACATGACGCCGAGAATGACCGCCACGAGCACGATAACCACAATTACAATAATAAGCACTGTCATAAACGGGTAAACTCCTTATGTAGTATGCCACCAGTATAGCCTAAAATACCTGCCTGCCATAGTAATCCAGTGGCAGTCGGTATAATGGTGCGTATGCACGTCATAGAACCGGCCGTCTACCGGTCACAACCGAAAAGCCGACACTGGCAGCTCTATGTAACCATACCGGCAGTGGTTATCGTTGTACTGGGGGCGGTAAACTATCTGCGACCACTGCCAGTGCCTACGGCAAGCGTAGCAGTACATACGCCCGCGGCAGAGACCTCTGGGTTAAGTTGGCCAACAGGGGGCCAGGCGGCCGTAGCGGCCGAAGGGTACGGCATTCTTGACACTTCCGGTGACCAAACACCACTGGCCA
>Ga0070658_10005368_pt1 | contig 10402 bp, 13 predicted proteins | sample KBSC13metaG_FD_64664 | JGI IMG/M metagenome (GOLD analysis project Ga0070658, IMG submission 64664) | Corn rhizosphere microbial communities from Kellogg Biological Station, Michigan, USA - KBS C1-3 metaG | ecosystem: Host-associated > Plants > Roots > Rhizosphere > Soil ... | reverse complement strand
CCTCGATTCACCTTGATCGGAGCGACAACCCGCCAGGGCCTGCTGACCACCCCGCTTCGCGACCGGTTCGGGATCCCGGTCCGGCTCAACTTCTACACGGTCGACGAGCTCGAGCAGGTGGTGCGCCGCGCGGCGCGGCTGCTGAGCGTCGAGCTGACCGACGACGGCGCGCACGAGATCGCCCGCCGCTCGCGCGGAACGCCGAGAATCGCCGGCCGGCTGCTCCGCCGGGTCCGCGACTTCGCTCACGCCGCCGGCTCGGACACGGTCGACGCGAAAGCGGCCGACGCCGCTTTGTCGCGGCTCGAAATCGACGCGCTCGGGCTCGACGCGATGGACCGGCGCTATCTGACCATGATCGCCGACCTCTACGGCGGCGGACCGGTGGGCGTCGAGACGCTCGCCGCCGGCCTGTCGGAGCCGCGGGACACGATCGAGGACGTGATCGAGCCCTTCCTCATTCAGCTCGGCCTCATCGCGCGCACGGCACGTGGGCGCTGTCTCAACGGCCGCGGCTACGCCCATCTCGGCCTGCCCGTGCCGCAGGGCAACCAGGCCGGATTGTTCGAAAGCAAGTGAATGTCGCCACCACCTCGTCCTGAGCTCCTTTCAGGATTGATTGCCATCGCCGCACTGTCGCTCGCTTCCGCCGCTCCGGCGCAGGCGCAGGCGCCGGCCGCACCCGATTATTCAAAGGATTCGAGCTGGCTGTGCCTGCCGGGGCGCAGCGATTCCTGCTCGACGCCGCTTCCGACCACCGCGCTGACGCCGAACGGCTACGGGTCGACCGGCCTCAGCACCGTGGCCAAGGACCCGCCGCTCGACTGCTTCTACGTCTATCCGACGGTGTCGAACGATTCCGGAATGAACAGCGACATGAACCCGGGCCGCGAGGAGAAGCTGACCACGGAATCGCAGTTCGCGCGCTTCGCGTCGGTGTGCCGGCCGTTCGCGCCGGTCTATCGCCAGATGACGCTCGCCGCGATCGCCGCTTATTCCGCCGGCGCCGACATCACGCAGCCCGGCGCGATCGCCTACGCCGACGTGCTCGCCGCCTGGCGCAACTATATTGCGACCAGGAACGGCGGGCGGCCGTTCGTGCTGGTCGGCCACAGCCAGGGCAGCCTGATGCTCCAGCAGCTGATCGCCCGCGAGATCGAGAAGGATCCCGCGCTCGCCGCGCGGATGAAGCTTGCGATCATTCCCGGCTTCAACGTGCTCGTGCCGCAAGGAAAGCTGGTCGGCGGGACGTTCAAGAAGACGCCGCTGTGCAGCCGCCCCGGCGAAACCGGCTGCGTCATCGCCTACTCCAGCTTCCGCGAAAGGAACGATCCGCCCGAAGGCGCGATGTTCGGCTATGCCGGGCAGCCCGGAATGACCGTCGGCTGCGTCAATCCGGCGCTGCCGGGGTCGCGCGACTGGGTGAAGCTCGACAGCTATTGGTTCGCTCGCTCGAGCCTTCCCGTGCCTGGCGGGCCGATTCAGTGGTCGACCGAGGGGCAACCCTCGACCGCCTATGTCCGCACCGAGGGGCTGGTCTCCGGCAAGTGCGTCAATGACGGCCAGCGCGGCTATCTGTCGATCCGCACCAACCATGCGCCGGGCGAGAAATGGACCGACCGGATCGGCGGCGAGGTCGCGGTGTTCGGCATGTTCCTTCCCGGCTGGGGCATGCACCTCGCCGACATGGCGGAAGCCGAGGGCGACCTCGTCCGCGACGTCGGAGAGATCGGCGCTAGTCTTCGATCCAGAACAGCTGCTCAACCGGCACATTGAGCGCGCGGGCCAGCTTGATCGCCAGCGTCGCCGAGGGAGTGAACACGCCGTTCTCGACCGTGTTCACCGTCTTGCGGCTGACTCCGACCCGCTCGGCCAGCGCCGCCTGTGTCAGCCCTGCCCGTTCGCGCTCCGCCTTGATTGCGTTGGCGAGATGCTCGGTCACCGAGCCGCGCGCAGCTCGAGGATGGCGAAGGCCGTGATTGCGCAGACAATCCCCGCGGTCGCGACAAGCTGCCCGACTTCCTCGGCCGTGATCGCCGCGTCGAAGTGGCCGGCAAGTTGAAAGCCGAGCGCGGTCGCGACGGCGGCCCAGAAGCCGACCGTGCAGCTCAGGCGGCGGTTCGCGCGAGTGCCTTCGTCGTCGAGCAGCTGCATTACCGTGTTGTGCGGCCTCAGCCAGCGCTTGATCGGCAGCAGGTTGAGCGCACATCCGACCAGAAGGCCCAGCCACAAGCCCTGGGCGAAGTCGGTTCCGCGGCCGGTCCGCACGAGGATCATCACCGCGCAGGTGAGCGCCGCCAGGAACAAAAATCCGTAAGCCCGAAACCGCGCGCTGCGCTCCGCAACCTCTACACTCGTCATCACACGCTCCATGTAACCTGTAGGTGACATGTAACCTATGCGTTACACGGAAGTCAAGCGGGGGTTTACGTCCGGACTCGGCGGTCGCTAGAGGCGGGCGGATGGCGGCAGGATCATTCGATACGCCCTACCGCGGCGGCTTCGTCGGCGCCGCGCACCGCTTCGCGCTCACCGTCTATTTCGAGGACACCGACACCGCGGGGGTGGTTTATTATGCCAATTATTTCAAATTCATGGAGCGCGCCCGCTCGGACATGATCCGCGCCGCCGGAATCGACCAGCGCGAGGTGCTCGAGGCGGGGAACGGCGCTTACTATGTCGCCGAGGCGAGCATCCGCTACCTGAGGCCGGCGCGGCTCGCCGACGACCTCGTCGTGGTCAGCACGATCGAGGACATCCGCGCCGCCTCGGTCGTGATTCAGCAGCGAGTCATCCGGGGCGATGAACTGTTGACCGAAGCCCGCGTGACTGCCGCATTCCTCGATGCGAACGGTCGGCCGCAGCGGCAACCGAAAGAATGGATCGAGAAATTCAAACAGATCGCCGACCGTCAATGACAATGAAAAGCCTTGGAGCCGCGCTTGTCTTCGCCGCGGCGTTCGTCTCGACCGGCGCCGAGGCCGCACAGCCCGGCACGCCGGCAGCGACGGTCATCGCGATCCCGCCGCTCACCAGCCCGGACACCGGCACCAAGGGCAACGAGATGCTGGCGCTCGCCTGGCAGGTGACCCAGCTCATCGACGCCGACCTTCGCCAGACTGCGGAGGTCATGCCGCTGACCCCGAACCGCAACGATTATTATTCCTATCCGCAGGTCACCGCTCCGACCTTTTCGCAGTGGCGGGCGAAGGGCGCGAAGGCGCTGGTGACGGGGTTCGTCCAATCGCGCTCCGACGGGCGGCTCACGGTCGGCTGCTACGTCTATGACGTGGAGGCGGGACGCGAGCTCGGCCGCAAGGGCTTCGTCATCGTCCCCGCCGACCTCCGCCGCGCGGCGCATAAATGCTCGGGCCTTGCCTATCAGGCAATCACCGGCTCGCCGGGAATGTTCGACACCCGCATCGCCTATGTCGCGGAGACCGGCGCGCCCGAGGCGCGGGTCAAGCGCATCGCGATGATGGACAGCGACGGCTACAACCACAAATATCTGACGCCCGGCGACACCACCGTGCTGACTCCCCGCCTGTCGCCTCACGCCGCGCGCCTTGCCTATGTGAGCTTCCAGGGCGGGACTCCGCAGGTCCGGATCATGAATCTCGACAATGGCGAGCAGCGTCCGCTGCTGCCCGGCGATGCGATGACCTTCGCGCCGCGCTATTCGCCCGACGGCTCGAAAATCGTCTTCTCGATGATGCTCGGCGCCAACAGCGACATCTATGTCGTCGGAGCGGACGGCGGCCCGCCGCAGCGCCTGACGACCTCGCCGGCGATCGACACCGACCCGAGCTTCTCGCCCGACGGCAGCAAGATCGTGTTCGAAAGCGACCGCTCGGGAACGCAGCAGCTCTACACGATGGACGCCAACGGCTCGAACCAGCGGCGCATCACCTTCACCACCGCCGCCTACAGCGCCCCCGAGTGGAGCCCCGACGGCAAGTTCATCGCCTTCACCTGGCGCATGGCCGACACCCGGCGGATCGGGATCATGGCGCCGGACGGAACCGGCGAGAAGATCCTCACCGCCGGTCCGCGCGACGAAGGACCGAGCTGGGCTGCGAGCAGCCGCGAGATCGTGTTCCAGCGCACCGATCCCTCGGGACGGCCGGCGATCTATCGCGTGAGCCTCGATGGAAGCGCGGCCCGGCGCATGACCATTCCGCAGGACGGATCGGATCCCAACTGGTCGGGGACGATGGACTGATGAAGATGCACAAGGTGATTCTGCTGGTCGCCGCGCTGGTCGCGGTTCCTGCGTCGGCTCAGCTGCCCGGCCTCAGGCGCCGCTCGCCGCCACCGCCGACAGTTGTCCAGAGCCCGATCGAGGTGCTGCGCGCGGACTTCGCTGCCCAGGCCGGCGGCACGACGGTCTATTTCGCTCCGGGAAGCGCGCAGCTGACGCCGCAGGCGAGAGTCATCCTGCAAGGGCAGGCGGCGTGGCTTCGGCAGCATCCGACCGTCGCGGTCCGCGTCGAAGGGCATGGCGACCCGACCGACACCCGCGACCATGCGCTGGCGCTCGGCGCCGAACGCGCCGCGGAAGCGCGCGATTATCTGATGCTATTGGGGACCCCGGCGGCGCAGGTCAGCACGATGACCTGGGGCAAGGAACGGCCCGGCCCGCCGAGTGCAATGACGACGATTCAGGAACTAGGCGGCCCGGCGCCCGTACCCGCAGCTGGCTAGCCAGGCGCGGGCCTGGCGCTGCGCTTCGGCGATTTCGCGGGCGGTCATCTCGATCGCGATCTCGGCGCGGCACTCCTGACCGCGGGTCGATCCCGACAGTGCGGCGAGGTTGAACCATTTGTGCGCTTCGACGAGGTCGACGGCGATTCCGCCGCGGCCGGTGGAGTAGGTCAGTCCCAGCTCGAACAGCGCATCGACGTCGCCGGCCTCGGCATCGGCAATGCGGCTCCGGAGCAGGAACTCCGCCCCCTTTTCGCTGATCGCTCCCATGTTCGTCCCCTTCCCTGTTGGGACGGAGAATTCGGCGCCGAAGGCAAAGAAATGGTTAACGCTGCTCAACCATGCGCGGCGGGAACATCGAGGGCGAGATTGTCGATCAGCCGCGTGGCCCCAATCGCCCCCGCCGCGATCAGCCGCATTTGGCCTTTGGCCGACTCGAGCGGCTCGAGCGGCTCGAGCGTCGCCGCATCGACCAGCGCGAAATAGTCGATTCGCGAAAAGCCGGCCTCGACCAGCATCTTGCGGCCGGTGTCGAGCGCCATCCGGACCTGCGTGCCGTCGAGGATCGCTCGCCGGGCATAGTCCAGCGCCCGCGGCAGCGCGGCGGCGCGCTCGCGGTCCTCGGCGGACAGGTAGGCGTTGCGGGACGACAGCGCGAGGCCGTCCTCCTCACGCACCGTCGGGACCGCGACGATCTCGACCGGAATGTTGAGGTCCTCGACCATCCGCCGGATCACGACCAGCTGCTGGAAATCCTTCTCGCCGAACAGCGCGACATCCGGCCGGACCGACATCAGCAGCTTGGCGACGACCGTGGCGACTCCGTCGAAATGGCCCGGCCGAGCCTCCCCTTCCCACCGCTCCGACACTCGCGCCACGTGGACGGTGGTCGAATATCCCTGCGGATAGATGTCCGCTTGCGACGGCATCCACAGCAGGTCGCACCCGGCCGCTTCGAGCATCCGGGCGTCCTCGCCTTCGCGCCGCGGATAGCGGCCGAAGTCCTCGTTCGCCCCGAACTGCGTCGGATTGACGAAGATCGTCGCCGCGACCTTGTCGCCCCGCCGCCTGGCTTCGTCGAGCAGGGCCATGTGCCCGGCGTGGAGCGCGCCCATGGTCGGGACGAGCGCGAGCTTGCCCTCGATCGCGCGCCGCGCCGACGCCAATTCTTCACTCGATCGAACGATTTGCACGGCGGCAGCGCCTCAGTTAATCTTTGCCCGGGCGGCGCTTGCACTCGCGCCGGGGGAAAGATCAAGCATGGGCCAGCCGCATTTCATCGTCTTCGCCAACGAAAAGGGCGGGACAGGCAAGTCGACGACCGCGGTCCACACCGCCGTCGCGCTCGCCGCATCGGGTCACCGGGTCGGAGCGCTCGACCTCGACAGCCGCCAGCGCACCATGACCCGCTATCTCGAAAATCGCGACGCGACCATGCGCCGGCTCGAGACCGAGCTTCCGCAGGCGGCGTACGAAGTGCTCGAGGACCACAGCGAAGAGGGGCTCGGCAAGGCGATCGAGCGCCTTTCGGGGCAGGCCGACGTCATCGTGGTCGACACGCCGGGCCGCGACGACCCAGTCGCCAAGGCGGCGATCCTCAAGGCCGACACATTGGTGACACCGATGAACGACAGCTTCGTCGATCTCGACCTCATCGGCCAGGTGCACCCGGAGAATTACAAGATCACCAAGCCGAGCTTCTACGCCGAGCTGATCTGGAACAGCCGCACGCAGCGGGCCAAGCAAACCGGCAAGAGCGTCGACTGGGTCGTCCTCAGGAACCGCCTGCAGCACATCGAATCGCACAATCTGAAGCGCGTCGGCGCCGCGCTGGACGAGCTCGCGCGGCGGGTCGGCTTCCGCGTCATCCCGGGCCTCGGCGAGCGCGTGATCTATCGCGAGCTGTTCCCGAAAGGGCTGACCTTGCTCGATCTTCCGCAGCTCGGAGAGATCGGCATCGCCCACATCACGGCGCGGCAGGAATTGCGCGAGATGATCGCCGGCCTCGCCATTCCCGGGCAGGAAGAGCAGAAGCTCGCCGCGGCGGGTTGAACCAATCCGCCGCCGCTGCGTAAGGGCAGCGGAATGACCCACCAGTTCAATCGCACCATCCTCCGCGAATATGACATCCGCGGCATCGTCGGAGACACACTGACCGAAGCCGATGCCTATGCGCTCGGCCGCACCTACGCCGCGCTCGCCCGCGACGAAGGCGCTCGGAAGCTCGCCGTGGGCCGCGACGGGCGGACGCACAGCGGAATGCTCGAGGCGGCGCTGATCCGCGGCCTGACCGAAGGCGGAATCGACGTGATGCAGATCGGCATGGGGCCATCACCGATGCTCTATTTCGCGACCTGCTATCTCGACGTCGACGGCGGCATCCAGGTCACCGGCAGCCACAACCCCGCCGACTACAACGGCTTCAAGCTGCTGCTCAAAGGCCGCTCGGTGTTCGGCGAGGAAATCCAGGGGATCGGCCGCCGCGCCGCCGAAGGCCGCTGGACCGAGGGCAGCGGAACGGTCGAGGAGGTCGACATCCGCGAGGCCTATGTCGACCGGCTGCTCGAGGGCTTCTCGGGCAAGCCGTACCGAATCGGCTGGGACGCGGGGAACGGCGCCGCCGGACCCATCCTCGACATGCTGGTCGAGCGGTTGCCGGGGCAGCATCACGTAATCTTCAGCGAGGTCGACGGACGCTTTCCCAACCACCATCCCGACCCGACGGTCGAGAAGAACCTCGCCGACCTCAAGGCGCTGGTGGCGCGCGAGCAGCTCGATTTCGGAATCGCCTTCGACGGCGACGGCGACCGCATCGGCGCCGTCGACGGCAACGGGCGCGTCATCTGGGGCGACCAGCTGCTCGCGATCCTTGCGGAGGCGGTGCTCAAGGAAAATCCCGGCGCGACGATCATTGCCGACGTCAAGGCGAGCCAGACCTTGTTCGACCGCGTCGCCGAGCTCGGCGGAACGCCGCTGATGTGGAAGACCGGCCACAGCCTGATCAAGTCGAAGATGAAGGAGACGGGCGCCCCGCTTGCCGGCGAGATGAGCGGCCACATCTTCTTCAAGCACCGCTGGTACGGGTTCGACGACGCACTCTACGCCGCCGTGCGCCTGATCGAGGCGGTATCGCAGAGTGGCAAATCGCTGGTCGAGATCATGGATGCGATGCCCAAGACCACCGCGACGCCCGAAATGCGCTTCCAGGTCGACGAATCGCGCAAGTTCGCGATCGTCGACGAGGTCCGCGACCGCCTCTCCGCCGACGGCGCGAGGGTTGACGCGACCGACGGCGTGCGCGTCAGCACGAACGACGGCTGGTGGCTGCTTCGCGCCTCGAACACGCAGGACGTGCTGGTCGCGCGCGCCGAGGCAGCCGAGCAGGACGGGCTCGACCGCCTGGTCGCGCAGATCGACGGACAACTGGCGAAATCGGGCGTAAGCCGCGTCGAAGCGGGACACTGACCGCACCACCACGGGGAAGGGGATAAACGGAATGGCTTTTGGATTGTTCGAAGCATCGGTGCCGGTGTTCGTAAACTCGCTGACGAACATGCGGGACTGGCTCGACAAGGCGGCGAGCGAGAAAAGCGAGGCCGAGCTGATCGAGGCCCGTCTCGCGCCGGACATGCGGCCGCTTCCCGCCCAATATCAAATGGCGTCGGATTCGGCGAAGAACGCGCTCGCGCGCCTTACCGGCACCGAGGCGCCGTCGATGCCCGACACGGAGAAAAGCTTTGCCGAGCTCAAGGACCGGTGCGACCGAACGATCGCCTATCTGAAGGGCTTTGACGCCTCGTCCCTGTCAGGCAGCGAGGATCGCCCGATCGAGCTCAAGTTCCCGAACGGAAGCGGTTATCGGTTCATCGGCTCGCAATATTTGGCCGGCTTCGCGCTTCCGAACTTCTTCTTCCACGTGACGACTGCTTACGCGATCCTTCGCAATGCCGGCGTTTCCCTCGGCAAGCCGGACTTCCTTCAGCATCTCGGACCGCCGAACCTCTCGGCCTGAAGGCGGCGGACATCCGGACTCAATCGTCCTCGTCCTCGTAGCCGACGAGGTTCAGCTCGCACGCCTTGATCTGGTGGGTCATGCACCAGTGCTTGAGCGCGTCTTCGCGGCCGTGCGTGATCCACACCTCGGTCGGTTCGAGCTCGCGGATGGTCGTCGTCAGCTCGTCCCAGTCGGCGTGGTCCGAAATGACCAGCGGAAGCTCGACGTTGCGCTGCCGCGCCCGCTGGCGGATTCGCATCCAGCCCGACGCCATCGCCGTTACGGGATCGGGCAGCCGCCGCGACCAGCGGTCGTTGAGCGCTCCGGGCGGGCAGATCACGATGTGCCCCGCCATCTCCTGCTTGGTCGCGGCGCCGGTGTGGCGAAGCTCGCCGAGCTCGACTCCGAAGCTCTGGTAAAGCTCGTTCAGCCGCTCCATCGCCCCGTGGACGTAGATCGGGTCGTGGTGGCCGCGGTCGCGGAGCTCGCAGATAATCCGCTGCGCCTTGCCGAGCGCATAGGCGCCGACCAGCACGCACCGGCCCGGATCCGCATGGAGCCGGTGGAGCAGCCGGTCGATCTCGCTTTCGGTATCGGGGTGGCGAAAGACCGGCAGGCCGAAGGTCGCCTCGGTGATGAAGATGTCGCACGGCACCGGAACGAACGGCGCGCAGGTCGGGTCGGGACGGCGCTTGTAGTCGCCTGACACCACCACCTTCTCACCCTTGTGCTCGAGGATGATTTGCGCGCTTCCGAGAACATGTCCGGCGGGCACTAAGCTGACGTCGACCTCCCCGACCCGAAGTGACTCGCCGTAGGCGACCGGCTGGCCCGACTGGGCGCCGTAGCGGCATTCCATGATCGCCAGGGTCTCGGGCGTGGCGAGGACCGCGCCGTGGCCGCCGCGCGCGTGGTCCGAATGGCCGTGGGTGATCATCGCCTTCGCCTTGGGTTCGGTCGGGTCGATCCACGCGTCCGCCGGGCGCACGTAGATCCCCTCCGGGTGGGACTCGATCCAGGAACCCAATCGCGCCATTGGAGCTATATAGTCAGCAAGGCCGGTCGGTTCCGGCAAAAGGGAGGAGACATGGGACACGTCGACGCCTGGATCATGGACATCATCGGTCCCGCGATCCTTCTCATCGTTCTCATCTGGCTGGTCGTCCGGGTGCGCTCGAATCGCGATACGCCGGCCAATCGGCGCACCGAGGAAGGCACGCGCGAGCTCTACGCCGAAGAGGAAGAACGCCGGCGCGAGGGGACCGACAAGCTCTGAGCGGCCTCCCGCCAGTCGTCGAACGCTGGTTTGAATCGAAGGGCTGGGCGCCGCGCCGGCACCAGCTCGAGATGCTCGACCTCGCTCGGCGCAGCCGGAGCGCGCTGCTGGTCGCGGCGACCGGCGCGGGAAAGACGCTTGCCGGGTTCCTCCCGACGATTTGCGAGCTCGCCGAAAATCCGGGCGAGGGGCTGCACACGCTTTACGTCTCGCCATTGAAGGCGCTCGCGGTCGACGTTCAGCGCAACCTCATTGGGCCGATCGAGGAAATGGGGCTGCCGATTCGGGTCGAGACTCGGACCGGCGACACGCCGTCGGATCGAAAGGCGCGGCAGCGGGTGAAGCCGCCGCAGATGCTTCTGACCACGCCCGAATCCTTGAGCCTGCTGCTGAGCTACCCCGAATCGCCGCAGATGTTCGAAGGCCTG
>Ga0070658_10005367_pt1 | contig 10403 bp, 6 predicted proteins | sample KBSC13metaG_FD_64664 | JGI IMG/M metagenome (GOLD analysis project Ga0070658, IMG submission 64664) | Corn rhizosphere microbial communities from Kellogg Biological Station, Michigan, USA - KBS C1-3 metaG | ecosystem: Host-associated > Plants > Roots > Rhizosphere > Soil ... | reverse complement strand
TAGTAGGCGCGGCCCGTGGTGCCGCGGGCACCTGCGAGCACTTTGTCGGTGACCTTGTCGAAGCCCACCGTCACGCGCAGCCGGTAGTCGGGGTTGGCGGGAAGCTCGCCGGCGCGATCGGCCGCCACGTAGCCCTGGGTAATCAGGTCGCGGTCGGGCTTGGAGTTGTACTGGATCACCCCGAAAGCCACGTGGTGATTGGTCACCACCAGGCCGTCGGCCGAGACGAAAGCCCCGGTGCCGCCACCGATCTTGACCACGGCCGAAAGTGGCGGCCGGGTGAGGTCGGCCAGCTCCGCGGGGTTGCCCTTGAACCCAGCCTGGGCCAGTGGCTTGGCAATGGAGGGGAGCTGCGAAGGCAACCACATGCCTTCATCGGCACGTACGTCGGCAGCCAGCGCCATGGCGGCGCCCAGCACGGCGGTTCGGACTTTCATCAGGTCTTCCTTGGGGTGTGCCCTGCACTGGAGCAGGATTTCACGAAACATAGACCGAATCCGGCCTTGCGGGCAAACCCACCCTCTCCCCTCGTATAATCGGTGGTTTGGCCCGTACCCCGCGGGCGCCCGCACGGAATTACCCCATGCAGCAGACGATGAAAGCCCTGGTCAAGCGCAAGCCCGAACAGGGCATCTGGATGGAAGAGGTGCCGGTACCGGAAGCCGGGCCCAACGAAGTGCTGATCAAGATGGAAAAAACCGCCATCTGCGGCACCGACCTGCACATCTACAAGTGGGACGAATGGTCCCAGCGCACGATAAAGCCCGGCCTCACCATCGGCCACGAGTTCGTCGGCCGCATCGCGGCGATCGGGCCTGGCGTCACCGGCTACAAGATCGGCGACCGCGTCTCGGCCGAAGGCCATATCGTCTGTGGCCATTGCCGCAACTGCCGTGCCGGCCGCCAGCACCTGTGCCCGAACACAGTCGGCATCGGCGTGAACCGCAACGGCGCCTTCGCCGAATACATGACGATGCCGGCCTCCAACCTGTGGCCGATCCCCGATCAGATCCCCTCGGAACTTGCCGCCTTCTTCGACCCGTACGGCAACGCCGCGCATTGCGCGCTTGAGTTCGACCTGATCGGCGAAGACGTGCTGATCACCGGCGCCGGCCCGATCGGCATCATCGCCGCCGGCATCGCCAAGCACGTGGGCGCGCGTAACGTCGTGGTAACGGATGTCAATGACTATCGCCTGAAGCTTGCTGCCGACATGGGCGCCACCCGCGTGGTGAACGTGTCCAAGCAGTCGCTGAGAGACACGGTGAAAGACCTGCACATCGAGGGCTTCGACGTGGGCCTGGAGATGAGCGGCAACCCGCGCGCCTTCGCCGACATGCTCGATTGCATGTACCACGGCGGCAAGGTGGCCATGCTCGGCATCATGCCGCGCGGCGCGGGCATCGACTGGGACAAGGTGATCTTCAAGGGCCTTACCCTGCAGGGCATCTACGGCCGACGCATGTACGAGACCTGGTACAAGATGACCCAGATGGTCCTTACCGGCTTCCCGCTGCAGAAGGTGTTGACGCACCAGATCGCCATCGACGATTTCCAGAAGGGCTTCGACCTGATGGATGCCGGAAATTGCGGCAAGGTGGTCTGTTCCTGGAATTGAGCAAGGGCCAAGCGCCCTGAGGGAGAGTGGGCAAGGCAGGCCGGCGAAATTGCCGGATCCGTCCTTGCCCCTACCCCCTCTAACCTGAGTAAACTCCAGCAAAGCAGGCCGGCAGTTCTCGGGACGTGTACGGCAGCACAGCCGTACACCGTCGGCTCGCGATGTCAGCGGAGCATCGACCGTCATGAACGACCCCATCGGCAACTCCCGCCTCGCGGCCGGCCGCGAACGTGCCGTCAAGCTCTATCGCTCGCATCGCCTGCGCAAGACCCTACTGATCCTGTTTGGCCTGATCGTTCTGTTCGGCTTGCTGGGGTTCTTCGCCGCGCCTTCGCTGATCAAGAGCCAGCTGCAAAGCCGGGCAACGGCAATGCTCGGGCGACCGGTCACGGTCGATGCCATCCACCTGAATCCATACACGCTACGGGTAGAGCTGGACAAGCTGCACATCGGCGAAAAAAACGGCACGTCACCCTTCGTCGATGTTGACCAGATCGTCGTCAATGCATCCTGGGGGTCAGTGTTCCGCATGACCCCGGTGCTGGACGAGCTGACAGTGCAGCATCCGCAGATCCGCATGACCCGCACCGCTCCGCAGGAATTCAATTTCAGCGACCTTCTCGACCGTTTCGCGGCCAAGCCCGGCGAGCCGCCCTCGCCGCCCACGCGGTTTGCCCTGGCCAATATCAGCGTGCACAACGGCGACATCCAGTTCGACGACAAGGTGCAGAACGCCCAACATCGCATCGACCAGCTGGAGCTTGGCATTCCCTTCATCGCGAACCTGCCCAGCCGCGTCGATGTGTATGTGCAGCCGCTATTGGCCATGCGCGTGGACGGCAGCCCACTGCGCATCGACGGACAGACCAAGCCCTTTGCCGACAGTCGCGATTCGACGATCAACTTCAAGCTCGACCAGCTCGACCTGCCGCGCTATCTGAGCTACGTGCCTTCGAAGCTACCCGTTGCCATCTCCAGCGGCGTTCTGTCGGGCCAACTGCAACTGCATTTCGTGACGACCAAGGACACGTCGCAGCTGCGGCTGGACGGCTCGCTGGCAATGGACAATTTCAAACTGGCCAATCATGACGATACGCCGCTGCTTGAGTTGGGCCGGGCCACGGCCACGCTCAACGATGTCGAACCGTTGCTATCGCGCTATCACCTGGGCACGCTCAGTCTTGAACGCGCCACCTTGCACTACACCAAACAGCCTGGCGGCCACAGCAACTTCGATGCATTGACCGCGCCGGCACCACCGACCAATCCGCCGGCCAAACCCGCGCAGGTCCGCATCGACACGCTGAACCTGCAGGGATCGCGGCTGGACTATGCGGATCTCAGTGGCAAGGTCCCCGGCCGCCTTTCGCTGGAAAATCTCCATGGCACCCTGCGTGGCGTATCCACCGTGGCCGGTCCTCCCGGCAGCGTGGACATGGCCGGCCAGATGGCCGGTGGCAGCATTGCCGCCAGCGGCAAGATCGACCTGGCCGGCAATCGCTATGTTGGCAAGGTCACCCTGAAACAGGTCGGGTTGACCACCCTCGTGCCGCTGGCGCCCCCCATGCTCAACGGCGAGATTACCGACGGCTCGATCGACGCCGACGCCCAGCTGCAGGCCACTTGGGGCAGTACGCTTAACGTGCATATGGAACCGGCGCAGGCGAGCCTGAATCATTTCGCGCTCAGCCCGAAAGGTAGCCGTGAGACGCCTGTCGCCTGGCAAAGCATGCATGCGGATATCGCCAGGTTCGACTTGGCCGGCGCAGAAGCGCGCCTGAACAGCCTGACCCTCAGCGGTTTGAAGGTGGATGTGCGGCGCCTGCGCAACGGCCAGTTCGACCTGGCCAGCCTCATGCTGCCCAGCAAGCCGGCGCCGCGTGGTGCGGCGGCATCGCCTCCCTTCCACTGGAGCGTGGCACATTTCGGTTTGGACGATGGCGCGGTCAACCTTAAGGACGACAACGCCACCGGCAAGAAAGCAGCCTTGGCGATCAAGGCCAGCAAGTTCGGCGTGGACGGCCTGTCGGACAACATGCGCCAGCCGATCAAGCTCGATCTGAACGGCGGCATCGGCAAAGGCACGTACAGCATCACGGGCTCGGTCAAACCCGAGCCGCTTGATGCCGACCTACGCATCAAGACGACACGGCTGGATATCGCGCAATTCGAATCGTTGATCACCGTGCCGCTGAACGTGCGCATCGTAAGCGCGCAGCTGGGGCTCAATGGGCGTGTCCGCTATGCCGACCATGGCAAGCAGCCGGCGCGTATCGACTATCAAGGACAGGCCACGCTGGGGCGCGTACGCGTGCTGGACAAGGCCACTGACGATGAATTCTTGCGCTGGAACAACCTGACCGCGTCGGACATGAAGGTACGCATGGGCGAAGGTGCACCGCATGTCGACATCGGCGCGTTGTCACTCAGCGACTTCTATGCACGCGTCATCGTCAACGCTACCGGACGCATGAACCTGTCGGACGTCGTGGCCAATCCTTCCGAAGCCGCGCCCGTCTCCGTCACGCGCGCGCAGGATGGTTCAACGCCGCCGCCCGCGCCGGCGGCCGCCAGCACCGCGCAAGTCGCCCAGGCCGCGCCCGCAAGCGCCTCATCGGCGCCCGCGGGTCCGCCGCCGGAAATCCAGATCGGCCAGGTTGCCGTGTCCAGTGGCCAGCTCAACTACACAGACAACTTCATCAAACCCAACTACACGGCCAACATCACCCAGCTCGAAGGCAAGGTCGGCGCCTTCGGCACCGCGGCAGGCAACCCTCCGGCGGAATTGAACTTGAACGGCCAGCTCGACGACAACGCTCCGGTGGAGATCGCAGGCACCATCAATCCCCTGGCACCGGTGGCCTTCCTCGATATCAAGGCCAAGGCCGATGGCGTGGAGCTCACCCACCTGTCGCCCTATTCGGGCAAATACGCCGGCTACCCGATCACCAAAGGGCGGCTCAATGTCGATGTGCACTATCTGCTCGACCAGGGCAAGTTGACCGCCGACAACCATATCTTCATCGATCAGCTGACTTTTGGTGATCGTCTGGAAGGCCCTGGCATCAGCCACTTACCCGTCAAGCTCGCCGTGGCCTTGCTAAAGGATTCGCAAGGCCGGATCGATGTGCATGTGCCGGTGTCGGGCTCGTTGGACGATCCGAAGTTCAGCGTCGGCGGCCTGATCTGGCGCGCCATCGGCAACTTGATCGCCAAGGCGGCTACGGCGCCATTCAAGCTGCTGGCCTCGGCATTCGGTGGAGGGGGCGACGGCGGACAGGATCTGGGTTATGTGGAGTTCGCCCCTGGATCAAGCGCACTGACACCGGACAGCACGTCGCGGCTGGAAAAAATCGTCAAGGTCCTGAACGACAAACCGTCGCTCAACCTGGACATCATCGGTCGCGAAGACCCGGCCTTCGACGAGAAGGGCCTGCGCCACGAGATGGTCGAGGACCTGATTCGCCATGAGGCGGGTAACGACGAGGACAACGCGGATCCCGCCAAGGCCCAGATGACACCCGATCAACGCAATCAATACCTCGAAAAGGCCTACAAGCACGCGAAATTCAAGAAGGAACACAACATGGTCGGGCTGACCAAATCGCAGCCGCCGGAGGAGATGCAGAAGCTTCTGGAAGAAAACATGCCGGTCGACCAGGACGCCCTGCGTCACCTGGCCGAGCGGCGCGCCGATGCAGTGCGCCAGTGGTTGCGGGGCAAGGTGCCGGATAACCGTGTCTTCGTTTCTGCACCCAAGCTCGATGCCAAGGGCATCGACGATGGCGGCAAGACCACACGCGTGGATTTCGGGCTGCATTGACGTCGGTGGCCCGGAAATTGTCCCTGCCCTTGCCAGGGGCCATAATCGGGTTTTCCCCTCGATGGAAGCATTCCCCATGGGCTACCCGGGCCAGGCGCGCTTCGCCGCCGAACTTGAATCGATCCGCGAACAGGGCCTGTTCAAGGCCGAGCGCGTAATCACCTCGCCGCAATCGGCGGAAATCACCCTGGCCGATGGCCGCAAGGTGCTGAACTTCTGCGCGAACAACTACCTGGGACTTGCCGACCATCCCGACGTGATCGCCGCGGCGAAGGACGCGCTGGACACCCATGGCTTCGGCATGGCCTCGGTTCGCTTCATCTGCGGTACGCAAGACCTGCACAAGGAGCTTGAGCGCAAGATCGCCGACTTCTTCGGCACCGAGGACACTATCCTCTACGCCGCCTGCTTCGACGCCAACGGTGGCCTGTTCGAGCCTCTGCTCGGCGAGGAAGACGCCATCATTTCCGATGCGTTGAACCATGCCTCGATCATCGACGGCATCCGCCTGTGCAAGGCCAAGCGTTTTCGCTACGGTAATTGCGACATGGCCGACCTCGAGCAGCAGCTCAAGGACGCCGATGCCGCCGGCGCACGCACCAAGATCATCACCAGCGATGGTTCGTTCTCGATGGACGGCTTCATTGCACCGCTCGATGAAATCACCGCACTGGCGAAGAAATACGACGCCCTGGTACACATCGACGAATGCCACTGCACCGGCTTCCTCGGCGAGACCGGCCGCGGCGCCGCCGAAGTGCACGGCGTCATGGACAAGATCGACATCTTCACCGGCACCCTGGGCAAGGCCCTGGGCGGTGCGTTGGGCGGGTTCACCACCGGCCGCGCGGAGATCATCGAGATGCTGCGCCAGCGCTCGCGTCCCTACCTGTTCTCCAATTCCCTGCCGCCGCACGTGGTCGCCGCCGGCATCAAAGTGTTCGACATGCTTGCATCAGCGGGTGACCTGCGGCGCAAGGTGCAGGACAACACGGCTTACTTCCGCGCGAAGATGACCCAGGCCGGTTTCGACATCCGGCCCGGCGTGCATCCGATCGTGCCGGTGATGGTGTACGACGCGAAGAAGGCGCAGGCGATGGCCAGCGCCCTCCTCGACGAAGGCATCTATGTCACCGGCTTCTTCTTCCCGGTGGTGCCCAAGGACAAGGCGCGCATCCGCACGCAGATGAGCGCCGCCCACAGCCGCGAACACCTGGACAAGGCGATCGCCGCGTTCACGCGGGTGGGCAAAAGCCTGGGCATCGTCGCCTAGGCTTATCCGGCGGCCCAGTTCTGTCGAAGCTGCCTTAGCGCGTGAAACCGCGGCCGGCATGACGCGGGGGCGAATCGGGCGGACTGAAGCGCCCGCGCGCCGATCCCGCAGGGCTGGGCGCACGGTCGGCGGGCATCTGCGCCGCGAGCGGCGCGCCCGGAGACGGTGGGCAAAGAGTCCAGGTGGAGTTTTCCAGGGACCCGGTGGGCGTCATTGATGGCATCGACACGGGCGAACGGAACGGGGACATTTGAACGATAGGCACGTGCCCGCGCTGCGAAGACGTGTAACTGACTGCCATCGACGACCCCGAGGCATTCGAATCGATCGTCGAGGTCGACGACATGGCCTGGGGCCGCTGGAAGACGGGCCGACGTAGCGGCCGTTGCTCTGACGATGGCGGAGGACTTCCCGCCGACTGGCTGTGATGGGTTTGCTGGTTGCTTTCCGATGATGCCTCGGACCTAGGTGGACTGCTGCTCATTGCTCGGCTCCTTGCCAGGGCAGCGGACCTTAAGATGGGCCGCCTTTGTTGGAATCCATGCGGCGAGCTTGGACCAGACACACAGCCAATTCAATTCCCCGATCGGAAAATTCGAATTATTCGGACCGACCGGAGTATCGGTGCGCGAGGATTCAACGCCTGAGCATCTCCACTTCGCCCACGTCCAGATGCCTCCATCGGCCCTTGGCCAGCTCGCCCAGCTTCAGTTCGCCGATGGCAACGCGCACGAGGCGGACCACGTCGAACCCCAGCGCACCAAACATTCGCCGGATATGTCGATTGCGGCCTTCGTCGAGCACGACCTCGAGCCACGCATGGCGTGGGCCGTGGCGCAGGATGCGGACGGCCAGCGCCCGAAGCATCTCTCCTCCATCCTCCATACCGCTCAGCATGAGCCTGCAGGTTTCCTCGCTCGGCGTGCCGCGCACTTGCACGTGGTAGGTTTTTTCCTTTCCCGATGATGGGTCGGTAATCCCCGCCGCCCACGCCGTGTCGTTGGTCATGAGCAGCAACCCTTCGCTGGCCTTGTCCAGCCGCCCTACGGGCCCAAGCCAGGGTAAGGAGTGCCCTTGCAACAGCGAATAGACCGTGGCGCGGCCCTGTTCGTCGCTGGCACTTACCACCAGACCACGGGGCTTGTTCAGCGCGATATACACCAGCGCTTCCTGACGCGTAGCCTCATCGTCCACGCTGATGCGATCGCGACCCTGCACGACCGGAAACTCAGGGTCGAGCACCACGCGCCCATTGACACGCACGCGCCCAGCGCGCACCCACACCTGCCCCTGGCTACGCGAACAAAGGCCCAGTTTCGAAAGGACACGCGCCAAGCCATGTCGCGGCGGCGGCGCTCCGGCGGAAGGTTTACTCATCGACGAAGCGTAGCGTATGGGGTGCGGGTGGGGAGCTACCAGGCGTCACCCTGGTCACTAAGTCCTCGTCGGGCTTCGCCCTCCTGCGGAAGCGTTCCCAGGGTGACACCTGGCAGCTCCCTCCGACCCATGAGGCAGCCGTGCAGAGCAAACAGCTCGGTGGCAGTGAAATCGAGCATGGATGTCTTGCTCGCCCTGCGGCCTGCCGCCGCGTTCCGGGGGAGCCGTCGGGTGGCCTTTTCGTCACGCTTCCGCAGGAGGGCAAAGCCCGACGAGGACTTAGTGACGAAAAGGCCACCCGACGGCTCCCTCCCCGCCACGCAGGCAAAAAAAAGCCCGGCGAAAGCCGGGCTTTTTCGTGTTGCTTGCGGGTCGCTTACTGCTTGACCTGCAGTTCGGTACGACGGTTGCGAGCGCGGCCATCGGCCGTGTCGTTGCTGTCGACCGGGTCGGCTTCGCCGTGGCCGATCGGACCGTCGAGGCGGTCGGCGGTGATGCCATGGGCCGTCAGGTAGTCGTACACGATCTTCGCACGACGCTCGGACAGGCTCTGGTTGTAGGCATCCTTACCGACGTTATCGGTGTAGCCGGCGACCGTGACATGGACCTGCGGGTAACGCTGCAGGGTGTCGACAGCCTGGTTCAGCACGCCCATCGAGTCGGAGGTCGGCTCCTGCAGGGTCTTCTCGATGTTGCCACCCATTTCATTCTTCTTCGGGTGGTCGAACTTGAAGTTGACGCCACGCAGGTCGATGACGACCTTCTGCGGGCAGCCGTCCGGACCAACGATGGTACCGGCAGGCGTGCTCGGGCACTTGTCTTCGCAATCGTTCACACCGTCGCCATCGCTGTCGAGGGTGGAGCAATCCGGAGCGGCCGGAGCGGGAGCAGCAGCCGGGGCGGGAGCAGCGGGCGGAGCGCCGAAGCGCGAAACCACGCTGAAGCCCAGGAACCAGTCGCCGTAGCCATTCTCGGCACGGTTGGTCTTGTCGTCCCAATCGTAGCGGTAGCCACCCTCGACACGAATGTCGGAGGAGTCGGTGATGGTCTTGGACACGCCCACGCCCAGCTCAGCAGCCGGAGCCCAGCCCTTGTCATCGGCGTTGGTGTGGTAGCTGCCCATGATGCCGGCCAGCAGGTACGGACGCCATGCGTCCCATGCACCAGCATAGAAGCGGGCGGCAACGCCGTAGTTGTTGTTCGACCAGTTGCCAGCGCCGTCACGATCGCGCTTGGTGCGGTCGATGAACAGGTCGATGGATGCGTTCGACGAAATGAACTTACCCACGCCCAGGCCGTAATAGACCTGGCGGCTGTTGGTGTTGCGGTCGGTGTCGTTGTAGTAACCGCCCACGGTCGGCGCAATGTACCAACGGCCATCATAGGTGGTCGTCGACGTGCTGCTTGCCGTGTCGGCAGTGGTGTCCTGCGCGTGAACGGCACCCACGCCGCCCAGGGCCAGGCCGATCAGCAAAAACAAGCCCTTACGATTCATCGGTGTCTCCTCGTTATTGGTATTCGCGTCCGCGCTCCACCCCAGACGGAAATCGCGCGTAGAACGTCTATTCCTGAGTTTTTTTACGGAGGCTGTTTCCGCCCCTCGCAAACATCCCGTTAAGCGGGCTGCGGCAGTTTAGCAAAAATCAAACAATTGAACAGCCGCAGCTCACCTTCGTTCATATTCGAGTCACGGCAATGTTCAAACCGTGAAGAGACCAAGGAACTGGCTCACCGGCATGGCATCGAGCTTGGCCGGGTCGGCCGTGGCGGCCAGGATCCTGGCCGCCTGGTGCTGGGGCAGGTAACCCTTGAGCGCGCCTTCGAATTTCTTCAAAAGAACGGGAATGCCTTCGGCCCGGCGACGACGGTGGCCAATGGGATAGTCAATGGAAACTTTCTCGGTGCTGGAGCCGTCCTTGAAAAATACCTGGATGGCATTACCGATATAGCGTTTTTCGGCATCGAAATAATCGGTAGTAAACCGGGGATTTTCCGAAACCTGCATTTTGTTGCGAAGCGCGTCGATTCGGGGATCGGCTGCGACGTCGTCGTTATAATCATCGGCGGTGAGACGCCCGAAGATCAGCGGCACGGCCACCATGTACTGGATGCAATGGTCGCGATCGGCATAGTTGGCCAGGGGGCCGGTCTTGTCGATGATGCGCACACCCGCTTCCTGGGTCTCGATGACGATCTTCTCGATGTCATCCAGGCGGCCGGCGACCTGGCCGTGCAGCTGCATGGCGCATTCGACCGCCGTCTGGGCGTGGAATTCGGCCGGGTAGCTGATCTTGAACAGCACGTTTTCCATG
>Ga0070658_10005363_pt1 | contig 10407 bp, 3 predicted proteins | sample KBSC13metaG_FD_64664 | JGI IMG/M metagenome (GOLD analysis project Ga0070658, IMG submission 64664) | Corn rhizosphere microbial communities from Kellogg Biological Station, Michigan, USA - KBS C1-3 metaG | ecosystem: Host-associated > Plants > Roots > Rhizosphere > Soil ... | reverse complement strand
ATATGCGTGATGGAGGCAAGCGGTTCGGCGCCGCCCGCCAGCCAGGCGGTGGCGAGAAAGAGAAGCAGGATGGAGAGGCGTCGGATCAAGGCGGGCGGGTGGACCTTACACCGGGCCATTGTGAAAAGAATTAGCCGTTTGGCTAGGTAGCCGATTCCCGCGCGTGGGGCATTTTGGGCGCCGTGCGGAATGTCCCCAGGCGTTCCCGCATGGGGAACCGTCATGCCTTTTCCCTCGTTTACCTCCATGAAAACCCAAACCCGGCGTCGCCCATTTCCCCGAAATCGTCAGAAGCTCGGCTTGCTGGGGTGCGCCGCCGCGGCTTTTGCGGTACTTTTGCAGACGCGTCCGGCGGAGGCGGCGAGCGGGACCTGGAATGGGACCACGGACGGGAACTGGAATTCGACGACGAACTGGTCGGTGAATCCGGCGCCGGGATCGACCACCGTCATCAACAGTGCGGACGTGGCCACGTTCAATAACGCGGGCAACGGGAACACCACAATCACCATCGACGCGAATCGGAATATCAAGTCGATCAGCTTCGACACTTCGACCGCCAGCTACACAATCGGCAGTGTCGGGGCGAACGGCGGCAATCCCCTTATTCTGACCAGTGGAGGGGCGGTCGCACTCGCGGCCACGGTGGCTGGGACCAATCTGATCGAGACATTCAACGCGCCCCTGACTTTGGAAGGCAACTACGCATTCACGGATGCGCGCGCCGATGCCGGTTCCGCCCTCCTCTTTGCGGGCAACATCACCAACGCCGCCGCGTCCACGCTCACTCTCAGCGGAGCGGGATCCGGCACTGGTAATTTGATTAGCGGGAACATCGCCGATGGCGCAGGCGCGCAGAGCGTGACGCTCACGGCGACAGCCGGTGTCTGGACGCTGGGCGGGGCGAACGCCTATTCGGGCACGACGACCGTCAATGGTACCGGAGGCACTTTGGTGCTGAGCGGCACGAACAGTTCCGCCAATGCGACCACGGTCGCGAATGGAACACTCCGCCTCACTAACACGGCGGCGCTGGCCAATTCGGCCCTGACGCTGGGCGGCGGAACACTCCAACTCCGGAGTGACAACGCTGGTGATACCTTTGCCGCGGCCAGCACCGCGATCAGCGCCTCGACGACGATCAGCGCGGACAGCTTGGCGAGCGGGAGCAATAACACGATCAAGCTCGGTGCGGTGAATGTGACTGCCTCCACCACGGCCACGCTCACGGTGAGCGCGGGCAATGGATATGGACTCGGACTCGGCGCCGTGACGCAAACTGCCTTGGCTGGCACAACCTTCACTGTGTCCAACTCCGCTTCGCTGACCATGGCGAGCTACGCCACGAATTCCAATGCCGCTGCCCCAAAGCTAAGTATCGGCGGCGCCGGCACGACGACGGTTACCGGCAACATCACGCAAAGCGGTTCGGGAACTCTGTCACTCGAATACACCGGGACAGGGACCCTGACTCTTTCGGGCACAGGCGGCTACAGCGGCACGACGAACGTGGGAACCTCGAATGGAGCCAATGCCGGGACGCTGAAACTGAGCGGTTCGGGTACCATGGGAAGCGGCGCCGTCACCGTCTTCGGCGGCACGCTGGACATCAATGGGCTGACGCGGACTTTGGGAGGCGCGCTGACCTTGGGCGGTGGGGCGACTGGTAGCTCGGCAACATTATCCATCGGCGCCACGGGGGTGTTGAACCTCGGCGGTGGTGTCACTTTCACCGCCAATAACAATCCGAACGGAGCGACGATCTCCGGCGGCACGCTCAACCTGGTTGCGCCCCGCACCTTCACCATCGGCGATTCGACGAACGTGGTGGCGGACATGACGATCACTGCCACCATCGGCGATGGCAACGGCATCTTCGATATCACGAAGGCGGGTTCGGGCACGCTGGCTTACACGCAGGCGATCAACCTGGGCGCGCTGCCCAGTGCCACGCCCACGGCAAACGTGACGGCGGGCACGCTGGATCTCGACGGTGTGGTCACTGGCGGCAACGGAATCTTCAGCGTCGTGAAAGCCGGCGCCGGCACGCTGAACTACGCGCCAAACATGGCGCTGACCTCGAACCAAACCGCCACCGTCGCGAGCAGCGCGGGCACTTTGCAGTTCAGCGGCGTGATCTCAGGCAGCGGAGTCGGGCTAACGGCAGCCGTCACCGGCACTGGCGCGGTGATGCTGACGGGCGCGAATACCTACACCGGAGCGACGAGTGTGACGGGCACCGGCACCCTGAAGCTGAGCGGCGCCGACGGCTGCGTGGCCTCGTCGAACGTGACGGTTTCCAGTGGCGGCACGCTCAATTTCGATAGCAGCTCTCTGGGAATGATGGGGACGACTCGCGCCCAGGGCGTCGCGCTCATTGGCAATTCCTCAACCGGCACGTCATTGACGGTTACCGGCAATGCGGGTGTGAGTTCTGTGGATTCCATTGCGGGCGCGCTGACCGGCGGCGCCGGCCTTGGCATTGTGACGATCACTCCCAACGCGGCGCAGAACGCGCGTTTGAACGCGGGCAGTTTTGCGCACTCCACGGGCAGCCTCATCCTGTTCCGCGGAACAGGTTTGGGCGCAAATTCCATCGTCTCCGCAACGGCGGGCTCGGCAAATATCTCGTTCACCACCGCGCCCGCGCTCTCCGGCAGCGGCGCCGCGGGCAGCACCACAGTAGGCGTCCTGCAGGGCACTTACGGCGATATCACCACCAGTGGGACGGGCAGCGGACTCGTGACCTACGATGCGACGCGCGGCATCCGGTTGCTGGATACGACGAGCGAATATACGGCGGTGATCAGCGATGGGCAGGCGCAGCTCGACAACGTTCGTTTCGTACGTGCTTCCGGCGGCGCTTCACAGGACATCAACCTCACGCAGACGACGACCACGATCAATTCCCTGTCCTTCAAGATCACGGGCGCCGGCACCAACTCTGGCGTGACGATCAGCGGCGACGCCGGCACCAGCTTGAAGCTCAACAGCGGCATGATCTTCGCCAGCCAGACGGTGACCACGGCGGCCTCCACCGATGCGATGACGATCAGCGTCCCTAAGCTCGACCTCAACGCGCAGGGAGGCACGTTCATTGTCTTTTCCAACGGACTCAACAATGGCAACACGGCAGCTCCATTGCAGATCAATAGCGAGATCACCAATGATGGCGGCAATGGCGTGACGATCGGGGGCTCGGGGGAGGTGATCTTCGGCGGTAGCGTGGCCAATACCTACACCGGCGTCACCACCGTCAATAGCGGTATCCTGCGTCTCGCAAAAGGCGTCATTAACGGAGCGATCGCGGGAGACCTCGTCATGAACGGCGGAGTCGTGCTGGAGAGCAACAATGCCATCGCCGATACCGCCAGCGTCACCATCAACGGAGGCACCCTCTATTTCGATACCACGACGAGCAGCGGCAACAACGGCCATGCGGAGACGGTCAACAACTTTGCCATGAACGGGGGAGCCGTCGCTAATCACGGCTCCAATGCCGCCTTCACCATCAATGGCGATGCCACCCTGAATGCCAGCCAGTTGGCCATGAACCAGGGAGGCGACATCACGGTCCTCGGCACCACGACGTTGAGCGGCGGCCAGCTGGTCGCCCGGGAATCGAGCAGCACTACTTCCTTCACGGGCCTGACCGCGCTGAACAATGTGCGCATCGTCAACACGGTGAGCGGATCTTATACGGCAGTCCTGCTCGACAGCAACGCGACCAACAAAGGAGCCCTGCTCACGATTAAGGGGGATGTCAGCTTCACCGGCAACGCCACGAACGCGAACACCGCGCTGATCGATACCTCGGACAACACCCTGGCCAACCAGGGCGTCATTGCGCTTAATGGCACGCGCATTTTCAATATCGGCGATGGCGCCGCGGCGACCGATCTTTCCATCATCCCCGCGCTGACCGACAACGCCGCCGTCGTGGGCGGCGTGACCAAGACGGGAAATGGGGCGCTCAAACTGACCGGCGCCAATACCTATACCGGCCCAACGAGTGTGAACGGCGGTACGCTCGAGATCAGTGGCAGCATCAGCGGCTCCGCCACGGCGCCGGTCAACGTGACCTCCGGCAAGTTGGTGCTCTCGGCCAGTAATGCCGTGAGCAATACGGCCATGGCATTGACCTTGGGAGATGCCGGCAACTCGACGAGCGGCACCCTCAAGCTTTCCGATAGCTTGAGCGGCGCTTCGGAGACATTCGGGGTGCTCAATGTGAGCTTCAATGCGACGATCGATTTTGGCGCTCTCGCCGGCAACTCGCTGATTTTCGCCGGTGTGGGCGACCACACACTCGGAAGCTCCACGCTCTCCATCCAGAATTGGAGCGGCACGGCGCTGCAATCCGGCAATGCCTCGACGGACCGGCTGATCTTTTCCGGGAACGTGGCCTCGTTCACCAATATTTACAGCCAGCAGGATGTTTCCTTCAATGGCGTCTTCGGATATCAGGCGATTGGTCTTGGCGCCGGCCAGTTCGAGGTCGTGGCGGTCCCCGAGCCGACGCCGCTGACACTGAATCTCGCGGCTGGGCTCGTGGGACTGCTTGGTTTTCGCCGGTGGCGCCGCTTGGCGGGCCGGTGATATGGTGCTGTCGTCGAAGTCCCTCCGCCGGGTGCCCGTAGAACACATATTATGAACTTCTATCTCTTTCCCTATCGACGGGCAGTCTCGCTGCTCGCGGCGCTGGCTTGCTTCGCCTCCACTGCACACCATGCCGCGGGCGCCGATGCGGCGAACCTAATGACCAATGGCGACTTTGAGTCAGGCTCGGCCGAGCCGAACTGGCCGGATGGATGGGGCAAGCCGAAGGACAAGACCGTCGCGTGGGTCGAGGAATCCGGGAATCACTTCCTTCGCTTGCATAGTGAGCGGCCGGGACAGACGGTCATGGCCTACCGCGAGGTGAATATTCCCGCCGGGGCCGGGGCGCTGGAGTTGAAATGGCGCTGGCGCGTATCCGATCTCAAGCCGGGTAAGCAATCATGGTTCGATGCCCGTATCATGATGGAGTTGAAAGACGCTTCCGGGAAAAAGCTCAGCCCCGGACCGGCAGCGCCATATGTGCGGAAGAGCACCGACGGATGGCTGGAACGCAGCGCGCAGTTCCTTATTCCCGAGGGAACGAAGACCCTGCAATTCATGCCGTCCTTGTTCCAGGTGGAGGCGGGGACGTTCGATCTCGACGACGTGGTTCTGACGGTGATCGACGCTGCACCGCTGAAGCAGGCCGCGGCCGAAGCGGCCACGGTTGCGGCGGCCAAGGCGGCTAAAATCGCCGAAGTCAGGCGGACCAAAGCCGCTGCGTCCGCGCAGCCGGACGGATCATTGATCAGCAACGGAAACTTCGAGGCCGATGCCAGGGGCCAGGGCTGGCCGGATGGCTGGGGCCGGGCGAAGGACGAATCGCTCACGTGGGTGCTGGAGGACAATGGGAATCATTTCATGCGCCTGCAATCACTCCAGCCGGGCCAGCAGGTCATGCTCTACCGCTCGATCGATCTGCCGGGAGGGGTGAAGGCGCTCACGCTCACGTGGCGCCAGCGCGTCACCGATCTCAAGAAAGGAAAGCTGCCGTGGAACGACGCGCGAATCATGATGGATCTCGTGGATGCCACGGGAAAGACGCTGTCGCCACAGCCCAGCCCGCCCTACACGACCAAGGACACGAAGGGCTGGGAGCAAAAAAGCACCAACTTCCTCGTTCCGGAGGAAGCCGTTTCGCTCACGCTCATGCCGGCGCTGTTTGAGGTGGGCGCCGGCCGGTTCGATCTCGACGACATTACGCTCAAGCCCACCGATCCCGCGCCGCTGCTCGCCGCGGCGAAGGTCGCGGCCGAAGTGGCGAAGGCGCGCTACGTCCCACCGGAGCAGCCGAAAATGGACAAGTGGCCGGCGCAACTCCACGTCGCCGGCAACCGGCTCGTGAATCCCGAGGGCAAGGAGGTCTGGCTCCAGGGCTTGAACGCGGGTGGGCTGGAGAGCGTGGTGCAGGGCGAGCAGGTGATCAAATCCACGGTGGTCGGCATCGACGAATGGAAGGCCAATGTCATTCGGCTCCCTGTGCGGCTCGAGTTCTGGGCGGGCGACACGCCGCTGATGAAGGACGGCGGCAAGGCCTATCGCGAATGTGTGGACCAGATTGTCACGCTTGCCGCGAATCGCGGAGCGTATGTGGCGCTTGATCTGCATCGCTTCCGCGCTCCTAAAAAGGAGGACGCGGATTTCTGGAAGGACGCCGCCGCTCGTTACAAAAACCATCCCGCGGTGCTCTTCGATATCTTCAATGAGCCGCACGGTATCTCGTGGGACGTGTGGCGAGATGGCGGCTTTGTCGCGGAGAAGGCGAAGCCCGGTGACGAGGACTCATTTCTCAGCGAGGAGGAGAAGATCAAGCTCAACAAGGGATTCCATTCCATCGGCATGCAAGGCCTCGTCGATGCCGTGCGCGGCACGGGCGCGAAGAATATCATCATCGCGGGTGGCCTCGACTGGGCCTACGACCTCTCCGGCATCGTCGAAGGCCACGTGCTCGACGACAAAGGCGGGCAGGGGATCATGCTCTCCACGCACATCTACAACTGGAAGAAGGGCTGGGAAGCCAAGGTGCTCCCGGCGGCGGAGAAGTATCCGATCTTCGTCGGTGAAGTCGGCGCCGATGTGAAGAAGATGGATTTCATGCCGGCGGAGATCCAGGAGGACCCGGCCACGTGGGTGCCGGACATGCTCGGCCTCATCCAGAAATACCGGCTGAACTGGACGGGCTGGTGCTTCCATCCCGCGGCGACACCGATCATGATTTCCGATTGGAAATACACGCCGACGCCATTCTGGGGATTGCCGGCCAAAGAGGCGCTGGCGGGGAAGCAGTTTGTTTTGAAGAAGATGCGCTGAGATAGGCAGCGCGGATCTTAGCGCGAGCGCCGTCCGAAAAGCCTGTCATCCTGAGCGAAGCGGGGAAGCATGGGCGGAGTCGAAGGACCTCAAATATCATGCGGTTTCTCGTGCGGAGCCAGCGGTGGCAGTAATGTTTGCCAGCGATTCACACAAATCACGCGAATCGCAGAAGTGCCACTCATATCATTCGGGTGATTCGCTGGCCTTCCCTGCTCGCGTGTGCACATCTGCTCCGCTCAAAAACCCACAGGAAGTTGGAGGTCCTTCGACTGTGCCCATGCTGCCCCGCTCCGCCCAGGATGACAAGAAGCGTGGACGGCGCTCACGCTGATAGCGAGTGCTGCTTCTGATTTCTGAGCTGAATCCAAGCCCCGCCACCGACCGCTAAATTCGTCAAAAAATATTTGTTGCGGTACCGCTACAAGTGTGGTGGTATCACTACAGAAATAGCAACGAGGCCCCCCTGAATATTTCACCGAAAGGACCCTGCCTATGCCCGATCCCGCCCCGGAACTCTCCAAGGCCGAATGGCTCATCATGAATGCCTGTTGGGACCGCAAGAATCTCACCGCGCGCGATGTGCACGAAGCCGTCGCCACGCAGCGCGAATGGGAATACCAGACCGTCAAGACCATGCTCGACCGGCTTGTTGAGAAGGGCTACCTTCGTCGCGACAAGGTCGGCCCGATCAGCGTCTTCACCCCGGCCATCCCGCGCACCCGCACGGTGCGGCGCGCCATCGACGGCTTCGTCGAAACCGTTCTGGGCAATCAACTCGCGCCGCTCTTCGCGCATCTGGCAGGCGGTGAGAAGCTGAGCGACGAGGAACTCGCTGCCCTTAAGAAACTCGTGGAGGAAAATGAGCCATGATCCTCGTCATCCTATGTTTGCAGCAGTGGATAGGCGCTCAACCGCGCCCCAGAGTTCTCGAACGGCGAACGGCCCGTGGCGGACCTCTTTCGACAGGCACAAATCTTCGTGTCACCGGCACCGTTCCTCGAGTTGGCCATCAAGCGAGACGGCTCTGAACAGAAGAATTTACAGCGCGGAGTCTCACCCCAGAACTACCCATGAACCACACCCTTTCCCTCTTCGAGCATGGTGCACGAGGCTTGCTGAATGCGAGTTGGCAGTCCGCGCTGCTCATCGTCCTCGTCGCCGCGGCGACATGGTTGTTGCGGCGCTCCCGCCCGATGGTGCGCTACGCCTTGTGGAGTGTGGTCCTCATTCGTCTGTGCCTGCCGTTTGGCTTCACATCCCCGCTGGGTGTGGGCGGTTCCGCGCGTGTGCTGCAACGATCGAGACCGGCAGTGCCCATCGCTCTTTCCGCGCCTGCCGCAGAGGCCGGTCCACCTGAGGAAATCCAGGAGAGAGCGGAACCGTCACGGAACGGCGGGAGCGCTGTTCGGGCGCGGGGTCCGGCGGTGATGGCCAGCCCTTCCGTGGTAACTGGTCTCTCCATTTGGGCCTGGTGCGGGATCGTCTGGGCGATGGGAGGCGTGGTCTTGAGCGGATTTGTTCTGCGGCAGTGGTCGCGACTTCGGCGAGTCGTCGCGGGTAGCAAGCCTTGCGATCGGCCGGAGTTGATCGCGCTTCTCGACGATTTGCGGAGTCGACTGGGGATCGCCCGGGCCGTGCACTTGAGATGTCTGCCGCCGGATTCCGATGCGCTTGGTCCCTGTGCGGCGGGATGGCTCCGTCCTCACATTCTCCTGCCGGCGCGGCTGGCCGAGGCTTGGGACATCCCAATGATCGAGCCGATCCTCATCCATGAACTCGCGCACATTCGCCGCGCGGATACCGTGGTCAGCGCGCTGCAGGTGCTCGTGCAGATTGTCTATTGGTTTCATCCGCTGGTTTGGCTGGCGAACGCGCGGCTGCGCCGGGAGCGCGAGTTGATCTGCGATGATTTTGCGGTGCTGCATTCCGGAGGCACTTCGCGGCGTTACGGCGCGACAATCCTGCGCGCCATCGAGGAGATTCGCCCCGCGTCAGGCTGGTCTCTTGCCGGAGTCGGGATGGGGGAATCCGGGCTCGCCCAGCGACTGCGCAGGTTGCTCGACGGGAGCTACGCGCTGCCGCGGCCGGTGAGCCGCGCCGCCATGGCCGCTCTCCTGCTGCTGGGCGCGTTGGGCGTTTTGATGGCCGGCGACGCCGAGCCGAAGAAGATTGCTCCTGCCGTTGCCTCAGGGGTTGTGCCTGCCGCCGCTCCCGTGGAACTGAAGGCACCCGAGATCGTGCCCCAGGAACCGCCGCCCGGTCTCCTCGAATTCCTCCGCAAGAAGTGGCAGGACCCGGCGGACCCGAAGGCGCTGGCCGTCGGTGAAGGGCCGAAGGGCGAATTCTCCGGCAAGGTCGTCGATGGCGACGGCAACCCGGTGGCCGGCGTGCTCGTCGATGCGTGGGACTGGTGTCCCGGCGATGAGACCCACACCGCGGCGGATGGCACGTTCCGGCTGAAGAAGCTCGATCCGAAAAGCCGCATTGAGGTTCGGTTCATCAAGGAAGGCTTCGCTCCCTACACGATCGTGAAGCAACCGCTTGGGACGCTGACTGCGCCGCTCGAGTTGGATAACCAGACGTATTTCGAAGGCGTGGTGACGGGGCCGGATGGGAAGCCCGTGGCGAACGCCTTCATCCGCGCCAACCAAGGCCCCAAGCAGGCCGATGGCGTCTTTATCGGCACGATTTGGACGGAAACACATAGCGACGTGCAAGGCCGGTATCGATTGCTCGTTCAGGACGAAACGTACGATGTGCAGGTGACGGCTCCCGGAGGTTTGGTGCTTCGTTTGCCGAAGCAGGCGATCAGTCCCAAGGAACATGTTACTCTCAATCTCCCTTTGGAGACGGGTGTGATTCTTCGCGCCCATATCGCGGACAGCGTCACGGGCGATCCTCTCGCGGGTGTGCACTTGAAGGATTGGCAACACCCGGGAGTGGTGGGTGTCTCAGATGCGCAGGGGAATCTCGAGATCAGCGGTCTCATCCCGGGAGACTTCGAGTTTCAGGTCGAGGCCAAGGGATTCGCTCGCTGGTGGTCGGAAGAATGCAAGGACGATTGGGACCGGCTGAAAGTCGAGCCAGGCAAATTGCAGCGAAATTTCGATGACCTCCATTATGAACTAAGCCGGGACATGAAGCCGGTGACGATCACGCTGGAAAAGAATGTGCGGATCCGCGGAAGGGTGATTGATCCTGACGGCAATCCCGTCGCCGGCGCCACGGCGGCCCCGGCACATACCGGCACGGGAAACTCGCTCACCGGCGACACGCGCTTCAGCGTCAAGACGAAGGCGGACGGCACGTTTGAGATGATCCTGCCGGCGAGTGGCGACTGTGACTACAACCTCATCGCGCACGACGGCGACTACCAGCAATGGCGCAAATGGGCGAATGGCGTCTCCGAACCATTCCGGACGAAACCAGGCCAGACCATCGAAAACTTCGAGTTGCGGCTCAACAGACCGGCGACCGTCCGTGGCCGCGTGGTCG
>Ga0070658_10005360_pt1 | contig 10414 bp, 10 predicted proteins | sample KBSC13metaG_FD_64664 | JGI IMG/M metagenome (GOLD analysis project Ga0070658, IMG submission 64664) | Corn rhizosphere microbial communities from Kellogg Biological Station, Michigan, USA - KBS C1-3 metaG | ecosystem: Host-associated > Plants > Roots > Rhizosphere > Soil ... | reverse complement strand
CGAGGCCGATCACTTCATCATAGGCATTTAAACCCTGCGGCTGCCGGTTGGCTTTGAGATAGTCACCGTACATCCGCCGCAATAAGGGTTCGAAAGGGTTCTGGTATTTCTGATAGAAACTGCGCAGGTCCCGGAGATCCTGCCGTACGGAAGGTTTGAGTGATTCGCGGTAAGGAATGAAGGCGGTGGAATCCAGCAAATAGAGGGCATTGGCGGAATACAGGTAAATATCCAGGTAAACTGAATAACGAAAGGCGGGGTCAGAGGAGGTCTTGGTGGCCAGAAAGCCACAGAAATTGGCTTCCTCCTCCTTCGCATAGCCAAGCTGGTGACCAATCTCATGGCAACTTACAAACGGCTGTACAAAGGTTGGTATGGTCGTGTTCACCTGCGCCTCGCCGCTGAAAGGATTATAATATCCACTGAATCCCATATAATTCATCAGGTATCCGTAAAAAGAAAATTTTACCGAAGGATTGGGATAGGAGATGGAAGGATATTCCCTGCTGAGTCCGCGGTAAGCCTGGATCGAATGTTGAAATACGGTATCAATCTTTGCAAGCAACGGCCTTGCCCTGCGGGAAGCGGAGTCGGTTTCATTCATTCTGGATACCATCAACCCGACGAGCGTTTTTAATTCATCTTTTGAATACATTTTTTCTTCCAGACCCAGCCTGCTGCCGAGTGGCATGCGGTCGTAGTTAAGTCCCCAGAAAATATTAAAAATGAGATAGACCCAGAGAATCTCGGCCAGTAATCTTTTCAGCGAGAGCATCAGGAAGCTGCGGTGAAGCTGCCGGCGGAATGCGCGTGTCACAAAACGGATCACGGAAAATAAACCATAAATAAATACAGCTGCATACAGGATATCTCCCATACTGAAAGGAATCCATCCGAACAATATTCTGAGAACACGCGAGATCCATGGATACACTCCGGTGGAATAATATTTTTCCACGAGGTGCGGAAAGAAGGAAAATATTTTAATGAAGACCGCCAGCAGCAGAGGCAATAGCCAGGGCCTGATGCGTTTCCATTGCATAGCCTTAAAAATACAGATTATTAACCCATCCATATTATATTGCACTGTATAGCTTCCCATGGATCTGGAATTTAACAGGAATGAAGATTTTATGAAGCAGTCCCTTGGACTGCTTCGCAGCCGCTTTCAGAAAATTTCGCTGGGCGGCGGCCTGAAAGCCGCGGAAAAACAAAAAGAAAAAAACAAAAAAACCGCCAGGGAAAGGATCGCATACCTGCTTGACCCCGACGCGGAATTTATTGAGATCGGTGCATTTGCAGGATATGAAATGTATGAGGAATACGGAGGCTGCCCGGCAGGCGGCACGGTGGCGGGCATTGGATATGTAAGCGGGAGGCAGTGCGTTATCATGGCCAATGACCAGACCGTCAAAGCAGGCGCCTGGTTTCCCATTACCGGCAAAAAAAATCTGCGTATACAGGAGATCGCGATGGAAAATCATCTGCCCGTGATCTACCTGGTAGACAGTGCCGGCGTTTTTCTTCCCCTGCAGTCCGAGATTTTTCCCGACAAAGAACATTTCGGAAGAATTTTTCGAAACAATGCGCGTATGAGTGCCATGGGCATTTCGCAGATCTCTGCGGTTATGGGTCCCTGTGTGGCCGGCGGCGCTTACCTGCCCATCATGAGCGATGAAACACTCATGGTTGAAGGCAACGGTTCGATCTTCCTCGCAGGTCCCTATCTTGTCAAAGCGGCTATCGGAGAAAACACCGATAACGAAACCCTGGGCGGCGCCGTCACACACACGTCTATTTCGGGAATAGCCGATTATAAATTTTCCACTGAAGAAGAATGCCTGGATCAGGTGCGCCGGATAATGGCTAATCTAGGTCACCCCGCGCAGGCGGGATTCGACCGTATTGCACCCCTCGCGCCGGCTAAGGATCCCGCCGGTATTTACGGCATACTTCCCCAGGATGCCACGCGGCCGTATGATATGCTGGAAATCATTGATAGACTCACGGACGCACCCGGCCTTCAACAGTTCAAGGAAGATTATGGCAAGACCATCCTCTGCGGTTATGCACGCATCGACGGATGGGCGGTAGGCATCGTGGCCAACCAGCGTACCGTAGTAAAATCAAAAAAAGGCGAAGTACAGCTCGGAGGGGTGATTTATAACGACAGTGCAGATAAGGCCGCGCGTTTTATTATGAATTGCAACCAGAAAAAAATTCCACTGGTATTTATCCAGGACGTCACGGGCTTTATGGTTGGCACCCGCAGCGAGCATGCAGGCATTATTAAGGATGGGGCGAAAATGGTAAATGCCGTCGCCAATTCCGTAGTGCCCAAGTTCACCATTGTCGCCGGTAACTCTTACGGCGCAGGAAACTATGCCATGTGCGGCAAGGCTTACGATCCGCGACTGATCTTTGCCTGGCCCGGAGCAAAAATTGCCGTCATGGGCGGCGATCAGGCCGCGAAGACCCTGTTGCAGATTCAGGTGGCGGCCCTGCAGTCGAAAGGAAAAATCATTGATCCTGCGGAAGAAAAAAAACTGCTCGATGAGATCCGCGGCCGTTATGAACAGCAGACCAGCCCTTACTATGCGGCCGCCAGGCTTTGGGTAGACGGGATCATCGATCCGCTGGATACGAGAAAATATATTTCAGAAGGCATCCGGGCTGCCAATCAGAATCCTGTAACTGCTGACTTCAGGACCGGCGTCTTCCAGGTCTAGCGTCCGTCAGAAAAAAACCTATGCAACCCATCACCATGTATACCGACGGCGCGTCGAGGGGAAATCCGGGTCCCGGAGGATATGGAACCATCCTGATGTATAAAGGCCACGCAAAAGAACTGTCCGCGGGCTACAGGCGCACAACCAACAACCGGATGGAACTCATGGCCGTTATTGCGGGACTGGAAGCGCTCAGGAAAGAAGGCCTTCATGTGAAAATATATTCAGACAGCCAGTATGTCGTCAATTCCGTCGAAAAAGGCTGGCTAAAAAACTGGATGGCTACCGGTTTCCGTGGCGGGAAAAAAAACCGCGACCTCTGGGAACGGTATCATGATCTGGCCCGGAAACACCATCTACAGTTCTTTTGGGTTAAGGGACATGCGACCAATCCCCATAACAACCGGTGTGATGAACTGGCCACGCAGGCAGCCGATGGAACGGGCCTGCTGGAGGATGAAGGATTCGAAACAGAGGGATAAATCCCACAGCAGACGCCGTGGTCACATTCCTGGCAGGAATAAATACAGGCAGACAAATAAGATCTGTTCCTGATAATAAAACCTGAAGGTTGAAGAAAGTAAAAACGGTTTTTGAGATCTTCAGGCGTTAATTTCCCGTCCAACCTGCTGGTATCTGCGGAAGAACAGGTAAGCACCGAATAGAATGCCAGAGAATATCAGGGTGGCAATAATGCTTACGGCATAAAAAGGAATTCCGTCCACATAACACTGGATCAGCCCCGCGAGGTTTTTGGGACGATTCAGTCCGCGGACTTCCGCATTGCTGGCCCAAACCAGAAAATTGGAAAGAATAAAATAAAGTGTGGGGGCAACGACAGAAGCCGAAGCCACCTGGGCGACATTGATTTTTTTTACGGCAAAACCGACGAGTACCAGACCGCCAAACAAAAGGTAATTCTGCCACTGTCCTTCATACAGGCCGGGCATGGAAGTGGCGCCTGCCAGGTAAAGTCCCTGATAGATCAGATCGGATATGAACATGGAAAGTACAGGGATGATAAAGGCCCATTTCCTGTCCCGGATAACGGCGCCGGCAAAGACAGCCATAGCCCACTGGGGGGCGAATCCGAAAGGACGGCCCGGAATAACACGATAAAGCGCGGCAATCACCACGAGCAGTAAAAGAGTACCAATTAGATTTTTTGACGAATTCATGTCCCTGATTTGAAGGGTCAAATTTAGTCCATTTCAAAATGAAATGAAAACCGGCTTTTCACCGGTTATCCCCGATTGGCATTTACCTGGTCAGTAATTAAGGAGCAACGGGAATGGAAGCGCGGTAAAAAATGGCGTTTTCCCCGGCCGTTATAAGGGAAACAGCGGCGTCGAAACTGATCCAGGCCTGTCCTCGTGAACGGCCAAAAGATTTTTTACCGTCTTCCTGTATATTGAGGGTTCCCTGAAGCAGTATAAAGATTTCCACTGAACGACTGGTCAAAGAAAGAGTTTCTCCTTCCGGCAGATCGAAGCGGCTGAGTTCAAAATCAGGCGCCGTCGTCTGAAAAATTTCCGCACCGTCTGCTGTTTTCCGGCCGTGAATAATCTGTGGAACGGTGGCCTGAAACTGGATATGCTTTAACAGCTCGGGCACATCGATGTGCTTTGGCGTGAGACCTCCGCGCAATACATTGTCGGAATTGGCCATGATTTCCACGTTCTGTCCTTCGAGGTAAGCATGGGGCAGTCCGGCATCCTGGAAAACGGCCTCCCCGGGCTTCAACTGCACGAGATTGAAAAAATAAACAGAGAAAATGCCCCGGTCTGTATGGCCCGAATCAGCATACGTCACGGCGGCACGGGCCGCCCAGAAATCCTCATTTGTTTTTTGAAGTTTTCCTGCCCTGTATAAAGGAACAATTCGTTGGAGGAGGGGCTGAAGACAGCGATCGGTTTGTTCTTCAGACATCTCCATGACGGTCCGGTAAAGTTCCCTGTAATTACCATCGCCAAAAACAGGAAGCAGCCATTGCAATTCAGGCGTCCAGTTCAGTATCTGCCTGAGTGGCTCTGCAGGCTTAAACCCGTGCAGCAGCCAGAACTCGCTGAGAGCAAGGACGAGCTCCGGTTTGTGATTGTCGTCTTTATAATTTCTTTCAGGCGCATCCAAGGGAATTCCCTTCAGGTTTTCTTCTTTAAAAGCAGTTCGGGCTTCCAGGAGATTGGGATGAACCTGGATGGAAAGCATATCCTTCACATCAAGCACTTTGAGCAGATAGGGAAGCCGCCCGAACCGACGCGCGGCCTGTGGGCCAAGGGTAAGCTCAGGAAATGCACTGATATAATCTTTCAGTAAAACAGGGTCCTCTCCTTCCCGGCGATATTCCGCACTTCCCCTGTCATGGGTACCCAACCAGTATTCCGCGTAAGGTTCACCCTCCTTTTTGCCGGAATTCAACAGATCGGGAATGTAATGATAACCTCCCCAGGCATAGTGCTGCACTTTGCCATCGATGGGAAGAACGAGATCTTTCAGTGGTTCCATAAAAATTCAGTCAGGCTCAAAATAAAGCAAAATTGGCCGCACATCAGGAATTCGGGAAACAGGGTGAGCAGTTGGCTGCCGAATGGCTCCTCCGGCAGGGCTTCGAACTGATCTGCCGCAACTGGAGGCATCGTCGCTATGAAATCGATATCCTCGCCTGCCGCGAAGGTGTCCTGCATGTTATTGAAGTCAAGGCGAGGCATGACGACCTGTTTGGAAATCCGGAAGACTGGGTGGACCGGAAAAAAGGAAATCATCTGCTCTCTGCGGGGGAAGCTTTCCGTGAACAACATCCGCGATGGACGCTGATCCAGTATGATATACTTTCCATTCTTATCCGTGAAAAGCACGAGCCGGAATTTTTCTTCATCGAAGATGTATACTGGTGGTGATGCAGCCCGGACGAAATCCAGGTCTGTCCATGAAAAAATAGGTATTCAGATCGGGTATTGATATATTTACGCCTCACCTTATCAACAGCAGAAACTTCATGAGCAGGCGAACTGTGAATTTAAGGACCTTTAGAAACCTGGTCTCCCGAAATAAAAAAAGATTCCGGAATTTTCTGACAAGGCTTGAAAAAAAAGCACCCCGGAATCTCCACCTCATCACACTTGAAGCCAACGAACTCTCCTGGGCTAAGACCGACTGCCTCGACTGTGCAAATTGCTGCAAAACCATGTCGCCCACTTATTCGCCACAGGACATCAGCCGCATCTCCGGTTTTCTCGGCATGACAAAAAAAGAATTCAAAGAAAAGTGGTTGTACAGGGACCGCACGGGTGACTGGCTCAACCGGTCCACACCCTGCCAGTTTCTTGATCCCAAAACGAACTACTGTTCAATCTATACCGTGAGGCCCTCTGATTGTGCAGGCTTTCCCCACCACAGTACAAAGAAGATCCGCGACTACGGTCACGTATACAAGCAAAATGTGGAATTTTGTCCTGCCACCTACCGGCTGGTGGAGACCATGCATGAGGGTATCCGTCAGGGTAAGTGGACGTTAAAATAAAACGCATGTGGTCCGCTGAAAAAAAAGGGTTCAAAGCCTGGCTTCAGTTGGAAAAATCACTTTCCGCCCATTCAGTAGATGCTTACCTGCATGATATCGATAAGCTTACCCAATTTCTTTCTGCCCGGTCAAAATCTGCCACACCCGACCAGGTTCAACCCGAAGACCTGAGCGCCCTGTTGCGCTGGGTAAATGAGCTGGGCATGACAGCGAGTTCACAGTCAAGGATCGTTTCGGGTATCCGTTCTTTTTTTAAGTACTGCCTGCTCGAGAATATCGTCAAGCAGGACCCGACCCAGCTGCTGGAAACGCCCCGGCTGCGGCGGCTCCTTCCCGATTTCCTGACGGTGGACGAAATCAATCGCATTATCACCTGTATTGACCTGAGTAAACCTGAGGGAGAAAGGAACCGGGCGATATTGGAAACACTTTATAGCTGCGGTCTTCGGGTGTCGGAGCTGGTAAGCCTTAAACTCTCCGCCCTGTATCCCGAACTGGGCTTTATAAAGGTAACCGGTAAGGGCGATAAGGAAAGGCTCGTTCCCATTGGTGAATCGGCGTTGAAATATATCGGGATCTACCGTCACCAGGTGCGCGTTCACCACAAAATAGGAAAAGGACAGGAAGACATTTTATTTCTGAACAGACGGGGATCTGCCCTTACCAGGCAAATGATATTTATCCTGCTGAAAAATCTTGTTAAGGAAGCAGGCATTAAAAAAAAGGTGTCCCCGCATACATTCCGGCATTCATTCGCCACCCATCTCGTCGAAGGTGGTGCGGACCTGCGTGCTGTACAGGAGATGCTGGGTCATGAAAGTATCACTACTACTGAAATTTATACCCACCTCGATCGAGCATACCTTCGTGAAACACTTCAAAAATTCCACCCGGCCTTTCAAAACCCGAAATAACATTGATTTTATACAGTCTGGCAAGGTTGTTGAAAACTTATACTTATCTCCATCACTAAAAAGGAAATTTATGAGCCTTCAGAGTATGTTTACCGCCACACTGTGCGGAGTTGTTATCGGCGTATTGATCGCCCCGGCCAAAGGATCGGAGACCCGCAGGAAATTGCAGGATTCCATGGACAATGTGAAGGATAAGCTCCGCAGACTGCGGGGCACGACCAACGAAGAGCTTGACGAAATGCACCGGGTCTTTGAACAGGAAATCAGCGGACTGCGTACTGACATCCGCGAAAAAGTGCTGAAGCTTATCGAAGTGAGCAAGAAGGGCTACAACCACGTGAAAGCGGAGGCTATGTCTTAGTGTTCACTAAAGAGGTCCCCGGAATGATCCTGAATCTTTGTATCACCAGACTGAGGAGAATTACTCCCAGCGCGCCAATGGCATTCAGCCAGAGGAAACTGATGTTTACGATTCCATTCTGGTTTAGCAGGTGAATGGCGATCACAAACAACTCCACCACAACGGCGCTGTAAAACACCGGCGTTGCGCTGATCTTTTTGAAATAGAAAGCTACCAGGAAAATTCCGAGGATCACTCCATAGAATAGCGATCCCAGTACATTGACTGCCTCAATAAGGCTGTTACCGATATTATATGCAAGCTGGGCCACGACGACGCAGAAAATTCCCCAGAAAAGGGTATAGTACTGTGATACCCGGAACTCTTTTACGGGTTCCATCGGCTTTTTCACCCAACGTTTGTGTAAGTCGTTCATAGTGGAAGACGACAGCGAATTGAGTGAGGCTGCAATGGAACCCCATGCCGACAAAAAAATCACCGCGATGAGCAGGCCGATCAGGCCTTTCGGCAGGTGGTCAATCACAAAACGGAGAAAAATATAGTTGGTATCGTTTGGATCGCCGTTTACTTCTTTGTCTTTCAGCCAACGCTGAATGGTTTTCCGTAATTCGGTCTGACGTTTCTGAACGAATTGCATCGTGAGCCCCTGCCGCATGCGCTGTTCTGCCTGCGGTTCGTTGCCGGGTTTCATCTGCTCTATTTTTTCATCCTGCAGATGTTCGTATTCCTTCATCACAATTTTCAGAGAATCCGCATATTTGGTTTTGGACAGTAGGTCGAGCTGGGTCTGATTGAAAAATAACGGTTCCCGGGCATACTGATAATAAGCAAACACGAGTACCCCAAGCAGCAGGATACTAAACTGCATCGGAACCTTGACAAGGCCGTTAAGAAGAAGGCTCAGACGGCTTTCACGCGTTGATTTTGCCGTCAGGTAACGGCCAACCTGCGACTGATCCGTGCCAAAATATGAGAGCTGCAAAAAAAATCCGCCGATCAGCCCGCTCCATATATTATACCTGTCATTCCACTGGAATTTTTCATCTGTTCGCCCTGAAGTAATAACATTGAGCTTACCGGCCCGTCCGCCAATATGAAGTGCGTCGGAAAGACCTACATCTCCCGGCAGCAGGTGAACTACCATATAGCCCGCCATGAACATGCCGGCAAAAATGATAACGAACTGCACCTGCTGGGTGTAGGCCACCGCTTTGGCCCCGCCCGTAAACGTATAGATGATCAGCAGACCACCCATTAGCATATTCGTCCAGAGGATATTCCATCCCAGCAGGGAGGAAAGAATGATCGAAGGCGCGGAAATACTGATGCCGGTTGACAGTCCGCGCTGTAAAAGGAAAAGCAATGCAGTAAACGTCCTCGTCTTCCCGTCAAATCTTTCTTCCAGGAACTGGTAGGCCGTAAATAATTTCAGCTTATGGAAAACAGGAACAAAAGTCACACAGAGAATCACCATAGCCAGCGGCAGCCCGAAGTAATACTGAACGAAACGCATGCCGTCAGTATAAGACTGACCGGGCGCTGAAAGAAAAGTTACCGCACTTGCCTGCGTACCGATGATTCCAAGCAGGATAAGCAGCCAGGAGGAACTCCGGTTCAGCAGAAAATAATTCTCCAGGTTTTTTTCTTCCCTGCTTTTATAAAGGCCATACAGGATGATGCTCAGGAGGGTCACCACCAAGACAATCCAGTCGATGACACTCATGAAAAATATTTGGTGAAGAAATAAAAAAAGACAATCAGCGCAGCGAGAAACCCCACGACCAGCACATACCAGGATCTCCAGGAATTAAAAACAGGAGGCTTTTCGTCCGGCGGGAGGTTCATATTATTTTTTTGAATTTCGGCGGCCGGCCATCAGCATGGCAGCAATCAATCCCAGCAGGAGTCCGATCAGCAGCCCAACCGTCACTTTCTTAATCAGCCTCCCTATAAGGAGGCCCGTACCTATGGCCACGATCGTAGCGATTTCCCTTCTGTTCAGCATGCTATTTATTCCCGTTTTGATTGAGTGCGATCAGGTTGGCAAAAAGCCGGTAAGCACCGGGAATGCCCGCAGGCAATTCCCTGAAAAAAACAAGTCCGGTGTATGTGAAGTTCCCTTTGCCATACCGGCAGGTGATCAGGCTGCCCCGCTGGTCCGCTTCTCCGGTATCATGCATGGAAAATACCGACTGGTAGTTCGGGTCCGCACGCTGCGCAAAGTAAATGCCCCTTTCCTGTACCCATCCTGCAAAATCCTTTGTTGTGATCTGGTTTGGAAAATGCATCAGCGGATGATCAGGCAGTATCACGTTTACTGTTGCATCCTCTTCCGCAACGCGGGTATTGGAAATCACAAAGGGATAAGGACCTATCCTCGTGGAATCATCCGGATTCCGGTTATACTGAACGATCAGGTTTCCGCCATTTTTTACGTAGTCCATCAGCACCGGGTATTTCTCCGTGAGCCAGTCGTGAACATCATAGGCCCGCACGCCGGTCACAACAGCATCGAGATTTTTTAAAACAGAGGGATTCACCGATTTCTCATTCAGTATCTCTACCGTATAGCCCATTGCACGGAGTGCCTCAGCTACCCGGTCACCGGCACCTTCTATATATCCAATCCTTGTGCCCCTTATGGCAAGATCCAGATTCAGCAGGTTTGAATGAGCCGCCCGGAAGTAATCGATGCGTGGAATATGTTCATATGATATGGTCCTGCACTGCTGGAGCGTATCGGATCCGCTTTCCGTGGCCTTCACCGCCCATGATCCTGTTTGCCTCTCCAAATCATTTTCGGATCTGAGCATAAAACGGAAATAATCCGGGGAGGAACCCAGGCTGCTGATCTCAAATCCGGGCACCGGTGTAATTTTTATGAACGACT
>Ga0070658_10005359_pt1 | contig 10416 bp, 8 predicted proteins | sample KBSC13metaG_FD_64664 | JGI IMG/M metagenome (GOLD analysis project Ga0070658, IMG submission 64664) | Corn rhizosphere microbial communities from Kellogg Biological Station, Michigan, USA - KBS C1-3 metaG | ecosystem: Host-associated > Plants > Roots > Rhizosphere > Soil ... | reverse complement strand
AACCCGCCCAAGAGGAACACGCCGCACTGGTCCAAACCCTGCGCGTTTGTAACGCGACCTGCGACCGTATCAGTCGCATTGCGTTCGAGCACAAGACCTTCCGCAAGTTCGACGTGCACCACCTTACCTACCACAACATACGCGCCGCGACCGATCTGGCGGCAGGACATGTGGTTTGTGCGATTGCCAAGGTCGCCAACGCCTACAAAGCGGGTGCCGATGTTCTGCGCACCTTTGACCCGACCGGTGGTATTGAGTTCAACAAAGACACCCTCGCCTGGAAAGTCGAGGAACAGACTGTCACCCTCAACACTGTGTGTGGCCGCCTCAAACTGCGGTTCCTCTGCTCGGAGAAGCAAAAGGAACTCCTGCGCGGCAAGCGTGGGCAGGCCGACCTGCTCTTACGCAAAGGGCAGTTCTACCTCTGCGTCTGCGTCACCGTCCCGGAAGAGACTCCTTTTCTTCCCACGGGCGTTATCGGCATCGACCTCGGCATTGTCCAGATCGCCACCGACAGCGAAGGCAATCAATATTCCGGCGAGCCGGTCAAGAAGGTGCGCAAAAAAATGCCGCAGGCTACGCAAAATCCTTCAGCCCCGCAAGACCCGCTCTGCCCGGAAGCATCTTCAGAAGGCAGGCAAGCGGGAAAGCCGCTTCGTCAAAGATGTCAATCACTGCATCAGTAAGAAATTGGTTCAACTCGCGCTAGACCGACAGAAGGCACTCGGCCTGGAAACCCTCACAGGAATCCGAGGCAGAGGAAACAGTTTGAATCGGGCGATGCGAACCGAACTCAACCATTGGGCATTCCATCAACTCAAACTCTTCCTCGCGTACAAGTGCCACAGAGCAGGAGTCACCTTGATAGAGGTCGATCCTCGCTATAGCAGCCAGACTTGTTCCGGATGCGGTCACTGTGAGCGAGGCAACCGCAAGAGTCAAGAATGGTTTGAATGTCTGTGTTGTGGCCTGAAGTTGAATGCGGATCTGAATGCCGCCCTCAACTTGAAGGCACGGGGCGAACTGTCAGCCGCCCTAATGTTCCGGTGGGAAGCACTCGCTTCCAACTAGGGACAAGCCGCCTCCTTCAGGGGGCGGTAGTTGACGTTCCTATCCTCTCAAGAGGGATCTTCTATCGGCTCCGTAACGATTCCAAAGCCTTTGACACTGCCATCCCGGCGCAGGACAAAACGCAATCCAGCCTCCATCGCGACGCTTGTCTCCAACTCTCCGGTAACTTCGATCGTCTCTCCCCCATGCACAGCGTCGGTTTCCTTATCTAACTTCAGCTTTCCGTTGAACTCAACGGAACGGATAGAGAATACGAAGCCAGTGTCGGAAAGGTCAGGTCGGTCACTCCCATTCTCTTGTGCTGTCGGAAGATAGAGCGTGGCCCGAAATCGTGAATAAGCCCGAATGGTGCCCGGTGCTGCCAGCACCTGTCCTCGTTGAGCTTCGTTCTTTCTTAGACCTCGTAGAAGTATGCCTCCCTGCTCACCAGGGATAAAATGATCGCGTTTTTTATGTCGCTGTTCTAAATCCGTTCCTATGACTAATCGGTGCAGTCCAAAACCTACTATCTCAACACCAGCATTGATCTGGATACTCCCACGCTCAATCCATCCCATGGCAATGGTGTTGCCTTTCCCGGAAATATCGAAGACCTCTTCAATACGCATCAGGAAAGGTTTGTATTCCAGTCTTTGAGGAACAGGAATGCTCGTATCCATTGCGCCCAACAACTCTCGGATGCTATTTGTCCAGAAGTCGAAAACGCCCGTATGGAGGCTGTTCAGGGCGGCAGTGGCGCTGCCGCGAATGATCGGATCGTCATTGGAATAGCCATTTGCCAGGAGTATAGCGCGCACCTCTTGATCGATCTTCTCCAGAAGTTCTGTGTCGTCGCTGAGATCGCACTTGTTCAGGAAGACGACGATGGCGGAGACACCTGAAACATTGGCGAGGCGCACCTGCTCTCTCGTTTGGGATGCCACACCTTCAACAGCAGAAACGACCAGGATCGCACCGTGCAGCGGAATACGGTGCAAAATGAAGTTCTTCATAATGTCCCGGTGACTTCGACAGTCAACATGTCTATATCGACGCGCCTCTGTTTCGTACACACTCGTACGGTTCTTGTTATCTTCGCCATTGCCCTCAATACTGGTGACGATCTCCTCACCTGTCACCACACTGTCATCCTGGCGGGCAAGAGACTGCGTGATCGCGGTCGTCAGTGCAGTCTTGCCGTGTCCGTCCTGCCCCAACACGCCGATGGTAATCTCTGGCTTGTTTGCTTCTGTGAAGTTTTGTACCATGCTTTCGTCCTCCTGATTTTCTCTATCGTCGGATTGACAGGGGAAGGCGTAGAGAAGTATGCAGAGTGTGGTGTAGTAGAAGTCAGAGAGGCTGGAGAGAATTCGTAGTTTTGAGTTCGAGGAATCGTGCTTCGCATGGATATTACCGTTTGTGAGTGGATTGTAAGAAGAGAACGCCGTCGGTAAAGTCGGTGGACTTCAACCGTTCCCATGCCTGGAGAATGGCCCTGACCAGGGCGCCATAGTCGTTGCCGGCGATCGACTTATTGTCAATGAAAACTACTCCGGCGTGAGAACGCCCTTCTTCTCCCCAGATTTTCAGGAGCGGTCGGATGGTACTGAGATCGAAGGTGACGAGGGTAAGGCTTTCTTGATAGGCAGCCTCCAGAATGATGGCGTCTTCCACGCTCAGGAACTCGCCGTTGCGCCACTGCCGAATGCTGACAATACGCGCTGTCGGTTCCTTGCGCAGTACCTGCTCGGCGACTGTGGGCGAGATGCTTTCATCCAGCAGGAAAGACGCCATCTATTCCGCATCCTCCAGCGAAATCTCCATCCTTTGCGCGGCAGGCAGGGAACGCTTCAGCATCTCAAAATCGGTGGCGCGGTGGTCTGCTATCGCGAGGTCGATCTCTGTAGGAAAGACCTCATAATAGTTGAGCGCGGCTTTTGCCCAGACTTCAGGACGCTGGAAATGCGCGGCGAGCAGGACTGCATCCATCTCGTACTCTTGCGCGACATGCACCACCCACCAGACGGCCAGACGGGATCCTTTCATATAGGCTTGCCGGCCGATCGGTGACGCACGAAATTCGATGAAGGCAAAATCTGCCTCTCGCATCTGCTCTTCGATTAACATCGCGCTGACCTCGCCGGGTGTCTTGCCCAGTGACCTGGCATAGCGCTGCAATCGAGACATCTGCCTGTCTTGTAACCGCATACTAACAACGTGGGACATAAGAGCCTCCTGGAGAATGTTTACATTTTCTTCATTGTAAACAAACTGCTCTCACTTGTCAAGTGTTTGTGTTCTGACAGTGACAGGCGTCGAGAAGTATGCAGCGCGAAAGCATGGAATATGTTCGTGTGCGCAGGAAATTCAGAATGCTCTCGGGAACTTGCAAGGACGAAAACATTTGTGTCGAGAAGGAATAGACGCCTTGGCAATGTCGCCGCTCAACAATTTGGAACCTGAGTCGTCTCCGGGAGCGGAGGAGGCAGGACAGAATGCGCCGAAGCGCGGGGTAGTGGAGGGAATCACGCCGCGGGCTTTTGTGATCGGTCTGGTGCTGATTCCGATCATGTGTTTCTGGAACGAGTATACGGAGATCGTGGCGGAGGCGACGGATCTGGCGGCGATGTCGCTGATCATCGCGGTCGTCTTCGCGCTCTTCGTGCTGCTGCTGCTCAATCTGGCGCTGAAACGCTATCTCCCGCGCTATGCGCTGACACAGGCGGAACTGATGTTCGTCTATGTGATGCAGACGGTCTCCATCGGGATCTCCGGCATCGGCATGATGCAGTTCCTCAACACCTTCACGGGCAACATCTTCTACTACGGCACTCCGGAAAACAAGTGGCAGGAGAAGCTGCTGCCCGCGGTGAAGCCCTGGCTCCTGCCGCAAGAGTCGGTGACGAAGGCGTTCTACACCGGGCAGAGCACCTTCTGGCGCGCCGACCATATACTGGGCTGGATCACGCCGATCTGCGTCTGGTCGGGCTTTATCGTGGTCCTGCTCGGCGTGATGATATGCCTCAATGTGCTCGTTCGGAAGCAGTGGATGGACCGGGAGCGTCTGAGTTTCCCGATCGTGCAGCTGCCGTTGGAACTGACCGCGGACGGTGGCTCGGCCAAGACCCTCTTGAGCAGGCAGATGTGGATCGGCTTTATGATCCCGGTGATCCTTGAATCGCTGGCGAGCCTGAACTATCTCTATCCCAGCGTGCCGTTTCTGCCGATCAAGCCCTCCGATCCCCACCTGGATCTCACGTCGATGTTCACCACGGCGCCCTGGAACGGCATGGGCTACTTCGCGCTCTCCTTCTATCCGCTCGTCATCGGCCTGACCTACTTCCTGCCGCTCGATGTCGCCTTTTCGCTCTGGTTCTTCTATCTGTTCACCAAGTTCGAAAATGTCGCGGCGACCGCCATGGGGTATCACGATCCCGGCGCGAGTCAGGCCATGTCGCGTATTCCTTACACCGGGGAGCAGTCGGCGGGAGCGTTCCTGGGAGTTGCGATCTTCGCTCTCTACGGCATGCGCAAGCAGTTGGGCGCGATGCTGAAGCGAGCGTTTGCGCCCCGCAAGAAGGGAATGCTGCTCGATCCGGAATACGACGATTCGAACGAGCCGATGACCTATCGGACGGCTTTTATCGGTATCGTGCTCGGCTTCCTGGTCCTGACGGCGTTCGGGATGGCGATCGGGATGGACTGGTATGTGCCCCTGATCTATTTTGCGCTCTACTATCTCTATGTGTTCACCTTCACCCGGATCCGCGCCGAGGCGGGGCTGCCCTGGGGACATGGGCCGGATATGAACGTGCATGAACTGATGAAGGCCGGGGTCGGATCACGGGGCTTCTCGTTCCAGAATCAGGTCGGGCTGAATATGCTGCTCTGGCACGATCTGGACTACCGCTGCACGGAGATGCCGAACCAGTTGGAGGCGATGAAGATCGGCTCCTCCGCGCGGATGAATCTGCGGCATGTCGCCATCGTGCTGCTGATCGCGACCGCCGTCGGAGCGCTCTCCTCCTGGGCCGCCGTCCTGACCTGCTACTACCACTACGGCGCGGCGACGGCAAAGGTGAACGGCTGGCGCACCGATATGGGGAGCGTGCCCTGGAAAACCCTGAAAGACTGGGTAGACAACCCGACCAAGCCGGACTTCTCGCGCCTGCAGGGCGTCGGTCTGGGCTTTGTCCTTACTGCGCTGCTGCTGAACCTGCGCTCGCGATTCACGTGGTGGCCGTTCCATCCCATCGGCTACGCCATTGCGGGCACGGGCACCATGCCCTGGCTCTGGTGCGCCACGATGGTCGGCTGGGCGATCAAAGCGCTCATCATCCGCTACGGCGGCATGAAGACCTACCGCAACTACATCCCCTTCTTCATCGGCCTTATCCTCGGAGACTATATCACCGGCAGCGTCTGGGCGATCTACGGCTCGATCTTCGGCATCCACACCTATCGTGCCTTCCCGATCTGAGCGTGTTCCGCGACTCCTCTCCTGTTAATCCTGGAATCCTGTCCAAGAAAATGCATTTTAGACAGGATGAACAGGATTATTTCCAGGTAGTTGGGTATGTTTATGCGGCTCTGAGGGGTTAGCGCAGGAGACTCAGAAGGTCTTGCATGGTTGGGGGTAAGGGGACGGTGAAGGAGAGGCGTTCGCGGGTGCGGGGGTGGTTGAAGGCGAGGGAGTAGGCGTGTAGGGCCTGACCGTTTAAGGCGAGGATGGCGGCTTCGATGGCGGTGCGAGTGGCGGCCGGATAGGCGTCGGCAGGCAGTTTGCGCGGGCCAGTGTAGAGCAGATCGCCCACGATCGGATGTTTGATATAGGCGGCGTGTACGCGGATCTGGTGGGTGCGGCCGGTCTGGAGTTTGGCTTCCAGGAGGGCGAACGTGCCCTCGAAGACTTCGCGGACGGTCAGCTCGGTCAGAGCAGGGCGGGCAGTATGACGTGGGTCGGTCACGACCGCCATTTTTTTGCGGTCGGAAGGATGCCGACCGATAGGAGCGTCCACACTCGCCTGCTGAAAGCGCGGCACGCCCCAGACGAGCGCCTGATAGCGGCGTTCCGCGGTTCGGCTCTGGATCTGCGCCTGAAGGTCGCGATGGGCGTCGTCGTTTTTTGCGACCACCAGCAGGCCGCCGGTGTCTTTGTCCAGGCGATGGACGATGCCGGGGCGCATAGCGCCGCCGATGCCCGAGAGATCCCCGGCGTGTGCCAGCACTGCATTGACCAGTGTGCCGTGCTCCGAGCCGGGCGCCGGATGAACGACCATTCCACGCGCCTTGTCGATCACCAGCAGGTCGCGATCCTCATAGACGATCGTGAGCGGCAGATCTTCCGCTTCGGCGTGGGCGGAACGCAACTGCGGACGGGTAGCGGTGATCATGTCGCCTGCCCGCAGGCGATAGTTCGCCTTCTCTCGCTTCTCGTTGACGCGCGCTCCATCCGCCTCTTCCACCCCCCGCTCGATCAGGCGTTGCGCCTCGGCACGGGAAGCGCCCGGCAGGCAGGCCGCAAGAAACACATCCAGACGCACGCCTGCCTGCTCGGCAGTGACCTGCCAGGAAGCTTCTGTCGGCGTCGAAACGCTCTCCTCCACCTCACTGATCTCATCTTCATCGGTCAAAAACGCGGATTCCAGGTCTTCTTGGTCGGGCATAGGGTTCATCTAGGAGAAAATAATGCGATTTGTGGCTTGTGATGCAAATTGCTCGATAATAGTGCAACTTTCTGATTGCTCAAGCGTCATATGATATAAGTGTGATAGATATGGACAGAGACGTCCTGTGATTGCGAGATCGGATTCTCGCAATTCGGGCGTCTCTCGTCATTTTATGCTCCAGAATGCGAAGAAAAACGCTGACGGTCCGGTTCTATCATGCTGTTGGAGAATCCGCCGCACAAAATGTTTCATTTTGCGGCTTCGAATATAGAAGGAGAGAACCCTTGAAAAAACGCTTCCGCCTTTCAGAAGGTTCCGGAAAATTTTTGATAGCGCTGACTCTGGTGTCGCTGTTGGCGCTTCCCGTCTTCGGACTCTTTCTCCGGCATTCCACGTCGGCAGATGGCAGCCAACATCCGAGGATGCAGGGCAAAGATTTCAAGTCTCGTGCGGCGGCCATCTGTACGGCGCTGGGCACGAGCGCAACGGTCATCGGAGAACCACAGTTTGTCGTGCAGACGTTTCGCGCCGAGACGCTTCGTGGACAGCGTCGGCTCTGGATGGTCGAATGCCAGGTGGGATCGCGTCAGTACAATCTGCTCTTCAATGACCTGACAGGGAACCTGGAGAGCATGTACGCCGACGGGAGAGAGATCACCTCCCGGGCCGGCGTGGAGGAAGTGGCGGTGAACTCTCCCAGTGAGGCCGTGGAAGGCTCGATCCGACGCCTCCAGGACCTCCAGATGGTGCCCAAGGGCACGCTGATTACGCTGGTAAAGCGACCGACGTGCGATCAGGACGGGCTGACCTGGCGGCTGGTGTGGAGAGTTCAGCGCTCCAAGACCGCCGCCCCGTACGAGGTGTCCATGATGCTCAACGGCTGTGATGCGATGCCGATGATGGTCGTGAATCGCCAGGAGTTGGGAACCTACGCTCGCAACTGAGGCGGAACCAGGAGAACTCCCTGTCAGGAAAAGCAGGCGCCCCGGTGATAACTATCACCGGGGCGTCTGCTTGAATCTCATGCTATCTCTCTGCCGAAGCAGACACAGTGGGTATGACGCTTAGAAGGGATCGCGTGCGTCTACAAAGCGGAATGCGCTGGAAAATAGGGAACGGAGAGGGTGGGATTCGAACCCACGGAGGTTTGACCCTCACGGCTTTTCGAGAACCGCACCATCGACCACTCGGACACCTCTCCGTATAAGGGGATGCGCTCCGACCTGCGCATGGCAGGAGAGGCACACCCGATTTTGAGTTTCGCATCTAGCCCTCGCAAGGGGAGGGCGTGTCGGTCTCAATCTGATATGGGGTTGGAGGGAATCGAACCCCCGACGCCCTCCTTAGGACGGAGGCGCTCTATCCACTGAGCTACAACCCCGATCATCGACGGAGGCTACTACAGGAACACGGCGCGCAGCCGAAGCCGGACTGCATAGGAAACGCCCTGCTGCCGAAGCAGGAAGGGCGTTTGTGAAACCGTAAATGCATGCGCCCAGAGGGACTCGGACCCCCGGCCTACAGGTCCGCAACCTGTCGCTCTATCCACTGAGCTATGGGCGCACAGTAAGTTCTCCGATGCGAATTCGAAGCACGGCTATTGTACCGGAAAACGGTCGATACGTCAAGGGGACGGGACAATTTTGGTCGTCCCGTCCCCCGTGATTGCCAATGCCCATAGGCTTCATGAGCATCCGAGTGGCTACGGAGGAGCGCCTGCCCCTCCAGGCGCCCCAGCAGAGGAACCTTTTTCCATGCCTTTGGCATTGCGGCCTCCGGACTGCACCGGAACATCCGGCGCGAAGGTTGGCCCGCCGGGGCGAGGCTTGTTCATCTCGGCACTCATATCCGCGTCGGACGCGCCTGATTTATGCGTGAATGCGAAGATCAGGACGGCGAGCAGCAGCAAGCCGACGCTGACACCGATCATGACCTGTTTGTTCATTAGCGCAAGTCCCAGATATAAGCGCTTCCGTCGAACGCCGCGCCGCCATGGGAAGGCTTGACATCACAACCGGCGGTGAGCTGCCCCAAAGACTGAGACTTGACATGTCCGTCGCAGAAGGCGAGGTTGAACATCTTCGAGTGGCGCGGGAGAGCTCCACCGAATTCGAGCCAACTGTAAGGCGCCTTCCCGGTCGTGTTGGGAACCCATCCGCCGTAGCCGCCGAAACCGGTCGGGGTCAGAGCCACCCCGTTGGAGTCCTTGGTACAGGGCGCTTCCACGGTCCAGTTTCCGCCGCCGAGCGAGGAGCCTGTATTCGTATCGCGATCCCAAATGGTGTCGATGAACATCATGGTGCCTGCCGGCTGAGCGATGGCCGCGATACCGGTGGGTATGGAGCCGACATAGCCGTTAGGGAGGGCGACCCAGGGGGTGAGGAAGACATAGTTGATACCCAGATCGGCGCGCTCTCCCCAGGCATAATAGTAGTTGGGGTTGGAGGATGTGATGGGCGCATCCGTATTCGGGTCATGGGAAAGATCCGTGTCTTTGTTGTGCGGATCGTCCGGGCAGCGGAAGATCTGCCAGTTCTTGACGTACGGCTGAACGAGTTCGGGCCAGACATAGTCGGGGCGTCCGAAGCCCCAGCCGGGCAGGCCAATTCCGCCGGAGTCGGCCATAACCATCATTTCGTCGTAGTCCTGGGTGTACATCATGATGCCGAGAGCGGCCTGCTTCATGTTGGAGATACAGGTCGTCTGGCGGGCCTTTGCACGGGCTTGAGCGAAAACAGGGAAAAGAATGGCGGCGAGAATCGCGATGATGGCGATAACGACGAGAAGCTCAATGAGCGTGAAGGCGGAACGGCTACCGCTCCGCGGTGAAGTACGAACCATATTGAAGAACCCTCCCCATGACCGAAGTCTAAAAAAATTGCACCTGATGCTTAGCTGCATCAGAACTGCGTCCTGACAGAAGAAAACGAAAAGAGCAAGGCAGATCTGTTGTGAGTAGTTACCTCCTGAACGAAAATTGCCGTCTCGTAGATGTCGAAGCGTGCAGCCCTCTTTGCGACAGAATGCTTTTAAAACCGCCAGACATTGCTTGTCGGGCGCTCTAAAAACAAAAATTCCCTGTAGAAATCCCCAGGCTTTTCACCTTTATGTCTTGAACAATTCAAGAAGAGGACCAATTACAGGGCATCATCGCCACATGACCGAACAGGACACTACTGCGACTATCTAACTTTGATTATAGTGGGTTTATTTCCATTTGTCAAGCTGCGACGAGAATTTTTTTCAAATCGGTCGGGAAGATAGAACTTCGTCTGTCTCTATTCGTACCACCTTACGCGCTCCGGGATCAGCCTATGCGAGCCGGCATTTGACGACGGTGTTGCCACCAGGGAAGCCCGCACTGCTCCAGCAGACGCCCCACTTCACACAGGGGCAGGCCGACGACATTATAGAAGTCTCCCTGGAAGCTTTCGATAAAAGGCGCGGCATAGCCCTGCGCCCCATAGGCGCCCGCTTTATCGAGCGGCTCCCCGGTGGCCACATAGTCTGCAATCATGGCCTCGGAGAGCGCTCGGAACCGTACCTCAGTGCGCACGGCAATCACCTGGGGAGCGTTCAGGCTGCCATCCGCCTGCGTCTGAAAGAGGGCCACCCCGGTGTGGACGGTATGAACCGCGCCTGAGAGCAGACGCAACATCCGACAGGCATCGGGTGGGTCGGCAGGTTTGCCGAGCGG
>Ga0070658_10005357_pt1 | contig 10417 bp, 9 predicted proteins | sample KBSC13metaG_FD_64664 | JGI IMG/M metagenome (GOLD analysis project Ga0070658, IMG submission 64664) | Corn rhizosphere microbial communities from Kellogg Biological Station, Michigan, USA - KBS C1-3 metaG | ecosystem: Host-associated > Plants > Roots > Rhizosphere > Soil ... | reverse complement strand
CTTCGCCTGGGTCGCGGGGCCAGCCGTGGCAATTCGAAGCTCAAGTACAACAACCACAATCCCCGCCGCGACGGCCAATGTTATACGAAGAATGGCGTTCTGTCTCATACGACTATCCTTTCATCCGGCTCGAAAGCGGCGGCAGCAATGGCGCCTCATGCCGGTCACAGTGACTATAACGATTTTACGGGATAAAAAGTTCAAACCGGTAGGGGTGAGGATTGAATTCGTCCGGCTTTCTCAACAGTAAACAGGAACCGGACGAATTCAACAATATTGTCGGTAAAGCAAGTAAGCTTCATTAGAGCTTGACGAGATGGTTCTAATTCGACGAAACGAACTCTTCTCTACCGCGTTACTGCATTATGCAACGAAACCTTCCCCGCCCGTTTACATCCTCGTTCTGGCTCGATAGCCGACGGAAGCGTGACTGGGTCGGACTCGCATGTCTGCTAGTCCTGGGCCTGGGCTACCCGATCCGTACAACGACCAGCCGAACAGCGTGCGTCATCCTGGTCGTGCTTGTGTGGGCGTTGGGTCTATTGGTATTTCGGTCGAAACCCGCGCGTTTCCTATTCGTTGGCCTTCTCGTGTGGATCCTGGCCATTGCTTTTCTACCGGGTCGAGGCATCGACAGCAACGGGCTGCGCACCGACTACGTGAATGCGCTGCGCTCTTATTCGGGCGTGAAATACGTGTGGGGCGGCGAGAACGGCCTGGGCATCGACTGTTCCGGTCTCGTACGCCAGGGCATGATAGACGCGACATTTCGTCAGGGCGTTCTCACGTCGAACCCGGGTTTGATACGCCAGAGCTTCTCTATCTGGTGGCATGACTGCTCGGCCGAACGGTTGGGCGACGGCTATGGAGGTCGACTATTGGGTCTCCGACAGACGCCGAGTCTGTCGACCTTGGACTACAACACCGTCCGACCCGGCGACGTCGCCGTGACCGTCAGCGGCGAGCACACCCTTGCGTATGTCGGCCATCAGACATGGATCGAGGCGGATCCTGGAGACTACGCCGGCAGGGTCATCCAGGTAACCGTGCCGGGAAGTCGAAATCCCTGGCTCGATACACCTATGCGCATTCTGCGATGGCGGTTGCTCCGGGTCGACCCCACGCCAGCCGGCTAGGATTTGGGTGCAAGCTCGCGGACCAGAATGTTATAGTTGAACTCCGCCAAGAACAGGGCGCGATCACCCCAGCCGTAGCCCACTTCGATGGTGTCGCCGTTGCGGAAGACCGAAATGGGAAACGCGACACGTTTGGAGTCAAACAGTTCGCCGAGGCCGTTGTAACAGGCCGGCACATCGTCGGGCGTGAGCGCGCGGGCGCAACTGGCGATATACGGTTTGCCCTCGGAGTTGTATCGAAGCAACACCATCCAACCCTCGTACTGCTCCTCGATATCGGGGTAATCCGGGTCCATCGTCTCCGGGATGTGAGGATTGTTTTTTTCCAGGACGACATGGATGACGCCGATGTGGCCCTCTAGCTCCGGACATTCGAGGAAATTGCTGCCCAGGCCCACGCGCACTACCTGGTCCCAGGTCCTATCGCCGATGGCGTGAGGCAGTCCGTCAATGAAGCCGCCCAATTTGTAACCGCTCAGACCGTCTGCCGCCGTCGTCTCGAAGTAGCAGAGCAGCTTCGTCTCGCTCATCGACCGCGCGCCGACCAGAATCGTTCGCGTCGGCGGGCTTGGCAGCATGACGGAATTCTTGTACGATTCGATGTGGATTTCGTCCACCGCGTTGCCGATGATTCCGCTTACCCAGCAGTTGGGCCCAAGCTCGGTCAGGTACTCATCCTCGATGGTGCCGGAGAGATGGTTGCGGAATTCGATGCCGCCGAAGAGATGATACAGTTCGAGTTGTCGAACACCCGCCTGCGGGTCGAGGTAGCCGCCGTACACGCCAACGTCGTGGATGAACTTTCCGTTCGGCAGCATCACTTTGCCGCGGTAGCCCTGGCCTGTCACAAAGAAGCCGGGATTGCCGCCGGGGAGCGTGATTGGCGCCTGTCTCACGTCTTCCATGATGACGCCTTCCGGGTTGGCGTCATACCACAGGCGTCCGGGGCGTTCCGGGCAACAGGTGACGGTGTGACGCGGGCCGCGGATTCGCGTAAATGCCGTCGACCGCGCAAGATCGTAGACATTCTGTATGCCTGTCATTTGCGAGCCGGTCAGGTAAAAGAGCAGGTTAGTCGAGAACAGTTCCCTCGTCACCGGGTCTTTCATCCGCGATAGGCGTACGGTTACCCCGTACCTGGGCGAGCGCGTTTCATGGTCCTCCCAGGTATGAATCGGGCCGTTAAAGGCGGCTTCCCAGGCTTTGCCGGGCTTCCGTGCCTCGATGCCGAACTCGTGAACCGTATGTTGAATGGGGGTCATCACTGTGGATGGCAGGCATGTAGTCATTGTCGAACCCGGGAACCTCGCTATATCTTAACCTATCTTCAACCCGAAGGCGCGGCGATTCTGTCTCGCCGACTATGGTTTATTCCTCAATCTTACGGAATATCGCCACCGGTTGCCAGATGCTCATCCGTTATCGACGAATCGCATGGAAACGCGCCGATGACCGTCGACGCACAAAAGAAAACGTACCCGGCTGTCTGGCTCTCCAAACGAAAGACGCGCTTAGTTTCATGACATGCTTTGACGCAGGTCCCGTAGCCGGTGTGCTACAATGACGTCGCAGTTCGTTCAATGTTCTGGAGGCCGTCCATGTTACCGACCCGCAGCCATATCTCGCTGGCCCTCTGCTTTGGCACGTTCGCCGCCTTCGTCCCGGCCCATGCCGACCAGGTGCTGCAGCCTGGCATCACGGTCAGAGCCCGCGATATCGATGTCAACGGTAACTCCGTAGTGCTCAGCGGCGATGTCCTCATCGCGGCAACCCCCGATCAACGCCTTGTCCTTAAGTCGCAAAAGGGCGGCCTGCTGGTTAAGTTTTCGGACATCCAGAATCGAACCGTGACGATTTCGCCCTTCGACGCTAAATCCGAGACGGTGACCATGAATCCGGACGGCATGACCATGAGCGACCGCAACGGAAACTCCGTCACCATTCTCACCAGCGGCAAACTGCCCGAACTTCCGCCCACGCCTGCTGTGACATCGACGACGCCACCCGCGCCACCCACAACATCCACAGCACCTGTCTCCGTCACGATCGTTCAGACGCCGCCGGCTCCTGATCAGCCCGAGCCGCGCAGGAAAAAAGAGCGCTACGTCGACCCGGTCACCGATCGCGGGGCCGTCATCCCATAAGCTTGACGAGAGGCCAGACTATAGTGTTCACGAAGGCTGGCGGGAAGACGAGCGGCGCCGGAACAAGCACCGTCAACACTGTTAGCCCACGTCGTAAACAACCCCCGGATTCTGTCCGTAGTTCCTTATCGGTCATCCATGCCTGAATCAAGAAGTAGAGCGTTGGAAGGCCGTAGCCGGAGTGGACCGGTAGGGTAATCGCGACTTCGTGCATCACGCCCGACACCAGGAACCCCGCGAGCCTTGCCGCTCGGCCTCCGATCGATGGAGCCAGCGGCCGCACAACCGCGATCGAGATCATCTCCGAGAAAGCCACATTCCACCGTCGACCCCAGAACTCGGCCAATGACGACGCTTGCCAGGGCGCGCGAAACAGCGCTCGGCAGTCGAACCCCAGTTGACGCCAGATGCCCCCGCAGATATTCAGTATCCCAAAGTGGAGGATGAGACTGCACCCAACAAAGAGTAAGCCGACGGCAACCGGCCGCGCCACAGCGGGCAAGTGCGCGGCGACCTCGAGATCGACGCAGCCGGCGATTATCGACAGGAGGCCGGTGACGATGAGCCGCCAGCCGTGGGCGAGCGGCTCGGTCGACCGTTTCGCAAATACCTCCGGCCTCATCCCAAACCATCCCCAAACGAATGCCATCAGCCTGGGCACGGTCAACCGCCTCCCGTCTTCAATGAGCACAATCGCCTTCATCGACAGGAACAGCACGACAATCAACGCCAGCATCCTGAACGGCGCCGGTTGACGATCGACGATCCCGTCGGTGGTAGTCAGCGCCGCGATGGTCAACGCCCACACCAGCAGTCGCATTTTGGCGTTCATCTGGCGCCTCCCGCATAGAAGGCAGCGAGCGTGTACACCACGCTGAGGCCGGCAAAGAACGCGGTCAAGGCGATGTCGGCAATTCGATACACCAGCCGGTCAGGCACTTCGCTTCGGTCGAAATAGAAGATCTGCACAAGAAACCGAGCCAGCCAGTACACGGCGATGAACCCGTCGACCGTCGACGTCAGCGGTGTCGATGTCATTAGCCACCCTGGCCGCAGCGTCGATATCAATCCGAAGCAGAGGTTGATGACCAGGATATAGGCCGCGTAAGTCCAGAACACCTGTCGCGTCAACGGCTCAAGCCTCGCCGTCTGCCCACGCCATCCGAGCATGCGGGCGATGAGCGGACCGACGGCAGCCAACAAGATCTGGCCGAGCCCAGCCAGAACCAATAAAGAATATACTATGTTATGATTATAAATGAACATGTTCATTTAAATTATACCGCATGGTTTGTACCGCCGTCAACGCTTGATCGCGGTCTTTCGAAGGGCGCAAGTAAAGCCACCTTAGCGATCTGCCGGCGTGCCCCCGCGGTAAGACCGCGCCCTCGACAAAAGCCTCGCCATTGTTAGAACTTTAAGCACAACGGGTAAGCACCGTACGTTCAGTCCGCACGGCCGGGAACTCGACAGGTAATAACGCCGGTTATGGCAATGGGACCGAGATCTGGCATCGATCTTGCAATATAATAAAAGTGTCGGTACCATGATGCCCGCAACGACGCTACGCTGGACAATGGACGGGGATGTTCAAAACGCACTGACGCGCTACTTGAGCGATAGCATTGACAAACTGCGATTGCGTTTAGCGCGCTAGAGGGAGAACAACGTGGAGTCAGGAAATCTTTACGACTATCCAAGAGAGACTATCGAACGGAGAAAACTTGTACGCCAGCTTCGATCCAGCCTTCAGTCTGGATTGATCGGCGACCAGGCCGAGGACGAGCTTTACGGCAGCATTCTCGACCTTGAAAAGCAACTGAGTGGTTTCGAAGAAAAGTCTCGGATGAAGAGCGCATAGGCGACGGACCTTCTTCCAATTTGACAAAAGAGCCTTCCGGGTGACCGGGAGGCTTTTTTGTCTGAAGACTCAGAAAATAATGACATCCCGTCAAATCACCTATTTAGCCTGCGCAATCGGTTGCCGATAATCTCCATAACCGTTGACGTCGATGATCGGCTGTCAGCGTTCAATCAGACAAATCGCGGCGTTAACGTTTAACGCCGCTTCAATAAGAAGCACCGCGGCGTCGCCCATCGTGAGGCGACAGGAGTGTAGCTGCAATGACACGGCACGAATACTTGGACAAGATTCTTGCCAAGGTGACCGACCTTCCGACATTGCCCGCAAGCGTCTTGCAGGTGATGTCCATGATAGAAGATCCGCTCTGCTCGGCGGCGGATCTCTCCCGAGTAATTATGATGGATCCGAGCATGGCCGCGAAGGTGCTGAAGCTGGCGAACTCGCCGTTCTACGGCTTCCGCCAGAAAATCAGCAACATACCGCAGGCAGTGACCCTGCTCGGTTTTGCGACGCTCAAGAATGCGCTGCTATCGGCGGCCGTGTTCGACATGTTTCGCATCACCGGGGCCGGATTCGACATGCAGGCACTGTGGAAACACTCGGTCGGGACGGCAACGGCCGCGAAACTGTTCGCCAAGCGGGTTCGCTTTCCCAATTCAGAGAAGGCATTTACCGCGGGTCTTCTGCACGATATCGGAAAAGTGATCATTGTTCGATATCTGCCGTCGAGCCTCATCACGGTAATGAAGACCGTCGAGCAGGAGCACATGGCGATGGTCGACGCGGAGCAGAAGGCCATCGGCCTTTCGCATCCGTCGCTCGGCGCATGGGTGATGGCGAAATGGGGATTGCCGACCGCGCTTGTCGAGGCCGTCGAGTTCCACCACCATCCAACCCGGGCCAAGTTCGCCTTCGACCTGGCCGGCATCGTCTACCTGGCGAACATCATGACCCATCGCTGCAACATCGGCAGCGGCGGCGATACGATGGTCCGCGAGGTAGACCCGCTCGTGCTGGAGTACTTTAGCCTCAACGAGGGAACACTCTATAGTCTGCAAGACATGCTTGTCTCCAAGCGCCTGGAGATCGAGTCCTTCGCGGGGATAGCGTCGACAGTGTAGTTTGATGGCGTCTAGCCGCAAAGCGTCGAACGGGAACACCCCATTCGATTGCCGCGCGGTTTTGACGCGCCCAAATCTCCTCGCATTTGTGCGAGCCAGCAATCTTTGGTATTCGGACGCCATGCTACAGTTCCTGGTTAACATGCCGCGCAGGCAGACATATTTTACTGGATGGTAGAACGGTGACAGAGGCAGTAGCCACGGCTGAGACGGTCTATCGGCTCGGCAAGAAAACTAACCTGTGGATGGTGTTCGAACCGACCGGTACCGAGCTCAATCCGACGTGGACGCTCCAGCTCACCGCGCGCAACCGCGGCGGGTCTAAGATCCTGGCGTCGCTATGGGAGGTGACTGCCCTCAAGCAGATAGGGTCGGTCACCATCAAGGGCGAAACATATCCGCTCACCATCGGCTGGCACAACATGAAACGCGGCGGCACGCTGTGTCTCGGCGGCGAACGTAAGACGGGAACCGAAGGCGGGCGCATCGCCTGGGAGATGCAGATCAAGCCGGTCGCCGGTCGCACTCAAAGCTTCGAGATCGAGATGCGGCTGCGGTCGACACCACGGCGGGAGGGCCGCGTCGTCGTCCACCTCTACACGCCTCTCTACAAACCCGAGGTTCTGTCGCTGCCCGCCGCCTCTGCGCGCGGGCACTGCGCGATGCTCGCCTGGTCTCAATACCACAAACACGCCGCCGGCTTCGTTGTGTTGTCGGATGTCGGCGATGAAGTCGGCTGGGAAGAGGGCGTCGGCTATCGCATTGCCCACAACGGCTTCCCATTCGGCGGCGGCAAGGCCATCCGCTGCGTCGTCAACTTCGACGCCGTCGACAACCTCGCCGACGCCAAGCAGATGCTCAACGACGAGTACGCCGTCGCCGCCGCAGCCGAACTGCATCCCGAACCGGTTCTCCGGCCGCTAAATCCCACCGTCGCCGTCTCGAAGTACGCCGATCTGTCGGCCTTCCACACCGTCGGTATTGAGCGCCTCTATCCCAAGCCTCCCGTACCCACCGAGGAGGAAACATTTTACGCCGGTCATCCGCACTACCCGCTCGAAATGCTCACCGCGCTGTGGCATTGGCACTCATTGCACACCCACAAAGAGATCCCCAGACTCGTCCGTTTTGGGGCGACCGGAATAGCCGCGGACTTTCAGGTGATGGGACGCGAGGGACGATCCGAGCCGAACAAAGGCGCGTTCTGGGATATGCGGTCACCCGACGGCTTAACGGACTACACGGGCGAGCCGACACACGGAATCGCCGCCAACGCCCGCATCGCCCGCTCGCTGTTCCTCATTCATGAGGCGCTTTGCGAGCCGCTCTTCAAACAGACCGGCATCAACATTTGTCAGTGGCTGCTCCTCAAACAAAACGACAGCGGCTACTTTTCCGGCGACCGCGCCAACGCGACGCGAGGCATGTCGACCGATGGCAAGCTTGCCGGCGATCCGAAATCTCTTGATGGCGTCATGTCCGTCCTATCATTCGTCCACGCCTACCGCGCGACCCAAAATGAGGTCTACATCAAGGCGGCCCGCAAGGTTTCTGACTATCTCGGCGAGGAATGGCTTGCCGAAAACGAGCCCTCGTCACCCACCGCCATAGCAAACGTCATCGTCTCGCTGCTCGCGCTCGACGCCGAAGCGCCCAACGAGCGACTGCGCGCGGTCATCCGGGACTGGGGAGCCGCGCTCAGGGTGCGTCCGCTCGACATCGACACGGCCGCGGCGAACTACGACGCTATGTACGGCGGGGTCTTCGACTGCGCCCAGGCCGCGTTCCGGATGCACGCCCTGGAGGCCGATCCCGACTACCTCCGCTACGCATTCGCCGCCCTGAGCAGTATCCCCGTTGACGCCTACGAATCGAGCTGGCGCTCGATTCGTGCCTATTTCGACGCCATGTTGTCCGTGGCATCCGTGCTACCGGACTTTGTCCCCGACTTCGACACGCTCCATGTCAGGTGCGGCTGGCGCGACTACGGTCCCGACCAGGCGACCGAAGCCTACCTCAAGGTGACATCGCCGACGGGCGAGCAAGTCGACACCTTGCCACTTGTCTCACGCACCAACGCTCAGGTCCTGCTCATCGTCCTCGCGCCGCCGACGGTCGACCGCGTCACCGTCCTTAACAACGGCAAACATCCGCTCCTCAAAGACCTCTTCACCGACAACGTCGACAGCGACGCGCCTTTGCATCCGCTCATCGGCGAAAAATGGGCGAGGGTGGGGCTGTTCACGATCGATCCGTAAAGTCTCTTGAATGTTCCGTCCGGACGTAGGGGAACGAGGAGGGCGCATTCATATCGCCCGATCGGATGTAAGGCCAACGTGCGCCGGAGCGAGCCCTGCTATCGTCAACGCGGGTGCGAGTGTCGAGGGCCGGTATGACCTTCATGAGAGACGGCACCCTCCTGAAACCTGACAATGGGTCATCGGTCGCGATTCGTGGTCGAAAAGTAAGAGGCAGACTCCCGGTCGAGGGAGCCTGCCTCAAAATTCTTGCGTGCACCAGTCAGCAGATGCTCAGACGGCAGCGTGGACCTTGTCGTGTCCGTTGGAGCGGCTGCGGGTGCCGTTATAGTGGTCGCCGTCGCTCGACGGCGGCACCTGGATGATATACGGCGACACGCGCGGCATACCGGTGTCGTGACACACCGAGACAAGGCTGTGGGCAAGGGCGTCGGATTCGCCCGTCGTGCCGGGTGTCCGCGCGAATGAAAGCGTGTCAGCCGTGCGCGCGTTCATCGGCTCGCTGTCAAAATCCGAGCGAATTCCAACTGGCTGCCTTGGGACGACATCCAGTCTCTGCGTGATCTCCATAGTCCCCGACGGGGTAGGCAGATCTTCGACAAGCTCCTTGTCGATTGCGGGTTCCGGCTCGGTGTAGGATGCCGTCAGGCCCTCGATCTGCTGAAGGCCGTTTCGGAGCCTCTCGGTGATCTGAGCGACCATCTCGAGTTCCTCCGTACGATCGTCGTCCACCGGCTGGTCGAACTCCGCCGTCTGAGGCATGCCCGTAATGACGTTCAACTCGGTACGGGTAGCCGCCAGCTCGGCGCGCATTGCGGCGGCCTCGGCGCGCTGGGTCGCCTCGGTTATCTGGCAGAACATCTCCTCTGCCCGTCTTGCCATCTCCTCCGCTCGCTGAAGGACTGATCCCGTTCGCGAGGCAAGCTCGATGATCTGTGTCACGACTGCGTCAATGTGCTGCGCAGTTAGGGTCGCCTGAGACGAGGAAGCCGCCTCCGACTCGGCCTGCTTCTGGTCTGACTTCCCATTTTTCGCATCGTTCCGCCGGAACATCGCAAGCTTAGGCTCGGGATGATTGATCGACGGATCCGTACTGTCGTAATAGGACTTACCGCCTATTGGCACGTTCGTACCCTCCTTATTAAGTCAAGTTCGCGTTTCAGGAGAGCGTCAATGCTCGTATTTAACTGTATGAGTATTGAGGAAGTTCGAGGCGTTGCCAGCGTGGGAACGTCGAAGGATACTGAGAGTAAATACATTATGCACGTCCAATGCCAGGAGAGTCAATACATTGACAAACAAGCGTGGCCGGAGTATAACTAACGGGTGGCCGGGCTTGACCGCCTGTCCGCTTCCGCGACGCCGCGACCTCTTATTCCGACGAATGAACGGCCCCTAGCCATATCGCTTAGGTGGCCTACGTCCGTAACCTACGTTAGATCCCAAGCACTGCCGCATCCCAGACCTGAGACGGTTCCTCCCAAAGCCGGGTAATGGCTCGCTGCCGCGAGTCGAATTTTCCGGGCGACATCGCCCTTACACGCGTCGGACATTCGCCGAACGTGCGCTCCTTGCCGGATCGCGCTTTGTGGGTGTCCGATTCTAGGAGGTTCCAATGAGACGTATTCGACGCCTGGCACGTGCGTTCTGCCGGGTGCAATTATTAGTGCTGGCACTCTTCATGCTAGTCGGCGTGTTTTCCACCGTGCAAGCCGCCTGGGCCGGTGATCCGAGTGGCGCAAACACCGGTAAAGCGAGCGACGCTATGGACGGCGCCGGTAACACGTTTATACCGCCACCGCCACCTGCGGACACGAAAGACCCTTCGTACGCCGCTAAGAAACAGGCTTACGATGAGTATGCCGCTCGGGCGAAATACGAACCACTAGCCGTT
>Ga0070658_10005356_pt1 | contig 10417 bp, 9 predicted proteins | sample KBSC13metaG_FD_64664 | JGI IMG/M metagenome (GOLD analysis project Ga0070658, IMG submission 64664) | Corn rhizosphere microbial communities from Kellogg Biological Station, Michigan, USA - KBS C1-3 metaG | ecosystem: Host-associated > Plants > Roots > Rhizosphere > Soil ... | reverse complement strand
TCTCGGCGACCCGCTTCGCCGAGGGCGGCGCTCGGCCCGAAGCCTTCGTCGTCTAACGGCCGGTACGTCGTACCGTGACGAAAGGGTCAAGCCTGTCTCACAAAAGCGCGACGTTCGAGCCTGGCCGATGCCAAAAACCCGCTACGTGCGCTGTGGAGCGAACGTCACACATTCGTGACGGTACGTCGTACCGGTCTTAAGCGGTGACGGGCGCCCGGCAGGCGAAGCGTTCGCAGACGTAGAGCGCCGGCTTTCCATCGACGCGTGTCTTTCCCGCGAGCAACGGGATCTCGTCGTCGGGGCCGAAGACGACGACCGCGTTCGGGTCGTACTCCGCGAGTGCGCGCCGGGCGACCGCGTCCTCCGGTGAGCCGATGATCGCGAGCTCGCGCGGCGTCGCCAGGTAGAGGTCGAGCGCGCACAGCGCCCAACCGAACGCGGACGGCGCGCGGGGAATGACGTCTCGGACGAGCCGAAGCACGCCGGCCGCGCGCCGCTCCAGCTCGTCGTCACCCCAGATCCGCGCCAGCCGCAGCAGCACGAACGCGAGCATCGAGTTTCCCGACGGCGTCGGGTTGTCGTCCAGATCCTTCTGCCGTGCGACGAGCGACTCCCCGTCGCCAGGCGTCAGGAAGAAGCCGCCGTGCTCCTCGTCGGCGAACAGCTTGACGGCCAGCAGTGCGAGTCGGCGGGATTCGCGCAGCCAGCGCAAGTCGCCCGTCGCGACGTGCAGCTCGTACAGCCCGTGGGCGACGTTCGCATAGTCCTCGAGATAACCGGTGCCCTTTGCGACGCCCTCCCGCCACGTCCGATGCAGACGCTCGCCGTCGGACAACGGGCCGAGGAGGAACTCGGCGAGCTCGACGGCTGCGCGTGTCCAGTCGTCGCGCTGTAACCGGCGGCCCGCTTCCGCGAGTGCCGCGAGCATCAAGCCGTTCCAGCCGGCGATCGCCTTGTCGTCGCGCAGCGGCTTCGGGCGCTGCTCGCGGATCTCGAACAGCCGGGCGCGCTCGTCATCGGTCAGCTCGCCGCGGATGACGTAACGGCCGTGCTCGAAGGGCTGCAGCAGCTCGTCGCGGTCCGCGCCGATCGCCTCGACGAGCTCGGTCGGCGTCCACGTGTACGTCAAGCCCTCGACACCGTCCGTGTCGGCGTCCTGCGCTGAGGCGAAGCCGCCGCCCTCGAGCCGCAGCTCGCGCAGGCAGTACTCGACGGTCTCCGTCACGACCCGCTCGCGACCGCCGTGCAGATAGACGGGAATGAGCAGCGCGTTGTCGTACAGCATCTTCTCGAAATGCGGCACGAGCCACTGCTCGTCGACGGAGTAGCGGTGGAACCCGCCGCCGACGAGGTCGTACATGCCGCCGGCCGCCATCCCGTCGAGCGTGCCGTCGACCATCTCGCGCCCACCGCGGCGGACGAGGAACTCGAGCGTCGACGCCGGCGGAAACTTCGGCGCGTGACCGAAGCCGCCCCATCGTTCGTCGTACTGTCCGCGCAGTACGCGCACCGCATCGGCGAGGACCGCATCGACGAGCGGCTCGCTCGACGGCCGCACCTGCGCGCTCTCGCGCAATGCGGCGACTATCGCCTCCGCCTGCTGCGCCACGGCGTCGCGTTGCTCGCGATACACGTCCGCCATCGCCTGCAACACCTGCGGGAACGACGGCATGCCGTGTCGCGGCTCCGGCGGGTAGTACGTGCCGCCGAAAAACGGCTCACCCTCGGGCGTGAGGAACACCGTCATCGGCCAGCCGCCGTGGCCGCGGTTGAATGCGACGACGGCATCCATGTAGATCGAGTCGACGTCCGGCCGCTCCTCACGGTCGACCTTGACGCTGACGAAGTGCTCGTTCATCAAGGCGGCCGTCGCCTCGTTCTCGAACGACTCGTGCTCCATGACGTGGCACCAGTGGCAGGCGGCGTAGCCGACCGAGAGCAGGACCGGCTTGTCCTCCGCACGCGCCCGCTCGAACGCCTCCTCTCCCCACGGATACCAATCGACCGGGTTCTCCGCGTGCTGGAGGAGGTAGGGGCTCGTCTCGTCGGCGAGGCGGTTCACGTCACGGTAGGTTCGGGGGTATGCGTACGTACGAGGAGCTCGAGGTCGGCGCGACGTATCGCAGCCGCTTCGGCCGCACCGTACTGGAGGCCGACAACGTCTGGTTCACGCTGCTGACGTTGAACACCAACCCCATCCACTTCGACGCGCAGCACGCGGCCAAAACCCAGTGGGGCAGGCCGCTCGTGGATTCGACGTTCACCCTCGCGCTCGTGACGGGCCTTTCGGTGATCGACGTCTCGGAGCGCGCGGTCAACCTCGGCTGGCGGGACGTCCGGCTGCCCGCGCCGGTCTTCGCGGGCGACACGATCCGGGCGGAGACGGAGATCCTCGAGAAGCGCGAGTCGAAATCGCGTCCCGGGTTCGGCGTCGTCACGGTCCGCTCGCGCGGCCTCAATCAGGACGACGTCGTCGTGATCGAGTTCGAACGGACGGTGCTGGTCCCGCTTGCTGCGGACTGAGCGGCTTTTCCTGCGTAAACCGCAGCTCGACGACGCCGATCGCGCGGCCTGGCTGACCGATCCGGAGGTCATGCGCTGGCTCGGCGGCATCGACCCGCCGACCGACGTCGTCCGACGCTGGGTCGAGGACTGGGAGGTGTATCCGGTCGGCAAGTTCATCGTCGAACGGGCCGGCGTCGTGATCGGCCGGGTCGGCCTCAACTTCTACGACCCGGTCCGCTGGGTCCGGTCGGCCGCCGCCGATGCCGTGCCCGAGCTCGGCTGGGCGCTCGCCCGGGAGCACTGGGGCCACGGGTATGCGACCGAGGCAGCGGCGGCGGTTCGCGACTGGTTTGGCGGCTCCGGCGTCGTCTCGCTCATCGCGCCCGATAATCTGAGGTCTCAGCGCGTCGCCGGACGGCTCGGAGCCGTGCCGACCGAGAGCGTCACGCTGTCCGACTCGAGCGAGGCCGTCGTATGGCTGCATCCACAAAGATCGAGACCGAGCGCCTCGTCCTCCGCAGACCGCGGCTGAGCGATGCCAAGGCCCTGCACGCCATGTTCGGCGATCCCGAGGTCATGCGCTACATCGGGGACGGCTCGACGCTGACGCCGGCCAAGACCAAGGCTTGGATCGAGAAGGCGCTCGCCCGCTGGAAGGCGGACGGCTTCGGGCACTACGTGATCGAGAAGGACCGGAAGGTGATCGGGCGCGCCGGCTTCCTCGTCTGGGATCCCGACGAGTGGAAGACCGGAACGCTCGCCGAGCTCGGCAGCCACGCCGCGATCGAGCTCGGGTGGATGCTCGCGCAGGAGCACTGGGGCAACGGCTACGCGACCGAAGCCGCGATCGCGCTGCGCAACTACGGCTTCAAGGAGCTGAAGTTCGAGCGACTGATCTCGCTGATCACGCACGGCAACGATGCATCCGTGAAGGTGGCCGAACGGCTCGGCGCGCGCTACGTCCGCGATGTCGGCCGCGGCGACTGGAAGGTCCGGCTGTACGCCGTCTCCCGGTGAACGTCCTCTCAGGCAGGCGCGTCGTCGATGTGACGGCGTCGCTCGCCGGGCCGTACTGCACGCAACTGCTCGGAGCCCTCGGCGCCGAGGTGACCAAGGTGGAGCCGCCGGGCGGCGATCATGCGCGCGCCTGGGGGCCACCGTTCGTCGGCGACGACGGAGCACTCTGGTTCGCGGCCAACGCGGGCAAGCAGTCCGTGTCGCTCGACCTGCGCCGCGAACGCTCGCGACTGCTCGAGCTCGTGGACGAGTGCGACGTGTTCGTCCAGAGCCTCCGGCCGGGGCTCGCCGAGGAGCAGGGCCTCGACGCGGCGACTCTGCGCGCGCGCAAGACGTCACTCGTGCACGTGTCGATCGGGGCTTACGCCACGCGACCGGGCTACGACCCACTCGTGCAGGCGTTGAGCGGGATCATGAGCGTCACGGGTGAGGCCGACGGCCCACCGGTGCGCGTCGGCGTGTCGTTGATCGACTTCGCCACGGGGCAGTGGGCCGCGATCGGAGTGCTTGCGGCCCTGTTGCAAGGCGGCGGCGCGACGATCGAGGTATCGCTGTACGAGACGGCACTCGCGTTGCTCGCCGGTCACATCGCAGGCGGTGGAATCGCAGGGCGCCACGGCAGCGCGTTTCCGCTGATCGCGCCCTACGAGGTGTTTGCCGGCGACCTGATGATCGCCGCGGGCAGCGACGCGCTCTGGGAGCGGCTGCGCGGCGTGCTCGGCCTCGACGACGATCCGCGCTTCCGCACGAACCCCGACCGCGTGGCTCATCGCTCCGCTCTGCGCGACGTGATCGAGTCGGCGCTCTCGGGTCGGCCGACGTCCGAGTGGGAGCAAGTGCTCGTCGATGCCGGCGTTCCCGCTGCGCGCGTGCGGACGGTCGCAGAGGCGATGGCGGATCCTGAGACCGCCGCGCTCGGCATCCTGCAGCCGCTCGGCGCCGGCCTCACCGTCGCGCCGCCGCTCCGGATCGACGGCGAGCGGCCGAGCTACGCCTCGCCGCCGCCCCCATTGGCGCGGTAGACGTAGCCCTCGAGGCGGCGGCCGAGCAGCGCCTCGAGCCACTCGGAGATGCGGATGAGCGCGTCGAGGTCGACGCCCGTCTCGATCCCTTCGCCCCCGAGCAGGTAGACGAGGTCTTCGGTCGCGACGTTGCCGGTCGCGCGCGGCGCGTATGGGCAGCCGCCGAGCCCACCGATCGACGCGTCGAGCGTCGTCGCTCCGGCCTCGAGCGCAGCGAGGCAGTTGGCGTAGCCGGTGTTGCGCGTGTTGTGTCCGTGAAAGCCGTCCGCGTGCGCGCGCTCGACGAGCGACCGGACCTTGCTCGGCGTCGCGACGCCGATCGTGTCGGCGAGGACGACCTCGGCGCGTCCGGCGAAGCGCTGCGCAAGCTCCACGACGCGTCCCGGATCGACCGGCCCCTCGAACGGGCAGCCGAAGCAGACCGAAATGGTCACTGTCCCGGGGACAGTCCCCTGGACCTGGCTCAAGATGGCATCAGCCTGCGCGACCGCGTCCGCCAACGACATGCCGCCGTTGGCCTGGTTGAAGCTCTCAGTCGCGGCGAATGTGACGTTGATCCGGTCGAGGCTCGTCGCTCGGAAGCGTTCATAGCCGCGTTCGTTCAGGACGAGTCCCGAGAACGATGTCTTCTCGGAGGGGGACAGTCCCCGTACGACCTCCTCGGCGCCCGCCATCCGCGGCACGCGGTCGTCGCGGACGAAGCTGACCGCCTCGACTCGCGGCAGCCCGGCTGCCGCGAGTCGATTGGCGAGGTCGGCACGGGTCGCGGGCGGGAGCGTCTCCGGCTCGTTCTGGAGCCCGTCCCGCGGCCCGACGTCACACAGCAGCGTCGGCGACTGCCACCTCCGCGACCTCGGCGCGGACGCGCGCGCCCGCGATGTACCCGGCGATGCCGACGATCGTGATCACGGCAAGCGTGCCGAGCGTCAGCGCCTCGAAGGTGGAGCGCGGGACACCCCACGATCCCTTGAAGCCGTACTCGACGCCGAAGATCTTCTCGAGCACGTCCGGGAAGATCGCCTCGAACACGCCGAGCGCGATCCAGAACGTCGTCAGGATCGTCGACACCCAAAGCCCCGCCATCCCCCACGGGTGCACATAGGGTCGCGGGACGTGCGGATGCGTCTTACGCAGCTTGATCACCGCCGGGAAGATCCACAGGTAGGAGATCAAGGTCGTCGAGATGGCGATGTCCAGGACGACCTGGAACTTCGCGTCCTGCCCGCCGTGGAACGCCGAGATCGCGACCACGCAGAACACGGTCGAGGTGATCCCCGAGAGCACGTTCACGCGGACCGGCGTGCCGAGCCGGCGGTTGAAGACGCCGAAGAATCGGAAGAACGCGCCGTCGTACGCCGCGACCGCCTGGATGCGGTCGGAGCCGATCATCCATACGGCGCCGGAGGTGACGATCGCGGCGATGAAGCAGAGCGTCATGATCACGAGCAGCGCATGCGCGGCACCGCCGTAGACGCCCTTGAACGTCAGCGTCACCGCGTCGATGAAGCCGCCGATGCCGGTCACCTGCTTCAGCGGCAGGATGAGGATGATGCACGCCACCGGGATCACGTACATGAGCACCCCGGTGATGCCGCTGCGCAGAATCGAGATCGGCACGTCGCGTTGCGGATTCTCCATCTCCTCGGCGGCGCCGTTCTGCAACTCGAAGCCGACGTAGTTGAAGAGCAGCACCGGCACGAGCCCGAAGAAGACGGCGCGGGTCGGCGTGATCCCGTGCAGCGTCCCGTTGAAGCCGTGCTTGGCGCCGTAGATGACGACCGTCAGCGAGAAGAAGCCGAGGACGATGCCGCGCAGGACGGCACCGGCATTCGGGATCTGCTTGCCGTACCGCAACGAGATGATCGCGACGCCGATCGAGATCCAGATGAAGACGATCTTGAAGAAGTAGTCGCCGAAGGTGCCGTTGCCGATCGACGAGATGTTCGCGCTCCACGCATCCTTCGTGATGAACGCGAGCGAGCCGCCGACCCACAGCGGGTTCGTGACCCAGTAGAGGATGGCGGAGATGCCGCCCTGGAACCGGCCGAACGCCATCTTCACCCATTCGTACGGCCCGCCCTCCTGCGTGAACGCGGCGCCGACTTCGGCCATCAGCAGCATGTACGGCGCGACGAACAGCACCGCGGTGAGAAGGAGCCAGAGGAACCCCTGGGCGCCGTTCGAGGCGACCGTGCCGAGCGTGTCGAGCCCGACGAACGCGCACACGGTGAAGAACACCATGTCGAAGCGCCCCAGCGATTTGATCAGCTTGCGCTTCTCTTCGAGCGCAAACCTCGTCGTCTGCTCTACGTCATACGTTGCCATGCTGCTTCAAGCACCTCCCCAAGGGTTCCGGCGATGACGTTGAACTCTTCCTGCGTTGCGATCAGCGGTGGTGAGATCTGAACGACCGGATCCCCGCGGTCGTCCGCGCGGCAGATGAGCCCGCGTGCGAACAGCTCGGGTGAGAGGAAACCGCGAAGCAGCTTCTCACACTCCTCCTCGTCGAAGCTCTGCCTCGTCTCCTTGTCCTTCACGAGCTCGAGGGCGTAGAAGAAGCCCGTCCCGCGCAGGTCGCCGACGATCGGCAGGTCGAGCAGCTGCGCGAGCGTGGCCCGGAAATCGTCGCCCGTGTCGCGCACGTGCTCGACGATCTGCTCGCGCCGCATGATCTCGAGGTTCTTGAGGGCGATCGCGCACTGGACGGGATGCCCGCCGAACGTGATCCCGTGCGCATACATCGCCTTCTCGCTCTTGAACCGCTCGACGACGTGGTCGGCCGCGATCACCGCGCCGATCGACGCGTACGCGGAGCTGAGCCCCTTGGCGCACGTGACGATGTCCGGACGGATGTCGTACTTCGCCGAGCCGAACCAGTCGCCGAGCCGGCCGAAGCCCGTGATCACCTCGTCGGCGCAGAGGAGCACGCCGTAGCGGTCGCAGATCGCGCGCACGCCCTGGAAGTAGCCCGCCGGCGGCGTGAACGCGCCACCGGAGTTCTGCACCGGCTCCATGATCACCATCGCCACCGTCTCCGGCCCCGCCTGCACGATCGCCTCTTCGAGGTCGTCGAGCAGGAACGCCGTGAACTGCTCCTCGGTCTCGTCGGGCGGACGGTGATAGCGGTTCGTGTTGCGCACGTGCACCGTGTCGGGGACGAGCGGCTCGAACGGCGCCCGTAGCGCGGGGATGCCGTTGATCGAGAGTGCGCCGAGCGTCGTGCCGTGATACGCGGTACGGCGCGCAATCGCCTTCCAGCGCCGTTGACCGTTCGACTGGTGGTACTGGCGCGCGAGCTTCCAGGCCGACTCGACGGCTTCCGAGCCGCCCGAGACGAAGAAGACGCGGTTCAGGTCGCCCGGCGCAAGCTGCGCGATTTCGTGAGCAAGCTCGATCGCTCGCGGATGCGCATACGACCAGTTCGTGTAGAACGGCAGCTCGCGCATCTGCTCGAGCGCCGCCTGCCCCATCTCCTCGCCGTACGAGTAGCCAACCTGCACGGCGAACAGCCCGGCGAGCGCGTCGAGGTAGCGATTGCCGCCGTCGTCGTACAGATAACAACCTTCGCCGCGCACGATGATCGGCGGCTCGTGTCCGTGCATGCGCGTGAAGTGCAGCCAGAGGTGATCCTTCGCCGCCTGCTGCAGATCGAGCGACGTCGTCGTGCTCATCCGCGTGTCCCCCAGTCGTAGAGCTGCTTCCACATTTCGAGATAGAAGAACGTCTCCGTCGACACGACACCCTCGAGCGCACGAATGCGGTCCGTCAGCTCGAGCAGTTCCTGCCGGTCGCTCGTCACGACCTCGACGACGAGGTCGTAGCGACCGGCGGTGACGACGACGTAGTCGGCCTCCGGCCAACGCGAGATCTCGTCGGCGACCGCACCCGGCGGGCCGCCCGTCTTCACGCCGATCAGCGCCTGGTCGAAGCCGAGGCCGAGCGGGTTCGTGACCGCAACCACCTGCAGGATGCCGTCACTCGTCAGCTTCGCGTACCGCGCGCGCACGGTCCCCTCCGAGACGTTCAGCCGCGCCGCGATCCGGCGGAACGACTCGCGGCCGTTCTCCTGGAGCGCCTCGATGATCGCCCGGTCGAGGTCGTCGACCCGCTGGGCGGGAGCGATCGGGCCGCGGCCCGCCGGCTGGAGCTGACTACGCAACGCGTGGGATTCGTACCACTCCGCTACGCATTCCGTCAATCCTCTTGACTTTCGACGACGGATTGCGGATGTTCCGGCCATGCCCAGGACACCGTTACTCCGTGCTCTACGACGGCTCGCGGACGAGCATCGCGCGGCCGAACAGCTTGGCATCTCGCCCGCGGAGCTGCGCGGGCAACGGGAGGACGCGGCCACGGCCTATACGCGCGGCGACCTCCTGAAGCGCGGCGCGATCGCCGGCGCCGGCGCAATAGCCGGCTCTACCTATCTCGCCGAGCGGGCCGCCGCCGCCCGGGGCGGGACCGCACCGCGCATCGCGATCGTCGGCGGCGGGATCGCCGGCCTCAACGCCGCGCTGACGCTTGCCGACAAGGGGATCCCCGCGACGATCTACGAGGCGTCGACGCGCATCGGCGGGCGCATGCACTCGAACACGTCGGGCTTCTGGAACGACAGCCAGGTCACCGAATGGTGCGGCGAGCTGATCGACACGAACCACAAGACGATCCAGTTCCTCGCGCAGCGCTTCGGCTTCAAGCTCGCCGACACCTATGCGGGCTACCCGAACGGCTCGACCGACACCTACTGGTTCAAGAACTTCGGCTACTACTCGGCCGACCAGGCCGACAACGACTTCCAGCCGATCCACAACACGCTGCAGGGGCAGGTGCAGGCGACGAGCTATCCGACGACGTACAAGATCCACACGGACGCCGGCATCTTCTTCGACGACATGACGGCGTACGACTGGATCGAGAACTACGTTCCCGGCGGTCACCGCTCGCCGATGGGCAAGCTGCTCGACGCCGCGTACAACGAGGAGTACGGCGCGGAGACGACCGACCAGGCGGCGCTCAACCTCATGTACCTGCTCGGCTTCAACGCGTCGCCGGGCAACTTCTCGGTGTACGGGAAGTCGGACGAGCGGTACCACACGATCGGCGGCAACGAGCAGATCCCGCAGGCGATCGCGAGCTACCTCGGGTACCAGAACATCAACCTCGGCTGGTCCATGCAATCGGTCCGGACGAACTCCGACGGGACCGTGTCGATGACGTTCTCGACGCCGGGCAAGACGCAGACCGTCACCGCGGACCACGTCGTCCTCTGCATGAGCTTCTCGGTGCTGCGGACGCTCGACTACTCCGGCGCGAACTTCGACCCGACGAAGAAGACGGCGATCACGCAGCTCGGCTCCGGCCGGAACGCAAAGCTGCAGCTGCAGTTCAAGTCGCGCTACTGGAACACGTCGGGGCCGTGGGGGATCGGGAACGGCAACGTCTACAGCGACAACGGCTTCCAGAACACGTGGGACACCGCGGCCGGCGAGACCGGCGCGAGCGGCCTGCTGGTCGACTATTCGGGCGGCGACTACGCGGGGTCGTTCAAGCCGTCGACGCCGTACTCGACGACCGCCGACAACCCGCAGGTCACGACCTACGCGAAGGCGTGGCTGAAGCAGCTCGAGGCGGTCTTCCCCGGCGTGTCGAAGCAGTGGAACGGCAAAGCGTCGCTGTCGACGCCGTTCCTCGATCCGCTGCTCAACTGCTCGTACTCGTACTGGAAGCCCGGGCAATACGTCGGCTTCTCGGGCTACGAGGGGGTCGCGCAGGGGAACATCCACTTCGCCGGCGAGCACTGCTCGCAGGACTTCCAGGGCTACATGGAAGGCGGCGCGCAGGAAGGCGCGCGCGCGGCCGGCGAGATCCTCGCG
>Ga0070658_10005355_pt1 | contig 10420 bp, 8 predicted proteins | sample KBSC13metaG_FD_64664 | JGI IMG/M metagenome (GOLD analysis project Ga0070658, IMG submission 64664) | Corn rhizosphere microbial communities from Kellogg Biological Station, Michigan, USA - KBS C1-3 metaG | ecosystem: Host-associated > Plants > Roots > Rhizosphere > Soil ... | reverse complement strand
GGCCCGTCGCGGCATCGATGACCAGCAATCCGCCGGTCGGCGGACGGCTCTCGCCGCCGGCAAAGACCAGCACGCATTGGCGGCCATGGAACTTCGCCGGCACCGGCGACGCGTAACTCGCGCCCCATTCGTGGGCCGCCGCCCACAGCAGCTTCCCCGTCGCTGGATCGAAAGCCACCGTGTTCACAGGTTTTCCCTCGTAGCGCCCGCCAACCTGCACGATCAGCCGCCCATCCAGGATGAGGGGCGTCGAGCCGTAGCCAAAGAAAGCGGAGCCCATGGAGAGCTCGTGCAGCAGGTCGTGTTTCCAAACGATCGCTCCCGTGGCGAGATCGCAGCAATGCAGCCATCCGCTGATCCCGAAAACGAACACACGGCCGCCATCGATCACCGGGCTGGTGCGCGGCCCTTCGCTCCCGCCGTAGCGCGGCCGGTACGGCGCGGGGTAGGCCATCTTCCAAAGCTCGCTGCCCGTCTTGGAGTCGAGGCATTGCACCGTCTCCTGGTTGTCCACCCGATTGAAGATCACCATCCGGTCGCCGGAAATTGCCGGCCCGCCAAAACCGTTGCCCTTCTCCTTTTCCCAGACGACCGGCAATCCCGATTTCGGGAACTCGTGCAGCAGATGAGTCTCGGGCGAGGTGGCGTTATGCGCGGGACCGAGAAGGCGCGGCCAATCCGAAGTCGCGGCTCCGGCCGCGAGCGGCTTGAGTTCCCCCGCGGACGCGCCAGCGGCGATCAGGCAAGCGGCAGCGATGCCATAAATGCTACGGTTCATGCGGATGCGGCCGCGGGCGTGCGACCGTGTTCCAGTTCTTCCGGCAGCTCCACAAACTTCCGCATAGCCGCGTGAAGCTCGACGAAATCCGCGGAAAACAGATCGCCGATCAGGGAATCGGTGAGACGTCCGCGTTGTTCAGGGTAGGCCTTGAGCATTCGCCCAAATGAAAAGTTGGTGTCGTAGAAAGCGTACACGAGCTTCCGCATGTTCTCCATTCCATAGCAGAGTTCTTCGCCATAGGCGGTAAATCGTTGCGCGCTGGTGTCACCCGCGGTCAACGCCGCATCCACGGCATCGCCCGCCATTTCCCCGCTCTTCAGCGCGAGATAGACGCCGCTGGAAAAGACCGGATCAAGGAACGCGAAAGCGTCACCCGCGAGCAACAGGCCATCGCCCGCGCAATATTTCGAGCGGTAGGAAAATTCGCTCGTCACCCAGTACTCGCCAAATTGTTCACCCACGCTGAGGTGATCCTTGATCCACGCGTTGCGCCCAATCTCCCGGCGGACGATTTCCGCCGGATCTTTGGAATCCGAAAACAGGTACTCCTTGTCCGCCACAATCCCGACGCTGACGATGTCGTCCTTGAGTGGGATGTACCAAAACCAGCCGCGCCCTTCGACGTAGGCCACCGTCGTCGTGCCCTCGTCAATACCTGGGTCGCGCTTCGCGCCCCGGTAATAGGTCCAGATCGCGAGTTTGTTGAGCATCTTGTCCTTGATGCGCCATCCATCCTTCGCCGTGGCGACCTGCTCCCGGCCCGAGCAATCAATGGTGATCGGCGCAAAAAATTCCTGTTTTCCACCATCGGGGCCGGTGGCCTCCACGCCGATGACGCGGCCGCTGTCGTCTTTGAGCAAGCGCCGGACAGGAGTGAGTTCGCGCACCTCCGCGCCCTTGGCCCGCGCATTGTTGAGCAGCATGAGATCAAAATCCGCCCGCTCGACCTGCCAGGTGACCGCGCTCGGGTGATCGTAGTGCTGGAAGAAGTAGAAGGGCTGCGACTGGCGCCCATCCGGGGTGACGAACTGCACGCTGTACTTCTTGGTGTACGCGATGCGATCCATCTCCTCGACGAGCCCGAGGCGATTCAGCGTGAACCAGCAGTACGGCATGAGCGATTCGCCAATGTGGTAGCGCGGGAACTTGTCCTTCTCGAGCACAAGGACACGCCGGCCTTTCTCCGCAAGAACCGCGGCCGCGGTGGCGCCCGCGGGTCCCGCTCCGATGATGATCACTTCATACTGGTCGGTGGAGTTCATAGAGATGGTTAGGAGTTCACTTCCCCGGCTGGGCGCAGCACTTCCACGATCCGCGCCAGAACCCGATCGCCTTCACCGAGGAGAACATTGCATCGCCCAAAAAACTCGGTCGCCCCCGGGACCTGAAAAATGCGCTGCATGAACGCATCGGCGCCCAGCTTGATGAATCCCTTGGGCTCGCTGCGATAGCGGATCCCGAAGCGGTTGAGCAATCCGCCCAGCGGCAAATGCTGTTCGAGAATGAGCTGCCGAAGCTCGCCTTGAAAGGCGCTGAGATCAATCTCGATCGCCCCATACTCGACCGGCAGCCCGGTCGACTCGATATGCAGGACGACTTCCCGGCGATACACCTCGGGCGTGTGTTCGCGATGCAGCACTTCGAGCACAATATCCCCGCCGAAGAAGGCGGCGAGGCGCGAGGTCATATCGCCCTTGTGGACGAGCAAGCCCCGGTAGGGCTGGGGCATGAGTTCTCCGTCGATCACGTCGTAGGACGGCAATGCATGCCCTCCATTTTCGCAGAAGAGCGAGAGCGGATAGAGCAAATCAGCAGTGCCGGTCGCGATCACGTGTAACGAGTCCCTTTGTGCTGCGGCAGGAAGAAGGCGTGCAGGAGAGTGTCGACCTTCAGCAAGGCTTCGCGAGTCAGAACCAGCCAGTCACCTTGCTCTCCGATCAGGTTTTTCAACCGGAGATCGTCAAACTGCTGCCGGAAACGCTCGCCGACATTCACGCCGAACTTTTCGCGGAAATACTGCTGGCTCACACGCCCGAGTTTCATCTGCAAAATGAACTCACGGATCATGCGTTCCTCTTCGGTCGTCGTCATGGCGCGCGAGATCGGCAGTTCGCCACGCTGGATGGCTTCGAGGTACTGCGTGAATTCCGTGATATTCTGGAAGTGAGTCCCGGAAATGTGGGAAAAGGACGCCACGCCCAAACCGATCAAATCCGCTCCGCTCCACAGGGCGTCGCGGTAGACGAACTTTGTCTTTTGCGGATCGCGCACCGCCGTATATCCGCTCGTCACAGTGTATCCGGCCTTTTCCAGTTCGCTGAACGCGTAGTCCACCCAGCTCCGTTTCGTATGCCAGTTCGCGACGGGCGCAGTCAATTTACCCTCGGCCTTCATCTCCTTGTAGATGCCGGTGTTGTACGGCACCTCCATTTGGTAGATCGTCACGCTGTCGGGTAGCAACTCGATGGTCTTGCGCACATTCTCGTGCCAATTCTCGGTCGTCTCCTCGACCATCCCGGAAATGAGATCGATGTTGATCTGTGGAAACCCAATCGACCGCGCGTAATTGTAGGCGCGATAGATCTCGTCGGTCCGATGGGCGCGGCCGTTGATTTCCAGGATGTGCTTGTCGAAATTCTCCACGCCCAGCGAAAGCCGGGTGACTCCGATGTTGCGAATGGCGGCGAGCTTTTGCTCGGTCAAGGTTCCTGGTTCGGCCTCGAAGGTCACTTCCTCCGCCTCGTCCCAAGGCAGCAGCGCTTTCATCCGGTCGGTGAGCGACTGGAGCTGCGTCACCGAAAGATAGCTCGGCGTGCCGCCACCGAAGTAAACGAACTTCGGCTTGCGGCCACGCATCAAGGGCGAGCGCGCATACAGTTCGAACTCCGCGATACCGGCGTCGAGGTAGCGCTTGATATCGTCCGCGTTCTTGTCGGTGTAGACCCGAAAGTAGCAGAAGTGACAGCGCTTCCGGCAGAAGGGCACGTGAAAATAGACGCCGAGCGGAACGCCGGGTTTTTGCGGCTGCTCCAGCAGGCCGCGCACGGACTTCGCCGTCTCCGCGTCCCAGTAGGCGAACGGCGGATAATTGGCGACGAAGTAATTACCGACCTCGGTTTCGTCGTGGTCCTTTTCGTGATCGAGAATTTCTATGACTTCGTGACTCATGGTTTTGCGGGCTGCGTGGGTTTACCAAACGCGTAAAGATTTCCGTCCTCCGAACCGACGATCACGAGCCCGTTCGCCGCCGCGGGCGAAGCCGTCACCGCGCCGCCGATCTCGTAGTTCCAGCGTTCCGTGCCATCGGCCAGGTTCACGCAGTAAAGCCGTCCGTCCTCCGAGCCCACGATCACGGCGTCGCCACAAATCACGGGGGAACTGTCCACCTGGCCGCGCGTTTGAAACTTCCATACGGCCGTCCCTGTCGCGCGATCGATGCAGTGCAGACGCTTGTCCCGGCAGCCGATGATCACGCGGTCCGCCGTCAGCGCCGCCGAGGAGAAATAGGGAAAGTTCCGGTCCCGATATTTCCATTTGATCTCGCCGCTCTTGGGATCGAAGGCGATGACCAGGTTGCCGTAGTTCCCGACGTAACCAAGGCCATCCATGATCGCGGCGGAAGACGCGATGTAGGCGTCGGATTCGATCTGCCGCACTTCCTTTCCGTCCGCCAGTTGGATGACGTGGATGCTGCTATCGCAGCCGCCGAACGCGATCTCGCCGCTGGGCAGCAGCGCCGGTGTGCCGTTGATGTAGTTGTCGGTCGTGTGCGTCCAAACCACCTTGCCCGTGGCGGCGTCGACGCAATGCAGATTCGTATCGTAGCTGCCGATGAGCAGCCAGATGCCGTCCCCTGCCGGATTCTTCGCGTAATTTGCTCCGCCCAGTACTTTGTCTCCCGTGGCGTAGGTCCACTTGAGCTTACCCGTCGCAGCTTCGAGCGCGTAGAGGTTCGCGTCGCTCGATCCGATGTAGACCGTGTCATTGAGGATGAGCGCGGTCGCCTCGATGCTGGAGTCGGTCTTGAATTTCCACAGTTCCTTGCCCGTGGAAAAATCGACGGCGTGCACAATGCCATCGTCGTCCCCCACCACGACACGCCCGCCGGCAATGGCCGCGGCCGCCTTGATCGGTTTGCCCGCGGAAAACGTCCAGACGAGTTCAGGCTTCGCCGGCGCCGGCATGTCCGTGCGGCCTTGCAATTGCGGCCCACCGCGATGCATCGGCCAGTCCGCGGCCCTTGCGGGAAGCGCCAGTGCCATTACCAGCAGTGCGAGCAGCGGCCTCATCCCAGCACCTCCTCGTAGAGTTGCTCAAAATCTTCCGCCGTAATCGGGCGCGGATTGAAGGTCGCCGTCCACTGCTGCGCCGCTTCTTTGGCGAGTGCCGGGAATGCCGCGGGATCAATGCCGTACTTGGAAAGTCCTTCGCGCATCTTCGCGACATCGAGCAGCACTTCGAGTTCCGCGATGAATTCTTCAATCGGCCCCAGATCGGCGGCCATGCTGAGCTCCATGTAGCGCTCGTGGGCCAGCGGATCGCGCGCATTGAAGGCGATGATCGCCGGCAGCATCAACCCCACGGCCTGTCCATGGATGATCCCAAAGCGCGCCGTCAACGGATTCGCCGCCGAGTGGGCGGCGCCAAGCATGCTGTTCTCAATCGCGGTGCCGGCAAAGGCGGCGCCGAGTTGCATCATGCCGCGCGCTTCCAGATCCTGCGGATCGCGCAGCACGCGCTCCAGGCCGCTCAAGCAGAGGCGGAAGGATTCGCGCGAATAGATCGCGGAGAGCGGCGTGCGCTTCTTCGTCACCGCGGTCTCGACCGCGTGCACCAACGCGTCGATGCCCGTGCAGGCCGTCACGCGCGGAGGCTGGGAAACCGTCAGCAACGGATCAAGGATGGCCACCTTGGCCGAGGCCTTCGGATCGCCGCATGCCATTTTCATGTGCGTCTCTTCGTCGGAAATCAGCGCGAAGGACTGGCATTCGCTGCCGGTGCCCGCGGTCGTCGGGATGGCAATGAGCGGGAGCATCGGCTTGGTCGCCTTGCCCACTCCCCAATAGTCCTTCATCGTTCCCCCGTTCGTGAGCAGAAAATTGGTTCCCTTCGCCGTATCCATGCTGCTGCCGCCACCAAGTCCGACGATCAGATCGATCCCCGCCTCGCGCGCGACGGCCACGCCGCGATCCACATCCACCGTCGTCGGGTTTTCGTGCACGTCATCGTAGACCGTCACGTGCAACCCGGCTGCCTCGAGGAAGCTCACGGCCCGTGCCGGGTGTCCCGCCGCCGCCAGCCCATGATCGGTCACCAACAGCACCCGCTTTCCACCCAGATCACGCGCCAGTTCACCCACGCGCTCCAGCGAATCTTCGCCGAACACCACCCGGGTGCGCGGCTCGAAATCAAAGGGAGTCAGCGAAGCCATGCGGGCGGGGTGATTGACGGAATGCATTGGGCTGAGACGCTGGTGGTGATCTTCTCGTTCAAGCGGCGATTGGCGGGACGAGAGCGCGCTGCATGATGAAATCGTCCATCACAAAGCCGCTCCCAATGTCGAAGACCGCGGACCGTTCGACAACATAGCCTGCCCGCTGATAAGCGCGAATCGCCCGCGCATTCTGCTTGTTGACCTGAAGCCAGATTTCCGCGGCACCACGGGAGGCGGCCAGTTCATGAACGCGTCCGAGCAAAGCCTGGCCAAGGCCGGCGCCCTGCCGTTCCGGAAGCAGATAGAGCCTTTGCAGTTTGGCTCGCGCCGGCTCCTTGAAGCTGATCGAGAAAAATCCAATGGGCTGCGCGTCAGCGATGGCCAGTTCCCAAACCACGCCTTCGCCGATCTCCAGGGCAATCTGCGCGGCCCCGTACATCCAGCCCAGCATGTAGTCGATCTGCTCCGGCGGGATGATGCCGACATAAGCCACGCGCCAGATCTGGTCCGCCAGACTGCGGAGCACCGGGATGTCATCCACCGTCGCCGGACGCGTCGTGAGCGCTTGCGTGGGGCAGGAGGGCGGCGGCATCATCGAGGTCCGCGCGCGGTTTTACCAGGCGCGCTCGATCGAGCGGCGGCGATAGAGGAACTCGAACATGTTGCCCTCGTGGGGCTGGTCCCAGGAAATCTTCATCGTCGACACGGGACCGATATTCAGCCGCTCGATTTCGGGGAAGGCCTGGATCTTCTCGATGAAGGCCTCGTCCTTGGTGATCGCGGAAACCGAAAGCGAATAGCCGATCTGATCGAGCACTTCGGCCTGCGGGCAAGTCACCACGCTGGCGTAGGGGCACAGGTATTCCTTGTTGGCCAGCGGGTGGGCGAAGGAGTCGCATTGCACGATCGTGGGCCGTAAATAAACTCCACCCTCGAATTCCACCTTGCGCGGACCGTTGCGGTATTTGGCCGTAACGTCGGTGGCACCGGGCGTTTTCAGGCCATCCTCGATCTGGGCATCGATGAAATCAGCCATCTTCAAATTCGCAAAGCCACTCAGCCGCGCTTCCGGATCGTCGTTTCGCGTTGGGGTAATCGGGCCGAGTTTCTGGGCAAGAGCATCGGCGATTTCTGCCCCGTACTTGGGCACCACGATGGCGCTGGCATTGATGCAGGAACGCCCGCCGTTGTCCGAAATGCTCGAGGCCATCACGTCGATGTAATCGCGCCAGTTCTCGATCTGGTCTTCCCCGACGATGATTTTGCTCCAGCCCGGCCCGTGGACCTGCACGGCGGGATTGCCCGCATATTGCTGCGTGGTGGCCTTGTCGCCGAAGATAAGGGCACGTCCGCAGCTCTTGAGGATCTCGCCCGCGCCTTCGTGATCCGTGGGGTAGAATCCAAAGCCTTCCGCCGGCACACCGGCGGCGATGAAGGCCTGAATCAAACGGAAGGGCGTCCAGGGTTCCTCGCGGCCCGGCTTGATCACGACGGGTGTCCGGAGCGCGATGGCCGGCAACCAGAGTGAATTGACCGCCGGAGAATTGCTGGGCATGACCAGCCCCAGGGCCTGGCAGGTCGGGAAGAACGAGAGCTTCGTGCCAAATTGCTCGCCGAACCCCCGGTCGAGAATCGTGAGATCGAGCCCGCGCGACAACCCATTGAGCACTTCGCCGAGGTGGGTGAGCGCGTAGTGGATCTTCGCCATGTTGCGCCGCACCATGATGTGCGGCAGGCCGCTCGTGGCGCTGAGCGTGGCCACGTAATCATCCGCCGATTGCGTGTGACCGCGGTCGCCGAGCGGCAGCGTGCCGTTGAGGAAAAGCTCCCCGGCCTTGGCGGAAATTTCGATCAGTTGCGCGACAGTGAATTTCTTCAGCGCCGCCCGGGCTTCGCCGAGCCGGCGGAAATCCTTGCGCAAGATGCCGGCATTGATCGTCGAGACCACGGCCTTGACCTCGCCGCTGCGGTGATCCTTGATCTCCAGTTTATCGAGGCTCTCATAGCTGCGCCCGAGGCGCAGGACGGGAAGGTGCGGAAGGTTCATCGGTGAGAGGGGAGCCGGCAGGGTGGACGGGTTTTATACGTTTGCGTATTAAATCCTGCAAAGGATTTCTTCTTGGGAAAAAAGCGCCCGTCTCTTGATTTTGGTTCTTCGCATGGCCCTCCAATCGCGGAGGCAGGCTCGATACAGATCAAGGGGATTCGGCGGTTGTCCGGCGCACGATCTGATACGGATAGTCGCGATCCACATTCAGCACCCGGGCCGCGGCGAAGAGCTCCGCGCGCTGCTCCGGGTGGAGCAGGCCGAGCGTCGCGAGCAGAATGGCCTTGGTCTTCGGCGCCTGGGTAAGGGTGTCGAGTTGTTCCTGCGTCGGCTCGATCTTGCCGTTCAGCATCTCCGCTGCACGGGCATCCTCCGCCGAGCCCCCGGCGAGGAGATCCACTCCCCGGCGGAACCAGTCCTTCGCCTTCGCCGCATCCCCCACCAGCGTCCATCCCATGCTCACCACGAAAAAATGAAACGGATCGACCATGTTCTCTTCGTCCAGCGGGTGAATGCGAACGGCTTCCGCCATTTTTCCCTGTTCGAGCAGCGCGGCGAAAAGCGTGTTCTTTCCCGACTGTGAGCGGTCTTCCCTCACCTCCCGGGCCAGTCCCTCGAAGTCGCCGGTGGAATAGAAAAGGTGGCGACGGAGTTCGGTCGCAAAACTGGCCACGTTTGCCTGGCCCATGCCCGCGACCGCCGGGAGGAATCCAGCCACCACGTCATTGGCCTCGGGATTGCGATTCTGGGCGGCCAGAACGTCGATCAACTCCTCGGCGAGGATGATGTCCCGCGCATCATGCTTCAACTGCTCGCGCAGTTCCTTTTCGAGGTCGGCGTATTCCTGCAAAGCCAGACGGCAGATGAAGAAGCTGCCGGCGATTTCCCGTTGCGCCGATCGAAGTTCCACGGCCCGCGCGAAGAGCGGCCGCGCTCCCGCCCAATCCCCCCGCGAGGCGTGCTGATGAGCGAGCGCGTAGTATGGATAGGGATTTTGCGGATCAGCTTCACGTGCTTTGTTGAACCAACTCTCCGCTTCGGCCGGATCCTTGGCGACCCGTCCGCGCAGATAGAGCAGGCTCGCATTATGCGGTTCGGCCTTGAGCATCCCGTCGTATTCCACGGCCAGCCACCCAAACCACGCGGCGGCCTCGTGCAGATTCTGATACGCGCGATGCCAGGACAATTGCACCGGCCGCCGCGAAAGCCCGGCATGCAGGAATTTTTCCACCCTCTTCGGTTCCGCCATGGCCACATAGGAGTACAAGGATTCCTCGTCCTCCGGGTGGCTGAGCAGGCGCCACTCCGCGAGATTCACGGCTTCTCCCCCACGACCAAGGGATTGCAAATGGGCGATGGCATCCGAAATCGCCCCCTGAAATTTTTCCAACCCGATCAGCGTCCGGCTTCGGCCGGCCTTCGTCTGCACGGTTTCCGGGAGAGGCGTGAACGGGTGGGTGACCCGATCGAACTGCTCAAACTGCCGCCCGTAGTGCAACGTCAGTTTCGAGGGCGGCGGTGCGTTCTTTCGATATACGACCTCCTCCTCGAGAAGCACCGCTGCGCCGCCGATATTCAACAGCCACACGGCATCGTCCTTCGACCACCGCTCGCCGTAGGAGGTCTTCACGTCGAAATCGATCTCCTGCTTCACGGGCCCGGTGATTGTGGCGTGGTAGTGTCCCTCCTTCAATTCCAGCCGTTCGGCGCTCCCCACCACCTTCACCGACCCCACCCCGTGCACCTCCACCGTCGCCGGCCGCTGGTAGGCATTGACGATGTAGAGCGGGCGGTGCCGCCGGACGTAATCATTGCGCGCCAGGGCAGCGATCGCGATCGCCGCCGCAACGATGCCGAAAATCGCCAAGCCCCGCGATGAACGTGTGCCGAAGCCGATGCCGCTGATCCTGGTAGGCATAGAGGGGAAAGTGGCCGGGATGATGCGCAAGCCACCAGAGGCAGGCAACGTTGAGTTTTTGTGATTCCTACTCAATGACCGAAAGGAGACGACCGGCCAGCCACGAGGCGCATGTGCCACCTGGCGGCCTCCCCCACCCCGTCATGCTGAGGAACGAAGAACCTCCGAGGCGGCGGCGTCCGGGACAAGCGGTAGGCCGGTGCCTTTCGGGCGAGCTGATCTCTTCCGGCATCTGACGCC
>Ga0070658_10005353_pt1 | contig 10421 bp, 8 predicted proteins | sample KBSC13metaG_FD_64664 | JGI IMG/M metagenome (GOLD analysis project Ga0070658, IMG submission 64664) | Corn rhizosphere microbial communities from Kellogg Biological Station, Michigan, USA - KBS C1-3 metaG | ecosystem: Host-associated > Plants > Roots > Rhizosphere > Soil ... | reverse complement strand
ACCTCGAAGTGGGCCCCCATGAACGAGCGGTAGCTCCCCGGGCCCGACGTGGCCAGGACGGCGACCACGGTGAGCACGCCGTTGAAGCACGCGTGGGCGCTCATCGACGCCAGCATGCCGCGCCGCTGCCAGAGTGCCCCGAGCAGCAGGCCCATCACGGCGTAGTAGCGCAGCGACTCGGGGCGCATGTGCCAGATGGCGAAGCCCAGGGCGGAGACCCACAGTGCGGCCGCGCTGCCCTTGGCTGCGAAGGAGCCCGCGCAGATGCCCCGGAAGACGGTCTCCTCGACCAGCGGTGCGAGGACGGACGTGACGACGAGGGCGAGCACGATGCGCAGGGCACCGCCGCCACCGACGAGCAGCTCGATGCCCGGGTCACCGCTGAGGTGCCCGTGCAGACCGCTGTTGACCGCCACGCCGAGCAGGCCGCCCGCGAGGCCGACGGGCGCGCCGAGAGCGATGGCACCGGCGACCGACCCCCGGTGCCACACGAGCTGCACTTTGCGCACTGCGACGTAGGCCCCGACGAGACTGCCGAGGACGAGGTAGAAGAACAGCGTCGTGACGAGCCCCTCGCGTAGGAGCTTGTCGTAGCTTCCGGCGCCCGGCTTGCGGTGCCCGAGCGTCAGGAACAGCGAGGCGAGCAGCGCGAGGCCGGTGACGAGGGCCGCTTCCCCGACGCCGAGGCCGGACTCGCTGCGCAGCACCGGCGGCACCCAGGAGGGCCGGGGTGGCGGAGCCCACGCCGGAGGCGGCGGAGCCCAGGCAGGCGGGGTCGGCGGCGGCATGGTCGGGGCCGTCGCGAAGTAGCCCAGGTCATCCGGGTTCACACCTGAGTGTCGTCAGGCGCGACGGCGCGCTTGAGCGAAGCGCTCGAGCACGTTGCCGGTGTGCCGGCCGATCACGACGACCGCGATGACTGCCGCCCACCACACGTCCCGTCCGGTCGCGAGCGCCACCACGAGGACCGACCCGGCCGCGCACATCGAGGCCAGCGCGATCCACCGCGACACCCCGAGCACGGCCAGCCACGTCGCCAGCACGACGACGACCCAGAGCGGGTGGACGCCGAGGATGGCGCCGCCGGCTGTCGCGACGCCCTTGCCGCCCTTGCCTCGCAGCCACGGCGAGGTGATGTGCCCGGCGACCGCGGCGAGCCCAGCGACGAGTCCCCAGCGATGGTCGCCCCAGGCGAAGAGCGCCGCGGGGACGGCGCCCTTCGCGACGTCGAGCACCGCGACGAGGACGCCGGTGCGCCGGCCCAGCGCGCGGCCCGCGTTCGCGGCACCCGGGTTGCCCGAGCCGATCGCCCGCAGGTCGATCCCCCGCGCCTTGGCGAGCAGGTACGCCGGGTTGACCGCACCGAGGAGGTAGCCGACGACAGCGGCCGCTAGCAGCGCCACACGACCACACCGAGCAGCCCAGGGCCGGCGTGCGCACCGACGACGGCACCGACCTCCGAGAGGTAGAGCTGCGTCAGCCGCGGCAGGGCCTCGCGCAGCTCGGCCTCGAGCTGAGCGGCCCGCTCCGGTGCCGCGAGGTGGTGGATGGCGACCTGCACCTCGCCGTCGCCCGCCGCCTCGACGGCCAGCTCCTCCAACCTGGCCAGGGCCTTGGAGAAGGTGCGCACCTTCTCCAGCAGGACGAGCTCGCCGTCCCGCACGACGAGCAGCGGCTTCACGGCGAGGGCCGCGCCGACCAGCGCCGACGTGGCGCGGACCCGGCCGCCGCGGCGCAGCTGCTCGAGGGTGTCGACGTACACGAGGGTCGTCGTGTCGGCCTTCTCCGCGGCCGCTGCGACGTCATCCAGGCCGCCCCCGGCCCGGGCGACCTCCGCAGCCGCGATGACGTCGAAGCCGAGGCCCATCGCGATGGAGCCGCTGTCGACGACGCGGACGTTGATGTCCGGCGCGACGTGCTGCGCCGCGAGCCGAGCGCTGTCCGTCGTCCCCGACAGGTGCGCGGACAGGTGGACCGACACGACCTCCGTCGCACCCGTCGCGCGGTAGGCGGCGGCGAGCTGACCCGGGGTGGGGCGCGACGTCGTCACCTGGACCCGCCGCTCGCCGAGCGCCGCGGCCACGTCGGCGGGCGAGACCTCGACCTCCTCGAGCCCCGACCAGGTGCCGAGCACGACGTGCAGCGGCACGACCGTGATGCCGAACTTCTCCGCCACCCCGGCGGGCAGGTACGCCGTCGAGTCGGTGACGACCGCGACCCCGGACATGTCCAGAACGTAGCGGTTGGGGCAGTATGAGGCCGTCAGCCAGGAGGCACATGGAGCCGGTCAAGGCGCTTCTGCGCCGCAGCAGCGCGTCCCTCGCGAGCGGCGCGACGCTGCGCGCGGTCGACGAGGCGCGCGAGGCGCTGGTGCTGTCCCGCGGCGACGAGATGCTCGAGCTGCTGTCGCTCGACGCGCTCGGCACCGCGCTCTGGGCGCGCGGCGAGGTGCATCACGCCGCGATGGTGCTGAGCGCCGCCGACCGCATGCGGCAGCGGACCGGCCAGCCGTCGCCGCCGAGCGCGATCGCCGAGCTCGCCGCCTCCTCTCCCGGGTGGGAGGAGGGCTGGCACCTGCGGCCCGACGAGGTCGCCGTGCTGATCGACGTGGGTCGCACCCATGGCGGCCGGCCCACGTCGGGCTGGGCGAGCCTGACGCCGAGCGAGCGGCAGGTCGTCGAGCTCGCGGTGGAGGGGCTGACCAACCCGCGCATCGCGCAGAAGCTCTTCCTGTCGACCAACACGGTCAAGACGCACCTGCTGCGGGCCTACCGCAAGCTGGGCGTCACGAGCCGGCAGGAGCTCAGCCAGGTACCACGTTGACCAGCTTCGGCGCACGCACGATGACCGTGCGCGGCTCCTTGCCGGCCAGCAGGTCGATGATGCGCGGGCTCGCCAGGGCCAGTGCCCGCAGCTCGTCCTCACCGATGGACGGCGAGACCTCCAGCTTGTCGCGCACCTTGCCGCCGACCTGTACCACGCACGTGACGCTCTCGTCGACCAGCAGCGCGGGATCGGCCGTCGGCCAGCTGCTGTCGTGGACGCTGTCGCCGCTCTCGACGTCGTGCCCCAGCCGCGACCAGATCTCCTCGGCGGTGTAGGGCGCGTAGCAGCTCAGCATGGTCGCCAGGCTGTGCAGACCGTCCGTCAGCGAGGCCTTGGGAGCGCTGCTGTCCGCGGCCTTCCGCATGGCGTTGACCAGCTCGTGGAAGCGCGCGATGACGACGTTCAGCCGCTGCCCCTCGATCAGCCTCGTGACCTCGTCGACCGTCTTGGCGACCGCCTTGTCGACGGCGGGATCCCTTGGGCCGTCGGGCATCTGGACGACGTCGTCGGTCAGGCGCATCACCCGGTTCAGCCACTTCAGGGTGCCGCTGGGGCTCACCGTCGCCCAGTCGATGTCGTCCTCGGGAGGTCCGGCACCGACGATGGTGAGCCGCACCGCGTCGACGCCGAACTCCGTCAGCTGCGTGCCCAGGTCGACGCCGTTTCCCAGCGACTTGCTCATGGCCTTGCCCTGGTTGATGACCTGGCCCTGGTTCATCAGCGCCGTGAAGGGCTCGACGAAGTCCAGCATGCCCATGTCGTGCAGCACCTTCGTGAAGAAGCGGCTGTAGAGCAGGTGCAGGATCGCGTGCTCGACGCCGCCGACGTACTGGTCGACGGGGCCCCACTCCCGGATGGCCTCGACGTCGAAGGGGCCCTTGTCGTAGTTCGCGTTCGGGTACCGCAGGTAGTACCAGGAGCTGTCGACGAAGGTGTCCATCGTGTCGGTGTCGCGGGTGGCGGGGCCACCGCACGTGGGGCACGTCGTGTTGACGAAGCCCGGGTTGGACGCCAGCGGCGACTGACCCTGCGGACGCAGCGCCTCGCCCTTCATGTCGACGGGCAGCAGCACTGGCAGCTGGTCGTCGGGCACGGCGACCTCGCCGTGCTCCGGGCAGTGCACGACCGGGATCGGCACGCCCCAGAAGCGCTGCCGGCTCAGCAGCCAGTCGCGCAGCCGGTAGTTGACCGCGGCCTCTCCGGTGCCGCGCTCCTGCAGGATCTCGATCGCCTTCGCGATGGCCTCCGCCTTGCGCAGGCCGTCCAGCGGTCCGGAGTTCACCAGCGCGCCGTCGCCGGCGGTCGCCACGCCCGTCGTACCCGGGTCGTCCTCACCCGTGTCGACGACGACCCGCACCGGCAGGTCGAAGGCCCGGGCGAAGTCCAGGTCGCGCTGGTCGTGCGCCGGCACGGCCATGATGGCGCCCGTGCCGTAGTCGGACAGCACGTAGTCGGAGGCGAAGACCGGCAGCTCCTCGCCGTTGAGCGGGTTGACCGCCGTGACGCCCAGTGACACCCCGGTCTTCGGCCGCTCGGTGCTCAGCCGGTCGATGTCGGACAGCTTCCGGGTCTCGGCCAGGTACGCCTCGTACGCCGCACGCTGCTCGGGGGCGCAGACCTCGGCCGCCAGGGGCGCGTCCGCGGCGATCACGAAGAACGTCGCGCCGTACAGCGTGTCCGGCCGCGTCGTGTAGACGGTCACCTTGCGGTCCCCGACGGTGAAGTCGACGTGCGCGCCGGTGCTCCTGCCGATCCAGTTCTTCTGCATCAGCAGCACGCGCTCGGGCCACTTGCCCTCCAGCTGCTGCATGTCGTCCAGCAGCCGGTCGGCGTAGTCGGTGATCTTGAAGTACCACTGCGTCAGCTCGCGCTTGGTGACCTCTGCGCCGCACCGCTCGCACTTGCCGGCGACGACCTGCTCGTTGGCCAGCACGGTCTGATCGTTAGGGCACCAGTTGACGGCGCTCTTCTTGCGGTAGGCCAGGCCGCGCTCCATGAAGCGCAGGAACAGCCACTGCGTCCATCGGTAGTACTCCGGGTCGGACGTGTGGAGCCGCGTCGACCAGTCGAAGCTGATGCCGTACCTCTTGAAGGACGCCGCCTGCACCTCGATGTTGGCGTAGGTCCACTCCGCCGGGTGCTCCCCGCGCTTGATGGCGGCGTTCTCGGCAGGCAGCCCGAAGGAGTCCCAGCCCGTCGGGTGCAGCACGTCGTACCCCTGCCGCATCCAGAAGCGCGCCACCACGTCCGCGATGGCCCACGCCTCGGCGTGACCCATGTGCAGGTCGCCGCTCGGGTAGGGGAACATGTCCATGAGGTAGCGCTTCTCCGCGCCGGCCCGGCGGCCGGCCCGGTTGAGGTCGAGGCGTTCCCAGACCGGCAGCCAGCGGTCCTGCGCCGCGTGCGGGTCATATCCCTCGGGACTGCCCTCGGTCTCGTCGCTCATGTCGTCCCCTCGGTGTCTGCTGCCTTCCGGGCAAAAGAAAAGCCCCCGTGTTCACGAGGGCGCCGCGCTTGACCTGTCAGTGGTCAGCGCGGCTCGGGAAGGAGCAGCTGCGCGTGCATGCACCACATCTTACGTGCAGGACGCAGCGAATATGGTGGCGGGGTGACGGCGGAGCTCGAGGAGACGGCGGCGGCCCGCACCCACGACGTCTCCCCCTGGCGGCTCGCGGGGCTCAAGGCGCGCCAGCGCCGCCGCCGGCTGCTGCTCGGTGTCGTGGTCGTCTTCACGCTCTCGGTGGCGGTCGCCGGTGTCCCCACGGGTCGCGAGTGGCTGACCTTCTGGATGCTCCTCACGCTGTTCGCCGCGTGCGGCGGCGAGTTCGGCGTGTGGCGCCGGGCGGTCGTGCGCGACTGGCTGCCGCTGCTCGCGGTGCTGTTCGCCTACGACCTGCTGCGCGGTGTCGCGAACGAGATCGGCGGGTCGCTCTTCGGCCTGCCGCGGCTGCTGTCGAACCCGCTGAACAAGGTCAGCGCGGTCCGCGCCCACCTGTGGCCGCCCATCGACGTCGACCGGACGCTCTTCCACGGCAAGGTCCCGACCACCTGGCTGCAGAAGCACTTCTACGACCCGGGTGTCGCCCACTGGTACGACCGGGTCGCGGTCTGCATCTACCTCTCGCACTTCCTCGTGTCGCTGGTGCTGGCGATCGTCCTGTGGTGCGTCAACTACCCGCTGTTCCGCCGCTACATCGCGTCGCTCGTGACGCTCACGGTCGTCACGCTCGCCACGTACGTCATGTTCCCTGCAGCGCCGCCGTGGATGGCCTCGCTCAACAACGCCTTCGCCTCGAGCTCGCTGCCGGTGCGGTGCACGCCGCCCGCCACGACGGGGTCGAGCTGCCAGCAGGTGCACCGGGTCGTGCAGGAGACGCTGCACCTGCTCGGTGGGTCGACGGTCGACAGCGCCGTGGAGAAGGGCGCCGCCTACTCCAACTCCGTCGCGGCCATGCCGTCGCTGCACGCCGCGATCCCGATGATGCTGCTGGTCTTCTTCTGGCGCGAGGTGCGCACCCGCGGCAAGGTCGGCCTGTCGCTCTATGCCGCGGGGATGGCGCTGACGCTGGTGTACGGCGGTGAGCACTACGTCGCCGACGTGCTCGCCGGCTGGGTCTACGCGATCGTCGTCGTCGTGGTGCTGCGTCGCTTCTTCTTCCGCCGGGAACCGACCGAGGCGCCGGCGGAGAACCCGCTGACCACCCCCGCCCACCACCGCTGATCAGACGATGGCGGTCTCCGCCATCGCGTGCTCGCCCTGGGCGTTCTGCTGCGCCCGCGCGGCGGCGAGGCCGCCCGTGCTGCGCAGCGGGACCTCCTTGATGAAGAAGGTGAGGACGAACGCCGGCACGACGAGGAACGCCACGACGAGGAACACGGTGTGCATCGAGTCGGCGAAGCCCTGGAGCACGATGTGCTTGATCGGCGCGGGGAGCTTGGAGAACAGCGCCGTCGTGTCGTTGAGCTTGCCGCCGTTGAGCTGGCCGGCGAACGCCTTGTAGGGCGAGTCGAGCAGGCGGTCCTTGATGTTGCCGAGCACGGTGCCGAACAGGATGGCCAGCGAGACCGCCGCGCCCAGCGTGCCGCCCATGGAGCGGAAGAAGGTGACCGCTGACGTCGACAGGCCCATGTCCTGCGGAGGCAAGGAGTTCTGGACCGAGATGACGAGCATCTGCATCGTGAGGCCTAGCCCGATGCCGGTGACGACCATGTAGACCATCGCCTGCTGGATCGGGGTGTCGACGGAGAGCGTCGAGAACAGCAGCATCCCGACGAACAGGATCGCGGTGCCGAAGATCGGGAAGATCTTGTAGCGGCCGGTCTTCATCATCATGCGGCCGGTGATGAGCGACGAGCCCATCATGCCGAGCATGAAGGGGGTCATCATGAGACCCGCCTTGGTCGGGGACTGCCCGCGGACGATCTGCATGTAGAGCGGGATCATCACGAGCCCGCCGAACATCACCATGCCGACGAGCGTCGAGATGACGCTGACGACGGAGAAGACAGGGTCGCGGAAGATGCGCAGCGGCAGGATCGCGTCCTCACCCAGCCGGCTCTCGCGCGGGATGAACAGGGCCAGCGACCCGACGGCGATCGCCATGAGGGCGAGCGAGGTGACCGAGCCCCAGCCCCACTCGCGGCCCTTCTCGGCGAGCAGCAGGAACGGCACGACCGTGGAGCTGAGCAGCGCGGCGCCGACGTAGTCGATGCGGTGCTCCTCGCGGTGACGCGCCAGCGCCAGGTTGTGCCAGACCACGTAGAAGGCGGCGGCACCGATCGGCACGTTGACGTAGAAGATCCAGCGCCAGCCGGGGATCCCGAGGATCGAGCTCTGCCCGGCGAAGAACCCTCCGAGGATCGGGCCCAGCACCGACGACGTCGCGAAGACGGACGTGAAGTACGCCTGGTACTTCGCGCGCTGCCGGGGTGCGATCAGGTCGCCGATGATGGCGAAGGCGAGCGACATCAGGCCGCCGGCGCCGAGGCCTTGCAGAGCGCGGTAGGCGGCGAGCTCGTAGATCGAGTGCGCCTGACCGCACAGCGCGGAGCCGACGAGGAAGATGCCGATGGCGAACAGGTAGAACGGCTTGCGGCCGTAGAGGTCGGACAGCTTGCCGTAGAGCGGCGTGCTGACCGTCGAGGTCACCAGGTACGCCGTCGTGACCCAGGCCTGCGCGGTCTGGCCGTTGAGCTTGTCGGCAATGGTGCGCATCGCGGTGCTGACGATCGTCTGGTCCAGCGAGGCGAGGAACATGCCCAGCATCAGGCCCGACAGGATCGACATGATCTGGCGGTGGGTGAGCCCCGGGGCCGAGGGGGTCGCGGTGGACGTCATGCGTTCTCCAGGACGGCGCCCAAGCGGTGCGCGTTCGCCGTCAGGTCGTGGTTGAGACGAGCCAGCAGTGCTGCGAGCTCCTCGGAGTCGGAGTCGGACCAGCCAGGGGTGAGGACCTTCAGGGCCTGCGCCCGCTTCTCCTGCACGGAGGCCGCCGCCGCGTGCCCCTTGTCGGTGAGCACCAGGCGCGTCGCCCGGCCATCGGAGGGGTCGGCCTCGCGGCGGACGTAGCCCGCCTTCTCGACGGCGCTCACCTGGCGGCTGACGGACGACGGGTCGAGACCCAGCGCCGCGGCGAGCTCGGTGAGGCGTACCGGGCCGAGAACGGCCAGTCGCCCGATGACGTGCACGCCCGCGGCCTCGAGGCGCAGGCCGGCCGCAGCGATGGCGGAGTTGTTGAGGTCCTTCAGCCCACGCACGAGTGAGGCGATCTCACCCCAGAGTACGGCGTGGCTGTCCATGCCCTCCAGTAAAATACTTGCTGGTTACAAGCACAAGGTTCCTGCGGGTGAGAGCCGTCACACCGGTCCCCGCGAGACAGGGGGCGGGGTGGAGCTCAGGAAGGCCCCCACGAACGGGACGCTCGGGGTCAGGAGGCGGTCAGGACGTAGCCGACACCGCGGACCGTCTCGATGCGGGTCGACGCGGACGCCAGCTTCTTGCGGAGGTAGCCGACGTAGACCTCGACGATGTTGGGGTCGCCCTCGTAGTGCGCGTCCCAGACGTTGTCGAGGATCTCGCGCTTGCTCTGCACCCGCTCCTGGTGGCGACCGAGGAAGAGCAGCAGCGCGAACTCGCGCGGGGTGAGCGTGACCTGCTCGTCCCCCACCGTGACCGCGTGCCGGGCCGGGTCGATCGTGAGGTCCCCGACGGAGACCGACACCGGCCGCGCCGGAGCACCGCGGCGGACCAGCGCGCGCAACCGGGCGACGAGGACGACGAAGGAGAAGGGCTTGGTCAGGTAGTCGTCGGCGCCGAGGTCGAAGGCGTCTGCCTCGTCGTACTCCCCGTCCTTCGCCGTCAGCATGAGGACGGGCGTCCAGACCTTCTGGCGGCGCATCTCCTGGCAGATCCGGTAGCCGGACAGCCCGGGCAGCATGATGTCGAGCACGACGACGTCGAACTCTCCCGTGAGCGCGCGCTGGAGTCCGGTCGGGCCGTCGTGCGCCACCTCGACCCGGAAGCTCTCCGCCGCGAGGCCGCGCTGGATGGCAGTCGCCAGGTGCTCCTCGTCCTCGACGAGCAGGACTCTCATGCCTCCATGATGCGCACGGGTGCTGTGCCGTCACTGAGCGGGAAGGACCACCCGCACCCGGCTGGGCCCGACGAACGCCACCGTGCCGTCGTGGGCCTGCACGAGCTGTCGCACGATCGCCAGCCCCAGGCCCGTGCCGCCTCGCTGCCGGCTGCGGCTGTCGTCGAGCCGGACGAACCGCTCGAAGACGCGGTCGCGCTCCTCGTCGGGGATGCCCGGGCCGTCGTCGGCGACCTCGATGACGGCGGTGCTCCCGGAGACGGCGACGGACAGCTCGACCCGCGACACCGCGTAGCGCGCCGCGTTGTCGACCAGGTTGCGCACGACCCGGGCGAGCCGCTCCCGGTCACCGACGACCCGGGCCGCTTGGACCGTGAGCGCGACGGTCAGGTCCGTCGTCCGGCGCAACCGGTCGGCCTCGGCCGTGAGGAGGTCGTCGAGGTCGACGTCGGTGCGGCGCAGCTGCAGGCCTCGCTCATCGGCGTTGGCCAGCAGCAGGAGGTCGGAGACCAGGTGCTCCACCCGCTCGGTCTCCGCGAGCAGCACCTGGGCCGTGCCGTCCCAGTCCGTCTGCTCCGGGTGCGCGAGCGCGACCTCGACGTTGGTCCGCAGCACGGCAAGCGGGCTGCGCAGCTCGTGGCTCGCGTCCGACACGAACTGCCGCTGCGCGCGGGCCGCCGCCTCGAGCCGCTCGAGCATCCGGTTCAGGGTGCGACCGAGCAGCCAGACCTCGTCCTCCGCCTCCGGGAGCGGCACACGGGTCGACAGGTCGCGGGCGTCGACGGCGTCCACCTGGCGCCGCATCGAGGAGACCGGCTGCAGTGCCAGCCCGGCGACCCACCACGTGACGAGCGCGACGAGCAGGACGAGCAGCGGACCTCCGATCCCGAGCAGCACGATCGCGTCGTGGCGGCTGGCCTCCGCCGGCTCGAGCGACTGCGCCACGACGAGGGTGACGACCCGGCCGTCGGCCGTGTCGACCCCCATCGCGAGCAGCCGGTA
>Ga0070658_10005352_pt1 | contig 10422 bp, 12 predicted proteins | sample KBSC13metaG_FD_64664 | JGI IMG/M metagenome (GOLD analysis project Ga0070658, IMG submission 64664) | Corn rhizosphere microbial communities from Kellogg Biological Station, Michigan, USA - KBS C1-3 metaG | ecosystem: Host-associated > Plants > Roots > Rhizosphere > Soil ... | reverse complement strand
AGGAAGACACGAAGGCGTACGCGAGCGACGTGTTCAAGGGCGACAAGGTGAAATACGAGGAAACGCTCGCGAAGCGCGCCGACTACCAGAACGACTACGTGCGCTCCCGCCAGTTCAAGCCCGCCCAATAAAGACAAAAGGAGGACAGACATGCTCAAGGACAGGGCTCGCCTCTTCGGCGCATTGATTCTGGGAGCCGCGCTGGCGGCGCCGTTCGGCGCTTTCGCGCAGGCGAAGGCGCCCGCGGAAAGTCCGGCAGCGCCCACCACGGCACCCACGAAGGACGCCGGCAAGGTTCCCGGCGCCCCGCAGATCCAGGCGCCGGCGGTCTCGCCCAATTCCACGGCGGTACCCGGCTGGAACAATCCGCCGAAATCGTGGGAGCCGCTCAGCGAGACGCGCCAGTACGCATCGCTCCCCGGCATCGAGACCAATCGCCTGATCCAGGCCACGGGACGTGAATGGCGCGCGTTCCGCAACGGGCCGCTCACGCGCTACGGCGGCTGGTTCTTCGTGCTGGTCCTGGCCGCGCTCACGGCTTTCTACTTGCTGCGCGGACCCCTTGCCCTGCACGGGCAACTCACGGGACGTCTCATCGAGCGCTTCAACGCGGTCGAGCGCACGTCGCACTGGGTGCTGGCGATCAGCTTCACCCTGCTCGCGATCACCGGCGTGGTGATCCTGTGGGGCAAGCACATCATCCTGCCATGGCTGGGCTACTCGGGCTTCTCGTGGCTCACGATCGTGAGCAAGAACATCCACAACTTCGTGGGACCGCTCTTCATCTTCTCGCTGCTGGTGATGTTCCTGCTGTTCGTGAAGGACAACCTTTTCCGGGCCTATGACGTCGATTGGCTGAAGAAGGCGGGCGGCATGTTCGGCGGCGGCGAGGTGCCCTCGGGGCGCTTCAACGCGGGCGAGAAGCTCTGGTTCTGGGGTGGCGTCGTGATCCTCGGCGCCGTGATGACGGTGACGGGCCTCATCCTGGACTTCCCGAACTGGAACCAGGGGCGCGAGGCGATGCAGATCGCCAACGTGGTCCATGGCGTGGCCGCGGTCATCTTCATCGGCATCTCGTTCGGCCACACCTACCTCGGCACGATCGGCATGCCCGGCGCCTATCGTGCGATGCGCGACGGATACGTCGACGAGACGTGGGCGCGCGAGCACCATGCGATCTGGTACGAGGAAGTGAAGGCGGGAAGGCGGCCCGAGCGGATCATCACGGGGCGCGTGCAACCGGTCGCGGGGGATGACTGACATGAAGGCCACCATCAAGCTGGGCGCCGTTACCGTCGTGTTCGCACTCGCCGCGTCTGCCGCATGGGCGAAGATTCCGCCGCCTCCGCCGCCGGACGAGAAGGCGCAGGCCGCTGCCGCCGAGAAGAAGGAAAAAGACAAGGCCGCGGCCGAGAAGGCCAAGGCCGACCTCACGGCGGCGGAAGATCGCGCGATCGCGAATTACCACCAGAACATGAAGAAGGAGGGCAAGCCGATACCCAAGCCCGTCGCGGTCGCTCCGCCCGCCGCGGCTCCCGCTTCGGGTGCGGCGCCCGCGCCGCAAGGCAATACGCAGCAAGCCGCCGCCAAGTCGCAGGCACAAGCCGCGGCGGACGCGGCGAAGAACGCCGGCAAGAAATAATTCGCCCGGCTTCCCGATGCCCGCACCTCGGTGCGGGCATTTTCTTTTCAGCGGCCTCGCGCAGCCCCGTAAGCCCCTTGGTGCCATATCCCCGCTAACTGCGGGGCCATAACATCGCGCGACAAACCTACCCACCGTGCGCGCGATCACGGCGCTCCGAGGAGACAGGCTGTGCGACTGTGGCACCTTGCGTTGCCGATGCTGGCCTTACTGCTCCCGGCGGCGGGACCCGCGGATGCGGAGCCCGCGACTCCCATATGCGCGGGCTGCCACCAGGAGGCTCACGCGTCCATCGCAAGCACGTTCCACGGGCAGAAGAACGACACCATGGGCAGCATGTGCCAGGCCTGCCATGGAGACGCGAGCGCGCACCTGCAGGACCCGGCGAAGAACCGCATGGTCAACAAGTTCGCGCATGCGTCGCCCGCGGAGAAGAGCGCGGTTTGCCTCACGTGCCACTCCGGCAACCGGCACCTGTCCTTCTGGGAGTCGGGCAAGCATTCGAAGAACGACGTCGCCTGCACCGATTGCCACAACATCCACGACAAGTCCAAGGCGCTTTCCGTCTCGCCGTTCGTGACCACCTCGCGCCCCATCGAGGCGGACATCTGCGGCAATTGCCACAAGCAGATCCGCAACGCGACGCTCAAGCCTTCGCACCACCCGATCCTCGAGGGCAAGGTGAAGTGCTCGGACTGCCACAACCCGCACGGCGCCCTCACGCCGATGATGTTGAAGCAGGAGACGGTGAACCAGCAGTGCTACTCGTGCCACGCGGACAAGCGCGGCCCGTTCGTGCACAGCCACCCGCCGGTCGAGGAGAACTGCGTCACCTGCCACAACCCGCACGGCTCCTCGCACGAGAAACTGCTGAACGACAAGGCCCCGAACCTGTGCCAGGACTGCCACGTGACGGGCAAGCACCCGACCAACTTCTACGGCTCGGGACAGTCGTGGATACTGCCCAACGGCGCCCAAAACACCTCGCCGAATACGCGCTTCATCGCCCGCGGCTGCCTCAATTGCCATAACTCCATCCACGGCTCGAACGCGCCCAGCAGCCGCGGTCAGGCCCTGATCCGGTAAGGCACGACCATGAACGCCAAGCCCCTGAGCCTTCTCGTCGCGAGCCTCTTCGCCGCCCCCGCCGCGATGGCCGAAGAGCAGCCCGCGGACGCGTTCCGCGTGTTCGGTGTCGTGGGCGTGGGCGGCATCGCGACCGACGACAATGCGGCGGACGCATCGAAGCTGAACGAATACCGCGACCTTTCCAATGGAGTGCTCACGCTGGTCGATGTGAAAGGCCGCGGCACCCGGCATTGGTTCGACCTCTTCGGCGAGAACCTGGGACGCGACGACCAGTACGTCAACCTGCGTGGCGGCTCCTACGAAGCGTACAAATTCCGGCTCTACAGCGACGCGCTCAAGCACAACTTCCTCTTCAACGGCATCACGCCGTACAACGGCGCCGGCACGGATACCCAACGCACGACCTTCCCGCGCCTCGACACCTCTGCGTGGAACCCGCTGGACATCGGCTACAAGCGGCGCGACGACGGCGTGATGTTCGAGTGGCAGAAGGCCGCCCCGTGGTACGCGCGCGTGGAAGCCAACCAGGTCACGTGGTCGGGGAGCAAGCCCGGCTCCGCGTCGCAGGGCACGAGCCCCGGCAACGGTTTCGTGGAGCTCTCCTTCCCGGTTGAATACAAGACGCGCAATGCGATCGTGGAGGCCGGGTACAACACGCGCGCCATGCGCTTCGACCTTTCGTGGACCGCGAGCAAGTTCGACAACGACCACGACCGCCTCACGTGGACCAACGGGTACTTCGGCAACGGCATCGATACGACGTATCTGCCGGCCGACAACCGCTACCAGCGCCTCATGGGCAATGCGGTGTTCCGCGACCTCCCGATGAGCACCACGTTCGCCGCGCGATTCACCAAGGATGAGCTGAAAAGCGCCTTCACCGTAGGCACCTCGGTGCTGGACGGTACGGCAGGGCAGATCACCTCGACGCTTCCGAACATGTCGGTTTTCGACGGCAAGGTGAAGAACGAGACGTTCTCGGCCTCGGCAAGCTCGACCCCGATGAAGGCGCTCGATACGAAGGTCTACTTCAACTATCGCAAGCGCGACGACGAGTCGTCCAACATCGTGTTCGACGCGCCGGACACCACGGAGCGCGTGCCTTTCTCGTACAGGAAGAACAACTACGGGTTCGACGCGTACTACCGCTTCAATCGCGCCAATCGCGCGGGATTCGGCTACGACTACCTCGACACGAAGCGCGAGGGGCGCGACGACTTCGACCGGACAAAGGACAAGCGCCTTTTCCTCGAATGGAAGAACACGTCGCTGGACGAGCTCGCCGCGCGGCTCAAGTACACGCGGCTCGAACGCGACGCGAATTTCCTCCATGCGAACGACGGGATCACCACGAGCGACCCGGCGTACCTGAATCGCTTCGTGACGGCGTTCGACCTGTCCAACGTGAACCAGGACCAGTGGAAGCTCACGCTCGACTACACGCCCATCGAGCGGCTGGACCTGGGCTTGGAGGGCATCAGCAAGGTCAACCGCTACAAGGAGAACACGCTCGGACGCCTGAAGGAGGAGCGCCAGGAGGTCTACCTCAACGCGTCCTATTCCCTGCATAGCGGCGTGCGTTTTACGGTGTTCGGCGACGTCGAGGAGATCAAGTACGACTCGCAGCACCGCATCATCGGCAACAACGCGCTCGGCGGCGCGTTCGACCCCGATTCCGCCGCCAATGCGAGCAACTACAACTGGTCCGGGAACATCAAGGATCGCAACTGGGCCGCCGGCATCGCGTTCGACTGGCCGGCCATGGCGAAGCTCACGTTGAAGGCATCCGCGATCTACTACAAGACCGACGGGATGGTCGACCTGTCCCTGCAGCAAGGCGTGCCTTCCTCGGTCGTGGCGCCGGCCCCGATCCCCGCGTGGGACGACTCGAAGCGCACCTCCATCACGATCAAGGGGGTCTACACGTTCAGCAAGACCCTGAGCTTCACGGGTGGCTACGCCTACGAGAAGTACGACTACAGCGACTCGCAGTTCAACGGCTACCAGAACGTCGTGGCCGGCTCCTCGAACCAGAACAGCTACCTCGACGGTGTGTATGCACGCCCGCAGTACCGGGCGAACATCGTCTTCGGGCTGGTCAACTACCACTTCTAGGGAGGTCGGCGCATGTCCAACCAGCCGCGACGCGGTGCCATCGGGCGCACGTGGCAGCGCTTGCGCAGCCCCAGCGCGCGCTGGTCCGTCCTCGCCCTCGTCGTGATCGGCGCCTTGATCGGGTTCGCGGCGTCGGTGGGCACGCAGGTCATGGTCGCGGTGACGGGCACCGACAAGTTCTGCGGCGGCGCCTGCCATTCGATGCAGTGGGTGGCCAAGGAACACGCCGCGAGCATCCACGGAACCAATCGCACGGGCGTGCACGCGGGCTGCCACGACTGCCACATTCCGCACCAGTATCCCGAGTTGCTCTGGTACAAGGCCAAGGCCGGGGCGAAGGACGTCGTGGGGGAAATCCGCGGCGTGATCGCGACCGAGGAGCTCTTCAAGGCGGAGCGCCTGCGCATGGCGCGCCACGTGTGGGACGAGTACAAGGCGAACGGCTCGCGGGCGTGCCGCGAGTGCCACCAGTTCAGCCAGGCCACCCTCGAGAAGCAGAAGGAGTTCGTACGGCCGATGCATGCGCAGGTCCTCGAGGGCAAGGCGACCTGCATCGATTGCCACAAAGGGGTCGCGCATACGGCGCCCCAGGAATGAACTGCCGCGTCGCGGCGCAAACCGGAGGAAACATGAAAGCAATCGTCATCGCTTCGACCGCGGCGTTCGCATTCGCTGCCAGCGTGGCCCAGGCCTCACCGGAGCTCGCCAAGAGCTCGGGCTGCACGAACTGTCACGACGTGAGCGCGAAGAAGGTCGGGCCGTCCTTCAAGTCCGTGGCCGAGAAATACAAGGGCAAGGCCGACGCCGAGGACAAGCTGGTCGCCGAGCTGCGCGAGGGCAAGAAGCATCCCAAGGTGGCGGCCAGCGAGGCCGACACCAAGACGCTGGTCAAGTGGGTGCTGTCGCAGTAGCCGGGGCAGCCACGGTCTTCCACGTCTCGTTCGCGTGCTGCAGCAGCGAGGGATCGGCCAGGCATCGCTCGATGAACGTGCGCACGACATCGCTGCGCCACGCTTCGCGGTAAGCGTGCCAGGCCGCCTCCGGCGAATCGCGCCGCAGGTCCGCCACGGCGAAGGGCAGGGCATTCAGCAGCTTCACCTGGCCGTTCGGGACGACGAGCAGCATGGCCTGGGGGCTCGCGAGCCGCGTGCGTAGCTCCGTGAGGATGTCCCACGGGTAAATAGAGAGGGCGATCGGCGCGTGCATGGAGGCTGCGCGCGCCTCGAGCCGCGCCACGGCTTCGCTCCACTGCGGCTCCGAGGGCCCGATGCGGTCCCAGTCGCGTGCGGCACGCCCCAACCGCATGAGCGGGCCCGTCACGAAGGCTTCGCATCCGAGGGAGGCGGCGAGCTCGTAAGCGTCCGCGATCTCGTCGATGTTGAGGCGCGTCGGCACGAACACCATTTGCGGCCGCAAGCCGCGCGCGACGAGACGGCGAATGGCTTGCGTCGCGCCGGAGAAGCTGCCTCCGGGGCGTACGCGCTCGTGCGTGGCTGCATTGGCGCCGTCGACGGAAATCTGGACGCATTGGACGCGAAGCGCCGCCAGGCGGTCGGCGGCCGCATCGTCGATCGCGCTGCCTTCGGTCTCGATCTTGAGCGACACGCCCGCGGCCGCGAGGATGTCGAAGATTTCCCACACATGCGCGACACCGAGGGGCTCGCCGCCGCCGAACGCGACATACGGAATTCCAGCCTGCGCGATGGCCTGCGTGACCTCCAGCGCCTGCTCGCGCGACAGCTCGTCACGCCATGCGCGGTCCGGCCCGGACTCCTCGCAGCAGGCGAGACAACGCGCGCGGCAGCGGTTGGTCAGCTGCCACGCGACGAAGAGCGGCGCGCGGTATTCGGAAACCGTGCGCCCACACACGCCGGTCCCCTCAGGTGAAGCGAATGTACGGCTGCGCCATCACTTCCTCGGACACATCCTCCATGCGCGGCGCCTCCCACGGCAGCTTGCTGCCGGCGATCGGGGCGCGCGTCGGGCTTTCCTGGTCTTTCGCCTTCGGGGGGTTCTGCTCGTTCATGGATTTCTCCTGGTCAAACGTTCACGGGCAACAGGCGCCACGCATTGGCCTGCGCGTGGAGCCGCTCTTCGGCGATCGCTTCGTGCACGGTAGCGCACATCGCGGGTCCGCGCCATGCACGACGATAGCCATCCCACGCTTCGCGAAGCGTGTCGCGCCGCAGGTCCGCGCACACATCCGGCAGGGCGGCGGCGACCTTCACCCAGCCATTCGGAAGGATCAGCAGCGTGGCCGGGGGCTCGGCCGCGCTGCGCCGAAGTCCATCGGCCATGCTGAAAGGCTCGCGGCAGATCTCCATGCCGGGCTTGGCGGCCTGCCTTTCCAGCATCGCCCGGAACGCGCGGTATTGCGCCTCGCTGGGCTCCAGGCGCGGCCAATGCCGGGCCGCGGTTCCGATTCGCATGAGGCGCCCGGTGTTGAAGCGGAAGGCGCCCAGGGCGCGCGCGCTTTCCAGGACCGCCTCGCCCTCCCCGATGTTGATGAGCGAGGGAGCGAACGTGATCTCCAGCGGGAGGCCTGCGCGGGTTACCGCGTGACATGCGGCATGTGCTTTCGCGAGCGAAGCGCCCGGTCGCTGCCGTTCGTAGGTAGCCTGCGTGGCGCCATCCAGGCTCACCTGGATGGATCGCACGGGGAGCGCTGCCAGGCGGCGCACGATCGACGCATCGAGGCGCTGGCCATTCGTCTCGATCTTGAGGCGAACGCCCGCGCCGCCGAGGCGTTCCGCGATCTCCAAGAGGTGCGGGCACACGAGCGGCTCCCCGCCGCAGAGCAACACGTAGGGCACGTCGAGCGCCACGATCTGCGCGGCGATCCCCATCGCCTCGTCGCGCGTGAGCTCGTCCGGGAGGCGTTTGCCGGGCGCGGACTCGGTGCAGCAATGCAGACAGGCCAGGTCGCAATCGCGCGTGAGCTGCCATGCGACGAGCAGCGGCGCGCGAAGGGCGTCGATGCGGTGCGCCATGGCTAGAGCCCCGCCGCGAGGATCGCGAGCGTGAAGATCCCGGTGGCCACGAGGTAGGCGAGCACCATGGCGCGCATGGCCGGGAGGAAAAGACGCGGCGTCGAGTGCGTCGCGAATGCGCACCGCGCGCTCGACACCACGAGCGGCAGCGACAGGAGCGCGGCGAGCGCACCCACCGGGAACGCGCCCGCGATCACGCCGGCAACGACGACGAGGAGCCCGCACGCCGCGAGCGCCAGGTAGAGTGTCACGGCGCGCTCGCGCCCGAGGCGAACCACGAGGTTGCGCTTGCCGACGAGACGATCCTGGTGGAAATCCGGGATCGCGTTCACGACCGCGAGCGCCATGATGAAGCACGCGGGCACCAGCGAGGCCGCAAGGGCCGCCGAGGAAAGCGCCCCCGTGTGCAGGTAGAGGCTTCCCAGGACCATCCACGGACCGTACGAAAGCGCGATCACCAGCTCGCCCAGGCCGCGGTACGACCAGCGAATGGGGGGCGCCTCGTAGAAGATCGCTGCCGCTCCGCCCGCGAGCGCGAAGGCGAGGATCGGCCAGCCGATGCGCGAGGCGAGATAGACGCCCACCGCGAGGGCTGCGGCAAACGCCGCGCTCCCGATCCAGAAGACGGCCTTCGCGATCGGCGGGATATCCGTGGGATTGAAAACGCGGTCCGTGCCCATGCGTGCGTCGAAGTACTCGTTGAACGCTTCCACGCCGATGACGCTCAGCACCACGCCCCCGAGGCCGAACCAGAAGATCGGCGCATCGAGCACGCCGCCGATCGCGTAGGCCCATGCAGCGCCCAGCAGGTAAGGCAGCAGGCCGGCATACAGGAAGAAGCGGTAGCGCACCATGCCGAACACGCGCATGAGGCGCTGCGTGGCCGAGGGCGCCGCCGCACGATCGCGAGGCAGCGTGGCGCTCACACGTGCACCAGCTGGTGCAAGGAGCGCGTGCGGCCGGGATCCACCGCGAGCTCGTCGACGAAGCTCGCCACGCGCGGGTCGTGCCACGCACGGCGGAAGTTGGTCCAGACTTTGGCGAGCGGCTCGGTACGCAGGTCCCCGCACACGAACGGCAGCGCATTGATCAGCTTCACGAGCCCGTTGGGCAGCACGATGAGCAGCGCGGCCGGATGCTGCAACCGGTAGCGCAGCTCCTCCAGCAGGCCGGCCTCGTGGTAGCTCACCCGCATGCGCCCGCGATACTCGTCACGCTTGATCGCGAGCGTGCGGAAATACTCGGCGTACTGCTCGTCCGTCACGGCGAGATGGTGCCATGCCTTCACCGCGTTGCCCGTGAACATGGTCTTGCCCGAATAGAAGCTCACGGCGCCCAGCTCGAACGCCAGATCGACGATGCGCGCGGCCTCGTGGACGTTGAAGCTCGCGGGCGAGAAGTTGATCTCGACGGGCACGCCGGCAGCGACGAGATTGCGGATGCCGGCGACGGTCTTGTCGAACTCGCCGCGAACGCGCATTCGCCCGAAGGTCGCGCTGCTCGCTCCATCGAGGCTCACCTGCACGGCCTTGACTCCGATCTCGCGCAAGCGCCGGCAGTTGTCCGGCGTGAGATAGTGGCCGTTCGTCTCGATCTTGAGCTGCGTGCCGTGGCTCGTGACCCGCTCCGCCATCTCGAAAAAATGCGGGTGCAGCATCGGCTCGCCGCCCGAGAAGGAGAGGTAGGGCACCTCGTGCTCGAGCAGCTGGTCGATCACGCGCATCGCGCTCTCCCGGTCCAGCTCGTCGGGAAAGGCCTTGCCGGGACCGCTCTCCTCGATGCAATGCAGGCACGCGAGGTTGCACTCGTTGGTGATCTGCCACGCCACATAGAGCGGTGCGGCGAGCGCCTCCGATGCGGCGACGGCGCTCAATCCTCGACCAGCCCCTTCTCGCGCAGGTCCTCCAGGAAGGCCTGCACGTCCCGGGCGATCGCGTCCTGGGGCGCGTCGTAGCGCACGGCCAGCGACGGCGCGATGTCGGTTCCGGGCCGTCCCGCGACCAGCTCCTGGAGGACGGCGGCGGCGGTCGGCGTCAGGGTATAGACCTTCTCCGAGCGCGTCTCGAAGAGCACGCCGCCGAACCGCTCTTCGCGAAACTTCACGTGCTGTGCCAGGCGCATGTCGGTTCCTCCGGAGGGTAAGGACGCAGTCTAGACCGGTCGCACCCCGTCCAAAACGGCACTTTGGTGAGGGGCGGCAAACCTCACGGGTTATGATTTGACGATGAAATTCCAGGGAACCGACACCTACGTCGCCGACGACGAGCTCAAGCTCGCGGTGAATGCCGCCGTCACGCTCGAGCGCCCGCTGCTCATCAAGGGGGAGCCCGGCACCGGCAAGACGCTGCTGGCCGAGGAGGTGGCCCGGGCGCTCGGCAAGCCGCTCTTCCAATGGCACATCAAGTCCACCACCAAGGCGCAGCAGGGGCTCTACGAGTACGACGCCGTCTCGCGGCTGCGCGACTCGCAGCTGGGGGACGCGCGGGTGGCCGACATCGCGAACTACATCGTGAAGGGCGTGCTCTGGCAGGCGTTCGATTCGCCCGAGCAGGCGGTGGTGCTGGTCGACGAGATCGACAAGGCCGA
>Ga0070658_10005351_pt1 | contig 10424 bp, 9 predicted proteins | sample KBSC13metaG_FD_64664 | JGI IMG/M metagenome (GOLD analysis project Ga0070658, IMG submission 64664) | Corn rhizosphere microbial communities from Kellogg Biological Station, Michigan, USA - KBS C1-3 metaG | ecosystem: Host-associated > Plants > Roots > Rhizosphere > Soil ... | reverse complement strand
CTGTAGTTTTGGGCTACGCTAGATAAGTGCAACCCTGTTTTGGCGCGGGTGATAGCTACAAACAGGATACGCAGGCGTTCATCGTCGGTGGTACCGGCGTGGCGGATGGGCGCCAGGTTGGCGGGCAGTGTGATGCGGTTGCTTTGCCCGCGCGAGGTGCCGCCCCATACTTCGTCTTGCAGGCTGGGCAGAAAGACGTGCTGGTATTCCAGCCCTTTGGCTTTGAAAACGGTCATCAGCTGCACGGCATCCTTTTGCTGGCTATAGGGGCTGGTGTTTATCATCCGCTCATCGGCTGCCTCATACATATCTACGAAAGTTATTAGGTCTTGCAGAGTAAGCGTGGTGTCGCTGGTGTTTTGGTGGTCGCGCAGGCGCGAGCGCAGTACAGCCAGATGCGACAAAGTGTCGTAGAAGAGCTCGGGCTTTTCGGCTTGCATAACGGCGCTGGTGTAATATTCACGTAGCGGTGAGTAGACCCGCGGCAGGTCCGGTTCGTTGGTATCGACGCTGCTGGTGCCAACGAGGTAATCCAGCATGGTTTCGCAGGTTTCCTGCCCTGTTTTGGCCGCTAGCGCCAGGAATAATAGTGCCGGAATGCGGAATGTAGTGCCATCCGCCAGAAGCGCTTTGCTCCACGAGGCATTTGCTTCGTGCGCATGGCGGGCGCTGGCAACCTGCCACGACATTTCCCAGATACGGCTGATGGGAATATGCCAGAAGTCATAGCTAAGCACCTCTGGCCACAGGTGGTCGGCCTTGCCTGTGTCGTTGCTAGCTATAGCCACGACCAGCCGGCTCATGGTGATAAGCTGCTGGATAACGGGGGTTTCCAGGATATTTTCGCGCTTTTCGTAGCGTACGGGCACCTTCAGCGCATTTAGGTATGGCACTAGCGGCTCCAGCTGTTTGTGGCGGGGCGCGATGATGGCAATTTCGTTAGGAGTGGTGCCACGGTCTATCAGCGAACGCGCCTCCCGGGCGACGGCATCCGCCTGCGCGATGTCGCTCAGGAACTCTTTGCGCGTCATAATGGATTGCTTGGGTAGTGAGCGGTTGGCGGCAACGAGTGTTTTGCTGGCGCCATCGAAATGGTGATGCAGCCGCTCGCCAATCTGTTCGGCGACGTTTTTGGCGGCTAACAAGATATCGGCATGTGAACGGTAGTTTTCGGTCAGGTTAATGACTTTTACGTCCTGGTACGAGTGGTAAAAGTCCAGCATGTTGGAATATTGCGCACCTTGGAAGGCGTAGATAGCCTGGTCGTCGTCGCCCACGGCCATGAGGTTGGGGCGGCCTTCGTTGACGGGATTATCGGCCAGCAGCTGCACCAGGCGGCTTTGGGCGGCGTTGGTGTCCTGGAATTCATCTAGCAGGATATACAGATAGCGTTCCTGCAGGGTAAACCGCAGGTCGGCATGATTTTCCAAGGCGCGGATAGATTGTAGGATCATATCATCGAAGTCGTACAACCCGCGGGCAGTCAATGCGGCTTCGTATTGCTCCAGGGTGTCGGCCAGGGCGCAGATTCGTTTGCTCTCCAGCTCGCCGCTTAGTACAAATTCGTTTTGTTCGTTTTTGACCAACCAATCGTTTTTCCAGGCGGTAAGCGGTGTGGTTTTGCCGGAATCCAGTGCATCGTGCAAAGCGGCTTGCAGCTGGGTGTGCGCGACGCCCGCCAGTGACCCAAAGCGCGTTGATACTGGCGTGTGCGGTGCGTGGGCGTCCAGGGAATGTAACACTTGTTCAAAGATGGGTTGAGCCTTTTTGATGGCGGGTACACGGGTAAAGCCCGCAAAGATCTCCGGCAAGTCATGGCTGACGGCGTGAATGTACGCCAGGTTCTCGTCGGCTAGTTTGCGGAGGTCGTCGGGCGATAGCAACGCCCTTTTGACTTCGCTGATGGTGCTGAGCAGGTCATCAAGATGATGCCGGGTCTGCTTCAGCGGGTTTTGGTAGCTCATGCGTTCCACGATGTCGGTTATGACCTGGCGCTGCCCTAGCTCGTCGACCGGATTCTGTAAGTTCGTTTCTGCAAAATATTCCGGAAAGCGCCGGATAAGATCGCCACCGAAGGCATGATAGGTGCTGATAGTAACATCGTATGCGGGCGGGCCTATAAAGCTAGCCAGGCGGGCACGCATGTTGGCTGCCCCGCTTTCGGTAAAGGTAAGACACAGAATGTTGCGCGCCGGTGTGTCGGTCTGCTGCAAAATACGCGCTACGCGGGCACTCAGCAGCTGCGTTTTACCGGTGCCTGGCCCGGCAATAACCAGTAGCGGCCCGTCGATAGCATCGACCGCCTCGCGCTGTGCCTCATTAAGCGCCCTGTATACCGTCTCCAGCTTGTCCATGGATCTTATTATACCTGTTTCAAAAGATGTAGGTACCGGTTAATAGTCGGCCGGCAGGGGTCTTGGTGCCGGCAGGCGCAAGGCGGCCGCACAGACTGGGCATGTTTCTTCCAGTCCGAACTCGGTGCTCCACTGCTCTGTTGCTAGCCACCAGCGTTCAAAGTCGTGGAAGGCGCTCCAGTCGGCAGCCAGGCGCAGCCACCAGCCCAGCAGGCCGTAGAAATGCCAATTGCCCCAATCTACCGCGGCCCAGTTGGGCCCGGCGGTGATGATGGCAATGGGCTGTTTGGCCTTGTACTCTCGGGGTGATTTGCCGCTGGCGGCCCGGATAAGGTTGCGCGCCACAAACCGTGCGTCGTGCAGCGCGGTCTGGGCAAAGCCACTGTACTGTGTGGAGGCACCGTCGCCTATGACGTAGATGTCCGGTTCGGCCATCAGGTATTCATCCACTACTACCTTGTGCCGGTTGCAGCTGGCAAAATGGTTGTTGTCGTAAAACGGGTTGTTGGCGGTGCCGGCCGTCCATACCACGGTGTGGCTGGTAATGGGCTTGCCATCTACTACCAGAGCATCGGCAGTTTCGCCGCCCACGGATTTACCCAGGTACAGCCGTACACCCAGCTTACGCAAGTGTTTGCGTACGGCCCGCGACGTGTCGCGGGACGAGTGTGGCAATAGCCGTGGCTGGGCTTCAATCAGGTCTACATGCACGGCGCGCTGTTTGACATGGTGGTTTTTCATAATAGTGCGGATATACTCCGGCAGTACGCCGGCCAGCTCTATGCCGGTGGGGCCGGCGCCTACTATTACATAGTTCAGGTCGGGCTCGTGTTCGTCCAGCATCTGTTTGTGCAAGTGGTTTTTGAGCCGGGTTACCTCTTCGCGCGATTTTATGCCGTACGAGTATTCAGACAATCCCTGTATGCCAAAGTAATTGGTAACCACGCCCATGGCCAGGATAAGCGTGTCGTAGGGGATAATATGCCCTTCTTTGGTGGTGACGGTTTTGTGTATCCGATCCAGCGTCTCGGCAAAGCCAATAGCCAGCGTAATGCGGTCAGTCGGTAAAAAGTCAGTCAGTGGAATGCTGGACTCACTACGTAACCCTCCTGTAGCGGTATGGTACAGTGCCGGGTAATAACAAAAATCCGGCCGGTCGGTAAGGAGCGTTACGGCAATACCCGGCTCTCGGCTTAGTTCCAGTGCGGCCTTTACACCGCCAAACCCGCCGCCTACGATCAGGACATGGTGTTTATGATGTTTGTGGTGTTTTGGTGCGGCAGTCATGCTCATGATTATAGCCACAAAGTACACCACTACGAAAGCTTTTACTATTCCGCTGGATGTAGCGGCCTTCGTTTGCCCGTATACTACAATGGATCTTATGGCCACAGTAAAAAACCGTACAACTACCAAGCTTGCCCGTAGGTTTTTTGATCACCGCCTACTGTTTCGATACATCTTGGTAACGTTGCTATTCGCGATGGTCTACCTGGCGGCCGATATCATCAGCCGGGGGGACTCTGGTCCCAAGCCCGTGCATATCGCGGCAGCAACATGCTCGTATCCGGACAAGAGTTTTTGTGCCACGCTTACTCTAGTGCAGGGGCTGGTGCGGTCAGAAGACTTTTCGGATATCCTGCAGAACCAGGTGGCAACCACCGTGCATTGCCCGGCGAGCGGTGTGCAGGCGTGCCAGGGCATAAAAAGTAACTTGAACATTCAGCTGTTTGAAGTACATGAAGATGGCCAATCAACGTTGATGACCCGCAACGACTACATCAGCTTCTTCAGGTCGTATTTTACCCAGAATGGTCCGTTCCGCTTTGCATCGTCAAAGACTATGGGTAATACGACGCAGATGGAGTATGCCAATACCGGGGGCACGAAGCAGTATACTCTGACATTCGTAGAATCTGGCGGGCAATGGCAGCTGGCATATCCGGCGGTGGGCAGCCTCTAGCGGTTTGGCCGAAGGCGGTCTGGGAATGTATACTGCGTATACATTCATGCGCGACCTAAAAACTACTATACCTCTTGTATTTGCTTCGGTGATATTACTGGCCGCTACTGCGTATATCTTTGCAGCGTATGGCGGGCTTGCGTATTGGGCGGTCTTTCATCGTCCACTCGGCATTCACCTGATTAGCCAAAAGGAACCGCTGACGCAGGAGCTGCCGTCATTCCAGGCCAGTGCCAGCGTAGCCAGTACTACCCGTGCGGTTGGCGAGGCTCAGACTATTACAGTCAGCCTGACAGCCAGCCAGGCTACGCAGGGATACGTGGAGGTGTGGATTGAAGGCCCCAATAACAAACAGGTTTTTCGCAGCCCTACAGGCCAGCTCGTAACTTTTGTGAAAGATTCGACGCAAACGTTTACCTATACCTATGCGTTGGCCGCAAGCTTGCCCAAAGGAGACTATAAGGTCTCTGCCATCGTGACTTCCCCGAATGAGCAGACTGACTATTACGTAAATATTAACTTCGCGAGGTTTGTGCTGATATGAGGACCAAATTCCCTGCGTTCCGTTGGGCGGCTGTTTTGTTCGGTGCGAGCATGCTCATTTTTTCAATCACGCTGAGTGTCTTTTTCTATCTGCTGAATCACGATAACGCCTTGTCTAGGTCGGCCCAGGCCGCCAACGCCTACTTGTCCTGGCCCGTATTCGACGGCGGTGCGGATGATCCGGGCGCCAACTACAATGAGTCGGCGCTGACTACGGGCAATGTCGGGGGTCTCGGTGTGCTATGGCATGCCAGCCAGCCTGCTGTGGCTGACGATTCGGTCGTGGTGGCGGCGAACGTCAGTACGGCACAGGGGCTCGCGAATCTTGCCATCGTGAATACCATCAAAGGTAACCTGGTTGCCTACAATGCGATAACCGGGGCTAAGGTATGGGAGGCCGATCCGTCATCGGCCAATTTTAATGGCCAGGGCACGAAGTCAACGCCTGCGATTGATCCGTCGGGTAGCTATGTCTACGCCTATGCGCTCGACGGCTACGTTCATCGGTATAATCTTGCCAGCGGCGCGGAAGCCTCTGGTACCGGGTTTCCCGCGCAGGTTACGCTTCTGCCTAACGACACCGAGAAAGCCTCGGCGAGCCTGAACATCGCAAACGGCTATTTGTACGCCACGCTCAGCGGAAACGATGGCGATTATGGGCACTACGTAGGCCATGTGGTCGCGGTCAATCTTGCCAGCGGCGCCAAGACCGTTTGGAACGCCGAATGCGCCAACCTGACGACCCTGCTCTATACGTCTGGCGCCAACTACTGCGCCAATACAATGTCCGGTATTTGGGCCAGGCCGGGCGTAAAGGTGGATCCGGTCACCGGGAATATCTTCGTGGCTACAGGCAACGGCAACTACAATGCTAATGCCGGCGGGCACAACTGGGGGGATAGCCTGGTCGAGCTCAGTCCGAACCTCGGCCAAATTGTTGATTCGTACACCCCAGCATCCTATAGCAGCCTGGATTCTGGCGATGCCGATTTGGGCAGTACCGCTCCGGTGATTCTGCCCAAGCAGTCCAGTTCTAATACGCCGTACATGTTGGTGCAATGTGGCAAGGACCACATTGTGCGGCTCCTGAATCGTACGAACCTATCCGGCCAGGGTGGCCCGGGGCATACCGGCGGCGAGCTGCAGACCATAACGATCAGCAATGAAGTCCACGAGCAACCGGCAGTTTGGACGGATAGCAGCGGCACCACGTGGGTGTACGTAACCGATGAGTCGGGTGATTTGTATGCTTACAAGGTGGCTACGACGAGTGGCGTGTCGGCTCTCAGCCAGGCGTACCATGTAAACCTCGGCGTATCGTCATCACCCTTTGTAGCCAATGGCGTGTTGTATTTGGACGGCGGCCACATATTGGCCCTGAACGCCACGACAGGCACAAAACTTTTCGACAGCAGCACGATAGGCGTGGCCATCAACCAGCACTGGGCCGCACCGGTGGTCGTGAACGGTATGCTTATCACGCCAGACAATAACGGCAACGTGTACGCCCTGTATGTGCCGGGAGTCACTCCGACAAGCCAGCCGGTCGGAACATCAGGTGGCAGCACTAGCCCAACGCCCACGCCCAGCCCGAGCCCAACAAGCACGCAGGTACCGGCTACCACGAAGCCCGCTGCCGCTAAAATTACCCCTGCACCTGCGCCAGCGTCTACACCAAGCCCCACCAAGACAGTCGCCAGCTCTGCCGCACAAAAGCCCAATAGTAATAGTTCGAGTACGTCCATAAGGACCGTCAGCAAGCCTACTACAAAGTCGCCGCTGCCCGTCCTTGGCATAGTCGCGGCATCAGTGGCTATAGCTGCGGGGATTGGCCTACTGATATTCAAGCTGTATACGCTGACGCATATAGCAACAAGAGTTATCAAGTAAGCGACGCAACCTTACGCCGGATTCCTGGAATGGTTGCCTTACTGCCGAGGGAGACTTTGGCTCGGGATCCCGAAGGCTGTGCGAGAGTGCCCAATGAGGTTGCTGTGCTCGTTCTGTGGTACAAGAACCAGCCCCCTAAACAGCCGTAAGCAGCCCTTTTCATGGCTTACCTTTTACCTATGGCGAAAAACAATGAGGCTAAGAGTATTGATGTATCTATGTACAAGCCATGCTATGAGTCGCGCGCACTAGGGGCGTTGCTGGGCGTCATATATGTGGCCGATTGATCGCACTTCTTGTACGGAGAGTCGGTTCTGTCGGCTCCAGTCAAGATTATAGACTGCATTGGCCGACCGATGGTTTGGCGAGAGTGCCAGGTCGCGCTGTATTTGCGGCCCTAGCTGTTGCGCGGCTGCTTCTCTTTCGCGTTGAGAAGCGTGTGGCTTCCCTGCTAGATTCCTCAGGAGGATATTCATGGCGCGCGTTTGATCGTCGGCAAGTAGATTTACGATAAAAAGTCGATCTTCGCGCAATGATTTGTTTATTTGCCTTGAGGAGGCCCAACTCTCGACGTTACTGGCTGCGGCAACTGCGCAATCTGCATCGTTAAACTTCCCTTTCATGCGCCGCACGATTTCGGCGTGATTGTCTGCATCAAGAAAAGGACCGGCAAACTCGGTGGATGCAGCAACGCTACCTGCAAGTTCCGATTTTCCTACTCCCCAAGCCCCTGTAATGACCACAAGCGATCCCCGGCTGGCATTTCTGCCCGATAAATTGATATATATCGGTTATTGCTATTCGGTTTTGCTCAACGGGTGGAAGTGTTTCAAAGGATGGCATTTTGTAGATTATACAATAATATGTTGTTTTTGTGGACTAGGTGCAAGCTTGCCAATACATGCATAGTACGATTAAGCTTATGGTATGGATGCATTCAAACAAGCCCTTGCAAAGGGCGGTTTCAAGGGCGAGATAGACGACGCGCTCGCCACGCGTGATTTTTACAGCCACGACGCCAGTATGTTCGAGATCCGGCCCGAGCTGGTGGTATTCCCCAAGGACAGTGCCGACGTGCAGACGCTGGTGCGCCTGGCACACAAGCATAAGGCTACGCTTCCTCACCTATCGGTCACTGCCCGTAGTGCTGGTACTGATATGGCCGGCGGCGCCATCAACGATTCGGTTATTGTAGACTTCAAAAAGTATTTTACGAAGATAGAACATGTAACGCCCAACGAAGCACAGACTCAACCAGGTGTATACTACCGCGATTTTGAAAAAGAGACGCTCAAGCACAAAGCACTGATGCCGTCGTATCCAGCTAGCCGCGACCTTTGCACCGTGGGTGGCATGGTGGCCAACAACTCGGGCGGCGAAAAGTCGCTGGAGTACGGCAAAGTGAAGGATTTTGTGAAGCAATTGCGCGTCGTATTTGCTGACGGCAACGAGTATACGGTGCAGCCGCTGAACAAAAAGCAACTGGACGCCAAGATGGCCCAGGGCGACTACGAAGGCAATATTTACAAACGTATCTATAAACTGTGCGAACAGCACTACGACGATATCAAGGCGGCCAAGCCCAAGGTCAGCAAAAACTCTATGGGCTACACCCTGTGGGAAGTATGGGACCGCGAAACCGGCATATTCGACCTTACAAAACTGATTGTTGGCTCCGAAGGCACACTGGGTTTCGTAACCGACATCACCTACCGCCTGGTACCGGTGCGCCAACATTCTGGTTTACTAGTACTATTTTTACGCGGCATAGACGATCTGGGCGAGCTGATACCCACCGTGCTGTCGCACAAGCCCGCTACATTTGAGAGCTTCGACGACGCCACCCTGTGGCTCAGCATCCGCTTTATGCCCAGCTTTCTGAAAATGCTGGGTGTGCGTAAGTTCATCCATCTGCTATTTAGCCTTATCCCCGATGGTTTCCAACTGTTGCGCGGCTTCCCGAAGCTGGTGCTGATGGTGGAGTTCAACGGCGACAGTGAAGATGAGGTGCGCGAAAAAGTGCGTGCCCTGCACCGCGACCTGAAGAAGTACAAGGCGCGCTATGAGATAAATGGTTTTGAGGAAGACCCCACCGAGGGCAAGAGCGAAAAGTTCTGGGTAATGCGCCGCCAGAGCTTTCAGCTGCTGCGTAGCAAGGTGAAAGACAAGCATACTGCGCCGTTCATCGACGACCTCATAGTAAATCCGGAATATCTGGTGGAGTTTTTGCCGAAGCTGCAAAAGATTATCAAAAAATACAAGCTGTTTGCTACCATCGCCGGGCATATGGGCGATGGCAACTTCCATATCATCCCGCTTATGAAACTGGAGGATCCCAAAGACCGCGCCAAGCTGCTGCCTGCCATGAAAGAAGTCGACGAGCTGGTGCTAAAGTACCACGGATCCCTAAGTGGCGAGCACAACGACGGACTAGTGCGTGGCCCCTGGCTGAAGCAGCAGTTCGGCCCGGAAATTTTGACGCTATTCCGCGAAGTAAAGCATGTTTTCGACCCCCAAAACATCTTCAACCCCCACAAAAAATCCCTGGCCGAATGGGATTATTCGTTCCACCACATCCGCGACCACTTTTAACCGTTGTATGTGACATTTTGCCGAACCAGGAATATCCTACAATCTACAGGAGGAATACTATGGCATACGAGCGGCCACGTGACGAATTTTTCTTTGACGACCAGTTAAGCCTGGAGCGGTTTGTTCATGGTGCGGTAGGCGACATGGTAGGCATGTACGGTCGTGAAGCAGGGCTGGAGGGTAGCGCACTTGACGACATTGTGAACGCAGGCATGCAAGGAGTTTATAGCCAGCTTGAGCGAAATAAAATGAACGAACACGTCGAAGACCTAAATTGGTACTCTTAGCTTCTGTGCCGTTTCCAGGCTACATATGCGTGCAGGCTCCCGCCTGCTCTATCCACAGTAGATCTAATCTATTACAATACCTTGATGCGAAATATGATTAGACTGCTATGCGTGGCACTTGCAGTAACGGCGATAGTCGTGCTGGGCTTGCGTTTGGTCAATGGCAATTCCAAGAAGGCTGTCGCGAGCTATACGAGTTCCGTAACTCCTGACACACGCGATTGGGTGCAAGTATTTTCGGATGAGTTCAATGGCAATAAGCTTGATCCGACAAAATGGACGACGTGCTACGACTGGCGTTTGCCAACCGACAGCGGCTGTACGAATAGCGGTAACTTCGAGCAAGAATGGTATATACCCGAGCAGGTCGCCGTACATGATGGTGCGGCAACTTTGTCGGCAATCAGCAGCCCGGTGACTGTTCCGACCCGTAGCGGCCGCATGACGTATCCGTACCGCTCGGGCATGATTAGCACAGGCCGGCCAAATGCACAAGGGAACGTCTTGTGGTCGGCGACGTATGGCTATTATGAGGCACGCATGAAATTCGATGGCGGCCAGGGTGTCTGGCCGGCCTTTTGGCTGCTCCCGACAGATAGAAGCTGGCCACCGGAGATAGATGCCATGGAATTTTTGGGCAGCGACCCTACGCATGTACTACTAACCTCGCACTGGAAGGATGCCGCTGGGCAGCCCCAGAAAGACTCAAGCACGATTGCCGGGCCGGATTTTACAGCTGGCTGGCATACATATGCGGTCAACTGGCAGCCCGATAGTATCACGTGGTACATAGAC
>Ga0070658_10005349_pt1 | contig 10426 bp, 7 predicted proteins | sample KBSC13metaG_FD_64664 | JGI IMG/M metagenome (GOLD analysis project Ga0070658, IMG submission 64664) | Corn rhizosphere microbial communities from Kellogg Biological Station, Michigan, USA - KBS C1-3 metaG | ecosystem: Host-associated > Plants > Roots > Rhizosphere > Soil ... | reverse complement strand
CGAGAGAAGCGTGCAATTCGGTTCGCTTTGTTTGCAAAATGAACCTTTTGGGGTTTCGCGCCGACAGAAGAGGGTAGAGAACTGCTGCGCGAGGGCCTACGTATCGTACTATAAGAGTGAGGCACGGCGTTCCCGAACACGACCGTTGCCGCGAATTTACGGCGAAGGGGTTGAACGACAGCCAGTATGACCACGCGCGACGAGCGACAGTTAGTACAACGGATACAGGCGGGCAGCCGTGAGGCGTTCGAGGAACTCCTCGACTCCTACGAAACGCGCGTCTATCGGCTGGCGCTGCGTTTTACCGACAGCATTCCGGACGCCGAGGATGTGACGCAGGAGATCTTCCTCGCCATCTATAAGAGCCTGGGCAATTTTCGGGGCAATTCGGCGCTGGGAACCTGGATCTATCGGGTGGCGATGAATCACTGCCTGGAGTTCCGGCGCAAACGTCGCCTCGATACGCTGCCTCTGGACGAGGAGATCGCGCTGGTCAGTCAGGACTGGCGGCACGATCCGGTGAAGAGCGCCGATCGGCAGGAACTCGCCGCCAAAGTCGAAGCGGCTATCAACTGTCTCTCTCCGCTGCACCGGGATGTGATCGTGCTGCACGAGCTGCAGGGTCTGACCTACCAGGAGGTCGCTGCCGCGCTGGATGTGCCGGTCGGCACGGTCAAATCCCGCCTGTCCAATGCTTTTCGCCGCCTGCGTGACCTGCTCGGCGGCTATGTTCACGAAGGAAGTCCGACGACATGAACCGCACACCTCCTGAAAATCTCCCGGAAAAATCTCCCTCCCTTCGTCCGACTGGGTGCCGAGGCGGCCTGTTTCAGGCCAACTTGAAAGCCTATCTGGATGGCGAGACCTCGGCGATTCGGGGTTGGCTGGTGCGCGGGCATCTGGCGCAGTGCGCCGCGTGTCGTGAGGAGCTTCGCTGGTTACGCCGCCTTGGGGAAGATATGAAAGAGTTAGAATCCACGCGTCCGCGCCCCGAACTGCGCGCCCGCATTCTGGCGAGTCTGCCGACCACGCCGCCTGCCCCCGGTATCCGGGTCGTCCACTCCCGCCCCGATCGGGAGCGTGCGCCCCAACTCATGCCGCGTCTGGCGCTGGCCAGTGGACTGGCGATGGTGTTGGCGTTCGGCAGCGTGTTCGCGCTGAAGCGCTCTTCCAGCGCCATCACGCCCGGCGAGGTGAGGAATGCGAAGAGTGTTCAGCCGGATACCAACAATACGGTGGAAGCCTCTGCCGATACGCAGGAATCGATTCCCAAGGCGATGGAGATGGTAGACTATACGCCGCTGCCCGATCCCAATAACGCGCTTGCGGAGAAGATGTTCCATGAGAGGATGGCGGAGAGAACTCAGGAGCAGGTCCTTTTGGGCCAGGACGACTGGCATCGCCTGATGGCGCAGGCCCGCGCGGTCGCCCATAAATCGAACTCCACCACACCGACGGAGATAGGCATCACGCTTGCCGTTCCCGAGATCGCCGCCGTGAAGACGAATCTGCCGGGATGGGCCAAACAAAACGGGGCCGAACTTGTGGCGATCGGCAAACCGGCGTCGGAAACCTCTGACAATGCCACGGGGCTGCCGCTCCGAACCGAAGACCCGCGCGCAAACATGGTCGCTTTCTATGTGCCTGCGCAGCGTGGCCCGGCTTTCCTGGGGGCGCTGAAGCATTTGGGACAGGTCAATATTCTGCCGCTGCCTTCGAAATCGGTTGCGTCCGCCGCCATTGGACAGCCTGCATCCCCGGTCCAGGCCGAAATGAATACCGACAGCCGGTTCAAAGCGATCCCGTCCGTACCGGTCGCCTCCGACTCCGGCGCACCGGCCGAACGCAGCGTCACCTCGCCTGAAAAACATCTCAAAACAGGCCGGTATCTCGTCGTAACGGTCCTCCTGACAACCCCTCACAACTGATTTCCAATGTCTCCGCGATCAACGAGGAGGTCGGTGATGACGAGCAAGCCTGCGAAGCGCGCCGGAGGGGTGTTGCTGTCTCTGTTGGCTCTCGCGGTCGGCGGGTATGCATTGCGGTATCTCGCGCTGGCCCCCTCCCTGCCTGCTCCAAACCTCTCCCTTCTCGTCCCCTCTGCCTCCAGGGATACACTGAATCTCGCCTCTCTCCAGCAAGCCGAACCGACGAATGTCTCCACGCAACCGACCCGCAGCCTGAATCTCGACTCTGTGAGGCTCATCTCACCCGATGAGAAGACTGCCGTTGGTATCTGGAATATTCCGGATGGCGGCGGCCACATGGCGATCTACGACCTGGCGACAGGCAAAGCGCGTTTTAAGGCCCACACAAAGGGTGGGGAGTGGGGAGGCGCGTACATCAATGGGGTGGCGTTTGCGCCGGATAGCAAGTCATTTATGACGGGATGGGGCGGCAGTATTGTCCGAAACTGGGATGCGGCCACGGGCCGGGTCATCGCCGAGTTCGACCTGCATTTGAGCCGATCGGGGCATCCGCTCGCCATCTCGCGGGATGGTAAAAGCTTTGTCACCGGCAGCACTTCCGGAATGGTACAACTTTGGGATCGCGCTACCGGGAAGGAACTTCGCAGTTTTTCCGGCCACACGGCCAGGGCATGGGCAGGAGCTTTCTCACCTGATGGCCAAACCCTGGCGACGTGTGGGGACGATCACACCGCCCGACTCTGGGATGTCGCCACCGGCAAACTGCGCTCTACGCTGCAAGGGCATCAGGAAATGGTCACCTGCCTGGTCTTTTCCCATGACGGCAAGACCCTGGCAACCGGCAGCAAGGATAAGCAGGTCAAGTTATGGGAGACGCAGACCGGCCGTGAAAGGCGCACGCTCAGCGGACACAAAGACGGCGTCTATTCTCTCGCGTTCTCTGCCAGCGATAACTGGTTGGTCAGCGGCAGCGCGGACGGGACCGCCCGACTCTGGCAGGCCGGTACCGGGCGCCTGGAAAAGACATTCAAAACCGAATACAGCGGCGCATACTTCACCGCTTTCCTGGCAGGCGACACCCGTCTGGCAGTCGCCAACCAGAGCACCCTCACCCTCTGGCCTCTCACCCTCCCAAAACTGCCTTAGCCGACGTTCTCCGAGATAAAAGTTCTTGATGCAGCGCTCATTAAGAAGCGACGCAAAGAGCGTTCCCTATTTCTCGCAGTGAATTCTCATCTTCCGATCTGAGCATGTCAGTAACGGAGAGGATGGGAAGCCCATAAAAACTGATACAGGCGAGGGTATGACCTGGAGACAGCCCATGAAAATCAAGACACGGGATGGAATGAGTTGTAAGGCTTATGGCAGTGGGAAACACAATCCGAGCAGGCACATATCCCAGTGCTCTAAAGGAGAGAGAGTAGAGCGTCAATTGGTACAAGTCTTCCGGGGACGGGGAACGGCCTGCCCCCAACGGCTTGTACTTGGCATCGAGAATCAATCTCGGCGTATCTGTCGCCTTCTCATAAAGGACGATATCCGGACGAAGACGAGGTCTCTTCCAGCGAAAAGGATTCTCCTGCCATCGGTATGCAGAACCCTGGTTGACCTGTGTCTCCACACGTAGGGCAGGAGGACCATATTCGCAAAGAAGCCGCCCGAGAAATCGCTCAAAAAGTAGGTTCATGTCCAGCAAAAAGGTCGACAGCGAGGTTCTGTGAGGAGATTGATCGACTGTAGCGCCCATTCCCTGTAAAATCAGTCCTGCAATTTCCAGGATCGGCTGATAGTGGGCGCTGCGTCGATCGATGTCTACCGTAGCTTCGATCAAGAGAGCAGAGGTGAGAGGAACGGCCCGGCACAACTCTCCCAACAATGCCGAGCGACTGTGGAGATTAAATACCAGACCGGGATCGGTAACAAGTGCGCGCACGGCATTCAATGTCGCCAGGAGTAAGCGATTCAAGGCGATATCTGTTACGCGCTCGGAAATTCGGCATGGAATGGCTGCTGTGGTCTGCCCACGCATAGGATGGCGAGCAAACTCCATCAGATCAAGCCGTCCGCGAGGTGAAGATCGCCATGCCATCTGTGTTTCATAATCGCGCAGGAAACCTGCGCGGAGTAAGGCGTTTGTCTCTTCTAAAAGCGCCTGCGCGATGAGATCGACGAACCCCCCCGCTTCCACAGGGACATCCGTTGTCTCGTTCCAGCCTGGCACCATCTTCATTCCCAGGGCATAGCGAAGAAAAGTCGCCATGCCGGCAGGGGAGAGTTCGGCAAGTTTAGGCCGGATATGCAAGGTTGTCTGACCCAGGCGGACCAGGCCCACATAAGAGCGTGTCGAGACGCGCCACCCTCCACGGACTTCTAAAATCTCAATTTGCCTCGAACGATTTAGTTCGGAGATCTGCTCGCTTTCCTCCTGAGACAACTGGCTTGGAGAGGCTAAAGCAGGGTGATCTGAAGGGCCGACGGTTTGCCATTCTCGTAAGAGGATCTCATTCATCCGATGTCGCCTCAAGATCCATCTCGGCATCTTCACCGAGATTGTCCTGGGTCGTTGTTGTCTCCGTCTCCTCGTTATCCTCCTCTGTTCCGAGTTCCGTCAACCGGGCTGGATCGGCAGAGACAAGACGTCGGAGCGCTCGATGCAAAAGCGGCGGATTTGATAAAACGTCAGCATTAGGGATCTGCCCTGCGATATCGATAATCTCGTCGCCTAGGATACGCCCGAGCGTGGAGTAATTTTCAAAGCAGTATTCCGCCAGGAGGGGCAGGATGTCATCTCGGAAGGCTGCAAGAAGGTCTTCTTTGGTGGAGAGTGGTTGACCGGCGCGCATAAGATAGGCGTGTCCGACCTGAAGTTCACGGGCATTACGGGCGACGTGCTTACGGATACGCGCATTGATCTCCGTGAGCAGAGCGGACAGAGACAGCCCCTCGATATTCACCGCAATACGGTCGGGTTCGGGAAGCAACTCCACAAAACCGAACCGACGACGCAGTGCAGCATCCAGAAGGGAGATCGAACGATCTGCCGTGTTCATGGTGCCGATGATCCACACGTTTTTGGGGATGCGGAAAGCGCGCCGTGAAAGCGGCAAAACAGCAGCGACATCGTCGCGTTTGTCACCCTCAAGTAGTGTGATTAACTCTCCCATGATTGCGGCTACGTTACCGCGATTGATCTCATCGATGAGCAGTATCCGGTGGCGGATGGTGTCTTGGCGTGCATCATCACATATCTCCAAAAACACCCCATCCCTCAGTTCAAAAGCAGGCGCGCCACTCTGCGCCGCAACGGGACGGTATCCCTCAATGAAATCTTCATAAGCGTAGGCGGGATGAAAAGTAATAAACTTTGTGGAAGCATCGACCCTGTGTCTCTCTTCCTCATTGAGCATTGCCCAGGCGCGTCCCCCACAGACCTCCCTTGCCACAAGCTCTCTTGCGGCCTGACGGGCATGGTAGGTTTTACCTGTACCGGGTGGCCCATAAAGAATTACCTGCCCTTTACGATCCAAAATGTCCTTGATACGCTGCTCTAGCTGCGTGAATGGAACGGCATCCAGGAGGTCTGGCACGACGGATACTATTTGTTGATCTGGGAGGGACGGTTCAATCTGCATCGGTGAAGGTATGGGATCACTCGATAGAAGAAGTTTCTCGACCCGAACGGCGTCCGCATAGCGCTCGGTAAAGTCGTAAATGGTCGTCAGAAAGCCAGGAGGCTTACGCCAAACGTCCAACTCTATAGCATGCCACCGAACAGGACGGTGATGCGGCTGAATGTCGTTCGGTACGTAGGTATAGTCGCCTGTGATCTCTCCGACACCAAGCAAGCGCTCTCCCTGCATGGCGATGATACGATCTCCCGGAGACATCCGGGCATAAAATTTATAAATCTGATTCGCCAGGTTACTGATAGTATGGACCGGTTTGGTGTTGTAACGTTCATGAGAGGCCAGCACTTGCTTGAGACGCTCCAGAGCCGGTTGTCCCTCCAATCCTGCAAGCAGATCACGCAAGTCCCCCAGGAACGCCCATCCGATGCTTGCAAAGCCTCCACGTTGCATTTCGGGCCAGCGGTCTATAACTTTGTGCTGTTCATTTTGTCTCTCATGTTGTTCGGTGCCGGTGCGCCAAAACTTTGTGCGATTGCCGAAACATTGATAAGCAGCGTTCATGAGTAGAACAGGATGACATCGCGCAATCTCTCTATCCGCGTAGCGCAGTTTGACCCACTGGAAATCTAACAGATATCGTGAATCGCCATTGGTTGGCGTTTCGCCCAAGCGCACAAGATGACCGGCTAACTGCCGAGGTTGATGGTGAAACGAAAAAATGTTAGGTTGGCAAATCGCAAAATACTTATGGGCCCAGCCCAAACGAGCAACCGGAGCATCGTGTCCGACCTGGGTAAGAGAGGAGGGGCGATCAGGGATCACCTCCAATTCGAATTGTTTCCAGAGGTCGGGAATGCTGTCGGTTAAACGATAATCTTGAGTAAGGTACGAGACTTTATGCAGCATACCTACAATGTCAGTGGTCATACGGACTGCTTCCGCGTCGCTACAGGGGACAGGGACATTACTCTGCCCTTTCTTCTTGTAACCACTTCCATCTGCTGCCTTGTAGACTTTGAACTTCAGCGCAGATCCGCCGCTTATGCTACCGAAAGGGGCATAGACGTCCGCGAATTCCAGGTCATAAAATAGCCCACTGCGCGGTTCGTTGCCGTGCACTATCTCTAGCAGTTCGTTCCCGGAAAGCGTTATTAGAAGGTCAGGGGAGTATTTTGCGAGAAAGGTGTCGCGTCGCCGATCTAATTCGTCGGGTGTAAGTTGATCTTCTATGTTATGATAGGCTTCGAGAAGAGCCGTCCTGGCTTTATCTAACATCTGTGCTCCTTGTAGGTTGGGGAAGAGGGGTTATGGATGGATGTTTTGCCAAAGATCCGCACGTACGAACTGTTTGAGATGGCCTACATTGACGGTTGCCATGATAATACCGCCCTGCGCAATTCCATGAATGTTCTGATAATCCAGAGCCTGAGATGCTATCAACACGTCGCAGTCCAGTTCTTTGGGATCGGCAGTTGAAGCACCGGAATTCCGTGCCTGTGCCCATAGGTTAGCCGCGAGTTGTAAGGCGGTGTCTGTGAGAGAAACAAAGCGATCGGAAGGCATGCGGTTCCAGGCATCCAGCGACGCGATACCCGCCATTTCCCCAATCGAACGAGTTCGCGGCGAACTTCATAGTCAGCAATCGAGGGCACCATAATCCTGTTGCCTGCCCGGATGTGCGTGGCGGCCCAGAGCAAGGCATCCACGGTAACGACAGGCTTCTTAGGGTTTGTGATGATGCCAAGCGGACCTGTATCCAGGAAAATAGTCAGCATCATTTAGCATCCGGATAGTGGAGACGTGCTCCCGCTTCCAGGCGTGTTTGATTGATAGATCGCTGAAATTCTCTGAGGTCTTCTTCCGCCTCGGTTTGCTGCTGTGCGTCTGTAGGCGCTTCGGAAATCCACTGTTCTATGAGTGCAAGCGCCTGAGTATCCTCCTCCGATAGAACAGGAAAATGCGCTGCGAGAGTACGTTGTATGAGTTCTCCAGGTGTTATTCCCGCTTTCTGGGCCTCCTGGTTAATCCGGGTTTCCTGCGCGGGGAGAAGTTCGATCGTCAGTGACATCGTTGTTTTGCTCCTTTATTCAAGTTTTTAGTCGGCTCATTGCCCATTGAACATTGTACTATGCTGCCTGCTCAGGGCGCAATGGACTGCATTTCGGCCCAGTTGGAGCCGGATTTAGCGTCGGTGCGGAGGGGGACGTCGAGGGGATAGGCGGCTTCCATGCGGCGCACGATGAGCGGGGTGAGATTGGCGACTTCCGACTCGGCTACTTCGAACAGCAGTTCGTCGTGGACCTGGAGGAGGAGCTGGCAGCCGTTGTTCGGGTTGTCGTGCAGCCAGTCGGCGACGGCGATCATGGCGAGTTTCATGATGTCGGCGGCGGTGCCCTGAATGGGCATGTTGACGGCGGCGCGCTCCGCGAACTGGCGCATATTGTGGTTGCCGCTCTGGAGTTCGGGCACATAGCGCCGTCGCCCAAGGAGCGTGCTGACATAGCCCTGCCGATGCGCCTGCGCGGTCGTCTCCTCCACGTACTGTTTCACTCCCGGCAATCGATCGAAATAGTCCTTGATCCATTGATTGGCGGTCGAGGTATCGACGCCGAGCGTCGCTGCCAGTGCGAACCCGCTCTGGCCGTAGATGACCGCGAAGTTGATGGTCTTGGCCTGCCGCCGCTGATCGGGCGTTACCTCTTCGAGGGGTACGCCGAAAACCGTGGCGGCGGTGGTGGCATGGACATCGGCATTCGACTGGAACGCCTGCGTGAGCGCCGGATCTTTGGTGACGTGCGCCAGAATGCGCAGTTCGATTTGGGAGTAGTCGCAGGAGAGCAGCACGCGGCCTTTCGGGGCGATGAAGGCGCGGCGGATCTCGCGTCCGGCCTGAGAGCGCACCGGAATATTCTGCAGGTTCGGGTCGGAGGAGCTGAGGCGGCCCGTGCTCGCCACCGTCTGATTCAGCGAGGTATGAATGCGCCCGGTCGTCGGATTGACGAGGCGGCCCAGCGCGTCGGCATAGGTCGATTTCAGCTTCGCCACCTCGCGCCAGTCCATGATCTTGCGGGCGATCAGGTGTTCGCCTGCCAACTGCTCCAGCAGGTCCGCCCCCGTCGAGAAGCCGGTCTTGGTCTTCTTCCCCGTCGGCAGTTTCAGCTTCTCGAACAGGATCGTCTGCAACTGCTTGGTCGAGCCGATCGCGAACTCTTCCCCGGCCAGTTCGTACACTTCCTTTGCCAGCGCATCCAGATCCGTCGCCATGCGGTCGGCGAGCGTGCCCAGGTAGCGGTTGTCCACCAGCAGACCGGCCTGTTCGATCTCCGCGAGGATCGGCACCAGGGGCATCTCCATCGTGTTCAGGATGGAGACCATCCCCACCTCCTCCAGCGCCTCTCGCTGTGGGGCGACCAGCGCGAAGATCAGCGCCGTCTCGCGGGCCAGGGTCTCCTGCGGGGCGAAGGCGTCGTCGGAGTCGAGGCGCACGTTGAGATAGGTCTCCGCCAGATCCATCAGGGGATAGGAGGATCGACCCGCATTGAGCAGATAGGCGGCGATCAGGGTGTCGAAGACAAACGGGGTGGGGTGCAGGCCCAGGCGCTCCAGCACGATCTCCGCGATCTTGACGTTGTGCCCGACCTTCTGAATCTGCGCGCTCTCCAGCAGCGGGCGCAGATCGTCGAGCGAGGCCGCGAACTCCGGCTCCTCTGCGGATTCGGTCGAGCCGTCGTCGCTTCCGAACAGGCCGCCAAGCCCACCGGAATCCCCTCCCGATTTGCCGGTGCGGACCGGCACATAGTAGCCCACTTCGGCGGAAGGCGCGAAGGCGATGCCCTTCCACTCCGCCAGCATCGGCAGGGTGTTCGTCGCCTCGATCTGAAGCGCCACGATGCCGCTGCGCTGCGCCGAGAGGATGGCGTCCTGAAGCTCCTCCACCGAGCGCAGCCAGACCATCTGCGCCAGAAACGCATCCTCCGGCGCGCTCTTCTCCTGTTCTTCTAACGGAGCGGAGGCCGGGCGCGGAATGCGACCATGCAGCGATTTGAACTCCAGATGGGTGAACATATCGCGCAGGCGCTGTCGGTCTTCATGGGTGGGGGCATAGGGCTGTATCGCGAATTCGACCGGCACGTCGCACACGATGGTCGCCAGCTTCTTCGAGAGCCGCGCCTGCTCGATATTGGCCTCCAGCGCCGCGCGCGCTTTGGGCGGCGTCACCTCCGCCACATGCTCCAGGAGGTTCTCCAGCGTACCCCACTTCTGCAGGAGCGCGGTCGCGGTCTTGTCGCCGATGCCGGGCACGCCGGGAATGTTGTCCGAGGTATCCCCGACCAGCGCTTTCCAGTCGGCGATACGCTCCGGCCCGATGCCGTAGCGCTCCCGCACCGTCTCCGCATCGTACACCTTGACTTCTGAGACGCCGCGCATCGTCATCTGCACCGTCACGCCGTCTCCGACCAACTGCAACTGATCCGAATCTCCGGTCAGGATCGTGACGGCGTAGCCTTCATGCACGCCCTGGGTCGCCAACGTGCCGATCAGGTCATCGGCCTCGTAGCCGCCCACCTCCGCCGACTGGATGCCGAACGCCGTCACCACTTCGCGTGCTACCGGCATCTGCGCCTTCAGTTGGGGATCGACATCGGGGCGATGCGCTTTGTACGCCGCGAACTCCTGAGACCGCAGCGTCTGCTGAGGCGCGTCCCAACAGACCACGATCGCGTCCGGCTTTTCGTTGCTGAGCAGCGAGAACAGCATATTCGAAAACCCGAACAGCGCGCCGGTCGGTCGGTTGTCGGTGGTGGAGAGATAGCGGCCCGCAAAATGCGCCCGAAACAGCAGGCTGTATGCATCTACGAGAACGAGTTT
>Ga0070658_10005348_pt1 | contig 10426 bp, 7 predicted proteins | sample KBSC13metaG_FD_64664 | JGI IMG/M metagenome (GOLD analysis project Ga0070658, IMG submission 64664) | Corn rhizosphere microbial communities from Kellogg Biological Station, Michigan, USA - KBS C1-3 metaG | ecosystem: Host-associated > Plants > Roots > Rhizosphere > Soil ... | reverse complement strand
GAAGGCCTGGGCCAGGGTCTCGGGATTGCGTTGCGGTGTTGACAAGCAAGTGATCCGGTCTGGATGCGGAAGCTATCAGAAGTCGTATCGTATGTGCCGACCTGTCGGGAAGGGGAGGAGACTTCGCGATGCGACAGCTCCTCCCCGTGCCCGGGCGATCAGAACTTAGCGTCCGGAAGGTAGTTCGGGCTGCTCGGCGACAGGGTGTCGTAGAGCATGTGGCCGCCCGCCATCTTGACGTTCTCGATCGTGTAGAGCTTCCCCGCGCTCGCGTAGATGACGCCGGTGAAGGGCTTGGCGTGCTCCATGATCATCTTGTGGGTCTTGGAGCCGACCGCGATCGACGTCATCGAGCCGTTCGCGAACAGCAGCATTCCGGGGTTGCCGCCTTCGGTGGCGTCGGACGCGAGGGCGGCGCCGCCGAGCGAAAGCGCGATGGCGGAAGCGGTGAGAAGGGTCTTGAGGGTGGTCATGTCGTCTCTCCTGGTGTTTTCGATGTTTGGTTGCGTGAGGTTCGTCGTCTCCGCCGTGAGCGGATGACGGCAAACTAGGCGCGAGGAGAGGCAGCGTATAATATCGATCGGGTGCAGCTTCGATAGCGTTGCGCTATCGGCCGGAAGGAGAGCGCTTCAGGCGGCCATAGCCGTCAGGTATGGTGGTGATAGCTGCTCGCGCGTTGCCCGGCCGATGGCATCCCGCCAGACTGCCGCCGATTCAAGAACAATGGCGTGAGCGAGGATTGCGCTTCCGGCGCGAGCCGGTACCAATTGGCTCTGACCAATTGCGCGGACCGATCGGCTCAATGCGTCCTCCGGGGGGAGGATCGAATGGAAATGCATCAGGTCCGATATTTTCTCGCCGTCGCGCGCACGACGAACTTCACGCGCGCAGCCGAGGAATGCAACGTCGCCCAGCCGTCGCTGACCCGCGCCATCAAGCTGCTCGAGAGCGAGCTCGGCGGCGATCTTTTCCGCCGCGAGCGTCCGGCGGCGGTGCTCACGCCGCTCGGGGAGAAGATGTATCCCCTGCTCAAGCAATGCTACGACAGCGCGCAGAGCGCGCGTGCACTGGCTGTACGGGTCAATGACGGCGAGATCGGCACGCTCAAGCTCGCGGTGTCGAGCAGCATCGAACTCGGTTTGGTCCTGCCGCATGTGAACGCCCTTCGCGACCACCTGCCTGACCTCGAGCTCAGGGTATTGCGCGGCACCGGCCCGCAACTCGTCGAGCTGCTGAAATCGGGAGAGGTCGAGCTGGCGGTCGCCGCGTCGCTCGCTCCGGGCTGGGACAGGCTGGACAGCTGGAAACTCTATGAAGAGCCGTTCGAGCTCGTCTTCAGCCGCAGCCATCGCCTGGCAAACAAGGAACAGATCGACGTCAGCGACCTGATCACCGAGCGTTTTCTCTTGCGCAATCATTGTGAGAGCTGCGGCGAAGTGACGGAGCGTCTCCGCCTCAAGGGCGTCGGCGTCGATCGCCGGCACGAAGTGTCGTCGGACCAGGACTTGATATCGCTTCTGGAATTGCAGGTCGGCGTCGGCGTGTTGCCGCAGACTGTGAGCGCTCCGCAGACGCTCCTTCGCACGCCGATCAAGGGCGTGGATCTCAATCGCGCGGTTCACCTCTACGGCGTCGCCGGACGGCAGCGCTCGCCGATCGCCGGTACGTTCATGAAGATGCTGCGCGCCGCCGCGTGGCCGAAGCCGCACTAGGCGCTCAGGGCGCCAGCGCTGCGAGGAGGTGGTCGACCGCCATGCGCTTGCGGTAGTCCGGATCGACGAAGCGCGCGGTGATGCGGGCGTCGCGGCCGACCACGAACGTTGCCGGGATAGGAAGCATCCAGGTGTCGTTGCCCTGATATTCGGGCAGCGCTCGGCCGAGCGCGGACATCATGTCCTTCATCTCGCCGTCGATCCATACGGCGAGGTTTAGGGACATCGCATAGCCGTTATCGATGTCGAGAAGGACTGGGAAGCGGGCGCTCGACTGCTCTTTCATTGTCCTCGCGTAGCGCGCGGTCTCCGGGACAATCGCCACCATGCGCGCGCCGCGTCGCTGGATCTCCGGCTGCGCCTGCGCAAGGGTGCTCATGCTGATGCGGCAGTAGGGGCACCAATGGCCGCGATGGAATGTCACGATGGCCGGGCCGGATTGCAGGAGATCGGTGAGACTGACGATCTGTCCGTTTTCGTCCGGCAGGGCGAAGGGCGGCATTGCGTCGCCGGGCTGCGGCGCGGCGGCGCCCGCATCGTGCTCGCTCAGGCGGCCGACAAAACGGTCGACAATCGCCGCCGAGTCGGGGTGCTGCCGGCGCATCGTGTCGGCGAACAGTTCGAGGCGCTCCTGCATGGAGCCGTCGAGATCGGCCGCCTGCCGAAAGGCGCTGCGAACCTCGTCTGTTGGCGATTGCGATGGCATAGCGGGACCTGTCTCGCTCGTGAGCCTTCAACGTGACCGAACGACGTGAGCGTCGGCTGACGCAAGCTTAGGCTTCGACGCGATAGCAGTGTGCTATTGATTCAAGCGGAGACTGTTTCGCCGCTTTGCCGGCCGTTCGGCGTAGGAACCTCACATCCGCTTGTAGACGTCGTCGAGCCGCACGATGTCATCCTCGCCGAGATAGCTGCCGGTCTGCACCTCGATTAGTTCGAGCGGGATGCGGCCTTGATTGGCGAGACGGTGCACGCTGCCGATCGGAATGAAGATCGACTCGTTCTCGTGCACCGTATTGATTGTGTCGCCGATCGTCACTTCGGCGGTGCCGCGGACCACGACCCAGTGCTCGGCGCGGTGGCGGTGCTTCTGCAATGACAGCATGCCGCCCGGCGTCACGACGATGCGCTTGACCTGGAAGCGGTCGCCCATGTCGATCGACTCGTAATAGCCCCACGGCCGGTGCACGCGCGGATGCACGGTCGCCTCCCGCCGCTCCGCGGCTTTCAGCTTGGCGACCAGTTCCTTGACGTCCTGCGCGCGTTCGCGCGGCATCACCAGCACGGCGTCCTGCGTCGACACCACGACCATGTCGCGGACGCCGATCAGCGCGGTGAGCTGCTGCTCGGAATGCACGACACAGTCCTGGGCGTCGATGGTGACGACGTCGCCGTGCAGGACGTTGCCTTCGCCGTCGCGCGGACGGATGTCGAACAGGGCGTCCCAGCTGCCGATGTCGGACCAGCGAAACGTGCTCTCGACCACGGCGGCGCGATCGGTGCGCTCCATCACCGCATAGTCGATCGACTTCTGCGGCGCGCGGCCGAAAGCCTGCTCGTCGAGCCGGAGGAAGCCGAGGTCGGTCGAGGCGCCTTCGACCGCGGCCTCGATCGCCGCCGCCATGTCCGGCTCGAATTTGGCGAGCTCGGCGAGGAGGACGTCGGCGCGGAACAGGAAGTTGCCGGAATTCCAAAGAAAGCCGTCGAGCACGTAGCGGGCGGCGGTCGCAGCGTCCGGTTTCTCGACGAAGCGTTCGACCGCCTTGACCTTGGTCCCCCCCACCGGCGCCCCCGGCAGAATGTAGCCGTAGCTGGTCTTGGGCTCGGTCGGCTTGATGCCGAAGGTGACGATCGAACCGCCCTCGGCGGCGGCCCGGCCGGCCAGGCAGGTGTCCTGGAAGCCTTTCGGGTCGAGGATGATGTGGTCGGCGGCAAGGGCCAGCACGACCGCCTCCGGGTTCTGCCGGCGGGCGACCTCGGTCGCTGCGGCGATGGCCGGGGCGGAATCCCGCCGCAGGGGCTCCACCACCACTGTCGCCTCGACCCCGACCTCCTCGGCCTGCCGGCGGGCAAAGAAGTGGAATTGCGGCCCGGTGATCACGATCGGGGGGCCGAACATAGGCCCCCGGACCCGCAGCAGGGTCTCCTGGTAGGTCGAGCGATCCCCGACCAGAGGCAGGAACTGCTTCGGCAGGGCGTCGCGGGAGACCGGCCACAGGCGGGTACCGGCGCCGCCAGCCAGCAGGACGGGGATGATCGGAGAATTCATCGGGCTTCGGCTGGCGGGCTGCTCTAGGTTGGATGTGGGAATCGCCGTAAACGGCGAGGCGGGGCCCTGAAAAAGGCGTCGTGGCCGCGCCCAAGTTCCTTACTAGCAAGTCGGTTTAGCAGGTCCCGTTCTAGCATTCGACCCGGGTGCCCGCACGCGCAAAGGCAGTCGATGATCCAACGCATCCTGACGGTGGGCGGCTACACCCTGCTGTCGCGCGTGACCGGCTTCGTCCGCGACATCATCCTGGCGGCCGTGCTGGGCGCGGGGCCGGCGGCGGACGCCTTCTTCGTGGCGCTGCGGCTGCCGAACCATTTCCGGGCCATCTTTGCCGAGGGCGCCTTCAACGCCGCCTTCGTGCCCGCCTATGCCCGCATCCGGGAACAGGGCGGGGCGCACCGCGCCGGCCTGTTCGCCGACCGGATCTTCACGCTGCTGTTGGCGAGCCAGGTGGTGCTGCTGGGCGTCGCGCTCGCCTTCACCCCGGCGGTGATCGACGTGCTGGCGCCGGGCTTCGGCGCCGACCCCAGTCGCTTCGACCTCGCGGTCGACCTCACCCGCATCACCTTTCCCTATCTCCTGCTCATCACCTTGGTGACGCTCTATGGCGGCATCCTCAACGCGCTCGAGCGCTTCGCCGCCGCCTCCGCCGCGCCGATCCTGCTCAACGTGTCGATGGTCGCGGCGCTTCTCGTGGCGCACTATTTTCCGACGCCGGGCCACGCCGCCGCCTGGGGCGTGCTGATCTCGGGCGTCCTGCAGGCGCTGCTCGTCGCCGGCGACTGCTGGCGCGCCGGCGCGCTGCCGACCTTCCGCCGCCTGAAGCTCGACGCCGACGTGAGCCGCTTCTTCCGCGCGCTCGGGCCCGCGACGGTCGGCTCGGCCGGCGTGCAGCTCGCGCTCTTCGCCGACACGATCATCGCGAGCTTCCTGCCGACCGGGGCGGTCTCTGCGCTCTATTATGCCGACCGCATCAATCAATTGCCGATCGGCGTCATCGGCATTGCCGCCGGCACCGTGGTGCTGCCGGAAATGGCGCGCCGCATCGCCGCCGGCGACGAGGCGGGCGCCGCGCATGCGCAGAACCGGGCCGTCGAATTCACGCTGCTGCTCGGCATCCCGTGCATCGCGGCGTTCTTCGCCGTCCCCGATCTCATCATGAAGGCGCTGTTCGTGCGCGGCGCCTTCACCGAGGCCGATGCGGTCGCGTCCGGGCATACGCTTGCGGCTTACGCGTTCGGACTTTTGCCCTTCGTGTTGATCCGCAGCGCGGTCGCCACCTTCTTCGCCCGCGGCGACACGGCGACGCCGGTTAAGGCCGCGCTCGCAGCCGCTGCGGTCAATATCGGCTTCAAGGTGTTGCTGATGGGGCCGTTGGCGCAAGTGGGCTTGGCCCTCGCGACCTCCATCGGCGCCTGGATCAATCTCGCCCTCGTCACCTGGTTTGCCGCCCGCGCCGGCCACTTGCGCACCGACGCGCGCCTCAGGCAGTCGATGTGGAAGCTCGCCGTCGCCGGCATCGCCATGGGCCTTGTCCTGTGGCTCGCTTATGCGCCGGTGGCGGCCTTCATGAGCAACAGCCACGGATTCCGGGACCTGTTGACGCTGACCGTCGTCGGCACGCTCGGCGCCGTCGTTTATGGCGGTATTGTTTTTGCCTTGTTCGGACGCGATTGGCTGAAGGCGTTCCGCGCACGGCGGCGGAGCTGAGCGCGATATGTCACGGCGCGCCGCAAGTGGACATCCGGCAACGGCCCCATTATCTCAGCGGGCCGGAATGATCGTGCGTCGCTCCCAGGACAATCCATGACTGCGAGATCGGGTATTTCATCATTTTTCTTGATGCGTGGGGCCGGTCTTGCCGCTGCGCTCGCGCTTGCGACTTTGCTCGTGGGCTGCGGTGACAGCGCCCAACAAAAGGCCGCCGCGCCGCCGCCGCCGACCGTCACCGTGGCGAAGCCGACGCAGCGTACGGTGTCCGACTATGACGAATATGTCGGCCGCTTCGCCGCGCTCGATTCGGTCGAGGTGCGCGCGCGCGTCTCGGGCTATCTCGATTCCGTCGACTTCAAGGACGGACAGATGGTCAAGCAGGGCGATCTGCTGTTCACCATCGACAAACGACCGTTCCAGACCGCGCTCGACCAGTCGCGCGCCAACCGGCAGCTGGCGCAATCGAACCTGACCTTCACTGAATCCGATCTCAAGCGCGCGCAGCAGCTCGTCACGGAGAAGACCATCACCGAGCAGGTGTTCGAGCAGCGCTCGCAGGCGTTTCGCAACGCGCAGGCCTCGTTCGCGGCCGCATCCGCCGCCGTGCGGCAGGCCGAGCTCGACATGCAATTCACCGAATTGCGCGCGCCGATCGACGGTCGGATCGGCGATCGCCGCGTCTCGCCCGGCAACCTCGTGACCGGTGGCACGTCCGGCAACACGACGCTGCTCGCCACCATCGTGTCGCAGGACCCGATCCATTTCGAGTTCACCTTCGATGAAGCCTCCTACCTGCGCTACGAACGCATGGCGAAGGAGGGCGCCGATGTGGCCAGCCGCGGCCCCGGCGTCAACGTGTCGCTCAAGCTGATCGACGAGAAGGACTTCACGCACGAAGGCCGCATGGACTTCGTCGACAACGCCATCGACCGCTCGACCGGCACGATCCGCGGCCGCGCCTTGTTCAAGAATCCGAATTCCGTGTTCACCCCGGGCATGTTCGCGCGCGTGCGCGTTCCGGCCTCGCCGCCGTACCAGGCGCTTCTGGTGCCGGATACCGCGCTCGGCACCGAGCAGGCCAAGCGCTACCTACTCGTGGTCGGGGCCGACGATATGGTGACGATGAAATACGTCACCGTCGGCCAGGTCGTCGATGGCGGCCTCAGGGTGATCAAGGAGGGCCTTGCGGCCGACGACCGCGTGATCGTCGACGGCCTCATGCGCGCGCGAGCCGGCATCAAGGTGACGCCGCAGGAGCAGGCCGCCAAGGCCGAGCCCCAAAAGAAATAGCCGGTCGCAATGCGCATTTCCCACTTCTTCATCGACCGGCCGATTTTCGCCTCCGTCGTCGCGATCGTGTTCGTGATCCTCGGCGGCGTCGCCTTCGTGCGCCTGCCGATCGCGCAATACCCTGAGATCTCGCCGCCGACCATCAACATCACCGGCCAGTATCCCGGCGCCAACGCCACCGTGGTAGCGCAGACGGTGGTGGCGCCCATCGAGCAGCAGATCAACGGCGTCGAGAACATGATCTACATGTCCTCGAATTCCACCGGCGACGGCCGCTTCTCGATCGCCGTCACCTTCGACATCGGCACCAATCTCGATATCGCCCAGGTCCAGGTGCAGAACCGCGTCGCCATCGCGCAGCCGCGACTGCCGGCGGACGTTCGCGCCATCGGCGTCACCGTCAACAAGGCCTCGCCCGATCTGATGATGGTCGTGCACCTGTTGTCGCCCGACAAGTCGCGCGACACCTTGTTCATCTCCAACTACGCGACGCTCGAGATCACCGACGCGCTTACCCGCGTCGACGGCGTCGGCTCGATCACCGTGTTCGGCGCGCGCGATTACGCGATGCGCGTCTGGCTCGACCCCGACCGGCTGCAGTCGGTCGGCCTGACCGCCAGCGACGTTGTCGCCGCGCTGCAGGGCCAGAACGTGCAGGTTGCCTCCGGCGTGCTGAACCAGCCGCCGATGGACAAGCCCGGCGCCTTCCAGATCTCGGTGTCGACGCAGGGGCGGCTCGCCGATCCGGCCGAGTTCGCCAACATCGTCGTCAAGCAGACCGCGAACGCGGTGGTGCGCATCAAGGACGTCGGCCGCGTCGAGCTCGCGGCGCAGGACTACTCAACCAATTCCTACCTCGATACGTCGCCGGCGGTCGCGCTCGGCATCTTCCAGCGACCGGGCTCGAACGCGCTCGCCACCGCCGACCGCGTCGAACAGACGATGCAAGCGCTGTCCAAACGCTTCCCGCCGGGCATCAAGTACGACATCGTCTATAATCCGACGCAGTTCATCCAGCAGTCGGTCGAGGCGGTGCGCTCGACGATCGCTGAGGCGATCATCCTCGTCATCCTGGTGATCGTGCTGTTCCTCCAGACCTGGCGCGCCGCGGTGATCCCGATCGTGGCGATCCCGGTGTCGCTCGTCGGCACCTTCTTCTTCATGTCGCTGTTCGGTTTCTCACTGAACAACCTCTCGCTGTTCGGCCTCGTGCTGGCGATCGGCATCGTCGTCGACGATGCCATCGTCGTGGTCGAGAACGTGCAGCGCGGCATCGAGCACGGACTGTCTCCGCGCGAGGCTGCGCGGCGCAGCATGGACGAGGTCGGCACTGCGCTGATCGCCATCGCGCTCGTGCTGACTGCGGTGTTCGTGCCGTCGTCCTTCATCACCGGCATCTCGGGCCAGTTCTACCGCCAGTTCGCGCTGACCATCACCGGCGCAACTGTCATCTCGTTGATCGTGTCGCTGACCTTGTCGCCAGCCCTGTGCCGTCTGCTGCTCAAGCCGCCGAAGGAGAATGGCGCCCGCTGGTGGAACTGGCCGACGCGGACGTTCTTCGGCGGCTTCAATTGGGGCTTCGAGCGGCTGACGCGCGGCTATGGCTGGCTGACCGGGCGCACCGTGCGGCTGTCGGTGCTGATGCTCGCGCTCTACGCGGTAGTCATCGGCTTCGGGCTCAACGAATTCCGCAAGACGCCGGTCGGCTTCATCCCGCAGCTCGACCGCGGTTTCCTCATCATCGTAACGCAATTGCCGCCCGCGGCCTCGCTCGCGCGCACCGACGACGTCAATCGCCGCGTCGTCGAAATCGCACTCAAGGTTCCGGGCATCGCGCACGCGGTGAACATCGTCGGCTTTTCCGGCGCGACCTTCACCCAGGCGCCGAACGCCGGCGCCGTGTTCGTGACGCTGGCACCGTTCGAGGAGCGCGCGCAGCATCCCGAGCAGTCGGCGGGGGCGCTTCAGGCCGAGCTGTTCAAGCGCCTGTCGGTGATCCAGGAGGCGCAGGTCTTCGTCGCCGCGCCGCCGCCGGTGTCGGGCATTGGCAATGCCGGCGGCTTCCGCATGATGGTCGAAGACCGCGCCGGGAGCGGCCCGGAGGCCCTGCAGAACGCCACTTACGCCATGATGGGCCGCGCGGCGCAGACGCCCGGCGTGACGCAGGTGTTCTCGCTGTTCGAGAACAAGACGCCGCAGCTCTATCTCGATATCGACCGCGTGAAGGCGCAGCTCCTCGGCATCAACATCCCCGATGTCTTCGCCGCCTTGCAGATCTATCTCGGCTCGGCCTACGTCAACGACTTCAATCTGTTCGGCCGTACCTACCGCGTCGTGGCACAGGCCGCCGACCAGTACCGCGCCGACACCCGCGACGTCCTGAACATCCGCGTGCGTAACAAGAGCGGCGACACCGTGCCGCTCGGCGCCTTCACCACCGTGCGCACGGTGACGAGCCCGTATCGCGTGCCACGCTACAATCTCTATCCGGCGGCCGAGCTCGACGGCGCCGCCGCGCCCGGCGTGAGCCAGGGTGAGGCGATCAAGGTCATGGAGAAGCTGGCGGCCGAGACCCTGCCGGAGGGCTTCTCCTATGAGTGGACGACGCTCGCCTTCCAGCAATTGCGCGCCGGCAACACGGCGATCTTCGCGTTCGTGCTGGCGGTGGTGTTCGTCTTCCTCGTGCTCGCTGCGCAGTTCGAGAGTCTGACGCTGCCGCTCGCCGTCATCCTGATCGTGCCGATGTGCCTCATCGCTTCGATCGTCGGCGTGGTGCTACGCGGGCAGGACAACAACATCCTGACGCAGGTCGGCTTTATCGTGCTGATCGGACTCGCAGCCAAGAACGCCATCCTGATCGTCGAGTTCGCGACGCAACTGGAGCAGGGCGGCCGTGACCGGTTCGCCGCCGCGATGGAAGCGGCCCACTTGCGCCTGCGCCCGATCCTGATGACCTCGATGGCCTTCATCCTGGGCGTCTCGCCGCTCGCCTGGTCGGTCGGCGCCGGCGCGGAACTGCGGCAGACGCTTGGTACCACGGTGTTCTCAGGAATGATCGGGGTCACCTTATTTGGCCTCATCTTCACGCCGGTCTTCTATGTGGTGTCGCGCTGGATTGCGCTACGCTGGAGGTCGCGTCGCGCCGCGGCGGCGGAGGAGCGCGCAACAGGGAGAGACTGACGATGGCGAAATTCGGTTTCGGACAGCCGCTCAAGCGCAAGGAAGACGACGCGCTCTTGCGCGGCGCTGGACGCTACGTCGCCGACGTCATGCCTGAGGGCGCCCTGCAAGCCGTGGTGCTGCGCTCGCCGCATGCGCACGCGAAGTTCTCGATCCGCGATCTTGACCGCGTGCGCGCCATGAAGGGCGTGCGGCTGGTGCTGACCGGCGCCGACGTCGCGCATCTTGCGCCCCTGCCGACGCCCGGCGTTATTCCCGAGCC
>Ga0070658_10005345_pt1 | contig 10429 bp, 9 predicted proteins | sample KBSC13metaG_FD_64664 | JGI IMG/M metagenome (GOLD analysis project Ga0070658, IMG submission 64664) | Corn rhizosphere microbial communities from Kellogg Biological Station, Michigan, USA - KBS C1-3 metaG | ecosystem: Host-associated > Plants > Roots > Rhizosphere > Soil ... | reverse complement strand
GGGGGCTTCCGCGCCCAGCGTCGTGCCACTGGACGGCGCGAGCGGTTATTGTCATGGGCGCGGAGACAAGGGGAGAATCTACCGATGTTGCGCTGGTTTCAGGCGCTCATGCCCAAGCAGGGCCGCTTCTTCGACCAGTTCGAAGATCACGCCGCGACCCTGGTCGCCGGCGCCGACGCGCTCGCGCGCCTGCTGCAGGGCGGCCCCGACGTCGCCCTCCACGCCAGGGAGATTTACGACCAGGAGCATAAGGCGGACGATATCACGCGCGACGTGCTGCAGGACGTGCGCCGCATCCTAATCACGCCGTTCGACCGCACGGCGATCACCGGGCTGATCGCGGCGATGGACGATGCGATCGATCAGATGAACGGCACCGCCAAGGCGATCACTTTGTTCGAGCTCGACAGTTTCTCGCCGCAGATGCGCGACATGAGCGGCATCATCGTCGAGGCGGCGCGCGTCACGTCCGAGGTCGTTCCCCTGCTGCGTTCGATCGGCGACAATGCTACCCGTATCCTCGAACTGACCGCGCGGCTGGTCCAGCTCGAAGGCCATGCCGACGAGATCCACGACGCGGGCCTCAAAACGCTGTTCAAGGAAGCATCTGGCGATGCCAAGCCGATGGCGTTCATCGTCGGCCGCGAAATCTACAGCCATCTCGAACGTGTTGTGGACCGGTTCGAGGATGTCGCGAACGAGATCCACGGTCTCGTGCTCGATCACGCCTGACGGATCCGCTTAGGTTTTGGAACATCTCGCTCCGCTCCTGCTGATCGGATTGATCGGCATCGCCTTGTTGTTCGACCTGCTGAACGGTCTGCACGACGCCGCCAATTCGATCGCGACGGTGGTTTCGACGCGCGTGCTCAGCCCGCAGGTTGCGGTCTTCTGGGCGGCGTTCTTCAACTTCATCGCCTTCCTCGTATTCGGTCAGCATGTCGCCGCAACAGTGGGCAAGGGCATCATCTCGGCCAACGTCATCGACGCGCAGGTGATCTTTGCCGCGCTGATGGGCGCGATCAGCTGGAACCTGATCACCTGGGGGCTGGGTATTCCCTCCTCGTCGAGTCACGCCTTGATCGGCGGGTTGCTCGGCGCGGGCATCAGCAAGGCGGGTTTCTCGGCGATCGTCTGGCTGGGCGTGGGCAAGACCGTCGGCGCCATTTTCCTGTCGCCGACGATCGGTCTGGTGCTGGCGCTGCTGATGGTGCTGCTCATAAGCTGGATATTCCGCCACAAGACCCCCGCCACGGTCGATCGCGTGTTCCGCAAGGGCCAGCTCGTCTCGGCAGCGGCAATGTCGCTCGGCCATGGCGCCAACGACGCGCAGAAGACGATGGGGATCATTACCGTCCTGCTTTATTCGCAGGGATTGTTGCACGGTGAGTTCCATGTGCCCTTGTGGGTGGTGATCGCCTGCCAGGCGGCGATGGGCATCGGCACGCTCGTCGGGGGCTGGCGCATCGTCCACACGATGGGTTCCAAGATCACCCGCCTGACCCCGCCGCAGGGTTTCTGCGCGGAAACCGGCGGCGCAATCACCCTGTTCATCGCCAATATCGGCGGCATCCCGGTTTCGACCACGCACACCGTGACCGGCGCGATCGTCGGCGTGGGCGCGGCACGCCGGATGTCGGCGGTGCGCTGGAGCGTCGCCTCCAGCATCGTCGTCGCCTGGTTCGTGACACTGCCCGCCGCTGCCGCGGTAAGCGTGGGCTTCTATTTCCTGACCAAATTGTTCTGAGGGATTCACGCGCAGCGGGCGGGGGTGTAGTCTCTCGCGCATGACCCCCGCTTTGTCCGTGACCCATTCGATCCTCGGCCAGCCCTGGCGCTGGCGCGGGCTGGAGACGGACCAGCGCGACGCAGGCTTCGAGCCCGACGATCTGGTCACGCAATTATTGCTGTCACGCGGCGTCACGCGCGAGGCGCTCGAACAGCATCGCACACCCACGATCCGCGGCTTCATGCCCGATCCCTCGATCTTTCGTGACATGGACACTGCCGCCGAACGGCTGGCCCAGGCGGTGACGATGGGCGAGCCCGTCACCGTGTTCGGCGACTATGATGTCGATGGCGCGACCTCGGCCGCGCTTTTGATCCGGCTGCTGCGCGGGCTCGGGCTCGATCCGCAGGCCTATATCCCCGACCGGCTGATGGAGGGCTACGGCCCCTCGGGCGAGGCGCTGGTCAAGATCGCCCGCGGTGGCGCACGCCTGATCGTCACCGTCGACTGTGGCGCGCAAGCCTTTGAGGCGCTCGACATGGTAGCGGGCGAGGATGTCGACGTGATCGTGGTCGATCACCACAAATGCGCATCGGCATTGCCCAAGGCGTTCGCTTTGGTGAACCCCAACCGCCTTGACGAGGATGAAGGCGCCGCGCACGGCCATCTCGCCGCGGTCGGCGTCGCCTTCCTGCTCGGCGCGGCCCTGCTCCGCACTTTGCGCGAGCGCGGCTGGTTCGTCGATCGAGCCGAACCAAAATTGATCGAACTGCTCGACATCGTCGCGCTCGGGACGGTCGCCGACGTGGCGCAATTGAAGGGCCTCAACCGCGCCTTCGTCGCCCAAGGTCTCAAGGTTATGGCCAAGGGTGGCAATATCGGCCTCGCCGCTTTGATGCGTGCGGCAGGTCTCGCCAAGGCGCCGACCGCGACCGACCTGGGTTTCGCGCTCGGCCCGCGCATCAATGCAGGCGGGCGCGTCGGCAAGGCGGACCTGGGCGTGCGCCTGCTCACCACCGAGGACGAAGCCGAAGCCGAGGAGATCGCGGCCGAACTCAACCGCCTAAACGAGGAACGTCGCGCGATCGAGGTAATGGTAACCGAAGCTGCCGAAGCCTTGCTTGCGGGCCAAGACAATCGCGCGGTCGCTTTGGTCTCGGGCGCAGGCTGGCATCCCGGCGTGATCGGGATCGTCGCCAGCCGCCTGAAGGAGAAAATGGGCCGCCCGGCGATCGTGATCGCGGTCGATGACGACGGCACCGGCAAGGGGTCGGGCCGCTCGATCGGGGGCGTCGACCTTGGCGCGGCGGTGCTGGCGGCCAAGGATGCTGGCCTGCTGATCGCGGGCGGCGGACATCCGATGGCGGCGGGGCTGACAATCGCCGCCGACCAGATCGACGCGCTCGCCGATTTCCTCGACCAGCGCCTCGCCGCCGACGTCGCCAAGGCACGCGACGGGCGTGCACTTCTCCTCGACGCCGTGTTGAGCGCAGGCGGAGTCGCACCAGCCTTGATCGATGCGCTGGAAGCCGGCGGCCCTTATGGCGCCGGCTGGCCCGCCCCGCGCGTCGCCGCCGGGCCGGTGCGGATCATCAAATGCGACGTGGTCGGCAACGGCCATGTCCGCGCGGTGGTGGCGGGCGAGGACGGCCGATCGATCAAGACGATCGCATTCCGCCAGGCCGACAGTGCCTTGGGCCAGGCCTTGCTCGGCGCAGGCCCCAACCGCCGCCTGTGGCTAGCGGGCCGCGCCAAGCTCGACACCTGGAACGGCGCGCGCCAGGCCGAACTCCATATCGACGACGCCGCTTGGGCGGACTGAGCGCGTCGAGAAACAATTGAATCCCCGCGGTTGACCTGCGGGTTTCACCCCCCTAAGCGGGCGCTCCGGATGGCCCCTTCGTCTAGCGGTCTAGGACGCGGCCCTTTCACGGCTGAAACACGGGTTCGATTCCCGTAGGGGTCACCATCCCACCAAATATGCCTGTGCGCGGTCGGCTGATTCAGTCGACCGCCGGGCATGTACCGCCTCTATCGACCCGCTTGCTTGACGACCCAGTCGGTGATCATCGTCAGTGCTTCGGGCGCGATCGTCTGTTCGATGGCGCCATATTCGGCGGGCGAGCCGGTCTTTGCAGGCTGGAACAGGTGGTTGAGCCCGGGCAATTCGGTGACCGTCACATGCTTGTTGCTGGCCAGTGCCGCCCGGATCGCCGCGAGATTTTCCTTCGCCGGAACCTGCAGATCGAGCGAGCCGCCGATCGCGAGCACCGGCGCGCGGATTTTCGATAGAGCAGGTACCGGATCGTAACTGAAGAAGTTCCGGAACCAGTCGGTCGAGATCGTCCGGATCTGCCCGTCGATCGCGGCGGGTGTCATGTTCTTGGCTGCCGGCGTCACTTCGATGATGGCGCGCAATTTGGCGTCGCGCTTCTGCTGATCGGGCTCGTCCCGGATCGCCTCGAACAGGGACTCGCGGAAAGTGTGGCTAGTGGCAATGGTCTGGTCGCTCGCACCGTCGGCCTTCATGATCAGGTCGCCCTGTTCGAGCAATAATTTCAATCCATTCTCGCCGGGCCCGGCCATCAGCACGACGAACGCGATCCGTGGATCCTTGTCCGCCACGATCGGCGCGACCAGCCCGCCCTCGCTATGGCCGATCAGTCCGATGTGACGCGGATCGATGTCGGGCCGGCTGTGCAAATAAGCGACCGCGGCTTCGGCATCGGCGGCGAAATCCATGCTGGTCGCATGGAGAAAGTCGCCAGTGGAGGCCCCGATGCCCCGCTTGTCATAGCGGAGCACCGCGATGTCATGGCGGGCGAGATAGTCGGCCATGACCAGGAAGATCTTGTGCCCCGCCACCTCTTCATCTCGCGTCTGCGCGCCCGATCCGGCGATCAGGACGACCGTCGCCAAGGGCTTGCCGGGCGGCAGCATCAGCGTGCCCGCCAGCTTCGCGCCGTCGTCGGTGAAGCTCACCTCCTCGGCGCGGTAAGGGAAAGGCGGCTGCGGCGTCTGCGGCCGTTTCGGCGCGGCCGCGGCAACTGGCGCGGCTGCCCCTGGCGCACGGCGGTTGAAGGTGAGCGGAAGCGATGCCCCCTGGACCCACCAGCCCTTGATCGATTGCCCGTCGGCCGCGAGCGTCCCGTCATAGCGTGCGCCGACGATCGGAATCTGGAAGCCCATCTTGTCGCCGGTCCGGTTCAGAGCCGTGACCGCCAATCCCTCGACCTTCTGGTCGACACTGTCGAGCGTCGCCACCGTTCCGCCGCCTGCCGCGCTGTGGACATGCAGGACCAGCCGGAGCTTGGCCCCGCCCGCATCCAGCGTCCCGTCCCAATCGGCATCCAGACCTTGCACGCTTTGGCTTGCCGCGGGCGGCGTGGACTGGGCCACGGCGATCTCGGGCGAGGCCAGCAAGGCTACCGCGGAGACGAGGCGCAGCGTGTTTTTGAGACTGCTTCCCGGATAGCGCGCCATCGACTGTTCCTCACCGGGCGGTGGCGTACGCGGTCCTTTGGTCACCCGGGCGAACGCCACCAAAGGCACCTGATCCGGTACTCCCCGCCTCATGGATCGTCCAGCGGACACAAGTCCGATTCGCGCGGATTGAACCCGGGACCGCCCGGCGCGACAAACAGAGATCGATCCTCCGGAAAACTGCCCCCCAATGCCGTTGATCCATCGCCGCGCGATCGTCGCCGGCATCGCCGCAACCGTGGCAACTCCCTCCCGCGCGCTAACGACGCCGCTGCGCGCGATCGCATTCGACGCCTTCCCGATCTTCGATCCGCGGGGGATCGCGGTGTTGGCCCGTGAACGACTGGGCGAGAAAGGCGACGCGTTGGCGGCCGGCTGGTCGGCCAAATTGTTCGGCTATGGCTGGCTCGAAACCGCGGCCGGACGCTACAGCGATTTCACCACGCTCGCCGACGCCGCCTTGCGCTTCAGCGCGGAGGCGATGGGCATCGCGCTCGACGACACGACGCGGAACGCGCTGGTCGACCGCTACAACGCGCTCGATCTCTGGCCTGATGCGAAGCCCGCGCTCGCGCGGCTGCGCGCGGCAGGGCTGCGGCTGGCTTTCCTCTCCAATCTCGGCGAGGCGACCTTGCGCGCGAACATGGAGCGCAACGGCATCGAACACCTTTTCGAAGCCGTGCTCAGCACCGATCGCGTGCGCGCGTTCAAGCCCGCGCCGCGCGCTTATCATATGGCGATGGATGCGCTTGGTTTGCCACGCGCCGGCATAGGCTTCGCGGCCTTCGGCGGATGGGATGCGGTTGGCGCGACCTGGTTCGGCTACCGCACCGCCTGGGTCAATCGCGCGGGCGCCCCCGCAGAGCCGCTCGATGCCAAGCCCGCTTTCGCCAGTCGCGGGATGGAGAGCGTGCTGGCGCTCGCCGGGCTCAACTGATGGCTTGCGCCACACCCCTGCCCCGCGGATGATGCGCACAAGGGAGAGGCAGATGAAACCCAGCGAAAGCGCGGCGTCGGCGGAAAAGACCGGCTTCTTCCCATCGATGCACGGCCAGGTGCTGATCGCGATCCTGCTGGGCATCGCGGTCGGGGCGTTGTGGCCCGGCTTCGGCGCGTCGCTCAAGCCGCTCGGCGACGCCTTCATCAAATTGGTGAAGATGGTGATCGCACCCGTGATCTTCCTAACCGTCACCACCGGCATTGCGGGCATGGGCGAACTGAAGGCCGTAGGCCGCGTCGCCGCCAAGGCCTTTCTTTATTTCTTCTGCCTTTCGACCTTCGCCTTGATCCTCGGCCTGATCGTCGCAGAGCTCGCGCATCCGGGAACGGGCATGCACGTCTCGGCCGCCAGCCTCGATACCAAATCGGTCGCCGATTATGTCGAGCAGTCGCACGAACAAAGCGTGGTCGGCTTCCTGATGGCCTTGATCCCCGACACGATGCTGTCCGCGCTGACCTCGGGCAGTATCCTCCAGACCCTGTTCCTGGCGGTGCTGGCCGGGATCGCGATCAGCCTGGTCGGGGCGCGGGCCAAGCCTGTGTCCGACCTGCTCGACCAGATATCGCTGATCGTGTTCCGGATCGTCGGCATCGTGATGCGCGCGGCCCCAGTGGGCACATTTGGTGCAATGGCCTTCACGATCGGCAAATATGGCGTGAGATCGCTCATCCATCTGGGCGCGTTGGTCGGCTGCTTCTTTCTCACTGCCTTCCTGTTCGTCGCGATCGTGCTGTGGCTCGTGGCGCGGCTCAACGGCTTCTCGATCTGGGCCTTGCTGCGCTACCTCAAGGCAGAGCTGTTGCTCGTACTCGGCACCTCTTCGTCCGAAGCGGCTTTGCCCAGCCTGATCCAGAAGATGGAGGATGCGGGCTGCGACAAGGCGGTGGTCGGCTTGGTCGTGCCGACCGGCTACAGCTTCAACCTCGACGGTACCAACATCTACATGACGCTCGCCGCGCTGTTCATCGCGCAGGCGCTCGACGTGCATCTGACGCTCGGCCAGGAAGCGTTGCTGCTCAGCGTGGCGATGCTGTCGTCGAAGGGTGCGGCCGGGGTCACCGGCGCGGGCTTCATCACGCTCGCCGCGACACTCTCGATCGTGCCCGACATTCCGGTCGGCGGCATGGCTCTCATCCTCGGCGTGGACCGTTTCATGAGCCAGGGCCGCAGCCTGACCAACTTCATCGGCAATGCGGTTGCGACGATCGTGGTCGCGCGCTGGGAAGGCGCGCTCGACAAGGGCAAGCTGGATGCCGCGCTGAAGGGTTAGGCCAGCACGCGTTCGCCCGCGAGCAGGGCATCCGCCACCACGCGCAACGGTGCCACATCCACGTCGCTCTCGCCCGCCGCGATCAGCTCCGCGAAACGTGCATAGAGGCCAGGATATTCGCCGCGCAGCGCCTGCCGCTCGGGCCCGTCATTGACCCGCAAAACCGCCCCGCCCTTCGACAGGGCGATCTTCGTGCCCGCCTTGGTGGTGAGATCGATCGTCCATTGCTCGGTGCCGCGGTAGCGCCACTCGAACCGTGCGCCGATGCCCTCCTCGACGCCACCCGTGGCAAGCTTGAGCACGACGCCCTCGGGCTGATGCCCCTGCTTTTCCATGCGCAGATCCGACTTGCGGACAAGCAGGGGATCGGGGCAGAGCAGGGTCGCGATCGAGAGCGCATTGATACCCGGATCGAACACGCCGAAACCGCCACGCTCCCAGATCCAGTCCTGGCCGGGATGCCAGGTGTCGACATCTTCCAGCCACTGGATATCCATCGTCGCAACGCCTTCCGCATGCGTGATCTTTGCGGCGGCTTCGACCGTGTCGTTGAAGCGCGAATGCCAGGTGGCGAACAATGTCCGGTTGACCGCCTTCGCGCGCGCGGCGAGATCGGCTACCTCGCCCAAAGTCAGGCAGGGCGGCTTTTCCATCAGCACATGCAGGCCCGACGAAAGACAGAGCTGGGTGATCGCATGGCGCGGCCCCGGCGGGGTGCAGATCGCGACCGCGTCGAGCTCCACGCTCCGCAGCATCTCGTCCGGATCGTGGAAGGTCGGCACGCCCAGATCGGGATGCGCATGGCGCGATGCGATTGCCGCAAGCGTGAAGGCCGGATTGCCCGCAATCGCCGGGACATGCTGGTCCTCCGCGATCTTGCCATAACCGACGATCCCGATCCGTATTTCAGTCACGCTTCGCTTCCTTTACTGCCGCCACGAAATCGCGGGCCTGCTGCCCGACCTGCGCCGCGCTCTGGCCCGGCTTGTAAAGCGCGGAACCGAGCCCGAATCCGTTTGCACCTGCTTCGAACCATTGACCGACGGCGTCTGGCTTGACCCCGCCCACGATCAGCAGCGGCACGTCCTTGGGTAGCACCGCACGTTGTGCGCGCACCAACGCGGGCGTCGCCGCCTCGGCCGGAAAAAGCTTAAGCGCGGTCGCGCCCGCCTTAAGCGCGAGGAAAGCCTCGCTCGGCGTAAAATAGCCTGGTGCGGAGACCAGCCCCTCGGCCGCGGTCGCGGCGATCACGTCATAGTCGGTCGAGGGCGAGACGATAATGCGCCCGCCCGCGCGCGCGACCTGGCCGACCTGCTCGACCGTCAGCACCGTACCCGCGCCGATCAGCACACGCTCGCCGAAATGCTTCGCCAGCGCGGCGATACTGTCGAGCGGATCGGGCGAGTTCAACGGCACCTCGATGATCTCGATGCCGGCCTCGACCAGCGCCTCGCCGATCGCGATCACCTCATCGGGCTTCACGCCGCGCAGGATGGCCACCAGCGGGCAGCGATCGAGATGATCGCGGAACAATTGCAACGCCGTCATCGGATGCCCTCTGCCAAGACTGCCATCCCCGCCAGGAAGGCTTGTTCGCCGTCAACCTCCTGATGCGTGCGGCCCGCTTCGTCCAGTGCCGCGCCGTAAAGATGCGTAAGCGCGGGGTCGCCGATCAGCCCGACCGGGTCCCGTGGTGCACCATCAAGGCCGATCCGGAGGTCCGCCCCGAGCAGAAGCCCGCTGACATAAGAGGCGGCATCCGCCGGATCGAGCCGACCGAGCAGGATGCGCGCCCGCGTCCCGAACAGATTGGAAAGCAAAGCATCATCCGCCAGCCCGCACCGCACACCGTCACGAAATGCATCTCCGGCCGCGACGTCGCAAGAAAGTTGCGGGGCGAGCAAAGAGTGATTGCGCAGCAGCGCGAACATCTCGCCCGTCATCACCGTGCGGAAGTCCGTCAGCACCCCATCCACCACCCGCGCCCATTTGGCATGCGTTCCTGGCAGACAGAGCAGGGCGTCGCGTGCGACCAGCCCGGCGGCGACGGCGCCCAGCAATTGCACTTCCTCACCCCGCATCACATCCGTGCGCCCCGCATCAACGCAGGCACCCGGAACGATCGCGGTGCGTCCGGGCTCGACCCAAAGCAGGGATTCGCGCAGGCTTTCGAATGTGACGGGGCAACGGGCATAGGGCGCCTCGACCCAGCCCCGGTTCGAGCCGATCATCCCCGCGAGCAGGAAGAGCACGTCGCCGAAGCGGTCGCGCAGCCGCTTCATCTCGTCGGGAAAGCCGCCCGCGGGAATCGCCGTCACGCCCTGCGAGTCGGCCTCGCGCCGCACCACGGCCCCCTCGGCATCGAGCAGGAAGATGCGACGGTTGGTCGTCCCCCAGTCGATCGTGACCAAGCCGTTGTCTCGCATCCTCGTCTCGCAGTGCAATTATAGTATGAATTGCAGCGGTGTCGGTTAGCCGTATGTGTGAGGGGAAGCAAATCGAGAGGAGCGCCATCGCTGGCGCGACCCCGCCCGGCACCGGCATGCCGCAACTGTGTCGAATGATAAGAGGCAATTGCTCTGCACGCGAAATGTCCTACAAATGGGCAAAATGCGACCGGGAGAGCAAGATGCGCAATTGGAGATTGATGATGACCCTGCTGGCTGCGGCGAGTGCCGGCAGCGTGTCCGCTGCGGACGTCTCGCGCGCGCCGTTCGGCACGGCTGACGGGCAAGCGGTCGAGGCGATCACGCTTTCCAACGCGGCGGGCACCAAGGCCGAAATCATATCCTATGGCGCCGCGCTTGAATCGCTCAAGCTGGCGGACCGGCACGGTCATTTCGACGACGTGATCGTCAGCCCGGCAAAGCTCGAGGCGCTGATCGCCAAGCCGCAATTCATGGGCGCCACCGTCGGCCGCGTCGCCAACCGCATCGCCAGGGGCCAG
>Ga0070658_10005344_pt1 | contig 10430 bp, 8 predicted proteins | sample KBSC13metaG_FD_64664 | JGI IMG/M metagenome (GOLD analysis project Ga0070658, IMG submission 64664) | Corn rhizosphere microbial communities from Kellogg Biological Station, Michigan, USA - KBS C1-3 metaG | ecosystem: Host-associated > Plants > Roots > Rhizosphere > Soil ... | reverse complement strand
CATTTTTACGAAAGACCTCGGCTGGAATGCGTCGGCGCGGCGATTCGTGGATCTGGATAGTCGTCCGATCGACGTGCTGTTTCATCTGTATCCGTGGGAATGGATGGTCAATGAGGAATTTGGCCCGCACATCACGGAATCGTGGGAGCAGACGGACTGGATCGAGCCGATCTGGAAAATGATCCTCAGCAATAAGGCGATTCTGCCGGTGCTGTGGGAATTGTTTCCCAATCATCCCAATCTGCTGCCCTGCTTCGAGGCGCCACAAGGTTCGAGCTATGTGAAAAAGCCGAAGCTTGCGCGTGAAGGAGCGAACGTCACGATCATCCGAGACGGCAACGTGATTGCGCAGGCAGATGGCGACTATGGCGAGGAAGGCTACGTCTATCAGGCCTTGTTCGATCTGCCGGATTTCGGCGGCAACCGCCCGGTGATCGGCAGTTGGGTGGTCGACGGCGAGCCCGCTGGGATGGGGATTCGCGAAGACGGATGGATCACGGGCAATACCGCGCGATTTGTTCCGCATGTATTCGCGGTATAACGGGGTTGGATGCTGCGATCTGCTCTCTTTCTCCCACTGATTCCGCTCCTGGCTGCGTCGCTCTCGGCGCAGGATATTCCGGATGGGGCGGGGAAGGATGTCACGCTTCGGATTTGCACCGGCTGCCACGGCGCCGAGATGTGGGCCAGCGAGCGCAAGGGCCAGCTCGATTGGGACCGCACGATTGCGACCATGACGGAGAAGGGACTGTCGATTACCGATTCGGATTACGCGACGGTGCTCGACTATTTGTCGAAGAATCTGGGAGCCGCGAAGAGCGAAAAGCCGGCGGCTGCGCCTCCAGTTGCCGTGGCGGCGCCCGCTGCATCGTCACCCGTGCAGGAAGCGCGGGAAATTCTGAAGCAGCTCATCGAGATCAACACGACGAATTCAATTGGGGATAACACGAAGGCCGCCGAAGCGATGGCCGCGCGATTCCGCGATGCCGGCTTTCCCGCCGAAGATGTGCAGGTTCTCGCGCCGATGGCGCACAAGGGGAATCTGGTGGTGAGGCTGCGCGGCGCCGGAACCGGCGGCAAGCCGGTGCTGTTTATCGGTCATCTGGACGTTGTGGAAGCGGCGCGCAGCGACTGGTCGATGGATCCCTTCACGCTGAACGAGAAGGACGGCTTTTTCTACGGGCGCGGCGTGACCGATATGAAGGGCGACGATGCGCTGGCGATCGAGGCATTTCTGCGGATGAAGCGCGAGGGCTTTCGCCCTTCCCGGGATCTGATTCTGGCGCTGACATCGGACGAGGAAACCGGGCCTGCCAACGGCGTCAAATATCTGGTGAATGAGCATCGCGACCTGATCGATGCCGGGTTTGCGATCAATTTCGATGCGGGTGGCGGCGATATCAAGAGTGGCAAAAAACTCTACGTGGGGCTGCAGGCAGCCGAAAAAATGTATGAGAGCTACAAGCTCGAAGTGACGAATCCTGGCGGTCACAGCTCGCGGCCCACCAAGGACAACGCGATCTATCGGCTGGCGGCCGGATTGACGCGGCTTTCGAAATACGATTTTCCGGTGCATCTGTTCGACGTGACGCGGCAGGAACTCGAGCGTATGGCGCCCTATTACGGCGGACAGGAAGGTCAGGACATGAAGGCGATTGCGGCGAATCCGAAGGATACGTCGGCGGTGGCGCGGTTCTCGGAAAAGCCGCAGGATAATGCGCTGCTGCGCACTACGTGCACCCCGACGCTGCTCGCGGCCGGACATGCCGAGAATGCGCTGCCGCAGTTGGCGACGGCGACGGTGAACTGCCGGATTCTGCCGATCGAGAATGCGGCGGACGTGGAGAAGAAGATTGTCGAACTGCTGGCCGATTCGCAGATCAAAGTTACACCCGTGAAGAATGTGACGACTGTTCCGTATACGCCGATTGAGCCAAAGGTGCTCAGTGCCGTTTCGGCGGTGACGGAGAAGCACTGGCCCGGTCTGCCGGTGGTTCCGAAGATGAGTCTGGGGGCGACCGACAGCATTTATCTGATCCGCGGCGGCATTCCGGCATACGGCGTGAGCGGCATTTTCCGGGATGAAGATGATGACCGCGCGCACGGAAAGGATGAGCGAATTCTGACGCAGTCGTTCGATGATGGCGTGGGGTTTGTGTACGACCTGCTGAGCTCGTTCGGGAAGAATTAACCGGACGAGGTGAGCATGCTACGATGAAACAGTTCCGACACGCGCGGGGACGTAGTTCAGTTGGTTAGAACGCCGGCCTGTCACGTCGGAGGTCGCGGGTTCGAGCCCCGTCGTCCCCGCCAACTTCTGTATTTTCCTTTCAATAACTTAATAACTGGCCCTACGCACTTAATGGGGGCAAGTCCGCCTCCCTTAACCCTCAATCTGTAGTTGTTGAAGTTCCGAAAGCCTTAGGTCTGTCCCTGCAGAACCTCCATCTTCGAATGGAAGACCTCGGTGGATTCCGTTGTTTCTGGCGAAGCGCCACATCGTCGCGAACTCCTCTCTCCGGAAACGTCGCGGCGCTCTCAACGCCTTGGAACGATTGGATAGCGCCCGGCATCCAACGAATTGGCATACAAAGTGCCCATCAAAAACGATCGAAACAAAACGGCACGGTGTTGTGTATGATGGAAAAACCGTCGGAGAAAAGTATGCCAAACGATCTGCAAAAATTGATTGACGCTGCTCGTCTACGCGAATTCTCACCAGCGGAACGTGAAGAGCAAAGGCGAAGTTTTGCCTACGGCAACACGAAGATTGAGAACTCCCGTATCACGCGGGAAACGGTTAACCGGCAGGCAGAAATTCTCCGCGCCAAACGCGCATCGGATTGAGCGACGACACCCCAATACGTCATAGCCAGGCCCGCGAAGTAGAGCTGATCTCCGATCCGGAGTTGCTGGCCGAGCGCGAAGCGCTCAACGGACTCAGGCAGTTTGACGAGGTCGTTGGGATCATCGAATATTTCCAGCATAAGGAAAGACCGTTCCGTTTCCGGCCTTCTCAACTGCTACACCTTCACCGGGCTGCCCTTGATGGGATCAGTTCCTATGCCGGCAACTTTCGGCCCTCGACAATCGAGATCGGCGGAAGCAAGCACGAACCTCCCGGAGCTTATCAAGTACCCGAGTTGGTGGAAGATCTCTGTGACTATGTGAATTCTGAGTGGGAGAACAGGAACGCGATTCATCTCGCGGCATATGTATTGTGGAGGCTCAACTGGATTCATCCCTTCACGGACGGGAACGGCAGAACCGCAAGAGCTTCTTCGTACATGGTGATGTGCTGCCGTCTTGGTTATCTGCTCCCGGGTAAAAAGACAATTCCGGATCAGATCGCAGAAAACAAGCAGCCCTATTATGAAGCCCTGGAAACGGCAGATGAATCGCTGCGTTCAGGAAAGCTCGACCTCGGCAAGCTCGAAGAGATGCTCTCTGCGATGCTTGGCCGCCAGTTGTACGCAGTGCATGCGGATGCCACTGGCGGCGTGGGCTGACGCTCACACCCCCACGCGAATCGCAGAAACCTCCGAAGCGCCGGTCGCCCAGCAGATAGTGCGTGCGCGCGGGGAGGACTTGGCGAGCCCTCAAGGGGAAACGCCCTTTCCGCATCGCTCACAGACATAGGCGCTCACACTGCTCAAACCGTTGAAGAGTTGTGTGTGCTGACAATACGGGCAAATCTCCACGATCCATGGTGCGCTCAACTGCAACTCGTGGATAACGTGGTTTAAATTGTCTTCCCGGCAACAGGCAATAACGGCGCTGCATTCGTTACAGGTGAACATGGCGATGCCGTTCTTGATGAAGGCTACCAGACATCCGCAGCAATCGGGATTATTGAAGTCGGAATGCGGGATTGTGGTACCCATGGCTTGGGGCATGGGGGCGCGTCTCCAGGTGCGCATCCTCCGGTTCGGCACTCACGTTCGAAGTGAGCGCGTTTACATGGGCGCCTGAGCGGATGCGAGCAACCGTCGCTTCGAGTTTCACAGGGATTTCTGAAGAATTCATGAAAACGCGAAGCCCTGGATGGTGGTGAGAACAGGACCCGCCGGGAAGCCTCAGAGCGGCAGCGATCTGCCGGCTCATGAACGCCGCAACGCAGGCTGGTAACTCTCGAAAGCCGATCCGTCAGTCCTTGGTTAATTCCCCGCCGATCAGCCCGGTCTGCGTTACCCGCGCGGAGCCAAACTAATTGGCGCGCCGCTCCGGGATTCCGGTTTTCCGTATACGGTTTATCTAGCGCACTGCCGGTCCGCGCAGGCTGACGAAATCTTCCAGCGCAGCTTGTGCACAATCTCGGAAAACGCGTTCATCTCACGCGCGTCCGGGACGCATTCCAGAATCGCGAGGCCAGCCAGGAAGTGGCCATCTTCGGTCTGGCTGCAATGGCGAATCTCGCCCAGCACCATAGATGCTTCGAACTCGACGTAGATCCGCGTCCCTGGCGCCACGTGCTTCGCAAAGCGCACTCCAAGCCCCGAAGCGGACCGGTCCACGACCGTGCAGTGATACCGCTTCGTTCCGTTGCGGCCCACGATTCCGACGGAAAGGTACTCGCCGGTCGGGATGCGCACTTCCTTGCGCCGGCCGGAGAGGAGGGAAATCGAAACGTCCCATCCGCCCTCAACTGGAACGCAGCTAGACACGTAGCCCGAAAGCTGAGTGCGTTCGAACGTGACGTTGACCGCCGAAGTGTCCGCGATGCGCCGCTCAGAGCGCAGGTAAAGAACTCCGTCGCCGATTCCGACCAGTTCGCATTCACTGTCCGGAACCGCCTTGCCCGAAATACGCACCGGCCGCCGCACGCGCCGCACTCCCTGCGGAGGCGCAGTCGGTACCAGTAGTTCTATCTGGGTCGCGCGGGACACTGAATCAGCCTTTGATTCGCCAGTATACTAAATCTGTAACAAAAATAGTAACGAAGCACACTTACTCCACATGCTCTGAAATGCGTTCCCCTTATCCATGCGTAAATACCGGCTGGCAACCTGCACCCTCATTCTGAGCCTGATTCCCGCGGGTCTCGCCGCTGCATCGTTCGACGTCAGAGTCTTCGGCGCGAAGGCGGACGGAAAGACGCCGGATCGCGACAGTATCAACCACGCGATCGAAGCGGCGGCGGAGGCGGGTGGCGGCACCGTCTATTTCCCGGCCGGAACTTATTTAACCGGTTCCATCCAGCTGCGCAGCAATATCACGCTTCAGTTCGAGCCGGGCACGCGGATCGAGGCTTCGTCGGATCCCGCGGCGTACGATGAGGCCGAACCGAACCATTGGGACAAATTTCAGGATCGCGGCCATAGCCACTTTCATGACAGCCTGATCTGGGGCGAGAATCTGGAGAACGTCGCGATCATCGGACCTGGTCTGATCAGCGGCGGCGCTCTTTCCCGTAACGACCGTGGCGCCGATAAAGCAATCGCCCTCAAACTCTCGCATCACATCACGCTGCGGGATTTTTCCATTCTGAACGGCGGACACTTCGGCGTTCTGGCAACCGGCGTCGATAACCTCACGATCGACAACATCTCGATCGATACGAATCGCGACGGCATTGACATCGATTCCTGCCGCAATGTCCGGATCTCGAACGTCAGCATCAATACGCCGAATGACGACGCCATTGTGCTCAAGGGCTCGCACGCGCTGGGCGTCGCGCGCGCCACGGAAAACGTGACCATCGTTAACAGCCTGGTGAGCGGCTACGATATCGGTTCACTGCTCGACGGCACTTATAAGCGCACGGTCACGGCGGCGCCCGATCGGGACGGTCCCACCGGGCGCATCAAGATCGGCACCGAATCGGAAGGCGATTTCCGCAACATCACGATCTCGAATATCGTGTTCGATTGTTCCCGCGGGCTTGCGCTCGAATCGGTGGACGGCTCGCATATCGAAGACGTCACGGTCTCGAACGTCTCCATGCGCGATGTTTCGAATGCGCCAATCTTCATCCGGCTGGGCAACCGGATGCGCGCGCCGGAGGGAGTTCCGGTCGGATCGATCAAACGAGTTTCCATCAGCAACGTGAATGTCTATGATGCCGATCCGCGCTACGGATCGATCATCAGCGGCATCCCGGGACACGATATCGAGGACGTGAAGCTGAGCAACATCCGGATCGTTTATCGTGGCGGCATCACGCTCGATGATGTGGCGAAACAACCGGCCGGCCTGGTCAATACGTTTTTCTTCCGCGCCACCGGGGGCGTGCCGCCGCGCGAACCGTACGCCACGCCCGAACGCGAGAAGGAGTATCCGGAACCCTCCATGTTCGGTCTGATGCCAGCCTGGGGATTCTTCATCCGCCACGCAAATGGCGTGCAGATGGATCATGTCGATCTGAGCTTCCAGAAGGAAGACAAGCGCCCTGCGTTTGTGATCGATCAGGCGAAGTCGATCGAGCTTGACCACATCAAGGCGCAGAAATCCGCCGGCGCCCCGAGCTTTGTTCTGCTCAACGCCGAAGATTTCGCGGTACTCGAATCCGCGCCCATCGCAGACACGGTGGTATCGAAGGCCGAGAAGAAAGAGTTTTAAACCTTAACCGGTTTATCCGACGAGCGCCAGTTTTTCTCGTCCCAGTACATGACCTTGCCCTCGCGATAAGACTCGGCCGAGAGATTGATCACGACCACTGCCTTCGCGCCGGTCTCGACATCGAGATGCGGCTTCTGGCGAGTGCGCATGGAGCTCAGGAAATTATCGATGTGAGCCTGCATCATATCTTTCTGGTCGATGGGGATCTGGATATCCTTCGTGCCCCACTTCGCGGCATAAGCGTCGCCGCCGATGGCTTTTGCAGGCGTCATCTGGCCATTCACCATACGCGCCCCATAGACTTGCGGCTTCACCGTGATGAACGGAACGGAGCTTTCGAACTTGCCGTGATCCACCAGAATGATGGTGCCCTCATGGCCGCGGATGAGACCTGGAATGTGCGTGTCATTCGCCATCGAAGAGCTCAGCACCAGCGAGTGGCCCTTCGAATATTCGGCGAGAAGGTGGTACGTGTCGGGTACCTCGCGGTCCGGCTTACCATCGGGCCGGCGGAAAACGTAAGTGCCGCCTGTCGCCATCACTTTGTACGGGAACTGCGGCTCATCCCAGCAGATGTTGAGCGGCGCGATCACGTGATAGAAAAGGTCGCTCGCGATGCCGAGCGAATAATCCCAGTACTTGCGGAAACGGAAGAAACGGTCGGCGTCGAAATCGCGCTTCGGCGCGAGCTTGTATTGCGTGCCGAGCCACATGTTCCAGTCGATGAAATCGTCGCCTTTGCCATTCGGGCCCGCATTGGGGTCGATCGGATAGTTCCATTCGCCGCCAACTGAATTACGGTGATACGAGCCCTGGCTCTCGATCATCTGGCCGATCATGCCGTCGGCAATCGCCTTCTTCGCCTTCCACCAGATGTCCGCCGACGTAGTCTGAGAGCCCACCTGCAGGATGCGCTTCGTCTCCTTCACCTTTTCGACCAGCAGCCGCGCTTCCTCGTTCGTGTGAACCATCGGCTTTTCGAGGTAAACGTCCTTGCCGGCGTCCATCGCGTCCAGCGCCATCTTCCCGTGCCAGTGATCGGGCGTCGCGATTACGACAGCATCGAGGTCGGGATGATTCAGCAATTCGCGATAGTCGAGGTAGCCCTTTACCTTGTGTTTTTCAGATTGTGTGCGGCGGCGCTTTTCATAAACATCGGCAACCGCGACGACCTGGCAGCTATTGGGATTATTCTGGCCGAACGTAGCGAAAGACTGCGCGTCTGAAGAGCCGCGTCCGCCGCAGCCGATGACCCCGACGTTGATACGGTCATTTGCGCCGATCACGCGGTTGCTCATTTTTGCGGCCGGTTTGGCCGCGAAGGCGCTGGTCACCGTGCTCGCGGCAACGCCTGTCGCGGTCACGGTTCGCAGGAAATCGCGGCGGTCGAACGATTCACTCTTTTGGTCAGGCAGATTCTGGTCCGGCATGGTTCCCCCTCGGACATGCTACCAGAAATCCGTGAGAACAAAAAAAAGCGGGACCGAATGAATCGGCCCCGCCTGCTCTCAGTGTTACTTTGCTGTTAACCGACCTTCAGATCGTTCTCCACGCTGAAGGCTCCGAACACTCCGTTTGCCCGGATACCCGCGACGTTACGGTCCATCTGGTTCGCGACAAAACCTTCGAGCCGCACATGACCGTTCTTCACGATGATGTGGATGGGAGGAAATGCCTGCATACCATAACGGGCCCTCAGCGTCGGCTCGCCGTAGATTGCGCGATAGACGGCCATGCGGATGCGGTCGTCATTTGGCGAGAGCGGCAGAACCTCGATGTTGTTGATCACTTTGCGGACGCCTTCCACGTGGCGTACGGCATCCTTCGCGTCAGACTTGACGATCGGCTGGTGAACTTCGCCGGTGAGAATTACGGTGTCGCCATCCAGCCGGAACGAAATATCGTCAAACACGGTGTAACGCGACATCATCGCCAGCTCGTGGCGAACGGCTTCCTGCGTTGATACCGTACGCGCCGGCTTTGCCTGCATCACGGCGGGAATCATCAGCACTGCGGATGCGAGAAAAGTAGCTAAGCGCTTCATAGTTCCTAAAATCCTTTCGCCCCCCGTAATGCACCTGCCGGGCCAGAATTCACGGCATTTTGGACGTTGAAAACACGAGGGAAAGGCAACGTCCGCGCCGCGCGAAGGTGGTGGAATTGGTGAAAATCAACCAATTGTAAAGGCCGTATATACTTCCGGTATGGCGAACCTCGAAAAGCACGCGCCGGGCTCATTTTGCTGGATGGAACTGGCTACTTCCGATCAGACCGCTGCAAAAGCCTTCTACTCCGAATTGTTCGGCTGGACGGCGAAAGATTCGCCGATGGGCCCGGACAACTTCTATACGACGTTCAGTCTCCGTGATCGCAAAGCCGCGGCCTGCTACACGCTGCAGGCGGATGAAGTTGCGAAGCATATTCCGCCGCACTGGAAGCTCTACATCACCGTCGCGAGTGCGGCTGCTTCCACGGAGCGGGCGAAGGAACTTGGCGGCGCCGTGTTCTGCGGCCCGTTCGACGTGGCGACGCATGGCCTCATGTCGACAATCGCGGACCCTACCGGCGCGGTATTCAATATCTGGGAATCGAAAGATCATCCTGGAACCGATGTGCAGGGGGAGAATGGCGCGTTCTGCTGGGCCGATCTTTCCACGCCGGACGCGAAACGCGCCGCGGAATTTTATACGAAGCTCTTCGGCTGGACGACGGACCTCGGTAAAGACGATTACACGCACATTCTGAATCGGGGCAATCACGTTGGCGGCATTCCGCCGGCGGCTCATCGCCAGCCTGGTGTGCCGCCGCATTGGCTGCTCTATTTCCAGACGGACGATTGCGATGCTTCCACCGAGAAGGCAAAGCAACTTGGCGCGAAGATCTATATGGGACCAATGACGATGGAGAAGGTGGGCCGCATGACGGTGCTGGCGGATCCGCAGGGCGCCGTCTTCTCGCTGTTCCAGCCGTTCCCGCATCAATAAGGAGATCCATGTCACACAAAATCATTGCCTTCACACTGTTCGCGTGCGGAATTGCGGCCGCGGCTCCCGCGGAACATTGGGTCGCGACATGGGGCACGGCGCAGCAGAGGGCCGTGACCGGCGGCGCAGGCGCACGTGGCGCATCGGGCCGTCCGACGGTCGGCATCATTCCGACGCAGCAGCCTCCCGCGCCCGCTCCGGGTAAGCCGGGCCGCCGATTTCCGATTCCGCCGACGCTCGCGGGCATCGACAACCAGACGGTGCGAATGATTGTACGGACCAGCATGGGCGGCAGCCGCGTTCGCGTGCGACTCTCGAATGCGGTGGGTGGCGCGTCCGTCTCATTGGGCGCCGCGCACGTCGCGCTGCGTTCGAAAGATTCGGCGATTGTTGCTGGCTCAGACCACGTGCTCACGTTCAGCGGCAAGCCGACCGCGACGATCTACGCGGGTCAGGTCCTGGTCAGTGATCCAATAGATCTGAAACTGCCGCCGCTGGCTGATGTTGCGGTGAGCCTCTACTTCCCGCACCAGACGAGCGCGGCCACCAATCATCGGTTTTCCCTGCATGATACGTACATTTCGAAAGACGGGGATTTCACAGGCGCCGCTTCGATTACGGATCCTGCATCGGTCGTGCAGTCGTACTACTATCTCGCCGGGCTGGATGTCGCCGCACCGGCTAGCGCGGCGACGATCGTGACTTTCGGCGACTCCATTACGGACGGCGACCAGTCTTCGGACAACACCAACAGCGAATGGCCGGCGGTTCTCGCCGCGCGACTCCAGGCGAATCAGGCGACGGCGCACATCGGCGTGGTGAACGCAGGGATCTCCGGCAATCGAATTCTCGGCGACAACGGCGGCGGCATGTCGCGATTCTTCCAGG
>Ga0070658_10005342_pt1 | contig 10430 bp, 9 predicted proteins | sample KBSC13metaG_FD_64664 | JGI IMG/M metagenome (GOLD analysis project Ga0070658, IMG submission 64664) | Corn rhizosphere microbial communities from Kellogg Biological Station, Michigan, USA - KBS C1-3 metaG | ecosystem: Host-associated > Plants > Roots > Rhizosphere > Soil ... | reverse complement strand
TGGAAATTCCGGAGAGCGAGCGGAGATGATTCGCGATTACCGTAACCGGATAATCGCTTCCACCCGTTCGTTTCACACCCGCATGCAAGACGTATGGCGGACGGTCGTTGAGCGTTCCGCCGGTCGGCAGAACGTCAGTGTTGTCATACTGCTGAACTGACAACGTATCGACCGTCGTAGACTTCACCAGGAACCCGACCGATATCCCACCCACATCATCCGTGTAAGTGCCGGATGCAGCGTCCACACCATACCCGACATAACCGGGATCAGGCAGACCGTTGGCCACTGTATCGCTGTTGACCTGTTGGGCGATGTCTTGGGTCACAGACTGGTTCTCTAGCTCTTCGACCGAGATGATGTCGGGGAGATTTAGCACATTCCGGATCGCCAAGGACACTTTCTTCAACCGACGAGCGTAGGCGTCGGGCGTAACATCCACAGCGGATGAGGAGCCGGTCTTGTCAGTCCCCGCATTGTAGTAAATGTCGTCGGCGGAGTTTGGATTGAAGAACCGCTCGACGTTGAACGCGGCAACCGTGAACTGACCGGCAGTTTGTGCAACGAGAGGCTGTACCGTCAAACCGGGTGTAACGGCTGGCGTGCTGTCCGCGGCCAGTAGAAGACGCGCCGGGTCTTCGAATGAATCCGACGAGTAAGTGAAATCCAGGATCCCCACCGCACCCGTTACGGTTGCACCAACGGACAGATCGATGGCTTTGCCGCCGAGGAAGTCGGAGTCCACCAGGATCCGTTCAGGGTTGTCGTCGAAGATCGTCGGCCTACTTGAGTACGTAACGCCTCCGGTCGTGATATACGGTCCCACAGTGAGGTCGATCGTCGAGGCGAAGTCACGGATGTCGATGCCAGGCTCGCGGAATGGCCGAGGCGTACCACTGAAAACCGCATAGAATTCACCATTCGATGCAACCGTCTCTGTCTTTTCCGTCAGGAAACCATCGGTTCCCGAAGTAGCGGTAAGAGGCGCCATGCTGACCCGCATCGATTCATACCGTGTGAGCTGGTACAAGCCGCGCAAAGGTGAGAGGTTGGCCGGACTGAGCGCAACTGCTGCGGGCAGTGGGTTTCCAATGGAAAGTTGCTGCACCGCCGGGGAGTCAACTTCAAGCGCGGGAGTATGACTGTCCGCCGCTGCCGGATACAGCGACAGATTGCCAGTGACATTGATGATCGCACCCACAATTGCTGTCGTCGGAACCTTGCCAGTTCCGCTGTACGCGTAAATTCCTTCCGATGCGCCGGTCGAGCCCGGTGTGGAGGACGGAGTCTGCAGGAAGAAGCCGGCAGGACCGACACCCGTAACTACACCCGTCGTACTGATTACCTGGCCGACGTAGGCGTTGCGATTCGATTGGAGAGTCGCAATCGGCGTGAGGACAACCGGCTTTGTAACGCCTAGCGCAATCGCGCCCATCGCAATATGAGAAGCGCTATCGCTGACCGTTACGGGCAGGCTGTAGGAGCCGGTCGAGGTCGATGATGAAACTGTAGCGAGATATGAATACCTGTTCTCTGATAGCAACGGAAATGCCTGCTGAGCAGCTCCGCCGATCGAGGTGAGGTCTACTGTTACGGCGATCCCTGTACTTGAATTCGGCGTAACAAAAACGCTTAATGTGACCTGCTCTCCTGAGGTCACCGAGGCAGGAGTGGCGGACGTGCTCGCAATAGTGGCGTTGGTCCCGCTCGAGTCCCCGCCACATGGAGCAAGCGTCGTGGAGGAGTTGCGGGGCGCAGGCGTCGCAACGTTGAAGTCCGCAGCATTGTTTGCAGTTTCGGTGCATGAATTCTTGCGGGTGGCGGCTGTGTTGACAGCCAGCGCTGGGACACTTGCTCCCCCAGCAGCACAGGTGCTATCGATCGTGCCGTAGCCTACCAAACTGGCAATAGAGCTATCAGAACACCCGCCTGTAGCCGCACCCAGCAGTGATGTGCCTTTTACCAGGGCTACCTTGCCTGCTGACTGCGCCAGATTAATGTTGCCGATCAGGTCTGCGCCGGTAAGGGTCGCTCCACCGGTTCCTGCGGTTCCTTCCTGAATCAGAAGGTATTGTCCCGGCGCCAGGACACCACTGTTAATTGTTGTCCCGCTGAGCGCCGTAATCCCCGTGAACAGGGTTGCGTTGGTACCGGTTGCCGGGCCGTACTGCACCGAGTATGCGGATAGATTCACGCTGGTGCTGCCGGCGTTAAATATCTCCACGAAGTCGCTTTTGTAGGTGGCCAATGTACTGGAGCTCCCGCCGCCTCCGTACACCTGTGTAATCAGCAGCTTGTCTTGGGCGGAGGCTGAGCTGGCAATCAAGAACAGCGAAAAAGCAAACAGCAGGAATCGGGTAACAGCGGAATTCTGTTTCAAGGGGGGCCCTCATTCGCAAAAATAGCGGTCCACTTCCCTGCAGTTTGCGGGAATAGTTAGCAGTCTGTCTTTCGTGCCTCTATTGTTACCACAGGATATTGCAGAGTGATGAATGGATTTTCTACCACTCTCTTAGCTCACCACCGATGTGTGCGAACGATGGTCTGCCGGGCCGCCCAAAACATTTCGTCTGTAACATTTCAGACAGAACGGCGTCCCATCTTACGGGCAGTATCCGCCGGGCACGGGATGGCATGCACAAGGAGGGGAATGGATAACATAAACGCCTCATCAGCTTGGAATCACGCATATTTTAAGCTCCGACGTTACGCGGTATTACCACTGCGGCTGATCGTGGGCTATGGATTTATGGCGCATGGATTCGCAAAGTTGTCCAAGGGCCCCGCAGGTTTCGCGGCTATTCTGCACGCTACCGGTGTTCCCGCTCCAGCGATGATGGCCTGGATAACCATCGGCATCGAGATATTGGGTGGCCTTGCCATTCTCGTGGGCGCTTTTGTGTTACTGGTGGGCGTACCGTCGATCATTCTGATGGCTACCGCAATTTTCACGGTTCACCTCCCCTACGGCTTTAGCTCAATAAAGCTGATTGGTATTAACGATGGCAGGGCACAGTTCGGCCCTCCGGGATACGAGTGTGACCTGCTTTACATTGCATGCATTGTGGCGCTGATGATGGCTGGGCCGAGTCCCTGGTCCGTGGATGCCTACCGCCTTCGCCACGGGTCGGACGGGTAGGCAGGTGGATCCCGTACGATCTCGGTCGGCCGTACGCCCAGATCATGTAGCGAGTTGAAGATTATGGCGACGCTGCTGAAGGGTCTCGTTTCTGTCCAAACGTTCCAACCGGGCATAGCTTAGAGCAGGTAGGTTAATGGGTCGGCAAACCAGAAATCGCAGCGAATCCGAAATAATCACCGCCATTTTGAACGGTGATACCGAGCTCTATCATGAGTTGATCCGCCCTTACGAAAGAAGTGTGTATGTCATGGCGTTCTCCTATATGAAGAATGAGGCGGATGCGGAGGATGTCGCCCAGGAGGCATTCGTCCGGGCTTTTCGCAATCTTTCGACCTTTCGTGGCGAATCGAAGTTCAGCACCTGGCTGATGAGCATCACCATCAACGAAGCCAGGAGCCGCCTGCGTCGTCAGCGCCCCGTGCGGATGGAATCCATCGACACGCCACCGGATGAGGACCGGCCCGTGTCCCCTGCCCTACTTCGCGATTGGCGCGAGATACCCTCTGAAGCACTGGAACGCCAGGAGATCAGAGAGATGCTTCAATCTGCGATCGATGCGTTGCCTGAGACTTATAGGCAGGTTTTCCTACTGCGCGATGTCGAGGAACTTAATGTAAACGAGACCGCACAATTGTTGAATTTGAGCATCTCGTTGGTCAAAGTCCGGTTGCACCGTGCTCGAATGATGCTACAAAGGCGATTGACGCCAGAGCTGAGATTGGCGAACCGAACGGCTAAAAGGAGGTGGTTCCAATGGTCATAGAGTGCCGGCACGTTTGGAACTATATCTCCGACTACCTGGACGGCGCGTTATCGGATGAAATCCGGCAAACGGTGCAAACGCATTTGGAGCACTGCGAGATATGCTCCGCGATTTTGGATTCCACACGAAATATTCTTATCCTTACGGCAGATGATCGTGTCTTCGAGTTGCCTGTCGGCTTCAGCGCGCGACTGCACACCCGACTCGATGACGAGCTTCAGTCGCGCAAATGAGAGATATCTGGCGCAGCAGCAATTTCCCTACGAAACGCCGTGGACGATGCGATGTGTCATCCACTCCGCAGCCACCAGGACTAGCGTGAGCACAGCCATTGTGATCTGGACCGTCTCGGAACGAACCTGACCAGGCGTAGGGACCACGGTGCGCCATTGTGATGCCGGTCTAGTTCGTAACGAGCGGATTCGCCAGATGACGTACAAGTTGATCGCGGCGCCAGCAACCGCAACGATCATCATCGGAATTCGTAGCGCATCGCGGTGAAAGCCGTTTGCTGGCCGATGCAGTCCTGAGGCCGCGGCCAGTGCACCAAGACCGATAGTCACACGCACGCCGCTGACCGCCATCACCGCGGTACAAGCGCTCTGCAGCAGGACGAAGCCGATGCTCACCAGGCCGACAAACCATCGCGGAGCCTTCCGATCTGCAGGTACTGACACTTTCTCACTCAATCGTTATCCTCACTTCTTTTATCGCATGTCGCCCTGTCAGGGTAAAGCTTCGGCACAGCTGGGTCTTCCGATCGGTCTACGTCGAAGGCGCATTCTGAATATGGCCTACGTCTGTGGGCTACGAGAAAGGCGAGTTTGACTCCGGCGCGCGGATCGGACGAGTATGGGAGGCGATCTGCGCAACGAATTGATGACGAGACGCAACTACCTTATGCCACCTATTTCCCGCCGCGACTTTCTTGCAGTTAGTGCAGCGGCCGTTACAGCAGGTCATCTTCCGAATCTTTTGCCGCAATCCAATACGGCGATCCTGCGGACTTCGGAGGCACGCCCAAGGCGAATCTCTCAGAACTTGTTTGTTCTGGAAGACACCTGCAACGTGTACTTGGTTCGAGATGGCGAACACGGTGTGCTGATCGACTTCGGATCGGGTGCCATCCTCAAGCATCTGCCCGATCTGGGTGTGACAAAGATCGACTGGATCCTGCACACGCATCATCACCGCGACCAGGCGCAAGGTGATGGACTTGCGGTCCAACTCGGGATCGCGATAGCGGTTCCGGCGCACGAGCGGCACCTCTTTGAAGATGTCGAGAGGTTCTGGCGAAACCGACGGATTTTCGAACTCTACCAAGTACGAAACGACTTCTTTTCACTCACAGCCAACGTGCCGGTTTCGGCATTACTGTACGATTACGAGCGGTTTAGCTGGCGCGGACACGAGTTTCTCGTTCAGCCGACGCCGGGGCACACCATCGGCTCGATCAGCCTAGTAGCCACTGTTGACGGGCGAAAGGTCGCATTCTCCGGAGACCTGATCCATTCGCCTGGAAAGGTTCAAACGTTATATGACCTGCAGTATTACTACCAGGAGCACGAGGGAGTCGATTTCTCAATGTATTCGCTGGCGGAGCTCTGCGCGGCTAAGCCCGACATGCTTTGTCCCTCACATGGGAGCGAGTTTGGGAATCCCGTGCCGGGGATGCAAGAGCTCTCAGACAAGCTGCGTCTGTGGTTTCGTTACTGGCACCCAGGCGGCAGCCCACCGACGCTCGACTATGAGCCCGTGCAGATCACGCCGCATGTGTTTGCACATCCGCAAGCTGCTTCAGCCTTTTACGCGGTTATCAGTAAGAGCGGTAAGGCCCTGTTTATCGATTACGGATCCGCCAGCTGGGACTTCTTCCAATCGTTTCGGGACGCTACGGATGCCTATGATCGGATGCGGTTTGTTGAACATGCAATCGAAAAACTGCGTTCAAAACATGGACTGAAGAGCATTGACGTGGCGATGCCCACTCACATCCATGACGACCACGTGAATGGGTTCCCTCACCTTGCACGCAAGTACGGGACGAAGATCTGGTGTTACGAGAACATGGTGGAGATCCTGGAGAACCCGCGAGGACGGAATCTCGGATGCCTGCTTGGGGAGCCGATCCAGATTGACCGCTCCTTTAAACATAACGAGAAGTTCCGGTGGGAGGAGTTCGAGTTCACGGTAAGGCACTCGCCCGGGCACACAGACTACGAAATGGCATTGTTTGCAACGATCGACGACACAAGCATCGCATTCACGGGCGATGCCTTTCTGAATTACGACAAGAAGAGCATGCGACATAACCTCATCTATCGTAACGATACAAAGATGGGCGACTACATGCAGTCGATCCGGAGTCTTGCCGAGATGCAGCCAGCAATCGTCGCACCGGGTCACGGTGAATGCTTTCCGTTAACGGCGGAAATGGTGCATGATTTCGAGGCAAGAGTCGACAGACAGGACGAAATTTTTCGAGCCTTAATTTTCGACCGAGATACGGATGTGGGGTTAGACCCCTCATGGCTGCAAATTTACCCATATCAAGCGATAGCAATACGAGGGCGACCGGTAGCTGTGCAGCTTCGCGTACGGAATCACCGGCCGGTAGAGTTATCACTTGAGATCGCACTGTGCCTGCCACCCCAGTGGCGCAGTACGCCTGGAGAGGTGAGGCTGAAGGTGGCGGCGGGTGGCACAGGCACAACAACCGTCGAATTGATTGTTCCGTCAAGTTGGAGCGGCCCGAACGAGCGTCGGGCAATCGCTGCGGATGTCACCGCCAATGGCATACACCTTGGCCAGATCGCAGAGGCAGTGGTTGATGTCCGCTCAGGAGATGACCTCGAACACCGAGAAATGCCCGGTGAACGCCGACAATAATACGTTGGTTCTTGTCAGGTTTGAAGGCTTCGCAACTTCGTTCGAGACATCCACTCCTCCAGGTCCGCCCGTGACAGCAGCCCCTCGACAGCCCCAATGTGTTGCACGCTCAGCCCACCCGCAGCGTTGCCCATGAGCCCTGCACAATCCGGGGTAGCGCCACGGAGGTGGGCGGCAAGAAATCCGGCAACAAAGCAGTCGCCAGCGCCAGTAGTATCTCGTGCGAGAACATCGTAAGCCGGACAGATGATTTCTCCATCCTGGGTGCGGACAAGGCAACCTCGCTGACCATTCTTCATCACTACCATCGCTGCGCCCATAGAGATCATCTCGCGCGAGGCGTCCACGATTGTTCTGCCGGCGCATATCTGCCCCATCTCGTCCTCATTCATGAAGAGGATGTCGAGTTCTGGAAGGCAAGGAGCGAGCACCTGCATCCATTCGCCTTGCGGGTCCCAACAGGTATCCAGTGATGTAGTAAGACCAGCCGTCCGGGCATTTCGAAGCATGGAGGGAGCCTGTGTGCGCAGATGTGGGACTACGAAGAGGCTGGCCAGATGGAAGTGTCGCATCCCCGCTATGAGTTCAGATGTGAAGTCGAGACCACCGCGGAATGCTATTTCGCTGCAGCCCTTCAAGTGGAGGAATTGGCGGTCCCCATCAGAATTGACTAGCACGACTGTCTGCGGGCTTGGTTCATTTGCATCAACGATCGCCGATATATCAACCTTATACCGGGTCATTTCCTGCCGAATGACCTTTGCCACCTCATCCGACCCAAGGGATGCTGCAACCCGGACGGGGACCCCCAGCTTACTAAGTGCACGCGCTGTATTAGCCGCGCTTCCGCCTACTCGCGGCTCAATGGAATCAACAAAAGTGGTAGTCCCCCAGCGGAGGCTGTTAAAGGGACTAACCAATGTATCCAAGACAAGTGCACCTGCACAGAGCACTCCGGTCCGACTGCTCCGACTCTCTGTTGGCCCTTTACGACTCATGCGAGCCCCAACTTTTCCCGCAGGGCCTCGATTCCGAAACGGGGACTCGAGAGCACAGGCACAGATGAGTGGTCCTGCATAATAGGAATCAAGCGTGCCATGCTTCCTTGCGCAAGCACCACAACGTCGTTCTCATCCATTGCCTGCTCTACCGTTGCCCGCACCAGCAAATCGTGGCGCTCGCCATCTCCAGCAAGCAAGGCATCGAACGCGCCGTCTGCAAGATAACGCGTGGTATGGACTTCCCGACCATATTCCGCAGCTTTGCGATTGATAAGACGTTCGGTGGGATTGAGAGTTGCGGCAACCGTGGCCATCACACCGATGCGCCTACCCAACTCTACAGCCCGCGATGCCATCCGATCGTCTATCTTGACCACGGGTATATCCACGACACTCGCTAGCGTATCAGCGGCTTCTCCTACAGAGGAACAGCAGTTGAAGATCGCGTCTGCACCGGAGGAAGCGGCAATCAACCCATAACCGATGATCCGACGTGAGACAGCCGAAGTAAGCCGTCCGGCAGCCCGAACATCACTGAGAAGACCGTCATCCACGACATTGACAAGGCGAACCTCGGGAATCATCTCAGGAAAAAGTTTGCGGAGAACATCCACGAGTACTGGCCCAGTATGAATTGCGTAAACGGTTTTCATCATGAGAATCTCCGGCGCAATTCACTCACCTGTTCCGCGGATAGGCACTGGGCACGGTTACCCAGCAAAAGGAAAACCTTGGCTGTCTGCTCGATCTCTTCGGCAAGCGCGCTTGCCTCGGCTAGCGTGGCGCCCATTGCAATGCTGCCGTGATTCTGCATGAGCATCGCGGGCGTATTTCGAGCCAACCGCTCGACTTCAGTTCCCAACCGGACATCACCGGGCGGCAGATATGGCACGACTGGCAAGGAGGGAACCCTCATTGCGAAGTAAGCAGTTAGCGCAGGCAAGGCATCCTCCATATTGAGATCGCGTAAACAGGCAACGGCTGTGGCGTACGTGGAGTGGAGGTGCACAACCGCACTTGCTGTGGAACGCGCTCGATACGCGGCGAGATGAAATGGGAGTTCTTTCGTTGGCTTCAGCCCCGCCGTATGCGTGCCATCCATCGTGCAGATGGAAATCTGTTCGGCTTGCATCGTCTCAAAAGAAGAGCCAGTCGGTGTGGCGTAAACGAGATCGCCTAATCGAATACTGAGATTTCCCGCGGTTCCGAAGCTGTATCCCCTGCTGAACAGCGAGCGGGCTATGCTGACCAGGTCGGCGGCTTCACGCTGTGGTGATTGCATTCGGCTCTCCTTTCGTCAACTCTGTCCATGTAACTTCCCGCACAGGACCGACTACCCATCCCCACATGACAGCAGCCAGGAGAACTACGACCCCGGCGATCACAAACGCCATCCGAAATGATCCAGTGTGTTGAACTATCTGGCCGGTACACCAGGAAGCGAAAATTCCGGAATAGTTACCGATCCCATTCTGCACGCTGGTCCAGCGGCCCGCCATCACAGGACCGGCGACTGTCTGGGTTATGGCCCAGTGGTTAGATGTGTAGGTCCCAAACGCAATGCACGAGGTGAAAAGGAAAACGAGTGAGTGAAGTTCATCATGAACAAACCCAACGGGTAGTGCGAGCGCTGAACCGATTAGCCCAAGCACCACGACGGCCTTTCGTACAGTGGTGACAGATGCTCCTCTGCTGATCAGCCAATCCGAGATCCATCCGGCACAGAGCGTACCAAACGCAACGGCACAGTAGGCGGCAGAGCCGATAGTTGCCATCCTGGTGAGCGAAAAGCCGCGCTCCCTTACTAAATAGGAAGGCAGCCAGATCAGGAGAAAGAACCAGAAGTAATTCGCCAGGAAATGACCGCACAATGTACCGATTGCGGTGCGTTTTTTCAACATCTCTCGAAGGAAGCCAAACGGCATGATGGATGCGGACCGCACTCCCGGTGTCCGTGGCATAGTGCGCAACCATGGATAAAGCCACAGCAGGCTGCTGAAACCGAGTAGCAGAAAAAAAATGCGCCAACCAAACCGGACCATCATGAGACCACCCAGGAAGGTACCAAGACCGGGACCAAGCTTGGAGGCTGCATCCAAAAGTGCATTCGCACGACCTCGCTGCTGCTGGGGCACTTCCGACGCCAGAATACGGCAATAGCAAGGATAGGCGAGCGACTCTCCAGCACCAAGGAGCAGCCGCATGGAAAACAGAGCCGCAAACCCGGAGAGCACGCCTGTCGCTAGGGTGGCGCCTGCCCAAACAATGAAACTACCGGTAAATACCCAGCCGACCGGAAAGCGATCCGAAAGCCACCCCGCTACTCCTACGAGCTGCAGCGAGGAGTACGTCCAAAAGAAGGCCGAGAATAGCAGGCCCATCTGAGAATCGGTAAGGTACATCTCCTTCTGAATGAGCGGCGCCGCTATCGAGAGATTGGAACGATCTATGTAGTTGATGAAGATCGAGATTACGAGCAGAACCAGCATCAGGCTTGCACTACCTGGAACAGAATCGCCGGCTTCATTCCTGTCAGTCACGCATTCTCGCTCGCCACAAACTGGGTCCATGGAACGGCATGATCAAGGAGCCTGTTCAACGCATTCAGATTCCCCACTCCAACACTTTCCAGCCA
>Ga0070658_10005339_pt1 | contig 10433 bp, 9 predicted proteins | sample KBSC13metaG_FD_64664 | JGI IMG/M metagenome (GOLD analysis project Ga0070658, IMG submission 64664) | Corn rhizosphere microbial communities from Kellogg Biological Station, Michigan, USA - KBS C1-3 metaG | ecosystem: Host-associated > Plants > Roots > Rhizosphere > Soil ... | reverse complement strand
GTCATCTGAATGCGCCGTTTCCGCGCGAAGGCCCGATCGATCCGTTCCGCTTTTTCGCGATGCGGGCCGACGACGGCTTCTTCATGGGTGTCGCCTACGATCATTTCATCGCCGGCGGCGACTCGATCGTTGCGCTGCTCGATGCGATTGCGGCGCGCCATGCGGCAAGGCCCGCCGCGACTGCACCGCTGCGGCTCTACCCGCGCACGCATGCCCATCTGTTCGCGCGCCATCCGTTGCGCTTCGCGCGCGGTCTCGCCCGCCTTCCCGCACTTGCGCGCAGTTGCCGGCGCACGATCCGTCCGCGTTATCGCGCCATCGAGGATGGCCACAACGGCTTCACGTTTTTCTGGCTCGACGACGCGCAATACCAGGCGCTACGCACGGCATCGAAGCGATGGGGCGTGACGCTCAACGACGCGCTGATGGCGCTGCTCCTCCTGGCGCAGGACGCCGCCATGCCGCGGCGCGACATGTCGAAGCGCCGCCACGAGCTTGCCGTCGCCTCGATCATCAACCTGCGCCGCGAGCACGGCGAAGATGCGCATGCGACGTTCGGCCAGTTCCTGAGCTCGTTTCGCGTGGCGCATCCGGTGCCGCCGGGAACGACGCTCGAAGCCCTTGCGCTCGACGTGCATCGCGCCACGACACGCATCAAGCGGGAAAAGCTTTTCCTCACGACACTTTTCGCGATGGGCGTCGACCGCATCATCGGCCGCATGCAGACGCCGAGGCAGCGCATGGGCACTTACGCGAAGAGCTATCCGGTGGGTGCCGGCGTGTCGTCGCTCAACGTCGACGCGCTTTGGCAAAGCGGCGCTGCGCCGCTTTATGTCCGCGGCGTGCCCACGGGCCCGCTGTCGCCGATCGTCGTCGCGGTAACGACGTCGGGCACGCGCATGTGCATGGGCATTTCGTACAGGACCACGGCGGTGACTCCGGAGGAGGCCGCGGCACTCGGCAAGGATCTCGTTTCTCGTATCGACGCACTCAAATGACGCTGACGCCCTCACGCTGGCTCGCCGCCTCGCTCGTCGCCGTTTCGCTGGCGCTTGCAGGCTGCGCGACGCAGCCGCTCCAACAATCCGCCGCCGCCGCCGCACATCCCGCGGCGCCACCGACACCGATCGTGCCCGGTCGGGTGCTGCAGGAACGCCTGCTCGCGCTCGACCCCGACCACGTCACCGATGCCGACGTGCACGACGTCCTCGCGCGCGGGCCGACGCCGCGGATCATGCTGCTGTATGGCGGCATCTATCCGGTCAAGCCGATCATGCAGTCGTTCGGCTACTTTCTCGTGCGCATGGGCTATCCCGAGGCGCGCATTCGCGATCCGGGCGACCAGGACTGGTCGTACAGCCCCTACGACGATGCGGCGAAGCTCGCCGGCATCGTCGCGTGGGATTACGAGCGCACCGGCGTGCGGCCGATGCTGATCGGCCACAGCCAGGGCGGCATGCAGGCCGTCAAGGTATTGCACGAACTGGCCGGGCACTTCGACGATTCGCTGCGCGTGTACGACCCGTTGAAGGGAGCATTCGAAGACCGCACCACGATCGTCGATCCGCTCACGCACCAGACGCGCCCGGTCGTCGGCCTCTCGGCGTCGTACGCGTCGGCCGTCGGCGCCGGCGGCGCGACCTACCTGATGCCCAACCAATGGATGATGGTCGACAAGCTGCAATCGATTCCGAATACCGTCGACGAATTCACCGGATTTGCGATCCCCGTCGACCTCCTCGGCGGCGACTCGCACTACACGCATAACGGCACAGCCACCGTGCGCAACGTCGATCTTCCCGTGACCTACAGTCACGTGTTCGTGCCCGCCGCAGGTTCGCTGCCCGAGAACCCGGAGGTGCGCAACTGGATCAACGCCTACGTGCCGGGCGGGAAGCACGACACGTCGTCGCTGCCGATCGAGGCGGCCCAGCACGTGCTGTGGGCGGCCGACGTGTGGTACAGCATCAAGAAGCACTGGTGCCTGGAGGCGCAGCGGCTCGTGCGCGCCGAGCGGATGCGGCCACCGACACAGAACGCCGAGCGCATTCGCGTTCCCGACGAGCGCGCATCGCGCACCGAGACGTCCACGGAAAGCGCTTCACGGTAAGGCCACGCAGGGGCGGGTAGAATAACGCCCTTTTCGCGCGCACCGCGCCGCGGGCCGGGCACGCGTCGAAGCGCGGCAGATCGCCGTCGCGGGGCGCGCAGCTCGCGCCCGCTTCAAACCGCAGTCAAACCATGACACGCGCCCTGCAAGGCCAAGTTGCGCTGGTGACCGGTGCTGCGCGCGGCATCGGCCGGGCCATCGCGCGCAAGCTCGGGGCCGAAGGCGCCGACATCGCGGTGAACTACTACAACAGTCACGAGGAAGCCGAGGCGCTGTGCGCCGAGCTGCGCGCGCTCGGACGGCGCGCGCACGCGATCCAGGGCAGCGTCGGCGTGCCGGACAGCGTCGATGAAATGTTCGCCGCGTTGCGTGAGCATTTCGACCGTGTGGATATCGTGGTCAGCAACGCCGCGTCGGGCGTGCTGAAGCCGGTCATGGACATGGGCCTCAAGCACTGGCGCTGGTGCATGGAAACCAATGCGCTGGCGGTGGACCTCCTTGCGCAGCGCGCGATGCCCATGATGCGCGACGGGGGCCGCATCATCGCCATGTCGAGCCTTGGCGCACAGCGCGCGATGCCGGGCTACGGCTTCATCGGCGCATCGAAGGCCGCGCTCGAGGCACTCGTACGCGCACTGGCGCAGGAGCTCGGGCCGCGCGGCATCCGTGTGAATACGGTGAGCGCAGGCGTCGTCGACACCGATGCGCTCGCGTACTTCCCGAACCGCGAGGAGCTGCTTGCCAATTTCGCGCAGCGCACGCCGGCCGGACCCGTGCTGCGGCCGGAAGACGTGGCCAACGCGGTCTACCTGCTGTGCCTTCCCGAGGCGGCGATGATCAACGGGCACACGCTGGTCGTCGACGGCGGGTTCTGCATTTCCGGATGATGAGCGCCGCCGGGCCGACCCAAGGCGCGAATTGCTCCCCCCTCGGGGGCAGCGCAGCGGCGAAGCCGCAAGCGTGGGGGGTACAACGATGAAGCCGTCCGGACTCGCCGGCAAGTCGGTGCTGGTCACAGGCGGCAGCCGCGGCATCGGGCGCGCCGTCGTCGAGACGCTGGCCGGCGAAGGTGCCGCGGTGACGTTCTTCTATCGCGACAATGCCGAGGCGGCCGACGACGTCGTGGCGACGCTGCGCGCGGCGGGACACGCCGTGCATGCCGATCGGGTGGACGTGACGAATGCGGCCTCGTGCATCGCCGCGGTCGAGGGCCTCGCCGAACGCGCGGGGCGCATCGACGTGCTCGTGAACAACGCCGGCGTGATTCGCGACAATCCGCTCACCGGCCTGTCCGACGCCGACATTGAAACGGTGCTCGATACGAATGTCGGCGGCGTATTCAACGTGACGCGTGCCGTCGTGCCGTACATGGTGATGCAGCGTGCCGGATGCATCGTGAACCTGAGCTCGGTCGCCGGCGACAAGGGTGGGCGTGGGCAGACGAACTACGCTGCGAGCAAGGGCGCGGTGAACGCGCTGACGCGCGCGCTCGCCGTCGAACTGGCGCCGCGCAACATTCGCGTCAACGCCGTCGCACCCGGCGTCATCGACACCGAAATGTCGAAGAACGTGCGCGACATGGCGGGCGACGAGGCGAAGGCACGCATCCTCATGAAGCGCTACGGCACGGCGCAGGACGTCGCGAACGCCGTCTGGTTTCTCGCGTCGGACTATGCGAGCTACGTGACGGGACAGGTTTTCCACGTCGACGGCGGCTTCAAGCTCTGAAACCTCTGAAGGGAGAAGGCGGCAATGGCAGAGATTGCGGTGACACAGGACGAAATCATGGCGGTGTATCCGAAGGTTGCCGAGACGATGGCCGACGCGCTCGGGTGCGACGTCGAGGACATCAAGCCCGACGTCTCGCTGATCGAGGGGCTCGACGCCGAATCGATCGACTTCCTCGACATGGTGTTCCGGCTCGAGCGGGCCTTCAAGATCAAGATCCCGCGCGGCAAGATCGTCGAGAACGCGCGCGGCGACCTGCCCGAATCGGAGTTCGAGCAGAACGGCATCGTCACCGAAAAGGGGCTTGTGCAGCTGCGCGAATACCTGTCGGAAGTTGCGGCCGATCGCTTCAAGACGCCGATGAAGGTGGCCGATATTCCCCGGCTCTTCACGCCGACGACGTTCTGCAAGCTCGTGGTGCGTGCACAGAAGGAAGCGGGTGCCTGAACCCCATTTCGCCGCCTATTCGTTCGTCGACCGCATCGTCGAGCTCGTGCCGGGCAGGCGGGCGCGCGGCGTGTTTGCCATCCCTGCGCGCGTCGACGAATTTCCCGCGGCGCTCGTCGCCGAAGCGGTCGGGCAGCTCGCCGCGTGGGTCGCGATGGATGCGATCGACTTTCGCGGCCGGCCCGTGGCGGCGCTTGCCACGGAAACACGCTTCCTGGCCGACGCGAAGCCCGGGCAGACGCTCGAGCTCACCGTCGACATCCAGGAATGCGACGACGACGCCGTTGCCTACAGCGGCTCCGCGTGCGTCGACGGCCGGTGCATCATCGAGCTCGTCGATTGCCTCGGCCCGATGCTTCCGCTCGGCGATTTCGACGCGCCCGAGGCATTGCGCGAGCGTCTCGCGCTGCTGCGCGGCAAAGGCGCGCCGCCCGGTCGATTCGCGGGGATCGGTGACATCCCGGTGACCGTGACGCACCAGGTGCCCGGTCACGAGCTTGCGGCGAGCATCGCCGTTCCCGCCGCCGCGCCATTCTTCGCCGATCACTTCCCGCGTCGCGCGGTGTTTCCCGCGACGCTGCTGCTCGACCTGATGATGCGCCTCGCGCTCGATGCGGCACGCGGCCCGCACGCGCTCGGCCGATCGCCGCGCGCACTGCGTGTCACGCACGTCAAGATGCGCTCGTTCATCGCGCCGTCGCAGCGCCTCGACGTCGGCGTGACGCTCGATCCGGCCCGGGACGGAATCGCCCGGGCGATGCTGACGGCGAAGACCGGCGAGCGCGTCGTCGCAAGCGCACGCCTCGAGCTCGCGGCGGGAGCCTGACGATGCAACAGCCACGACGGCGCGTCGCAATCACCGGCATCGGGCTCGTCACGCCGATCGGCAACGACGTGCGCGCAACCTGGGCGTCGCTCGACGCCGTGCGCAACGGCGCCGCGCCGATCACGCTGTTCGATGCATCGGGATTTTCGACCCGCATCGCCGCCGAGGTGAAGCAGTTCGACGACGAAGCGATCACCGCACCGCGGCGGCTCCTCAAGTTCGCCAACCGCTCGCATCGCTTCGCGCTTGCGGCCGCCGAGGAGGCGATCCGCGACGCCGGCATCGCGCCGACCGACGACGACGCGCAGCGCTGGGGCTGCGCGGTGGGCACCGGCATGATGGGCGTCGCGTACTCTGACCTCTCCGAGGTGCAACGGCATTCCGCCCCGGACGGCACGATCGATTGCCGCAAGCTGCTGACCGACCCTTCCGCGGCCGATCCGCTCGCGTTCTGCCGCAGCCAGAGCACGGCGGGCGTCGCGCTCCTCACCCGCCGTTTCGGCATTCGCGGCCATGCGACGTCGGTGCACACGGCCTGCGCATCGGGGGGACAGGCGATCGGCACTGCGCTGAAGCTCATCCGCCGCGGTGCGGTCGATCGCGCGCTGGCTGGCGGCTTCGATTCGATGATCAGCCCGGTGGGCCTTGCAGGCTTCTGCCTTCTGTCCGCGGTGTCGACCGACAACGACACGCCGCAGCGTGCGAGCCGGCCGTTCGATGCGACGCGCAACGGTTTCGTCCTCGGCGAAGGGGCGGGCTTTCTCGTGCTCGAGGAATGGGAAGCCGCGAAGCGGCGCGGCGCGCGCATCTACGCGGAGCTCGCCGGCGACGGCAACTCGCTGTCGTCGTACCGGATCACCGATTCACCACCCAACGGCGACGGTCCGATCCAGTCGATGCGCGCGGCCCTCGCCGATGCGCGCGCGACACCGGCCGACGTCGACTACATCAATGCGCACGGCACGTCGACCGGCATGAACGATCGCAGCGAAACCGCCGCGATACACGCCGTATTCGGCGACGACGCGAAGCGCGTGTTCGTGAGCTCGACGAAGAGCGTGATGGGCCATCTGATCGCCGCCGCCGGCGCGGTCGAGGTCGCGATCTGCGCGCTTGCCATCGACCGCGGCGAGATGCCGGTCAACGCCAACTACCGCGAATACGATCCCGACTGCGACCTCAACCTCGTGCTCGAACGGCCGCGCCGCCAGAAGGTGCGCATGACGCTGTCGAACTCGTTCGGCTTCGGCGGCTCGAACAGTTGCGTGGCGCTGCGCAGCCCCGAGCTGGCCGGGGACACGCAATGAGATCACGCATCGTCATCACGGGCATGGGCGCGGTTTGCGGTGCCGGCCGCACGCCCGAAGCGATGCTTGCGGCAATTGTCGAAGGCCGCTCCGCGATCGGCCCGATCGGGGGGTTCGACACCACCGGCTGGCCGGTGACGAACGCCGCCGAGATCGCCGATTTCAACGCGCGCGCGCTGGTCGACGACCGCAAGCTGCACAAGCTCATCCGGCGCACCGACATGGTGGGCATCTACGCCGGCGACCGTGCGGCCGAATCCGCCGGGTACGCGGCGTATCGCGATGCCCTCGACGAAGACGCGGCGAACGCGTTCTGCGATCGCACCGGCGTCTACGTCGGCTCGGGCGCCGGCGCATTCGAAAACCAGTACGACTTCTTTCCGCTGATGGCCGCAGCGAACGGCGATCTCGTCAAATTCGGACGCGACCTGCCCGACACCGTGAACCCGATGTGGCTGTTGCGCACGCTGCCGAACAACGTGCTGTGCCACGTCGGCATCCGCAACCGGCTGAAGGGTGCGAACGCCTGCATCACCAATCACAGCGTCGGCGGCACGCTCGCGGTGATCGAGGCGGCGGAAGCGCTGCGTCACGGTGAAGCCGATCGCGCGCTCGCGATCGGCCACGACACGCCGATCGAGCCGCAGAACATCCTGTACTACGACCAATGCGGCCTGCTGTCGCACAGCGTGCTGCGCCCGTTCGACCTGCGGCGCGACGGAAGCCTCTTCGGCGAAGGCGCAGGTGCCGTTGCACTGGAAACCGAAGCGGCGGCAGCGGCGCGCGGGGCGCCGATCTTGGGCGAGGTGCTCGGCGGCGGCTACGTGAGCGAGGCGTCGGGCCTCCTCGCGATACGCGACGACGGCGACGGCGTGGTGCGTGCGATCGAGGCGACGCTCGCCGATGTCGGCATCGACGCGGCCGATGTCGGGATGATCGTCGCGCACGGCAACGGCACGCCGCTGTCCGATGCGTCGGAAGCCGCGGGACTGCGCCGGGTGTTCGGCGATCGTTGTCCGCCGGTCACCGCCTTCAAATGGGCGATCGGACATCTGATCGCCGCCGCCGGCATCGTGGAAACGACGATTGCGCTCGCCGCATTGCGCGCGCGCACCGTGCCGGGCATCGCGACCTATGCCGAGCCCGACCCCGCCTGCGCGGCACTTCCCGTTGCGCGCGAGGCACGCACGCCGCGCAGTGACGTGGCGCTGGTGCTGTGCCGGGGCTTCGCGGCCACCGACGCGGCGCTTCTCGTTCGCGCAACACCCGCTTGACGCCGTCCCCCCTGCCGGCGGCGCCCGAAACACCGGTCCGCTGCGGTATCGACAGCGTCGAGCTTGCGCGCATCGAGCGCCTGCTGGAGCAAACTCCCGCGGCCGATCTCCGCAAGATCTTTTCGGCGCAGGAGCTGCAGGACAGCGGTGATGGTGCGGGTCGCGTGGCGAGCCTCGCCGCGCGGTACGCCGCCAAGGAAGCGTGCGTGAAGCTTTTCCCGCGCGAGCTATCGGCCGGGCGCATCGAGCCAGCCGATTTCGCCGTCGCCCGCGACGCCTTCGGTGCGCCGCATATCGTTCCGAACGTCAATGCTCGCAGCATCATGGATCGCGCCCGCGTGGGCGACATCGCCGTTTCGCTCACGCACGACCGGACGAGCGCGTCCGCCGTCGCGCTTGCGTTGCGGCTCGAAACGGCGGCGCCGGTGTCCGGACGCGTCCTCTTCCATGTGCTGCCGATACGCCGCAAGGTGATCGTCGACAATCTGCGGCGCGTGTTCGGTCGCGCAGTGCCGGCCGGCGAGATCGACCGGCTGGCGCAGGCGCATTACGCGCATCTGTGGAAGCTCGTGACCGAGTTCGTGCGCTTCCGCTGGCTTTCGCGCGAGCGCAAGCGCGCGCTCGTGCACGTCGACGGCCTCGACGTCTTCATCGACGCGTTTCGTCGCGGCAAGGGCGTCCTCGTGCTGACCGGTCACTTCGGCAACTGGGAAGTGGCGACGGTCGCCGGAATCCAGAACTATCCGGAAGTGCGCGGGCGCTTTCATTTCGTGCGCCGGCCGATCAAGCCGCGCTGGCTCGACGACCTCGTCACGCGCCGCTTCAACGCGGTCGGCTTCGGTGTCGTGGCGAAGCGGGGATCGCTCGACCGGATCGTGTCGCTGCTCGAACAGGGCGACGTCGTCGTGTTCCCCTTCGACCAGTATGCCGGCGGCGCCGACGGCGTGGACGTCGAGTTCTTCGGTGAGCCGGCCGGCACCTTCAAAAGCCTTGCGGTGATCGCGCTCGCCACCGGCGCCCCGGTGCTGCCGGCCGCGTCCTGGCGCGAGCCGGATGGCACGCACGTCCTGCGGTTCGAGGCGCCCGTTCCGCCGGTGGACGTCGCGAACGTCAGCGAGTCGATCGTGCGCACCACGCGCGCCTACAACGCGGCGCTCGAGCGCCTGGTTCTGCGCCACCCCGAACAGTGGTGGTGGGTGCACCGGCGGTTCCGCCGCGCACGGCGCAAGCCGCGCAATCGCCGCAACGCCATGGCGGCCGGGAACGATTAAAGTATCGGCTTTGGCCTTGCTGTCCGCTGCAGCGCCCGAAGACGCCGACCCTCGCCGACGCACATGCTCGCCACATTGCTTGCGCCCCGGTTCATCGTCCTGTACCTGTTCATCGCGTCGGCGGTGTACATCCATTACCGCGGACGCGTGCGCCACGGCTTCTTCCGCCAGCTGACGGACCACTCGTCGCTGATGGCGCCGTACAACGCGCTCATGTACCTGTTCTCGGCGGTGCCCAACCGCCCGTATGTCGATGTCGGCCGTTTTCCCGAGCTCGCGCCGCTGTCCGCCAACTGGCAGGCGATACGGGCCGAGGCGCTGCAGCTTTTCGGCGAAGGACGCATTCGCGCCGCGGCGAAATACAACGACCTCGGCTTCAATTCGTTCTTCAAGACCGGCTGGAAGCGCTTCTACGTCAAGTGGTACGACGAGCCGCTGCCGTCAGCGAAGGCGCTTTGTCCGCGCACGGTCGAGCTCGTGCAGTCCATTCCCGGCGTGAACGCGGCGATGTTCGCGTTGCTGCCGCCCGGCAGCAAGCTCGGCGCACATCGCGATCCGTTCGCCGGGTCGCTGCGCTACCACCTCGGGCTCGTCACGCCGAACGCCGACACGTGCCGCATCGTCGTCGACGGCGAGGCGTATTTCTGGCGCGACGGCGAGCCGGTCATGTTCGACGAAACGTTCATCCATACCGCCGAGAATCGCAGCGACGTCGAGCGGATCATCTTGTTCTGCGACGTCGAGCGCCCGCTCACCAACCCGCTCGTCCGCGCGATCAACCATTTCGTCAAGATGACGCTGATCCGCGCAAGCCAGACGGAGAATGCGCCCGGCGATCGCGTCGGCGTGCTCAACCACGTCTTCAACGCCGTCTACCGCGTGCGCCTCGTCGGCAAGGCGATCAAGAAGAAGAGCCGCGTGGCGCACTACACGCTCAAGTGGCTGATCCTCGGCGGCGTGCTATACCTGATCTTCCGCTGATCCAGCGGCTTTCCCGAAGGAGTTCCGCATGTCGATGTCGCTCTACCAGGTAAGCGTACCGGTGTTCGTCAAGACGCTGAGCAATCTGAAGGCCGTGCTGCAGAAGGCGAAGGCGCACGCGCTCGAACACAAGATCGAGGAGGCGGCGTTCGTCAACGCGCGGCTTTATCCCGACATGCTGCCGCTGTCACGCCAGGTGCAGATCGCGAGCGACATCGCGCGCGGCTGCGCGGCCCGGCTCGCCGGCGTCGAGCCGCCTGCGTACGAGGACAAGGAGCAGAGCTTCGACGAGCTCGCCGCACGCATCGACCGCACGATCGATTACATGAAGGGCCTCGACGAGAAGCAGTTCGACGGCGCCGAGACGCGCACCATCACCCGGCCGCTGCGCGGGGAGCCGCACGCGTTCACCGGCGCGAATTACCTGCTGCAGTTCGGCATGCCGAACGTGTATTTCCATACGGCGACCGCGTACGACATCCTGCGGCA
>Ga0070658_10005335_pt1 | contig 10436 bp, 5 predicted proteins | sample KBSC13metaG_FD_64664 | JGI IMG/M metagenome (GOLD analysis project Ga0070658, IMG submission 64664) | Corn rhizosphere microbial communities from Kellogg Biological Station, Michigan, USA - KBS C1-3 metaG | ecosystem: Host-associated > Plants > Roots > Rhizosphere > Soil ... | reverse complement strand
GTTGAGACCGCCCCAGTCGATCAGCTTTTTGCGCGCTGCGTTGAGTTCTTCGGAGGGAGTGGGGGCGTTCTGCGATGGCGTCTGGGCGTAGACGAACGTGCCCAGCAGCAGGAGGGCGGCGACGGTCTTCATAACGTTCATTGTATGCCCGGCCGTGTGGATTCCGACACGCGAAATGCTTGAAAATATTGACCGTTGGTCGAACCTTTGATAGCATCGGGCGCATGAAACGACGCCGATTTATGCAGGCGCTGGCAGCGGCGCCCGCGGTTCCCGCTCTTGCGCAACAGGTTCGTCCGGCTCCGTCATCGGGCGGCCGCGGCAGCCGCGGCGCGCTCGGTGTGGAGCAGGGCGTGAAAGAGTTCGAGGTGACGCAACCGGATGCGGTGGCGGACCCGACGGCGCGCTTTTTCACGCTGGCGCAGTTCGGCGCGCTGAAGAGGCTCAGTGAAGCGCTGATGCCGGCGATGGGCGGCAATCCGGGGGCGATTGACTGCGAGGCGCCGGAGTTTCTCGATTTTCTGATCGGCGTGTCGCCGGCGGAGCGGCAACAGCTTTATCGCGGCGGGCTCGATGCGTTGAATGCGAAGGCGAAGGCGAAGTTCGCGAAGTCGTTTGCCGAACTGGACGCGAAGCAGGTGGATACGGTGATTCGTCCGCTGCTGGCGGCGACGCCGTGGGCGTGGGATTTGCCGAAGGATCCGGTAATGCGATTCATCGCTTCGGTGAGGACGGATGTGGCGACGGCTACGCGGAATTCGCCGGTGTGGGCGGAAAAGGCGGGCACGCGCGGCGGCGGTGCGGGGCAACTGAAGTGGCTGCCGATCGACCCCATTTATAAGGGCTGAGTATGACTGAGACGCACGATGTACTGATTGTGGGGTCGGGGCACTCCGGCGGGATGGCGGCGAAGGTTCTGACGAGCAAGGGCATCTCGTGCCTGATGCTGAACGCGGGGCCGGAAGCGGATTACGCGAAAGACCGCGAGGCTGTTGCGGCGCACGATTTGCCGTATCGGGGATTCGGCAAGCCGGGGCGGCTGACGCACGTCACGCAGGCGAACGAATATAACGCCGAGCAGTGGGTGGATGAGAAGGAAGTGCCGTACACGGCGCCGCCGGACGCTCCTTATAACTGGGTGCGGGTGCGGCTGCTGGGCGGGCGGAGTTTGTTCTGGGCGCGGCAATCGTTCCGGCTGAGCGATTTCGAATTCAACGCGGCGGAGATTGACGGGAGTGGGGAGAGCTGGCCGATCCGGCTGGCGGATGTTGCTCCTTATTACTCACAGGTGGAGCAGATTTTCCGGGTTGCGGGCCGCAAGGAAGGATGGCCGCAGTTTCCGGACGGCAATTTCGTGACGGAGACGAATCTCAATCTCAACAGCGGTGTGATGCGGAAAATTGCGGAGCTGGCGAAGCCGCGCGGGATTCCGCTTTCGACGATGCGCTCGTCGCAGGGGATCAACGGTCTGGCGAGCTCGATCAATCTGCTGCTGCCGGACGCGATGGCGACGGGGAAGCTGAAGATCGTGTCGAACGCGATCGTCCGGCAGATTACAACGGACAAGAATACGGGCCTCGCGAACGGGGCCTATTTCGTGGACCGGCATTCGCGCCGCGAGATGCAGGTGAAGGCGCGGGTGGTGGTGCTGGCGGCCGGGACGCTCGAGAGTACGCGGCTGCTGCTGAACTCGGGGATCGCCAATTCGAGTGGGGTGATGGGCCACTATCTGCACGATCAGATTTATGGCGTGCGGGTGCTGGCCTCGGTGCCGGAAGCGCGCGGCGGGAAGGCGCCCGCGGGGCTGATGGGCGGGAGCGCGTTTATTCCGCGGTTCCGGAATTTATCGAAGAATGACAAGCGGAATTTCATCAAGGGCTACTGCATGATGATCGGCGGGGCGGCGAGTCCGGCGGCGAGCGATTTCGCGGAGTATGGGGAAGAGCTGCAGAAGAAGCTCGACCATCATGCGGGGTCGTGCGTTTCGGCCAGCATTTACGGGGAGCGCGTGCCGCGGTTCGAGAATCACGTCAGCATCGATAAGACGGTGAGCGATGAGTGGCGCATTCCGGCGCTGCACATCGAGGTTCGCGATTCGCAGAATGAACTGAATCAGGCAAAGGATGCGGCGGATACCGCGGAGGAGCTATTCAGAGCCGCGGGGTGGGACGTGATCGTGAAGACGGACAAGTACCATCCGCCGGGATACAGCATTCACGAAGTGGGCACGTGCCGGATGGGCGACAATCCGAAGACGAGCGTGCTCAACAAATGGAACCAGAGCCACGACGTAAAGAATCTGTTCGTGGTGGATGGCTCCTGTTTCGTGACGTGCGGCTGGCAGAATCCGACGATGACGATCAGCGCGCTTTCGATGCGCGCGAGCGAGCATCTGGCGGAGCTGATGAAGGCCGGGACGGTTTAGGAAACCGGGGCCGGGCCTTCCGTCTGTTTGCCCGCGGGCGGTTTGCGGAATACTCCGATTGCCTGTGAGAGCGCGATGCCGAGGAGCGCGCCGGTCAGCAGCAGGCTTTCGACGGACACCATGGGGGTGACAGCCATGGCGGGCATTTGCATGGTGCGGCGCAGAATGATCAGCGCAATGACGGCAGGGATCATGACGCCGAGGATCATCTTTCTTCGTAACGGTTTCATACTTTTCGTCTCCGCGGGATGGGACTCAAGTCCTCCGCGCGGTTTCATTATGCAGGAACTGGAACGAAGGTTCCAGAACTTTTCATCTGTTGTTAACCAAAGAGATTCGCACTGGTAAACGGTCACGGACGATCCGATCCGCCATGAGATACTGAACAATTCCGCTCCTGGTATGCCGCAACAGAAACCCTTCGAAATCGTAAGCGCCCATAGTCCGGACTCTGACGACGCATTTATGTTCTACGGACTGGCGACGAAGAAAGTCCGTTCGCCGCTTGTTAACTTCCGGCACGTTTTGTCGGATATCGAAACCCTGAACCGTAAGGCGCGGGAAGGGGTGTATGAACTGAGCGCGATTTCGTATCACGCGTATCCCTATGTTGCCGACAAGTATGTGCTGATGGCCAGCGGTTCGAGCGTGGGAGACGGGTATGGGCCGATGGTGGTCGCGACCCGCACCATGGAACCGGAAGAAATCAAGGGAAAGAGAATTGCCATTCCGGGAACGATGACGACGGCTTTTCTTTCGCTGAAAATTTTCGAGCCGGATTTCACGCCGGTTGTGGTTCCGTTCGACAAGATTCTGGATGCCGTGACGGACGGGTCGGCCGATGCGGGGCTGATCATTCACGAGGCGCAGCTCACATATGCGAAGGCGGGATTCCACCGCGTGCTCGACATGGGGAAGTGGTGGAAGGAAACCTATGGTCTGCCGCTGCCGCTGGGCGGGAATGTCCTGCTGCGATCGCTGCCTGACAATATCAAGACGGAATGCTGCCGGATGATGCGGGAGAGCATTCAGTACGCGCTCGACAATCACTCCGAAGCGCTCGAGTACGCGATGCAGTTCGCACGCGATATGGAGCCTCGGCTGGCGGAGAAATTCGTCGGGATGTACGTGAATCACTACACGGTGGACGCCGGTGAAGAGATCCCGAAGGCGGTGAGGCTGCTGCTGGACAAGGGATTTGAGACCGGGCTGATTCCGCATCGGGTCGACGTCGAGTTTATCCGCTAGCTCCGCTGAACAATTGAGCGGACGCGCGGAGCGATAATCGAATCAGATGCGCGCTTCGATCGGTGTTCTCTGCCTGCTGTTGCCGGTGTCTGCACTGGCGCAGAATCCGACTCCTAAAGATGTCCGGCTGGTTGCGAAAGACGGACAGTCCGCAATCCCGAAGCTGGCCCTTTATCTCAACAGTCCTTCTCTCGACACGCGAATTGAGGTGGTCAAGCAGCTCACGGAACTGGGCGGCAAGGATTCGCTCGACCCGCTGATCCAGTCGACCAGGGACGCCGATCCGGAGATGCAGATGCGGGCGATCGACGGGCTGGTGAATTTCTATTTACCGGGATACGTGAAGTCCGGACCGACAGCGTCGCTCGCACGGGTGGGCTCGTCGATCAAGGCGAAATTCAGCGATACGAACGATCAGGTGATCGATGGCTTTGTGACGGTGCGGCCGGAGGTGATCGCGGCGATCGGGAAGCTGGCGAGCGGCGGCAACGGGATGGACGTGCGGGAGAGCGCGTGCCGGGCGATCGGGATTCTACGCGGGCGCGCGGCGCTGCCGGACCTCTATGAGGCGCTGCGGACCAAGGACAGCGACGTGATGTATGAGGCGCTGGTGGCGATCCGGAAGATTCGGGATCCTCAGGCGGGGCCGCGCATTGTGTTCCTGCTGCGCGATTTCAACGACAAAGTGCAGACGACCGCCATCGAGACGGCCGGGGTTTTGCAGGCGAAGGATGGATTGCCGGCGCTGCGGGCCATTGTGGCAAGCCCGCGGGGCAGCAAGGACGAGAGGGCGGCGCTGACGGCGATCGCGATGATGCCGGAGGCGGGGGACCGGCCGCTTCTGCAACGCTATCTGACGTCGAAGGACGAGCGATTGCGGGCTGCGGCGGTGGAAGGACTGGCGCGCATCGGAGACCAGGGGGACAGGGTGGCCATCGAGAAGGTCTGGCGGGACGACGACAAGATGGCGCCCCGGCTGGCTTCGGCGTTTGCCCTGACGATGGAGGGCGATTTGGGTCTGGAGGAGACATCGCCGTTCCGGTATCTGCTGAACACGCTGAATTCCTCGTCCTGGAGGGACACGGCGTCGGCATACCTGGTGGAAGCGGCGCGGAAGCCGAATGTGCTGGCGGCGCTGAGGGTTCCGCTGGCGACGGGGACGCGGGACGAGAAGATCATGCTGTCGCGGATTCTGGCGGTGAGCGGGGATTCGAGCGCGATTCCGTGGCTGGAAGCGGCGAGCCGGGATTCGGATACGAATGTGGCGCAGGAAGGGCTGCGGGCGCTACGGAGCCTGCGCGCCCGGCTCTAGGGCGTTTTCTCGCCGTATTTTTAATCACAAGTAAGTTGTAAAACAGGGTACAATCATCGGGATAAGGAGACGTCCCTCCCGATGCGTTCTGTAATACTCCGCACTTCGTACGTTCTGGCTCTCGTTGGTCTGATGGCCCTGCCCCAAGCGGCGAAGGCCGGCCCAAACATTACTATTCCCAGCGCAGATTTGGGTTTTTTCCCGACCGGCACGGTCCAAATTCCGCTGCAAGCGACGGGGACGGGAACGGTGACGTGGTCCGTCACGGCCGGAGCCTTGCCGCCAGGCCTTGTCCTGCGAACTGACAAGCCCGCTTTTTTCCCGGCAGACGCGAACACCGGCATCATTGGCGTCGCGACCACGCCTGGCGATTATTCGTTCACCGTGCAGGCCGGGGATACAACCGGGACCTCGACGAAGGATGTCACGGTTCATATCACGAACGAGAATTTCCAGGAGTTGGGCAGTCTGCCGGACGCTGTCGTAGGGCAGGGTTACAGCTTTCCTTTGCATGTTCTGAACGGGACGTCGGGGGCGGCGATTTCCGTGGTTGGGAGTATGCCGCAGGGCATTCAAAATATGCATGTGCTGGGCAATGGCGTGACCGGCACTCCCTCGGCGCCCGGAAGCTACAACTTTCAGGCGCAGATCGTTGACGGCCCCGTCACGGTTGTCCGCAACTTCAGTCTGGTTGTGGCGGGACCGTACGTAACGGTGGCCGGTTCGGGGAACGCCGTGCTGCCGAATGCTACTCAGGGGACTTTCTACAGCCAGACGGTCACCGGAAGCCTGGGATCCGGCAGCGGGTACAGCTTTCAAATCGTGAATGGAAGGCTTCCGCAGGGTTTGAGCCTTTCCGGCGGCGCGATTTCCGGAACCGTAGCCGATTTCGCGGGGACGGGCCGCTACGCGTTCAGCATCAAAGTGACCGACGGGGCCAGCGCGACCTACACGCGTGCTTTTTCGATCGACGTTTTGGGCGTTCCTCCCGTGCTTCCGGCGATTCAGACAACGACGCTGAACGACGCCACTATCGGAAACCCTTACAGCGCGACGATTTCCGTCAGCGGGGGCGTCGCGCCGTATAGCTGGAATATTACGGGCCTGCCGACGGGCCTTTCGTTCCACCAGGGGCAGTCGCAGGTGCAGAATTTTGTGACGCCGGGCGATGTTCAGATCTACGGCGTTCCCCAGGCAACCGGCTCGTCTCAGATCGTCGTGACGGCGACCGATTCAAACGGAGTGAGCGTCACGCAGACGCTCTCGATCTATGTCACGACTCTCGCGATCACCAGTCCGGTCAATAACAGCGCGGCTTTGGGAACACCTCTTTCGCCGGCGATTCAGCCTCGCATCGTGGGTGGAACGCCGCCGTACAGCTCATCCGTCTCATTCGGCTCGATCCCGGACGGCCTGACACTCGATCCGGGTCCACTCGCGAGCGGCAGCACGATCTTCGGAACGCCCATTGAGAACGGAAATTTCAGCGCGGGCATCACGTTTACGGACAGCGGGGGCGAGGGGCAGGCAAGTTACACAACCCGGATCAATATCAACGTTTCCAATCCTGGGAATATTTCGATCAATAACAATTTCTCTCTGGGCGATTACACGGTTGGATCCAGCATCAATATCACGCTGAGTGCGTGTTGTCTGGGCAGCTTTACGTGGGACCACGATACACTGCCGCCCGGCCTGACGCTGGACGCATCGACGGGTGTTCTGAGCGGGACCGCCGGCGCGGCGGGGACCTATAAGTTTCTGGTGGACGCGAAGAACCCGGGCAATCTTTCGCAGTTCGGCTCGAAGGAATTCACGATAACGTTCACGCCGATGAGCATCACGACGAACAGCCTGCCTTTCGGGAGCGTTGGAACGTCCTACAATAACGGCACCCCTATCACGTTCGGAGCGACAGGAAATCAGGGCGCGCTGTTCTGGGGTGTTTCGAACGGATTTTTACCGCCGGGGCTGGATCTATCCACAACCGGGGTATTTTCTGGTACGCCGACAGCAACGGGGCAGTACAACTTCACGGTGGTTGCGGTGGATGTGACGGCGCCGTCCCTGCCGAACGTCCATAAGAATTTTTCGATCAGTGTGTATCCGGAGGGGAGCGGACCGCCGGTCTCGATCACGGCCAACGCATCGCTCGGGACCCGCCCGCTGGGCGATTTCGAATACGATCTGAGCGATTCGGCAACCAGCGGGACCGGGAGTTTTACCTGGACCGTTGAGAGCGGCGCGCTGCCGCCCGGGGTCGCGCTTCGAACCGATTTCGCCAGTGATTACAACGAGCCTTTCGCGCTCATTGGCGTGGCGAACACGCCCGGTAGTTATACGTTTACGCTGAAGGCCACCAGCGGAGCGCAATCGGCGAGCAAGCAATTCACAGTGAACATCACGGCCCTGAACGTGATGGACCTCTTCAATTTGCCCGATGCATACGATGGGGTTCCCTACAGCTATACGCTCACGCCGGTTCACAACGCGAGCAATGTCTCCTTTTCGCTGGCGAACGGCTCGTTACCCTCATGGGCCACCCTGACGAACGGGACCATCAGCGGCACACCGACGGGACAGGGCAGCGCGTATTTTTCGATCGCAGTGAACGATGGAATCGACGCCCCGATACTACCCTTCGGGATCACGACGAATCCGATGCACATCTCGAATTCACCGCGGCTTCCGAATGCGACGCAGGGGCAGACGTATTCGGTGACGCTGACGTCCACCGGGGGAACGGGAAATGTGACGTACACCGCATCCGGGCTGCCGAACGGGCTGCAGATCAGCAATGGCAATGTCATTACGGGGACGGTGGATTCGAACGCGTTTGCGGGTTTATACGGGGTGAAAATCACCGCGACCGATTCGACTCCGGTTTCGATTACTCAGACGTTTTCGATCCATGTGACCGCGTCGAACTCGCAGTTGCCGCGCATTTCGTTCGGGACCCCGGATGACGCTGTTATCGGGCAGCCTTATTCGTGGAGCTTCAATCCCTGCTGCGGCGGAGTGGCGCCGTTTACGTGGACAGCGCAGGGGCTGCCCAATGGGCTCGCCATTCGCTATGACGGCGGCGGCGCGGCGGGCACTGCGAGCAGCACTCCAGCCAGCTATGTGACGCCGGGCGCGGTGGAAATTTATGGCGTGGCGAACACGGCGGGGCCGAACAACGTGACGCTGACGATGACCGATTCGCTCGGGCAATCGACGAGCGTTACTTTCGGTCTGCGCGTCTCCCTGCTGGACATTCAGCCTTCCATGACGAACGGAAAGGTGGGAGCCTCCTATTTTGCTTCGCAGCATATTGCCGGCGGCGCACCGAACGCGAATTACACCGGCGGCAGCGGAGTTCCCGGCGGTCCGCTGGATTATTACGCGGCAGCTCCGGGGAATGCGATTAACGGCGGCTGGGCCAGCCAGCTATTAGGCGTGCCGGATGGGCTCGCGGTCACGGCGGCCGGGAATCCGCCGGTTCGCGTCACCAACGGGACACCGCTCGAATCCGGTTCCTTCGCGCCTGTTTATCAGGTGAACGATGGGCAGGGCAACACGCTTCGGAAGACGAATTTCTTCACGATCGATCCGGCGGATGGGGTGACGATTTCGATCAACACAAGTTCCAATCTGGGCGGAGTAGCGCCGAACACGGATTACTCGTTTCAGCTTTCCGCTTCCGGGGCGGCATCGATCACGTGGTCCCAGGCAGGCGGAACTTTGCCAGCGGGGCTGACGCTCACGGCCGATGGCTCGTTGATCGGCCACACGACGACGCCCGGGAACTATACCTTCCTGGCGAAGGCGGCGGATTCCGGGAACAGCAGCAATGCAGCGTTCCGCGCATTCACGCTCGCCATCACGCCGCTCCAGATCACCACGAACTCGCTTCCCACCGGGACGATCCTGACGGCCTACAGCGGCTCGCTGGCGGCGACCGGAGGAACGGGAACTCTGAACTGGACGATTGGAACGGGAAGCCAGCTTCCCCCGGGATTGAGCCTCGACCCGGCCACCGGCGCCATCAGCGGAACGCCGGGGAGCGCGGGCCAGTATTACACCGCGTTTACGGTTACGGATAGCGTCGGGAACCGGACTTCGGCGAGTTACACGATCAACGTGTTCGATGCCGGGGGACCACCAGTTTCGATTTCAACAAACGCAAATCTGGGGACATGGCCATTGGGCGAGACGCAGATCGAATTGCAGGCCTCAGGCGGAGGCGGCGCGTATACGTGGAGCCTGCAGAGCGGTTCTCTGCCGCCGGGGTTCTCGATCCGGACCGACATGCCGTCGTGGTTCAGCGGGGCCGCGTCGGCCGGTTTGATCGGTGTGGCGACGACGCCGGGCACCTATACTTTCACGCTGAAGGCGACGAGCGGACAGCAGAACGCAACCCGGCAGTTCACCATCAAAATCGTCTCGCTGACGATGAAAGACCCGTTCAACCTGCCGGATGGATACTTCCTGACCGACTACAGCTACACGCTGACGCCGCTCAATGCGGCCTCAACGCCGACCTTTTCGACGACCCAGGCGACCTGCGCCGGAAATTCGACCTCTTGTTTGCCTCCGGGGCTGACGCTCGGAACAGACGGCAAGATCTCAGGCCAGCCGACGACGTTCGGGTCCTACAGCTTCAACGTGTCTGTGGATGACGGCACGGCAAAGGTGTCGAGACAGTACAACATTCAGACTTACTTTATCGACATCACGACGCAGTCGCTGCCGAATGCGACGCAGGGGACGGCCTATAACAGCGGCCGCCTGTTCGAGAGTGGGCCGGAGTCCGTGAACTGGTCGGCGAGCGGACTGCCGACCGGGTTCAACATCAATAGTTCCGACGGCACGATCACGGCGCCGGCCAATTTCACGGCGGGCCCGGGCCGCAACTCGGTGACGGTGACGGCGACCGAGCAGGGGACGGGCACGTCTTCGGTGCGCCGATATCTGCTCAATATCGTGGGCGTGCCGGCGACGCTGCCGCAGATCAGTTTGAATGGCGCGTATCTTGACGATGCGACAGTCGGGTGGCCGTATCAGGCGACATTCGCGGTGAATAACGGCGGAACAGCGCCGTTTACGTATTCGGCGACTGGGTTGCCGCCCGGCATGTCGATTCGCTCCGCCAATCCCGTGCAGACTTTTAACAACACGGCAGGCGATGCGGAAATCTGGGGCGTGGCCAGCGCGCCCGGTTCGTTCGATGTGACGATCACGGCGACCGACGCCAACAATTTCTCTACCTCGACCAACTTTAAGCTGAACGTTTCGCCGCTGATGCAGGATCCGGGGCTGCCGAAGGGCACAATCGGGACGGGGTACAACTCGAACATCCGGATTGTGGGAGGATCCGGGTCCTATTCGGTGACGAAGACGGTTACCGGATTCCTGCCGGCTGGACTGGTACGGACGGGGATGAATGTTGCGGGAACGCCTACCGAGAGC
>Ga0070658_10005334_pt1 | contig 10437 bp, 8 predicted proteins | sample KBSC13metaG_FD_64664 | JGI IMG/M metagenome (GOLD analysis project Ga0070658, IMG submission 64664) | Corn rhizosphere microbial communities from Kellogg Biological Station, Michigan, USA - KBS C1-3 metaG | ecosystem: Host-associated > Plants > Roots > Rhizosphere > Soil ... | reverse complement strand
CTGGGCTCGCATTTCGACTCCGTGCGCAACGGAGGCAAGTACGACGGCGTGCTCGGGATCCTCGTGCCGATCGCGTGCGTGGCCGAGTTGCATCGCCGCGGCGAGCGACTCTCGCATGCGATCGAGGTGGTCGCATTCTCCGACGAGGAAGGCGCGCGCTTCCAGACGAGCTTTCTCTCCAGCCGCGCGTTGATCGGCCGCTTCGAATCGACGGTGCTCGGGCGGCGCGATGCCGAGGGCGTCTCGTTGGAGGACGCGATGCGCTCTGTGGGGCTCGACCCCGCGAGGATCGACGACGCACGCATCGACCCCGCGAACGTGGCCGCATATCTCGAGGTGCACATCGAGCAGGGGCCGGTGCTGCTGCAGGAGGGGCTTGCCCTCGGAGTGGTCACCACGATCGCGGGCGGCACGCGTCATCTCGTCCGCGTGCGCGGCGAGGCCGGGCACGCGGGCACGGTTCCCATGCCGATGCGGCACGACGCGCTCGCCGCCGCCGCGGAAATGGTGCTGGAAGTCGAGCGCCGTTGTTCGGCCGTGGGCTTGCTCGTGGGCACGGTCGGGCTGCTCAAGGTCAGAGACGGCACCGGCAATGTGATTCCGGGTGAGGTGGAATTCACCGTGGACATCCGCTCTGCGAAGGATCGCATCAGGGAAGCTGCCGAGAACGACGTGTTCGCCGCGTTCGACGCGATTGCGAAGAAGCGCGGTGTCGCGGTGGAGAAGACGAAGACCCATGGCGTGCGGGCCGTGCCTTGTGCCGCGTGGCTTCAGGAGCGCCTCGCTGCGAGTGTCGAGCGCGTGGGCGTGCAAGTGCGCCGCTTGCCGAGCGGTGCGGGACACGACGCCATGATCCTCGCGGAGGTCTGCGACGTCGGCATGCTCTTCGTGCGATGCGGCGCGGGAGGCGTGAGCCACAATCCGGCGGAAACCGTGACCGCCGGGGACTGCGGGCTCGCGGTGGAAGCGTTGCTCGATTTCCTGCGCCGGTTCGAGGCCGCCTGATCCCGCTTTGTGGCAAATTGGCTGCATTCGGTTCGCAGACGGAATCGCCATGTGCCGCAACATCAGGACGCTTTTCAATTTCGAGCCGCCCGCCACGAAGGCGGAGATCCATGACGCCTCGCTGCAATTCGTTCGCAAGCTGAGCGGCTTCGCGCGGCCGTCGAAGGCGAACGAAGCGGCGTTCGAGCGTGCGGTGGCCGAGATCGCCGCGTCTGCCGAGGGGCTGATCGCCTCGCTCGTCACGAACGCGGAGCCGCGCACGCGGGAGGTCGAGGCGGCGAAGGCGAAGGAACGTGCGGCGCTGCGCTACCGGCGCGTGCCGCAATGACGGGCGAGGGCAAGCTTCGCGTCTACGACATCCTGGCGCGCGCCTTCACGCAGGAAGGCGTCGGCACGTGCTTTGCGCTGCTGGGCGACGCGAACATGAACTGGGCGTCGCGATTGCTGCAGCAGGGCTGCCGCATGATCTACGTGCGGCACGAGCATTGCGCCGTCGCCGCGGCAATGGCGTACGCACGCAAGACGGGCGATGTCGGCGTCGCGACGGTCACCTGCGGTCCGGGCCTCACGCAGATCATCACGGCGCTGCCCGCGGCGGTGCGCGCCCGGCTGCCGCTCGTGATCTTCGCCGGGGAAGCGCCGCTGAAGAGCGGCTGGTACAACCAGGAACTGGACCAGGCGCCGATCATCACCGCGACGGGCGCCGCATACGTCCGGCTCCACATGCCCGAGCGCATGCCGATCGCCGTGCGCGATGCGTTCCTCGAGGCGCGTCGCAACCGCCGTCCGGTGGTGATCGGCGTTCCGTTCGACCTGCAGGCGCGTGCGTGGGAGGGGGGGGCGGACCTGCCGAAGCCGTCACGCGACCTTCTGCCGCGGCTGTCTCCGATGCCACCGCATCCCGACGATGTCGCCGCGGCCGCGAAGCTGGTTGGTGCCGGCGATCGCATCGTGGTGCTCGCCGGTCTCGGCGCGGTCGAGGCGCAGGCCGCTGCGGCATGCCGTGCCCTGGCTGCGAAGACGGGCGGGCTGCTCGCCACTACACTGCCGGCCCGCGGCCTCTTCCACGACGATCCGTTCTGCGTCGGCATCTCCGGCAGCTTCACGCCGGAGGTCGGGCTCGAATACCTGAAGGAAGCGGACCTGGTGATCGCCGTGGGTTGCTCGCTCGCCTTCCACGCCGGCGGCGGGGGCCAGCTATGGCCGAAGGCGAAGATGCTGCAGGTGGATGTCGATCCGGTCGCCGTCAACCAGGGCCAGGAAGTCGCGCGGCACCACTTGCGCGCGGACGCGCGCCTGGGCGTCGAAGCCCTCACCGCGGCGTTGCCGGCGCGAAGCAAGGGCTGGCGAACCGAGCAGATGGCCCGCCGCATCCGCGATTCGAAGCCCGACAGCCACGAGTTCGAGATCGAGCCCGGGCTGCACGATCCCCGGCTCGTGGTCGAAGCGCTCGAGCAGGCGTTGCCGCGGGATTGGGAGATGGTGAACTCGGGCGGGCACTGCTCCTGGTTCTTCGCGCAGATGCCGTCGCGTCCGCAGGAGAGATTCCTCACGATCCGCGAGTTCGGCGCGATCGGCAACGGCATCTCCTTCGCGATGGGCGTGGCCGCGGCGCGTCCCGATCGAAGGGTCGTGCTCTTCGATGGCGACGGCAGCCTGATGATGCATGTGCAGGAGCTGGAGACGATCCGGCGCCACGGCCTCAACATCCTGATCGTGGTGATGAACGACGGCGCGTACGGCTCCGAAATCCACAAGCTTCGCTCCGAAGGCATGCCGGAGGATGGGGCGGTCTTCGGTTACTGCGATTTCGGCTCCATCGCGCGCGGCTTCGGGCTATCCGGAACCACGGTGAAGGATCTTGGCGACGTGCGCGAGCTCGTGTCGGGGCTCTGCGCAGGCGAAGGGCCCGCGCTCTGGGATTTCCACGTCTCGGACAAGGTCGTGTCGCCCACGATACGACGCGCGCATCCGCACAAGCCGGCGAAGTGACGCCCGCGGCTGCGCGATCCCGCGAGGACGCTATCGCGCCACGGTGACGCGCCAGACCGTGTTGCCGACATCATCGGCGATCAGGAGCGCACCCGATTTGTCGATCGCCACGCCCACGGGGCGGCCGCGCGCGTGGTCATCCTTGAGGAAGCCCGTCACGAAGTCGACCGGCGCGCCGGTGGGTTGGCCGTTCCCGAAGCGAATGAACACGACCTTGTAGCCGTTGAGATCCGGCCGGTTCCAGCTTCCGTGCTCGCCCACGAATGCGCCGCCTCGATACTCCGCCGGAAACGCATCGCCCGTGTAGAACGCGAGGCCGAGCGGAGCCACGTGCGAGCTCAATCCGTAATCCGGCTTGATCGCGGTCTTCACGAGGTCCGGCCGTTGCGGGCGCACGCGCGGGTCCTCGTTCTGTCCCCAATAGCTGTACGGCCAGCCGTAGAACGCGCCGCGCTTGACCGACGTCATGTAATCGGGGACGAGGTCGGGCCCGAGCTCGTCGCGCTCGTTCACGACCGCCCACAACGTGTCGCTCCCGGGATAGAACGTGAGCCCGTTCGGGTTGCGCAAGCCGTGCGCGAACACGTGGAACATGCCGGTGAGCGGATCGACCTCCCACACCGCCGCGCGATTGGTCTCCGCTTCCACGCCCCGCTCGAGCGCGTTGCTGTTGGACCCCACGCCTACGTAGAGCTTCGACCCATCCGCGTTCGCGGTGAGGCTCTTGGTCCAGTGGTGGTTGATCGGGCCCGCGGGAAGGTCGACCACCTTCACGCCAGGGCCGCCGACCTGGGTCTCGCCGGGTGTGAACGGGAATCGAAGGATCGCGTCCGTGTCGGCCACGTACAGGTTATTGCCCACCAGCACCACGCCGAACGGCGAGTTGAGATGGTCGATGAGCACCGTCTGCGACTCGGGCGTGCCGTCGCCATTCGTGTCGCGAAGCAGGAGGATCCGATTGCTCGGCCCGCCGCCCTTGCCATGCGCCTTCTTTTCGACGAGGGCCATGACCGGGCGCTTGGGCCGCTCGATCGGCTCCTTGGCCTCTTTCTTCGATTCGACGACGAGCACGTCCCCGTTCGGCAGCGGATACACATTGCGCGGGCTCGAAAGGCCCGTGGCCATCGCATCGATGCGAAACCCCGCGGGGACCGTGGGCTTTTCGCCGCCGCTCCAGCCCGTGACCTCGGGGATGTGCATGTTGGGCAGCAAGCCGCGCGACGGCTCCGGCAGGTTGGGATTCGGCCCGTACTGGGTCGACTTGTCCACGCGCGGGCCTTCATGACAGCCGGCGAGGGCGAGTGCCGCGGCCAAGGCGAGCAGGATTGCGCGCTTCACAGGCGTACCTCGCGGTAGTCGCGCCACGCGAGAGGCAACGCGAACAACGTGCCGACGGCGACGAGCGCCAGCACGGCGCCGACGATCGACAATGTGAGCCCGGCCGGGACCACGGCGGTCCAACCGTCGGCCGTGTGCACGAACGCGTTGCACAGCTCGACCCCGAGGGCTGCATAGAAGACCACGAGATGGGTCCATCCGTAGGCATGCCGCCTGAAGGCCGGCCGCGCGATGAACGTGATGAGCAGCGCCACCGCCGCAACCGCCCCGAACGCGAGGCCGGTGGCGTTCAGCCACTCGGCGAAATGCAGCCACATGAGCGATGTGCTCAGTACATACGCAATATCCGCAGCAAGGTTGCCGAGGAAGCAAACGACCGCGACCGCGAAGAAAAGCCGATACACCATGCGGGTTAGAAGGCGGCCGGCCCCCGCGAGTTCAACGCGTCAACAAACCAGGCGCAACAGGGGCTTCGCGGTGGCGGCTTCGCGAGCCTGATCCGCGAGCAGTTGCGCTTGCTGCGAAATCGCGGCCGGCACCTCGATCTTTCCCTCGAGCACGTCGCGCGTCCAGTCCGCCGTTGCCTGCGCATCGCGGGCAGGCAGCGGCGGCGCTTCGCAATCGCGCAGCAGGCGCGTGACCAGCGCACCCGAGGGATCGAGCTGCTCGATGGGCTGGGGCGCGTGCAGGCGCACCACGGGCTCCCCCTCCACACCGCGCATGAGGAAGGCGTGTCCCGGAGAGGAGGCGAAGTGCTCGCGCATGAGCGCCTGGAAATCGGGATGGGTGACGGCGATGAGCCGGAACGCCTGGTTTGCGGCGAGATTCGCGGGCAGCGCCAGCTTCGCGGCCGTGTGCCCGCTGTTGCGTACGCCGGTGGCGAGCCGCGCATCGAGCAGCGTCGCCAGCGCGGGCGAGAGCACCGACACGGGAAGGGCCGCGATGTCGTGCCGATCGATGCCGCGCTCGGCCTCGTGGATGGACGCCGCGGCAGGGTGCCCCAGCCGCTCGAGGATCTCGAAGGTCGAGACGCGATTCGGCTCGTGCGCGACACCGTGGAGCAGGACCGGCACGCCTTCGCGCGCGACGAGCAGCGCGAGCAGCGGCACCAGGTTCGGCAACTTGCGCGAACCGTTGTACGTGGGGATCACGATGGGCAGGGCGCGGCGCATCGGCAGGTGGATCGTGGCGAGGTGCGGCGACAGCGCCTCCATCATTCCGGCTAGCTCTTCCTGCGTCTCGCCCTTGATGCGCCACGCCACCAGCAGCGCGCCCAGCGCGAGGTCCGCCACGGCGCCGGCGAACACGGCTTCCCACAAGGTGCGCGATTGATCGCGCGTGAGGTCGCGCGCGCCATGGCGGCCGCGGGCGATCTCCTTCAGGTAGGGACGTGGGTCGAAGCCGCTCAAGCGAGCATTGTGCCCAACTTCGCCACGCCCTCCTCGACGGCGACCCGACTTCGGGCGCGGCCCCAAGGGGCCATGGCGAATGGCGCAGCCCTGCGCCAGACTTTCCCGCATGAAGATACTCCTCGCCATCCTCCTCGCCGTGTCGCTTTCATGGCACGCCGGCGTGCGCGCCCAGAGCACCGGCCAGCGCTACGGAATCAAGCTCTCGGAATCCACGCAAGTGGCGGACCTCACCCCTCTCAGGGACCGCGTGCAGAGCGTGGCTCGCATCCCGGCTCGCGTCTACGAGGTGAAGGACGCGGGCGGCGTCACCACGATCCATGTGCTGGCGGCCGGCGAGTACGCGACGATGGAAGAGGCGTCCACCGCGCGCGCGGAGATCGCCGAGAAGCTCGGGCTGCCCGCGGGGTCCCTCGCGATCGTGCCGCTGCCGCGCTGACGGGCGTCCTTTTACGGTGGCAGAATGCCGAAAAAGTCGTGGGATTCGGCATTTGCACCATGCTATCGTGGCCTCGCAGTCGATAAACCCAACCCCCGGGAGCGCACACATGACGACGAAGAACCAGGAAGGCGAGCTGTCCGACCAGCAACTCGAGGACATCGCCGGCGGCCAACAGCAGGTCGTGAAGATGGGAACCATCGTGGTCGAGGGCAAGCGCGAGAAGCCCGCGGTCGCCAAGCCGCAGGTGGTGAAGATGGAGACGATCGTCGTCACCGCGCAGCGCGAGAAGCCGGACCTCGCGGGCACCCGCATCGCGCAGAACGAGGCGCGCAACAAGAAGGATTGACTGCCGCTGCGAGGGCACGCGGCTGACGCAGAGCCGCGCGAAGCTCCAGCCCTCCCGGAATCCGCACCTAGGCCGGGGCCACCTGCCGCGAGAGCATCGTGGCAAAGCGCCCCGCGCCCGCCGCGAGCTCGGAGTAGGTTCCGTGCTCCACGACGCGGCCCCTTTCGAGCACGACGATCCGGTCCGCATCGCGCACGGTGGACAGGCGGTGCGCGATCACCACGCGCGTCGCATTCAACCGCTTCAACGCGTCCAGCACCTGCGCCTGCGCCACGTTGTCGAGCGCGCTCGTCGCCTCGTCGAGCAGCACGATGCGCGGCTTGCCCACCAGCGCTCGCGCGATCATCACCCGCTGGCGCTGCCCGCCCGATAGCGTGCTGAGCCCTTCGCCCACCATCGTGTAGAGGCCCAGCGGCAGCGACTCGATGTCGCGCTCGAGGCCCGCCAGGCGCGCCGCCTCCATCGCCGCTTCCGGGCCCGCATTCTGTGCGCCCACGATGTTCGACAGAAGGTCGCCCGCCCACAGCTTGCCGCCCTGCAACACGGTGCCGATGCGGCGGCGAAGGTGGCGCAGGTCCAGTGTCGCGAGGTCCTGCCCGTCGTAGCGGACCGTCCCCGCGCGCGGCTGCTCGAAGCCCAGCATGAGGCGCAGCAGCGTCGACTTGCCCGAGCCGCTCGAGCCCACGATCGCCACGAACTCGCCGGGACGAATCGCGAGGTCGACCCCGTGCAGCACGTCCTCGCTGCCGGGATATCCGAAGCTCACGCCCGAGAGCTCGATCGCGCCGTGGGGCTCGCGGCGTACGCGGTGACCGCCGGCATCCTCCGGGGGCGTCTCGAGGATCGGGCGCGCACGATCCCACACCGGCTTCAGGTTCACGACGTCGAGCGCGGTCGACACGAGGCTGTAGACGCCGCCCAGCATCGCGACGAGCGCGGTATGGAAGGCGAGGAAGTCGCCGGTGGACAGGGTCGCCACGGCCGGCGACCGCCACAGGAAGGCGAGCACCACCAGCGTCGCACCGGGGTACAGGATGCTCAACGCGACCGACTCGCCGTTGGTGAGCCTCGCGGCGCGGCGCGTCTGGATGCGGAACTCGTCGTAGCGCGAGTACCAATGCGCCAGCGCTCGCGGCTCGGCCGCCGCCGCGCGCAGCTTGGCGATCGCGGAGAAGATCTCGAACTGCATCGCGTTCAGCTTGCCGTCGAGCGCTTCGACACGCGGCCCGACCTTCAGCCGCGCGAGGCCGAAGGCGATCGAGATGCCGATCACCGCGAGCGAGATGGAGCCGGCGGCGAGCGTGAGCGCCGGGCTGTAGACGAGCATCAGCGCCACGTTCGACAGCAGGAAGAGCGAGGTCACGAACGTGCCGATGGCCGAGCCGGTGAGCGTGCGCTGCACCGTGTTGACCGATCCCATGCGCATCGCGAGGTCACCGCTCGCATAGTCGCGGAAGAAGCGCGCGGGCGCGCAGACCACCCGGTCGACGAGGGCGGCTTGCAGCGATGCTCCGATGCGCGACTCGAAACGCGCGATCGCGAGCGAGCGGAAGAGGTCCAGCGCCACGAGCGACGCGCCGGCCACGGCGAGCGCCGCGATCACCGTCTGCACCTGGCCGAGCGCGCCCGCCGGTATCGCGTGGTCCACGAGCCAGCCGGTGGCCGCGGGCGTGAAGAGGCCCACGATGGCCGCGGCGAATCCCGCCATCAGCAGCAACGCGAGGTCGCGGCCGCCTTGCCGGAACGCGAAGCGCAGCAGGTCGCGGGCGTCGAGCGCGCGCGCGGGAAAGCGCTCGTGGAAGGTGAAGGCGAAGGGCGAGAGCCGCGCCGCCACCGCCGCGTCCACCTTCCATTCGATGGCCTCGCCTTCGGGGCTCAACGCACGCATGACCCAGCCGTGCAGCGTCGGCACGAGCGCGACCCACCCGGTGCCGGCCGCGAGCGACGGGCTCGCGATGGGCGTGGCGCCGCGGGGCACGCGCCGGCGCTCGGCCACGCGCGCGATCATGGGCGCGCCGGGATGGCGCCACCAGTCGCTGTCGAGCAGCACGCGGCGCGAGCGGAATCCCGAATGCGCGGCGAGCTCCTCCACCACGTCGACCGCGGCGAGCGATTCGTCCGGCGCGCGGAACGAGCCGTCCACGATGCCCATCGGGCGAGGCAGCAGCGGCCACGCGGCCTCGAGCGTCGTGGATTGCAGCGAGACGCCGGGGTCAGACACTCGAGTCCTCGCTCGCCACGAGCGCATGGAAGCGCCCGCGGCTTTGCAGGAGCTGTGCGAAGGTGCCGCGCTCGACGACGCGTCCCGCGTCGAGCACGATGATCTCGTCGGCATCGCGCACGGTGGAGAGGCGATGCGCCACCACGAGGCAGGCGACGCCGCGCCGGCGCAGGTTCGCTTCGACGAGCGCCTCGGAGGTCGTGTCGAGCGCGCTGCTGGCTTCGTCGAGGATCAGCAGTGCCGGATCGCCGGCCAGGGCGCGCGCGATCTCGAGCCTCTGGCGCTGCCCGCCGCTCAGGTTGCGTCCGCCTTCCTGGAGCTGCATGTCGAGGCCGCCCTCGCGCGTGAGCAGCTCGTCGGCGAGCGCGGCGTCGCGCAACGCCGCGGCCAGCACGGCATCGTCGGCCTTGCGCCACAGCGTGAGGTTGTCGCGCACGCTGCCTTCGAAGAGGGCTACGTCCTGGTCCACGAACGCGACCTGGTCGGCGAGGTGCGCGCGATCGTAGGTGTCGCGCGGCCGCCCGTCGAAGCGGATCTCGCCGCTCCACGGCGCATACAGCCCCGCGGCGAGCTTCGCGACCGTGGACTTGCCCGATCCCGACGCGCCCACGATCGCGACGCGCCCGCCGGGGCGCAGCGCCATCGAGAACCCGGAGAGCAGCGGCGCCTCGCCGCGGTTGTAGCCGAACGTGACGTTGTCGAACTCGAGCGCGCCGGAGAGGTTTTCCGCCGGCTTTGCGGGCGTCGCACCCAGAACCTCGACGCGGGGCTCGCGCGCGTGGTGCAGCACGTCGTCCAGCCGCGCGAGGTCGCCGCGCAGCATCTGCAGCTTCTGCGTGTGGCCGAAGAGCGCGTGCAGCGGCGCGGTGAAGCCCGCCATCAGGACCTGGAACGCGACGAGGTCGCCGAGCGTGAACGCGCCGCGAATCACGAGCGCGGCACCCACCCCGAGGATGGCGAGCTGCGACACCACGCCCAGCAGCACCGGCGCCTGTCCCAGCGTCATGAGGAAGCGCTGGGCGCGCATCGAGGCGTTGAGCAGCTGCACTTGGAGCCCCGTCCACTTGAGGAAGAGCGCGCCTTCCTGGCCGCCCGCCTTGATGCTGTCGATGTTCGCGAGCGCGCCGTTGGCGATGCCGGCCAGCTTGCCGCCCTGCACGGAGAGCTCCTGCGAGGTCTCGGCGGTGCGCGCGGCGAGCACACGCCACGCCACCAGCTCCAGCACCGCGCAGGCCACCACGATGGCCGAGAGCATCGCATCCATGCGCAGCATCAGGATGAGGAAGAAGCTCGCCGTGAGCGCCTCGAGCGCCATGGTGGCGAGGTCCGCCGAGATCGTCGTGGCGGCCGACTCGTTCAGGTCGACGCGCGCGGCGATCTCGCCGGGAGAGCGCTGCGAGTAGAACGCCATCGGCAGCGCGAGCGCGTGGGCGAAGAAGCGCCGCGCCGAGACGCGCGCGGCACGCGCGAAGCTGTCCATGAGCACATGGGCCTGCCAGGCGAGCAATAGCGAGCGCGCGATCGACGCGAGCGCGAAGCCGGCCACGAGCGGCAATGCCAGGTTTTCGCTGCGGGCCACGAGCACCTCGTCCACGAATCGCCCCAGCAGGTAGGGGAGAGCCAAGCCGGGCAGCACGAGCAGCAGCCCGATCGCGAAGGCGACGGCGATCGAGATGCGGAAGCC
>Ga0070658_10005333_pt1 | contig 10438 bp, 11 predicted proteins | sample KBSC13metaG_FD_64664 | JGI IMG/M metagenome (GOLD analysis project Ga0070658, IMG submission 64664) | Corn rhizosphere microbial communities from Kellogg Biological Station, Michigan, USA - KBS C1-3 metaG | ecosystem: Host-associated > Plants > Roots > Rhizosphere > Soil ... | reverse complement strand
AATGCAAAAAAGAAGTTCCACATAGTTACGCTCCCGCGGCTCCTGCTACTCCCGCTTTCACTGCAAGTGTCGCTATTCCTCCGGCTACTTCGGCACCGGCTGCCGTGAGCCCAGCCGCGCCGCCAAAAATCGCCTGCGTCATGCTGGGAATGAAAAGCATATTGATAATGAAGGCGACGAAGACCATCAGGCATGGAATGAGGTTCGCCATCCACATCTCCATCGAATAGTTGCCATTGAATGTCTGCTGCAAAAAGCCGTTCATGAAGCCCGCCCAAACGAAGATAAAGGCTGCGGCAACCGCACGAATCATAGCGAAGCTGATGAGCACATCGAGGAAATGGAAGAACTTCGCGCGGAAGGTCTTGGTCATCAACAGTGGAATGAACACCGGCCCAAAAAGTGCCGTCACTCCGTAAAGGATGAAAGACGAGCAGTTGATGACAAACAGAATTGCGGATGCTAAGCCGAGCATGATCTGCACGACCACATAGCAAAGGATCTGGAGTGGGGCCGTAAATGACGGCATCGTCGTGCTGTCACCGGCCGTCTTGAGCAGTTGAAGCAGGTTGTTTAGCGAGCTCTGATCGAATGCCGCAACCATCGCCTGGGCGATGTAGGAAAAGAAGTGATTGATGCCAAAGCTCGCTCCGGGGAATGGGTTCACCCAATAGTTTTCGAGCAGGCAGCAAATGATGAGCCGCAAGAGGAAGTTGGTTAGGTCGCCCACATGGACGTGGTCTTGATGCAATCGGAAGGTCATGCCGGTAGTGTTCCAATTCACCGACATGCTTACCAAAGTAAAGAGAGCGATACAGCTCAACTCCGTCAGTCCAAACTGCGTCAGCACTCCACCGTTTTGCGTGGTGAGATTCGTCAGATTGTTGGTGAACTGATAGAGCCAATCGACGCCGGAACTGGCGGTTGGAAGTGCCTGCGCTAATAGAACAATGGATGCCATATCGCTCTCTCAATCGTGGTTAGTGTGACTTAGGGAAGATAAGTAGCCCAGGTGTTGCCTTCGTTGGCAGCACTGGTGTCGTTGATCGTGCGCTGCTGTTGAACCAAAGCAGCCGTGTTCATGTCTTCGGCTGTTGCGTTGCGGCGTTCCATATTTGCCACGGTCATCTGCCCAGCGAGACAGACTTGCAAGGTCCCCTGAGACTGCATCTCGGCCATCTTCTGCGCTTCGGCTGCATTCAGAAGGTTGAGCTGCTGCACTTCGCTGTTGGTGCTGTCGGTGTTGTCGAACTGGTTCGCCGAAAGCGAGGTGTTGGCCGTGAGGCCCTGTGTCCTACCGGAGCGATACTTACCCACAGCGGTGAGACAGTCGGGCGAGATCGAGTCGGAGGTCTCGATCATCGCGAGTTGCGATATACGGGAGCTTCCGAGCTGTTGTCCCGCAAGGTAGGTATTGGCATTGCTGTTCATGGGGACGGTCGCGGTCTGCCAACCGGTCAACGATGCACTGGGGTTGTTGGTGTTCAGCGCGATCTTGATGCCGGCAGTTTCACCAAACATGCTGGCGACGTTGACGTTCTCAAAAGCATGGAGCTCGGTTTGCCAAAGTTGCTTCGTGGAAAAATGAGTGACGTTGTTCTTCAGCATGTTGTACTGCGATTCCAGCGTTGTCAGCTGGGAGACGAGGCTGGCGTAGCTGGTGGGATCGAAGACGATGTCCCCAATGCCGAACAGTGCAAAGCTGGGCGTGGCCGTAGCCAAAACCAGACCACCGGCAATGAGGTACTTTCTATGTTTCTTAAGGTCGAATTTCATACAACCTCCTGACACTGGTTAGGGTTTATTGCACTCAGAGCAGGTGGGGTCCATCCGCTCCGGAAGGGTTCTGAAGCTCTTCGCAATCCTGCAAGGCAGTCCCGCCAGGTTGTCCGCGAAGTCGATCGTCTTGGTGCAAACGGTCATTGCGGCTTCCCAGACGGCACGCGGCTCGGCGCAAGCGCCAGCAACGGCGACCAAAGCGATCGCTACAGCGACATTGAAGCGGTGGGGACGAATGGCCTGCATCTGGACTGCTTCTCGAAGCGATATGGCTACAGGGTGGGGTTGACGCGATGTTCGGCGTACGAGGGAATGAGCAGGTCAGTGCCGATGTACACACGCGCGCGGGAGCCTTCTTTGAGCGTGATGATGGGCAGCCGATTCAGGAAGTGATTGAGCACCTGTTCGCCCTCTTGGGCGGACTGCTGCGAGATGCCATTGCGGATTTCGGTCGATGGCGAGAAGATGCTGCCGCCATTTCCGATCTGAGCCAGCCCGCCGAGACCACCAATCGCGGCAGCCGCGGCGAAAGCTTCTAGGTACCCGTGATTCACGTTGGTCGCCAGACCGGTCGTTCCGATCTGGTCAAGACCGATGAACTTCGCAAACTCCAACGAGAAACCGTCCGGGCAGATGGCGCGGTGGAAGGTGACGAACATCTTGCGCTGCTCGGCGTTGCCGACACTCTGGACGGTTCCTAGCAAGCGCGTCCCCTGAGGCAAGAGGAGCTGCTGGTGGTCGTGCGAGTAGAGGTCGGTGGTCAGATCCAGCATGATGGGTCCGCTGAATCCGCCATCAATATGGTTGGTGACGACCCCTTCCAGTACCGTTCCTTCAAAGATTCTGAAGAGGCGACCATCGTAGGTATCGAAGTCATACGGAGCGAGAGGGTCGGATTTCGCGGTCGGCTTCGCTTCCTGGTCAGAAAGGAGAGCCGATCTTTTACCGGTGGAGTCCGACGCGGTAGCAATCGTCTCGCCAGAGGCCTTCGACCCTGCTTGTTCACGTTCGCCCAGTACAGCGATCGGCATCTGCGCGGGAGCTGCTGAACCGGCGCTGCGCGCGAAGTCGATCGCAACCGTGTCGCTGTTGACGGCGTCCTGTCGCTGCTTTTCGCGTGCGAGGGCCTTCTGCTTAGCCTCTGTCTGTGCCTCCGACATATTGGAGGTGTGTGCTGGCGCATTGGAACTGTTGCCATAGATCGCGTCGCGTTGCGCGGCGGTCATTGGAGGCGCGCCAGCGGCTTCCGGGCCAGGACTTTCTTGCGCCGCCTGCAACTGTTGCATCGCCGCCGCCAACTGCTGCTGGCGCTGGGCCACGTCAGCATCTTGTCGGGCCTGCGCTTGCTGCTGAGTCTGGAAGCTCGACACCTGTTGCGGATTCGCTGTGGCGGGACGCATAGGCAACGTGCTTTGCTGCGCCGCTTTCTTGTTGCCACTCACCAGACTTGATAGGTTTGCGATTCCAATAAGGGCGATGATGACCACAAGTGCGATGAGCAGCGGCAAGCCCTTCTTGACGGGTGCCTTTGCTTCGGGCTGCTCGGGGACGGTGGCGGGCGGATTCAGGTTCTCTTCAGTCATGGCTATTCCTTTCCTTCCACACGGTGAAACTCGACCTTCTTTTTGCCGATGGCGAGATAACCGTTGTCGAGCTTTTTCGGCACCGTGTAGAGACCGTTACTGAAATCGAAGTTGATGAGTGAACCTTTGCCGTCCTTCGTCTCGTAGAGGGCGGGGGTTTCCTGGAAGTGGCCGCGCAGATAGGTGAACTTCTCGTCGTGCCAAATCTGCTGAATGCCGAGGGCATTGCCTTTCTTCATGTCCCACACGTAGTCGAAGTGCAGACGACCGGGATACTGACTGCGATACGTCTCCGCCTTCGTGTCCTCTGCCTTCAGTTCGGCGGCCTGAGCGGCCTTTGCCGCAGCCGCTTCCTGTTTCGCCTTCTCTAGTTCCGCTGCCGGTACGAAGACCGGCAACTCGGTCAGGCGGTCTTTCGCAGCCTTATCACCTGGCACGATGAACACTTTGGAATCGAAGTGGTCGTCTGCGTCGCCTGATACCTCGCGGAGCTGCAGGGTGTATTCGTTGCCGTGGTCGGACACGATGTGAATGTCCGTAGTGGTGTTTGCCACCTTCGGCTTGACGCTGATAAACCGACTGGCGACGTGGCCACCGTCGAAAACCCAATCAACGGTGTCGCCGGCAAAGACGTTGGCGACCTTCTCTTCTGCCGGGAGCATGATGAGCGTCGATTGCAGCAAGCCGGCGCGGATCGCGGGTGGGGCGTCCGCCTCCGACACTGTGACAGTGCGCGGAGCGGCGGGTTGGAGGTGGTGCGGGTCCGTGGCGGCGAAGCCAGAACCGTTTACGAGGGCGAGCCCACTAGCGAGGGCAATCAAGATAGGAGATTTCACTGGTCTTTCCTTTCGGTAGTGGGGTTGGGTTAGACAGTCTCGCCCTGGGCAAAGCGCGTGATGCCCTCGGTGAGTCCGTACTTTTCAATCAACTTGGCGCGGCGCACACGGTCTTTGGGTTTGGTGGAGAACGCGGCATAGCTGCGGTTATCGAGCCGGAGCGTGACGACCTTGGTAAAGCCGTCGCGACGGATATAAAGTCCTTCGCGATCCTGCAAGCTCTCGAAGAGAGCGAGCTGCTGTTCGTTTAGCTTGAAAAGTTCGGCGTAGCGTTTCCGATTGAAGGTCGCATCTTTCAGAAACAGGAAGGACGTGCAGGAGTTCACGATGCTGTCGGCGTTTGCGCCGAGGTCATCGGCGGACTGCCCAATCATGGTGACGCCGCCGAGGTTCTTACGAACCGTCTTGATCGAAGCGAGCGCACCATCAAGCAACTGCTTGTTCTTCATGGAAGAGAAGATCTCTTCGATGAGAATGTGCTTGGGGACACCGAGATTGGCTGGGTTGTAGAGGACATCATTGATACGTCGAAGTAGCCACACCATCAACGGCTCGATCAGGTCGGCGTACTGCTCGTTGTTGACACCTTGGAAGTCGAAGCACTGGAGACGGGAGAGCGAAAGACTGTCTTCGACGTTGTCGAAGACGGCGTTATAGATGCCTTTGCCAACCCACTTCGACATGTAACGGTCGAGCTTCTTGGGAAGGAAGAGATTGGCCAGGCGACGATTCTCTGCATCAAGCAGGTACATGTCCTGCACCGCCTTATGGATCACGTCGTCGTCTTCCGGCTCGAGCGCCGCGCCGCCGTTCGTCAGGAGGAGCTTGACGAAGGAGTACAGGAACTTGATGTTGCTCTCGGTCGGCTCCAGGGCAAACGGATTGACGCGCGGGCCGTCCTTACCAACCCGGTCAACCTTGCCTCCATAGAGCTCCACGACACTTTCGTAGCTCCCGCCAATGTCGAAGATGTAGGTAAAGCCACCGTACTTCTGCTCCAGTGCGATGGCCGCATTGCCGTGTACGGACTTGCCCGAACCCGTAGGGCCGATGATAAGCATGACCCTCACGCCATCCACATAAACATCCTGAAAGAACGGCGTCCGTGTGCGCGTCTCGAAGATATTGAGGTATTCCGAATCGAGGTCGTCAGAGTGTGGATGACCGGTGTGAGGGGCAAACACAGACGACAACCTCGCATGGTGCTCTTCTGAAAGCCATAGAGGAAAGACATTGAACTTGTGATTGCCAGGGAACATTGCGTAGAAACCAGACAGATTGCCGAGTGTTTCTTCCATCACCTGTGCGCGGGCGTCGACGAAGATCCGATGAACGGCAGGCACGGTATCGCGAAGTTGTTCGGGCGTGCGAGCCGCCAGCAAGAGCCGAAGCGAGAATTCTCCCTGAGCCTTCTTGTCGAGACCACGGATGACTTCGCTCAAATCATCGACGTTGATGTTGGCGGCCTTCGCGCCCGCTCCGGTGTCGAGCGAAGCGGAGTCGCGTCCACTCATGACGCGCGTCAGAACGCCTACTTTGAAGAACGAGATGAACTTTTCCTGGGCGTCGATCTCGCTCCTCGCGGCGGACGTTGACTTTACCCGCCACGTTGAACAAAGGACGCTATCGCAGTCGAGTGCCAGCACACCGGAGAAGAGACATGGCCGCGATGCCTCCGGTGTGGTCTTGAGTGAGAACATCTGCACATGGCGCTTGCCGACCTGTAGGTGGTCACTATGCCAAGCGACCGGACTCTTGACGATCTGACGGTCTACCCCTGCATCGCCCCGGAGTTGGTCTCGCTCGGCCCATTCTTCGAGATTGAAGAGGTAGCTGAAGAACTGGAATGCTTCGGTCTTGCCGAGCTTCCGCAATCCCAATGAGTTGCCGAGATGAGATTCAAGAATCGTCGCCGTCTTCTCTAGGTCGGCCAGCGTTCGGGAGGTGTCGATGGCATTCTCTTGTGGTCTCCGATCGAACGCTTTTGCTTTCGATGGCTCCAGCGTCAGGCACCAGTGGAGGTCGATGCGGCGGAACCCTGCCGTCTCGTTGAGGAAGTCCAAGCGGTCGGAAGCGAAGACTTCCGTCACTGGATTCTCGTACTGCTGGCGGCGTGGAAGATCGAAGCCGGACATTACGCGGGTGTATTGGTATAGGCAAGATCCTTCGGGTAGGCCGCGCAGAGCGCCTTCGATGGAACGCATTCGTGATTCAAGTCCGAGGTCGGTCACCCCCTCCTCATCAATGCCCGTGAGAGAGAAGACGCAGCCGTAGCCTCCGCCCTTCAATGCAAAGATGCTGGGTCCGAGAAAGCGGGCAATCGGAACGATGCTGCAGGCAGCTCCGGCCTTTGCGAACCACGGTGTGTGTTTGATCTGCTCAGCGTTTGCGCGGGTCATAGTAGCTCTTCTGGCTGAGGCTCAGGCCCCATAGTTGGAACATCTTTGGGTGTTTCCGCACGATGAACCAAGCGCCGACGGCCATCGTCGGGAAGCTAATCATCGCCAGGAGTCGGAACCCAACGAGGAAAACCGTTACGTTCACAAACACAATGGCCATCCATGTCGAGAGGTCGAGCCCTAGTTTGGCTCTGGGCCTGTTCATGGCCTGATTGATCGGTAACGGTTCTCCACGCTTGGTCATGTCGATGTACCTCCTACATCGACTGCCCGGTCAGAGATCCGATCCAACCGGCTCCCCACCCGAGCACCCCGGCGCCAAACAGCGCACCGAAGAGTCCTGGGATCGCATCCTGAAAGCGACCCGACATCATGCGAATTCCGGCGAAGATGAGTCCGCCGAAACAGATGACAGCGCCTGCGTACACCGCGAACGTCTTGAACGTTCCCATGAGCGTCTGCGCTCCGGAGAAGTCCATCGTTCCTTGGGCGTGCGCAACGGTGACTGCGAAGATTGCGAGAAGCATGGGCGTTGCAGAGCGCAACGTCCGAAGAAAGTGGTGATTGAATCTCTCCAGCCTGCGCTTGAATTGCGGGGACTGGCGCTGCGTTTCGATTGTCATTAGACCTCCGAACGGCAGATTGACCGCCGTCATGAATCGAAGGCTAAGGTCGCCGCGAGGCGGAGTCCAATACCTTTCAATCGAATCGCTATTCCTTTTAGCTATAGCTCGCCATTGAAGTGGGATGTTTCAAGAGGCAAGGATGTCGAATTTCAACGCTAGCTGGGGCCGCTCTGATTTCGGTTCTTTGCGCGTTGTGAATGGGTGCTTCTTAAAGACTGAGCGGGCGATATGAGCAAGAGCTGGATGAGTGGCATCCGCCGCGTAAACGAACGCCGTATCGGCTGTCCACTGAACACCCGATATCCGTCGCGTCGTGATGTCGTTTTCGAGCTGCATGTCTTCGTTCACTAACGCTATGCCGAAGCCATCACGCACAAGCAACTGTATGTCGCTCGGCGTTGCTGCCGAACTGCAGATTTGTACGTTGTGTCCTGTCTCACCAAACATTTGAAGTAGGCGTGCATGCGCCGCGGGATGCCCGTCAGGATCGCGAAAGACCGTAAGCCTTTTTACGAGGTCGTTCAGCGTGACTTCGCTTTGATCAGCCAAAGCGTCATCCGTGCGCATACAAGCTACCAAGGGGACACTCGCGATCTGCTCAACGACCCAGTTTGGTCCGACCACCGGGAGTGAGAGCACAGCGCAGTCTAGGTCACCGCGTTCGATTCGTTGGAGAACGTGTACCGTGTCCCCGCCTGAGAACTGGAGGCCGCAGCTTGGGAAGTGTTTCGAATAGCTGGCTCGGAAAGACAGTAAGTGTCGTGAGTTTACGAAGGAGGAAAATCCTAAGCGCAGGCGAGGGATGTTTCCAAGGAATATCTCTTTCGCCAGAGAGAATATATGCCGTTTACCGTGGAGGGTAGCGATGGCGTAGTCGACCACGATTTGTCCAACTGGTGTTGGGAATACGCCATCGCGGGTGCGTTCGAAGACCTGGAATCCGATCTCTCCCTCGAGATCTTTGATTTGTTTGCTCAATGCCGGCTGGGATACGAATAGCCGCTCTGCAGCGCGGGTGAAGTTTCCAGTTTCCGCGACTGCGACGATGTACTTCAGATGCCTGAATTCGACTGAGTCTGACATGGCCCGACTGCTCCGCTGGGGAATTAAGGAATTGCGCCTCCAAATGACACAGGTGTGCAAAACGCGTCAGTAATTCCATCGTCACGAATGGGAATCTCCTGTGTCAATAAGTCACGCCGACGTGACCACGCACCACGGTTCAACCGCCATAACTTTCGAAGCATTCACCATAGACAGGAAGTATTGGACTCATTGATGAACTCGCCTCAGTCTGGTGTGACAGAACGCACGTCGTTCATGAAGACAATTCCTATCGACGGGGGCTCAGATGCCATCACTGAAACAGGCGACCGGAGAAGCTCAATCCCAACTCTATGAGGTGCCACCGGCGCGCCATGCGGAGAGGAAGCCTCCGGCACGGGCGCTTGACCACGATCCTCTTCTGACAGCTGAGGAGGTGGCTGCCCGACTTCATGTCAGTACGGATTGGGTTTGGGATCATTCATCGCGCAAGAAACCCTTCCTGCCGGTTATCAGAATGGGGGACGGCGCGTTGCGATACCGCCATAGCGGGATAGAGGCGTTCATTGACGAACGTGAGCGCTTGAGTGCGCTCCGTCATCGCGCGGGCTGACGTTTTCTGCGACTGATTTCAGCGCTGCTGAATGTGGCGAATCTGCGGGCCTATCAACGTTTTCCGGTGAAAAGCATCGGTAAAATAGAGATAGGCCCTGTCCTTTCCCGCCACAGAAATTGAGGGAAGCATGGCAACAACAAACCAGCGGGGATACGTAGTCCCTCGCGGTAAGCAGTGGTATGGGTACTACCGCAAGGTGGTGAACGATCCTGCCACGAACGAGGAAAAAACGGTTCGTGTTCCAGTCATTCTCGGGCTGAAGTCGAAGATGACAAAGACGGAAGCCCGTCAAGCGCTGGAGCGCGAAATCACAAAACAACTGGGTAACCCTGGGTCGACGACTCGGATCATGAATGATGGTTCCGTAACCTTCGCATGGTTCGTGACCAATAGGTTTATCCCACTCAAAGAGTCCGTCTGGAAGCCAGAGACGGCTGACACAAAGAAGCTCCTTATCCAACTCGACCTCGTCGATCCCCTTGGCGAAATCCCGTTGGCCAACTTCGATAAGTTCAGCTTGCAACTGCACCTCAACAAGCTGGCAACAACCTGCTCAAAGGATCGCGTCTTGCAAATGCGGGCTTATCTTCGGGACATCTTCGCGGAGGCAGTCGATCAAGACTTCCTTGTGAAGGATCCTGGCCGCAAGATCAAGGTGCCGGCGCATCTACGTCCCACCGATACGACGACTCTCACATGGGACCAGCTACGCTTGGCGCTCTCAAAGCTGCAGCTAAGAGACCGTTTAATTCTTGAACTCGATATGACGAACGCTCTGCGTCCGAGTGAGCTGTTTGCATTTCGTTGGAAGCGTTTCGAATATGCGGAAACGACGCTAACGATTGCGGAGACTGTCTACAAAGGCAAGATCCGCGATTGGGGAAAGACGAAGAAGAGTCTCGCGGTCATTCACCTTCCGCAAGAGCTGGCGGATGACCTTCAGGCTTGGCGTCTCGAGTGCGAACAGCAAGCTAAAGAAGAATGTTCTAAAGGAAATAGAGAGTCACCATTTCTTTCTCCCGATGAGTACATCTTCGCTAACCGCGATGGCGGATTCATGGACACCGGCAACTACCGCAAGCGAGTGCTTCACAAGCTCGCGCGGGATCTCAAATTCTCCAAGCTAACCTTCCAGGTCATTCGCAGGACGATCGCGACTTTGGCTCAGAAGAAGGGCACGGTGAAGGATGTGCAAGGCGTCCTTCGTCACTCGCGAACGGCGACGACGACGGATGTCTATATGCAGGAGATTCCGGAGAGCGTGCAATCCACCATCAATTCGATCAACGAAGAGTTGCGCGGAACTGCAGGTTCGAAGCGGAAGAAGTCGGCGAGAACCGGCGCTGTCGGCACGAGTCGCCGAACGCGGTCTTCGCGTTTGACACCAAATGACACCAAACCACTGAGAGGAGGGAGTTCTCAGCTTCTGGTAAATGCTTGACTTGTAGGGGGTTGTTTGGTGGACCTGATCGGGATCGAACCGATGACCTCTTCCATGCCATGGAAGCGCGCTCCCAGCTGCGCCACAGGCCCACTCTCAGGAAGGACTCACTCT
>Ga0070658_10005332_pt1 | contig 10439 bp, 9 predicted proteins | sample KBSC13metaG_FD_64664 | JGI IMG/M metagenome (GOLD analysis project Ga0070658, IMG submission 64664) | Corn rhizosphere microbial communities from Kellogg Biological Station, Michigan, USA - KBS C1-3 metaG | ecosystem: Host-associated > Plants > Roots > Rhizosphere > Soil ... | reverse complement strand
ATGCTGTCGGCCACCGACGTGGCCTGGCTCAACGCGTACCACGCCACCGTGCGCGAGCGCCTGCTGCCGCTGGTCGACGGCGACGCCAAGGCCTGGCTGCTGCGTCGCACCGAGCCGTTCGCCGGCTGACGCGCCCGCCCGCGCGTGACGCCCGCTCGCGTGCACGCGCGGGGGCGTGCACCGCGAGCGGCGATACTTGCGGCAATGACGCCCGCGGGCGACCCCCTTCAAACCTCACGGAGACGACGCCATGGGCGCGCAATGGAAAGAAAAGGGCAAGGCGCTCGCCGCCGATGCCAAGGGCAAGCTGTTCACCAAGCTCGTCAAGGACATCATGATCGCCGCCCGTTCCGGCGCCGACCCGAAGGACAACGCCAAGCTGCGCATGTGCGTCGAGGCGGCCCGCAAGGTGTCCATGCCCAAGGACACGCTCGATCGCGCCATCAAGAAGGGCGCGGGCCTGACGGGCGAGACGATCAACTACACCAGCGTGGTCTACGAAGGCTTCGCCCCGCACCGCGTGCCGGTGGTGGTCGAGTGCCTGACCGACAACGTCAACCGCACCGCGTCGGATGTGCGCAGCCTGTTCCGCAAGGGCCAGCTGGGCACGCCGGGCTCGGTCACGTGGGACTACGACCACCTGGGCATGATCGAAGCCGAGGCCAAGGACGGCGCCGACGCCGAACTAGCCGCCATCGAGGCCGGAGCGCAGGATTTCGAGGCCGGTGACGACGAAGGCACCACGCTGTTCTACACCGACGCCGCCGACCTGGACCTGGTGGCCAAGGCCCTGCCCGACCACGGCTTCACCGTGCTGTCGGCCAAGCTGGGCTACAAGGCCAAGAATCCGATCTCGGCATCCTCGCTCGATGCCGCGGCGCTGGCCGAGGTGGAGGCCTTCCTGCAGGCGATCGACGGCAACGACGACGTGCAGCACGTCTATGCCGGCTTGGCCGGCTGACGCTGCCCCGCGGTCTCAGCCGGCCCGCAGCGCAAACTCCGCCCGCGGACGCACCGCCACCTGGTCGCCTTCGCCCCACGGCTCCAGGTCGGCGACCGCCATCACCACGCCGTTCTCCCACGACCCCATGGCCACCAGCCGGCCGTCGGGCGAGAACGCCACGTCGCACGCATAGGCCACGCGATGGCGCGCGTGTCGCGCGAGCGTGCCCGTGCCGAAGAACGAGATCTGATCCTCCTCGACGCACGCGAGCGCTGCACCGTCCGCTGACCACGCGACGGCCATGCCGGTGCCGCGCATCTCCGCCACGGTCCGCTGCGCGAGCGTGGCGCCGCTGTCGGCGTCCACGACCAGGAGGCGTCCGTCGCTGTTGATGGCCAGGCGCCGGCCGTCGGGGCTGAACGCCAGCGCCGCGTCGTGCAGTTCGCTGTCGACGGGCAGCACGACATCCGGATGCGTGTCGAAAGGCCAGCGGCGCAGAACCAGCTTGTTGGGCGGCGTCGGGTCGTCGTCGCTCATCGAATGGTGGACATAGGCGTAGCGCTCGCGGGCAGGATCGCAGGCCAGCCACTCGATCATCACTTCCTTGTGCGGTTGTGCGAACGCCAGCCTGCCCGCAGGCAACTCGCGCACGGCGAGCAGGCCGTCCCAGCCCGCGTCGACGACGAAGCCGCCGCACGGCGAGAACAGCGCCGCCGCGCCTTCCGACGGGTCGCGCACCTTCACCGGCGTGATGACCGGCTCGTCGTCGAGGGTCATCAAGGCAAGCTCGCCGCCCGTGCTCTTGACGATGCAGTGCGTGCCGGACGGCGCCACGTCGAGGTTGCTCGGATGGGCGAACGGGCGATACGCGCCCTGGCGCTTGCCGGTGGTCAGGTTCCACACCGCCACGCGCTGGCCGACGGCGAGCAGGCGTCGGCTGTCAGGCGTGAAGGCGAGCGCGTAGCTCTTGGCGATCGAAAGCGGCTTGAAGGCGGGCATCCGCCGCAGGATAACGCGCGATGCCCCGCGCGGATCGTCACTCCAACCGGAACGCGTGCACCAGCGTGTTCAGACTGTCCGCCTGGTCCCGCAACGACTCCGCCGCCGCCGCGCTCTGCTCGACCAGCGCCGCGTTCTGTTGCGTCATGGTCTCGAGCTGTTGCACCGAGCCGCTGACCTGGCCGATGCCCGACGACTGCTCGGCCGAGGCCGCGCTGATCTCCGAGATGATGGCGGTCACGCGCTCCACGCTGGACTCGATCTCGCGCATCGTCTCGCCGGCGTCGGCGACCTGGCGCGCGCCGGTCTCCACGCGTTCGACCGAGGCGCCGATGAGCGACTTGATCTCCTTGGCCGCGCCCGCCGAGCGCTGCGCCAGCGAGCGCACCTCGCTGGCCACCACGGCGAATCCGCGGCCCTGCTCGCCGGCGCGCGCCGCCTCGACGGCTGCGTTCAGCGCGAGGATGTTGGTCTGGAACGCGATGCCGTCGATCACGCCGATGATGTCGGCGATCTTGCGCGAGCTCTCGTTGATCTCGGTCATGGTGCTGACCACCGTCGACACCGCGACCGCTCCGCGGCGCGCCACGGCGCTGGCCGAGGTCGCCAGGTGGTTGGCCTGCACCGCGGCGTCCGCGCTCTGGCGCACGGTGCCGGTCAGCTGCGTCATCGCGCTGGCGGCATCCTGCAGGCTGCCGGCGGTCTGCTCGGTGCGCTCGCTCAGGTCCTGGTTGCCGACAGCCACTTCCTTGCTGGCCGTGCCGATCGATTCGGCCGTGCTGCGGATGTGGCCCACCAGCGAGCGCAGCTTGGCCTGCATGTCGGCCAGCGCCTGCAGCAGCTGGCCCAGTTCGTCGCTCGAGTCGGCGTGCACCGAGGCCGACAGGTCGCCGTCGGCCACGCGGCGCGCGAACGTCGTGGCGCGCTCCAGCGGGCCCTTGACGCTGCGGATCACGCGCCAGCCCACCAGCGCGCCGAGTCCGACGGCGGCCAGGCCGAACGCCACCAGCATCGTCGTGAGCGCGGCCTCGGCCGTGCGCGCGCTGGCCGCGGCGCCGGCGCTGTCGGCAGCGATGTCCTTCTGCAGCGCCTGCAACTGCCCGCGCCACTGCTTCTCGAGCGGCAGGATGCGGTTGCTGAGCGCGAGCGCGGCCTCGACGTTGTTGCCGTCGGCCGCCTGGTCGGCGGTCTCCTGCAGCATCGGGATGGTCTTGGCGGCCAGCGCGACGATCTCCTGGCAGGTGCGGCGCTCGTCGTCCGACCCACCCGGCCCGCTGACCAACGCCTGCAGCGCCTTCTGGTCCGCGGCGTAGCGGGCCTTGGCGGCCTTGAACACCTCGACCTCGGCGGTGATGGACTTCATCTCCGTCATCAGCGCCACGCCGCGCACCTGGATGGCCATCTCGTCCATCGAGTTGCGCAGGTGTCCGACGGCCTCGGCCATCGCGTTGTTGACGCTCACCACGCGCTCGACCTTGGCCCCGATCTCCTGCGCCTGCCAGGCGCTGATGACCGAGCCCAGCAGCGACAGCGCGACGAGCGAGCCGAAGCCGATGGCGAGTCGCTGGGCGACGGAGGCGTTCTTGCGGGAGGAGGTGGGTGACATCGAAGAAGCCTGACAGGGTATTCCCTCAGGTATCGACGCATCACCCGCCAACTTGAGTGCGGAACGCACTTCCCGCGGCTGAAATTGCCGCCATGGCGCACTCGGCCGTTCGGCGCCGGCTCGATCTGAAGAAATCGAACTCAGTACTGCCGGAACCAGTGCACGTGGTTGCGGCTGACGCTGAGCGTCTCGGTGCGCCCCTTCAGGTGCACCTCGGCCGTCTCGTTGGGCCCCTTGATGACCTGGGCGACGAAGCGCAGGTTCACGATGGTCGAGCGGTGGATCTGGATGAAGGTCTCGGGCTCCAGGCCGTCCAGCAGCTCGCGGATGGACTTGCGGATCAGCGCCTCGCCGCCCACCCACACGACCAGCGTGTACTTCTCGTCGGAGCGGAAGTAAAGCACCTCGTCGACGGGGATCAGCTTGATCATCTGCCCCACCGACGCGCGGATCCACTGCAGCCGCGTGCCGGCCGGGGCGCGGCGGCGCAGCTCGCCGGCCAGCGCGGACAGCACGGCGTCGAGCTCGCCCGCCGGCAGCTGCCCCAACGCGCCCGCCCCCGCCTCCCTGGCCTCGCTGGTGACCTGCCCCAGCCCGCCCGCGGCCGGTGACGGAGCGGACATGCGCCGGCGCTCGGCGACACGCCGGCGCAAGCGCGCGACGCTCTCGCCCAGGCGCTCGGCATCGAACGGCTTGACCAGGTAGTCGATGGCGCCCTGCTCGAACGCCGCGACGGCGTACTGCTCGTAGGCAGTGACGAACACGATCTGCACGTCGGGCCCCATCAGCCGCGCGGCCTCGACGCCGTTCATGCCGGGCATGTGGACGTCGAGGAACACGACATCGGGCTGCAGCTGCATGACCAGGTCGACCGCCTCGCGGCCGTTGCGCGCCTGTCCGGCGATCTGCAGCTCGGGCCACAGCTGCGCCAGGTGGTGCGCCAGGTGCGTGCGCAGCAGCGGCTCGTCGTCGACGATCAGCGCGCGCACCGCCCCGCTCGCGCGCGGGGGCGCGAGGTCGGCGTCGTCGTCGCGTTCGTCGGAAGGGGTACGGGTGCCGGCATTCATGCGGTCGTCCTCGGGGCGTCGGTGGCCGGTACGTCGATCAGGATCTCGGCCAGCAGGCCGTGCGGCTCCAGCTCGGTCAGTTCCAGCCGCGCGCTGCCGCCATAGAACGCGGCCAGCCGCTCGCGCAGGTTCGCCAGTCCGGTGCCGGGCACGGCGGACTCGCCCATGCCGACACCGTCGTCGCGCACCACCAGGCGCACCAGCCCGCCCTCGCGCGAAGAACGCACCGCGATGCTGCCGCCGGTCTCCGACGGGTCGATGCCGTGGCGCACGGCGTTCTCCACGAGCGTCAGCAGCAGCATCGGCGGGCACGGGAAGCCCTGCAGCGCTGGGTCGCCCTCGACGGTGAAGTGCAGGCGGTCGGGCATGCGCAGGTGCATCAGCTCGAGATAGCTGCGCACCAGCGCGATCTCGCGACCGAGCTGCGCGTCGCCGTCGTCCAGGCGGGGCATCGTGGCCTTCAGGTAGGCGATCAGGCTGCGCAGCACGGCCGGCGCGCGCGGCGAATTGGTCTCTACCAGCGCCTGCACGTTGGCCAGCGTGTTGAACAGGAAATGCGGCTCGACCTGCGCGGTGAGCACGGCCAGGCGCGTGTCGGCGGCCAGCCGCTCCAGGCGCGAGCGCTGCAGCGCCAGGTCCAGGCTCATGGCCTTGGCTTCCGAATCGCGCTGGCGTTCGAACGCGCCCAGCGCCAGCATCAGGCCGACGATGGTACCGGTGCCCGAGATGAGGACGAAGCCCTGGATGCGGCCCTCGTGCTGCACGACCGCCGAGAAGTCGCCGCCGGTGGCCAGCAGGTAGACGGCCAGCGTGGCCAGCGTGGCGGCCAGGAGCACGGTGATCGACTGCAGCACCCACGACGGCACCACGCGCTGGCGCCACGACAGCGCTGCGCTGCGCGCCACCAGCGTGATGAAGCCGACGAACAGCGTGCGCCCCAGCAGCACGGTGAACGGGAGCTCGAAGATCGGGGCGAGGGCCACCGCGATCAGCAGCGACGACGCCAGCGTGAGCCCGATCGTGCGCGGCGTCAGCGCGCGCAGGAAGCGAGCCCGGCGCGACCGCGGCGCGGCCTCGGACTCGGGGTCGAGGCCGGGCGTGGCGGCGGGAAAAGAGGAGGACATGTCGCCACGATAACGCGCCGCCTCCCGCGCGCCCAGCGCCAGGGGCCCGTGGTGCGACGAGCGACGGATGCCGGGGGGCGAAGAACGGGTGGGCAGGTCAGCTTGCCCGGGCCGCATCCTTGTCGTGCGGCTTCTGCCGCTTGAACTGCTCGAGCTGTTCTTGCGTCAGCGGCGGACAATCCGGATCGCTTCCAGCGGCTTCGAGAATCTCCTCCTCGGTCCGCTCGTTCAGACGTTTCATGTCGGTCGCGCCACGCATGGTCCGCGCCTCTTCCTGGGTGATCCGCGTGATGCCCATTTCTGCGACTCCCCGCCCGTCACCCGTCAGAAACCAGCGCGCGTCATCGGCGCATTGAGCGCCACCCGCAGCGTCTCCGCGCAATCGGCCAGGTGCAGTCGCGACGCCTCGCTCAGCCCCGGCCGGTTGCGCGCCGCCTGGATGCGCGGCAGCAGCGCCACGGCCTCGGCGCGTTGCGCGGCGCGCAGGTCGACGCGCACGCCGAACCCGGTGCGCACCAGCACGTTGGCCAGGTAGTTCACGTGGTCGCGCTGCAGTTCGCGGCGGCGCGCGGGGATGTCGCCCTTGCCGTCGCCGCCGTAGTTGGCCGGATCCAGCCACAGCGCCCGCGTGAGGCGGCTGTAGACCTCGGCCGGCGCCAGCGCCTGCGCCGGGTGGTCGAGCTTGGGCGCGCCGTCCTCCAGGCGCTGCGCCATGCCGTCGCTGATCAGGGCGTACAGCACCTGGCGCTGCAGGCTCAGCATCACCGCCTCGACCGGGTAGTCGGTGGGGATCGGCGCGCCGCCGGCGGTGTAGTCGCCGCGCTCGAGGAAGTCGGGCGCGAGGCGGCGCTGCAGCGCGGGCGAGATGCGGAACGCGTCGGCGCGCAGCATGCCGTCGACCAGCGTGTCCAGCGCGGCGCGTTGCTGCGCGGGCTGCACCGGCTGCATCGGGTCGCGGCCGGAGCCCGGAAAGTCGCGCAGCGTGGTCGTGCCACCGAGCTGGCGCAGCAGGACGCCGGCCGCCAGCGTGGCGTCGCGCAGCGCGAAGCCGACGGAGCGCCGCAGCGCCGTGTAGTCCTCGGTGGGCTTGAGCGTGCGCGACTCCTGGCGCGCGAACAGGTCGCGCGCGATGGCGAAGCGCTTTTGCGCGTACGCCACCGGGTCGCTGCCCAGGTCGAACTGCAGCGCGCCGGGGTCGACGCCCAGGTAGTTGTCCTCGTCGGTGCCGAAATCGAGGCCCGGCTCGGTGTTGCGCGACGCGATCTTCAGCAGCTCGGCCTTCTCCTGCGCCGGCGTGGCTTCGGCCGGCAGCGGCTTGTAGGCGTACTCGATGGCCCAGTAGTCGTACGGGCCCAGCGTGGTCTGGAACGGCGCGGGCGCGGCCTCGTTGCCGCGCGGCAGGTTGATGGGCAGGTAGTCCATCACCGAGGCGCCCAGCGAGTGCGCCTTGGTGAACTCGGGGTCGGACAGCTGCTTGTCGGTGTACAGCCGCGAGCCGCGGAAGTTGTGGCGCAGGCCCAGCGTGTGGCCCACCTCGTGCATCGTCACCGCGGTGATGTAGGCCTCGGTGTAGGCCTGCGCCTCGGGGCTGTCGGGGTCGACGTCGCCGCGCGCGGCCAGCACGTCGAGCCCGTAGTCGGCCTGCTGGGCCTCGAGGTCGCCGGCCAGGCAGGCCTGGCGGTTGTCGCCCCACGTGTTGGGGCTGGGCACCATGGCCGCCGCGGCCTCGGGCGACAGCATCGACGCCGGCATCTGCAGCAGCCGCGCCGCGGTGGGCAGGTCGAGCACCTGCGCGCGCGCCGCGCGCACGCTGCGCGCGGCCAGGCTCTCGATGGAGATGGCCGCGTCGAGGATCTCGCCCGTGCGCGGGTCGACGTGCGTGGGGCCGATGGCGTCGTAGAAGGCCTCGGTGTCGACGGTCCAGCGCACCGACGTGACGCCGACGTCCAGCGTGTCGAAGGCCGCGTCCTCGGGCTGCACCTTGACGACGATGGCGTTCTTGAAGCCGATCTTCTCGAAGGCCTTGTTCCACTCGAGGACGCCGCGCGTGACGGCGTCGCGGTACTTGAGCGGGATGCTGCGGTCCAGCCAGTAGGTGATGGGCTTGACGGGCTCGGACAGCGCCGCCGCCGGGTCCTTCTTCTCGAGGCGCCAGTGGTCAATGAAGTGCTGGCGCTGCGAGCGCGCGAGGTCGTCGGTGAAGTCGGCCACCGTCGTGACGAAGTAGCCCACGCGCGGGTCGGCCGGGCGGGTGGGCATCGGCTTTTCGGGCAGGCGCGCGAGCGAGTAGTGCAGGCCCAGGAACAGGCTGCGCACGTCGGGCACGAAGTTGGGCGTGGTGGGCTGCGGCGAGTTGGGCGCCGCGTTGGGGAACGACGTGGCGATGGACTGCGTGAAATAGTGCGCCGTGACGTCGAACATCACCTCGTCGGGCGAGCCGCGCACGCTGTCGAAGTACGAGTTGCGCGGGTCGTAGGCATACCCCTGGCGGTACTGCTGCTGCAGGTGGATGGCCATGCCCAGCGTGTCGGTCAGGAACAGGTTGTTGGCCTCGACCAGCACGCCGTGCGACGTGGCGTCGGCTTGGCTGGCCACCGGCGCGCTGCCCAGCAGGCTGCCCGAGTACGCCGCCTCCACCGCGTACGCCGCCGGCGTGCCGGCCTTGCCGCGGAAGGTCTCGTTGAGCGCGACCAGCTGCACCAGGTTGTGGATCTTGCGGAACTCGACGATCTGCGGCCCGCCCCAGTCGGAGAACGGCCGGACCATCGAGCCGCCGTACAGGCCGCCCTCGCCCAGGCCCTGCGCGATCTTGGGCGAGAAGAACATCGGCTTGTTGAAGTCCTCGGGCCGCAGTTCCAGCCAGACCTTCTCGTCCTTCTGGAACATCGTCAGCATGCCCTCGACCCGACGCGCACCCTGCGTGACGGCGGCGAACGGCGGCAGCGCGGCCCCGCTGGGCACGGCGGTGGGATTGCGCGCGGCGCTCACCCGGCCCGTCGCCACCTGGCTGGCACCACTGGCCGGCGCCGCGGCCGACGCTGCCGACGCGGGTTCCGCGGCCGCCGGCGCGGCCTCGGCGGGGGCGGCATTCTCGGCCGTCGGTGCGGTCGGTGCGGTCGCGCAACCGACGAGGAAAGCGGCGCAGGCGGACGCCAGCACGGTCAGCGGCGAGATCGGGCGAAATTCAAGCATGGAATCAGGATACGTGAAACGGCGATTGGTTCCGGCCTGCGAAAGACTGCGCAAATCGGTCAGTGATAACCCTGTACGACGATTTCGGTACGTATAGAATATGCATACCGAAAGGTTCTGCATCGTACCCGCGGCCGCCTGCGCAGCCGTGGCGCCAACGCTCGACATCGAGGACTGGACATCATGGAAGCCACCGTCGCCGAACGCGGCCAGATCACGCTGCCCAAGGCCGTGCGCGATGCGCTCGGGCTGGCCAAGGGCACGGTGCTCAAGGTCGAGCTGGATGGTGGCCGCATCATCCTGCGCAAGGACGTCAGCGACGCGATCTCGCGCGTGCGGGGCCGGTTCAAGCTGCCCAGCGGCGTCTCCACCGATGACGTGATGCAGGATCTCCGCGGCCGCGCCCCGGGCGAGACGCCGGAATTCTAATGAACCGAGGCACCGCCCTGCTGTCCGCGCGCTGTCCCGCGCCATGATCGCCATCGACACCTCCGTCCTGATCGACCTGCTGGGCGACGGCGAAGGCGCCGACGCCGCAGAGGCCTGCCTGCGCCTGGCGCTGGGCAGCGGCCCGGTGGTCGTGTGCGACGTGGTGGCCAGCGAGGTCACGGCCGGCCTGGGCCACGGCGCCGAGGTGATGGACGCGCTCGACGACATGGGCCTGACGTTCTCGTGCATCGAACAGCGCTCGGCCGTCCGCGCCGGCGAGATGCAGCGCAAGTACATGCAGCGCGCCCGCGCCGCCGGCCAGCCGGTGGCGTCGCCGCGCACGATGCCCGACTTCCTCGTGGGAGCCCACGCGCTCCTGCAATGCAACGGCCTGATCACGCGCGATGAAGGCTTCTTTCGCGACTACTTCAAAGGCCTGAAGGTCATCGTTCCCAAATGACTGCCCCACGCTCCCTGGCGGTCGCTGCCCCCGAGGGGCCGGCCGCGACGGGCCCGGCAGAGCCGGATCCCGCGCTCCCTTGAACCTCGGGCCACTTTGCCAGCGGCAGCGCCGGCACCGAACAGCCAGAACCCCTTTCGCTCCACTCCGTTTTTCACCCAGACGCTTCCTTCCAGGAGATCACCATGCTTGAAGCCTACCGCCAACACGTGGCCGAACGTGCCGCCCTCGGCATCCCGCCGCTGCCGCTGACCGCGTCGCAGACGGCCGACGTCATCGAGCTGCTGAAGTCGCCGCCGGCCGGCGAGGACGCGTTCCTGCTGGACCTGCTGACGCACCGCGTGCCCCCCGGCGTGGACGACGCCGCCAAGGTCAAGGCCAGCTTCCTGTCGGCCGTGGCGCACGGCGACGTGCAGGTCGGCCTGATCTCCAAGGCCAAGGCCACCGAGCTGCTGGGCACGATGGTGGGCGGCTACAACGTCAAGCCGCTGATCGACCTGCTCGACTCGGCCGACGTCGCGCAAGAGGCGGCCACCGCGCTCAAGAAGACGCTGCTGATGTTCGACTTCTTCCACGACGTCGCCGAGAAGGCCACGGCCGGCAACAAGTTCGCCGCCGA
>Ga0070658_10005331_pt1 | contig 10441 bp, 11 predicted proteins | sample KBSC13metaG_FD_64664 | JGI IMG/M metagenome (GOLD analysis project Ga0070658, IMG submission 64664) | Corn rhizosphere microbial communities from Kellogg Biological Station, Michigan, USA - KBS C1-3 metaG | ecosystem: Host-associated > Plants > Roots > Rhizosphere > Soil ... | reverse complement strand
CGGTGGGAGGCACACCCGGCTCTCGTTCCGCCAGTGGGAGGAGGGTATCGAAAGAGGTACGCATGGAAAACCAACGGTAGAAGGGCCGCACGTGGCTCCGGCAGATACTGTCACCGAAAAAAGGCTCCGTCAGGCGTTGATCCCCCAGGTCGAACCAGTCGATCCACAGTTCACCGCCCTGGCGCAGAACGGCGCCGGGGAGCCAACCGGTAAGCAAACGCCCCTCTTCCGCCCCGACGATCGTGATAGGCGCAGGGTCCGGCCGGAGAGGATGTTCGGCGGCTTCGATATCTTCCCGGGTGAGGGGAACGCCGCAGCGTCCGCTCATGGCCAGCATGGCGGCGATACAGCGGTCCCTTTCGATCGGCTCCAGCAGCTCCTGCCGGAGATCGGGGGCGGCCATCACCGTGCGGCGAAAGCGCTCCCACCTCCTCTCACCCTCCTCCACTCGCGGGCTCCTTCCCTACGGCTAGATCTGCGGCTCTCTCTGTATCGCGGGCATTCCAGGAGGAAAGTGCGCGGCCAGCCAGTCGTTGACCTCACAGTCGATCACCAGATGAATGCGCGGGATGTCGCTGAAGTTATCCACCCAATGGCTTCGGGAGAGGTTCAGATACCAGCACTCTCCCGGCTGCATCAGGACGCGCTCACCCTCCAGATAGAACCGGACCTCCGGATCGGTCTGAACCGGGATATGCAGTCGCACCTCTCCATCTGCATAACCCAGATAGGGATCGCTATGTTTGTGGATATGCGAGCGCGGTTCGAGTTTCAAAAGCCGCGCGGACTGCAAGGGGCACCGAAAGCTCTCCAGCACCTGCTGCAAGTAGGGACAGCGGCCCAGCAGCGGGGTATCCTGACAATCGCTGCGCGTATCGAGGCCGCTATAGATCGTCCCGCTCGTGCCGCCGACCGAGCGAAGGGCCACCCCACTCCAGTCGCCCTCGAAAATCTGATTGTTAAAATGCGGCGTCCACTCTTCCGGATGAATGCGCGCGAGATCGGCTTGCAGCGCCAGGGGATCGAAGGTAAACCCCAGCTTCACGATATCGGTAGGCGCGAGCCCCTCCTGCTTGCGAACCTCTCCCGTCGTCGCGTGGATCGACGACGCACTCCCGAAACTTACTTCCCTGCTCGCCCCGCCTTGCGTCGCATCGTCCGCCTCAGAAAGTTCTTGCGGGGGTGGGGCAGGGCGGAGCCAGCGCAGCATGTGGGGATAGGGGGCGACGCCTTCCTCCTCCGCGCGCTTCGGCCCGTACGCCATTCCGGTCCACTCCAGCATCGGAAGCGCCAGATAGCGGCCCTCGCTAAAGTTGTCCAGAAGCGAAGCGGAGCCCCCTCGATACCCCTCGGCATGAAACACGATGGCAGGATCGATGCCGATCCGGAGGGCCGCCGCATACGACCAGGCGATCGCCATCATCTCCTCCGTACCGTTCTGACCGATGTCGAGGTGCAGCGTTCGGCGGCGTTCGGGCACGGCGACCGCCAGATGCCCCGCTTCATGCAGCATGTCGCCAGGGTAGTGCATCCGCTCCAGATCGACCACGAGGCGCCCCTGTTGGATCGTAATACCGGGCACAAAGGTGCTCTCGGTCACCTCCTTCAGTTCCACCTCCAGCCCGATCGAGCGAATAAATCCGATCATCGCTGCCGTCACCGTATCCATTCGGTTCTCCTCTGGTTCCATCCGGCTTGTGATTATGTGGGGGAGCGATGGAAGTGGGCCATTTTCCAGGCCCCTTCTTGCAGAACAAAAGTGCGGGTCTCGTTGAAGGTGGTCCAGCGGGGCTTGCCGTTGTCGTCGTAGGTCATGAGGCGGGTGTAGGTGACGATACCGGTGACGCCGCCATAGACCTGAATGCGCGGCGTCAGGATGTCGAAGCGGATCGGCTGCATGGCGGGATTCTGCCCCATCTGTCGGATGAGCGCCAGATGAAACTCCAGACCGTCGATCCGATAGTCACAGACATCCTCGAAGCAGGAGAGGTCGTCGGTACACAACTCGGCATAGACGTCCGCATTCCCGGTATGGATCGCATCCAGCATGCGCCAGGTGATCGCCAGCAGTTCGCGCTGAACCGTATCCAGGCGCGCATCGTCTTCCAGGGATTTTTCGTACATCGGCTCTACTCGGTCTCCCCTTCGATAGGTACGGTCTCCAGCGCGACCAGTCGGCGGGCGCGCTCGACATACGCGGCGTCGTAGGGATCCAGGCGACCGGCCATGCGGAAATGCATCAGGGCCTCGCGCTCATAGCCCAGCCGCACATAGGTGTCCCCGAGCAGGCAGTGATAGGAGGCGTTGTCCGGATCGAGCGCGACGGCATTGCGGAAGGCGTCGGCAGCCTCCTGCAAGGCGCACGCCTGGTAGTAGACCATCCCGAGCCGGATATTGAAATAGGCGTCGTCCGGCGCGTAGAGCGTGGCCTGGTGCATCGCAACGATCGCATCCTGAGGGCGGCCCATGCGCGCATAGACATCGCCCAGCCAGAAATGGTAGAAGCCGTCGGTCGGTGCGAGGTCGCGCGCGGCCTCCAGCTCTTTGAGCGCATTGCCGCCCAATCCCGCCACCGCGTAGCAGTCGCCTAACTTATACCGATAGTAGGGGACATCCGGCGCAAACTCCACCGCCTTGCGATACTCCAGAATGGCGGCATGGTAGCGTCCCATCCGTCGGTGCGTCTCTCCACGGGTAAAGTGGCTCGCGGCGCTGCGCGGATTGGGGCCAATGGCCTGGCGCCGCGCCACCGCCGTCGATTTCGGCTCCGAGGACCCGGTCCGCCGAGAACGAGTGGGTCTAGGGGCGCTCTCCGAGTCCGCCGAAGCGGACGGTTCTTGTGTCTCTCTCTTATCCAACGTCTTTCCTCGTGAAGCCCGCTTGCGCGGGGATAGTGCGTGCCGGACGCACATCGTGGTCGTCCGGTGTGTCCGGAGGCGGAGGTAACGATCCTGCGGCCGTCAGTATCCTTCAGACTTTCCATAGCCCGCCAGGAGTTCAATCGCGTTCAAAAAAGCTTGCGGCTGTCCAGAAGCAGGGTCACCGGGCCATCGTTGATCAGGCGTACCTCCATATGCGCGCCAAACTCGCCGTACTGGACCTCCCGGACGCCTTGCGCCGCCAGCGCCTCCCCGAACTGCCGATAGAGAGCCTCCGCCTGCGGACCGGGCGCGGCCGCCGTGAAACTCGGTCGGCGTCCCTTCCGACAGTCTCCGAAGAGCGTAAAGTTGGAGATGACGAGCGCGCTGCCGCCGACATCAAGGAGAGAACGGTTCATCTTATCCTCTTCGTCCTGAAATACGCGCAGCCCTGCGATTTTGTCCGCAAGCCCCTGAGCATCCAGGCCAGTATCCTCTACTCCAACCCCGACCAGGATCAGAAACCCGTGCGCAATGGTTCCGACCTGTCGGCGAACCTCCCCCTCCGCGATCGTCACCGACGCTTCCTGCACCCTCTGTACGACCGCTCGCAATCGCCACACTCCCTTCCCTATCTCTCCATCCGCTCGCGAGAGAATGGCGACAACACTCTTGTCTCACGAGGATCGGAGGTCGCTTCGCAAAGTCACCCCTTCAGAATTGTAACACAGGCGTATACGGCTGTCAATTCCACCCGGAGCCGCCAACCAGAAAATTGTGCCCTGGAAGACGCATGCAAGGGGCGACTCGAATTTCAAGTCGCCCCTCACGTTCCCAACCTATTCCTGGTTCCCGCCCCTTAAGGAGCGGCGGCTTCTAATTGACGAGATGCTGGCGCATGGCGTACTGGAAGATCGCTCTGCGCTCCTCCTCGGTGAAAGACCGCACTTCCGTGCAGACTTGCAGTTTGTGCTGGTCGCACCACTGGACGAACTGCTCATCGGAGATACGATACAACCATTCCGGGATTCTGCCTGACTTCTCGTTCAGGTTGCCGGAATTCGCGGCGTTCATGGTACTCACTTCCTTTTTGATGACACAGGGAGGCGATATCGCCTCCCTGCGCCGACTACTATTCAGTTAGTCGGCTATGCCGGTTATTCGACAGCGATCTGTGCCAGGATCGTCTGGCCGTTGCGACGGATGACCGCGGTGGTGCTCCCACTGGCCGGCAGAGTGGCTGCGATCTGTTTCAGTTGGTCGCCGCTGGAGACGGTCTTGCCGTTCAAGCGCGTCACCACATCGCCGGGACGAATGCCCGCCGCAGCGGCAGGACTACCGGGCTGAACGGTGACGATGACCGCGCCGCTCTTCACGTCGTCCTTCAGATTCAGTTGCTGGCGCGTATCGGCGTCGAGCTTGTCGGCATCCACGATCTGCACGCCGAGCTTGCCACGGCTCTCCGCCTGCGGTTGCGGTTGGACCGGAGTCTCCGCTCTCGCGATGGGCGTATCCGTGTTGGTGCCGACGGTGACCTGCAGAGTCTGTTCACTGCCGCCACGGCGTACACCGACCGACACACGGGATCCCGGCGCAGTGCGAGCGATCATGTCACGGAGCGAAGCATCGTCCTTCACCTGCTTGCCGTCGTACCGTACGATCACGTCCTCGACCTGGAGACCTGCTTTGGCGGCGGGGGTGCCGTCCTGGACACTGGTGACCAGGGCGCCTTCCTTCACGCCGTACCGCTGCTGGTACTGGTAGGTCAGAGCAGCCGGGGAGAGACCCAGGTAGCCACGGGTGACCGTCCCTTTCGAGATCAGCGAGTCCGCGATATAGCGGGCCGTGTTCGACGGGATCGCAAAACCGATTCCAGCGCTGGTGCCGCTCGGCGATTCGATGGCGACGTTGATACCGATCACACGTCCGTAGACATCGACCAGGGGACCTCCGGAGTTACCGGGGTTGATGCTGGCGTCGGTCTGCAGCAGGCTGGAGTAGAACCGCTCGTCGCTGCCGGAACCGATGGCCTCCTGGCGATGCATCGAAGAGATCACGCCGTGGGTCATGGTGTCGCTCAGGCCGAAGGGCGCGCCGAACGCGATGGCCCACTGGCCGACGTTTACCTTGTCCGAGTCCGCCATCTCCGCCGCCGGCAGGTCTTTGGCGTCGATCTTGATCAGCGCGAGGTCGCTGCGGAAATCCCGCATCACCTTGCCGACATACTCACGTCCGTCCTGAAGTTTGACCGTCACCCTATCCGCGCCGGCCACCACATGGTCGTTGGTCAGGATATAGCCGTCTGAACGAATGATGACGCCGGAGCCGCTGGCCTCAGCGCGCGGCGCATAGCCCGGCGGCTGGATGCGGAACTGGCGACCGCCCTGTCCCTGTCCCCCTTGCGGGCTGCGCAGGAACGGGAACGGAAACGCGTCCCCCTGATCGTCGCCGAAGCCCTGCATCGGGATACCGCGGGAGGAGACCGCCTTGGCGCTCTGTCGGCTGCGGATGAAGACGACGGACGGGCGCAGTTTGACGGCGACCTGCTCGAACGCATTCTGCATACTCAGCGCCTGCTGCGGAGGCTGTACCGGCGGGGTGTTCTGCTGGGAACCCGCATTGGTGCCCCGCACTCCCAGAACCGTCACAGCGCCGAGGCCGAAGGCGACCGGAATGGCGACCGCGCGGGTTGCATTTCTTTTAAAACGTGATGTGCTCATTTTCGTTTGTTACCTCGAATGGAAGTATTGGAAAGGTCTTAGTTGCGTGCTCATGCCTGGTTCCAGTTTCGCTTCGAGAAGGAGAAACAAACCAACGGAAGCGTTTTACCAATGAACACAGGGCTATTTATCAATACGCAAACGTTCTGCGCTTGTGTTTCTGAAAAGGCCCGAATCTCCAAAAAAAATTCAAAATCGCCCTGAATCCGGCAGGAATCAACACAAAACCCGGCTCACAAGACGTGAGTCGGGTCGCGAAGAGAGAAGCGAGCCGGAGTGCCTATTTGATCCCCAGGAGTTCCACATCGAAGTTCAACGTGGAGTTTCCCGGAATCTTGCCTCCGGGATCCCCGGTCTGGCCATAGCCCAGTTCGGGGGGAATGACGAGCTTGCGCCGACCGCCTACTCTCATCGTCATAACGCCCTCATCCCAGCCTTTGATGACCACGCCCTTCCCGATCGGAAACGTAAACGGCTGCCCGCTGTCACGAGAACTGTCGAACTGCCGGCCGTCCGTCAGTGTGCCGACATAGTGCACGGTCACCTCCTGACCGGGTTTCGGCGAGGGACCTGTGCCGACGGTCACATCGGTGTACTGCAGCCCGGACGGAGTCGTTACCATCTTCTCACCGCTGCGAAAGACCGGAAAGAAATAGTCGTAGACGAGCAGAAGCGCGACAATGCCGCCTGCAATGGCGAGCGCGCGTGGAACCTTATTGGGATGTGGTGTACTCATAACGGGCGGTGTCCTGGAGAATCGAAAAAATGGCCCGGTACACAGGTGTGCGCCGGGCTGCAAAAACGTGCCTGACGCCCTATTTGACGCCGAGCAGTTCGACCTCAAAGTTGAGGGTGGCGTTCGGCGGAATGGTACCGTCGGGGGTGCCGCCCGGTCCATAGGCGAGGTCGGCGGGAATAATCAGTTTGCGCTTACCGCCCACTTTCATCGACATGACGCCCTCGTCCCATCCTTTGATGACCTGGCCTCTGCCGATCACAAAGGTAAAGGGCATGCCTCGATCGCGGGAACTGTCGAACTTCTTGCCGGTCAGCAGCGTGCCGACATAGTGCACGGTCACTTCCTGACCGGCCTTCGGTGACGCGCCTTTGCCGACGACCTCATCGATATATTTCAGACCCGATTTGGTGGTGACGGTCTTTGCCTTCGCGGTTTTGGCGGGCGGCTTCGCCCCTTTTTTGGGCGGGTCGGCCAGGGTAGCAGTAGTCTGACCCAGCACGACAGCCGAACAGACCAGAGCGAGCGATAGTTTGCGCATGGATTCTTTCTCTCCTGAAAACAGCGTCCTCAAACGGAACGCAAGATAATGACGAATGCCATCCTATATTCCATACGCAAAACCGGGATTCCTTCGTCACCAACCCACCATCACCAAACCAGAGATCGACGCAGCATGTTACAGCAACATGCTGCGTCCTGTCGTTCTCTGTTACTTCTTCCTCTTCCGAACGAATGCCGCAGCAGAAACCGCCATGCCGATCAAAAGTCCCATACTTCCAGGTTCCGGGACATTTGGCGTAGCCGCTCCACTGAACACGACTCCGTAAGGAGTGGAGAGACTGGCGAACTGTCCAAGAGACGCTCCTGTGGAACCGTCAAAGCGTAACACGGCGTTCGCGGCGAAGTTTGCGACATACAGGTTATTATCGGGGCCGAACGTCAGACCCTCCGCGCTGGTCAGACCGGAACCAACGAACGTATTGAGATAGGCGCCAGTCGTACCGGAATAGCGTGTTATCGTGGAAGTTCCTTCATTGGAGACATACAGGTTCCCATCCGGGCCGAAAGCCAGACCGTCCGGCGCCAGGAGATTGGTGGAGGCAAAAATCCCCAGACTCGCACCTGTCGTTCCACTGTACCGGGTGACGATCGTGCCGTTGCCTGCCGAATTGGTGCCCCAATCGGCAACATAGAAGTTGCCGTCCGGTCCGTAAGCGAGAGTTAGAGGGCGAGTTACTGTCGAGGCTGCAAAGTCACCGCCGATTTGAATTCCTGTTTCGGGATTGTAGCGGCGAATAGGGTGGCTGCCACTATCGAGGGTAACAAATAGGTCGCCGGCCGGACCGAAGGCTAAACCTGCGGGAAATGTGTTTGCGCCGGTCGAGATCGTGCCGACGAGCGCGCCTGTCGTGGGATTATAACGGCGCACGGTACTGTTGTTCCTGCTCACCACATATAGATCGCCGTTTGTCGGACTGATCGCCATATTGTAAGCCTGACTCAGGCCGTTCGAAGTCAACACTCCAAGATCGGTTCCTGACGCTGTATAATCCCTGACGGTATTATTGTTGTATGTGCTGACGTACAACTTCTGTCCATGCGCAGCGTGACCATAGCAGGCAAAGAGTAGAATGACTGCGCATGCCTTAGAAGTAAAACGGACGAGCGGGGTAATCTGACGGGTCAGTTGCATAGCGTTCAAATGAAAAGCGAACATAACGAAACCTCCAGGTGATAAGAATGGACGCCCGCCTCTTCATAGCAATTGAGATAGTTATTCTGATCCCATATTGCTTTGAGTTGGATCTGGTGAGAATGCCTCTCTGTGAGCGTTTCAGCGGCGACGGCGCAGCAAGAGGCCGCCGGACAGAATAAGGCCGGAGAAGAGCGCCACTGTCCCAGGCTCGGGGGTTGCGGCGACGGATGGCTGAACCAGGATCTGCAGGGTGCGCGTCGAGTAGTGGGCCGCATTGAAACTGAAGGTCCAATCGGGATGGACCAGGCTGTCAACGGTGTTGAGCGCAGTATTGTTTCCGATACCCAGATCGGCAGGCCCAGAGATGTTCCCGCCCCACTGGTTATAGGCCAGCAAAACCTGCCCTGCATTATGATTGTGAATCTGCATAGAGCCGTAGTTATCGATTCCGCTCGGGCGGTCTCCCCAATCGAAGGTAGTGCCGCTGGCTCCGGGAACGCCTGCCGAATTGATGGCATCGTAGTTCGAAGGCCAGAATTCGATATTGCCGCCTGTCAGTCCGGTGCCCGTCGTGATCCCCGGCAGATTGGTGACGATGTTCATGTTGTTGATATTCTGCTGATACAACTCTCCCGAGACCTTATTGGGCACGCCGATCTTGTCCGCCCTGTTGGTGAAACCGGCGGCATCGAAGGAGACATACATGAAGCCGTTGTGGTCGGCAGCGTTCGCGGAACCGCTCAGTTCCAGGTAGTAGGCCACACGTCCGAAAGATCCGGGAGCGAAACTGGCTGCGTTGTTGACCGCATAGGGAATGCTGGTGGTGTTGAAGGCAGTGGCGGTGCCGGCGATATTGAGCTGATACACGAGTTGATAGCCGGCCGCCTCCGGAACGTTGGCGAATGCGCCCTGGGCCTCGGCCAGTTGAGGCAGGAGAGATGCGGCCAAAAGCGATGCGGTCAGCAGAATACGGGAAAACATGAAGATATCCTTTCGAATGCGAAAATAAAGAGAATGACCAAAAGCCGACTCTTTGGGAATTACATCTGTCATCCACCGCTTAAGAACGCGGAAGTTCGAGACGCTTTTCTGTGCGGCCTTTATGAGAACGGCCAAAGCCTACGAAGGCCTTGCAGGCTTCAGCGGGCTAGCTTCCGCCGCACCAGAGCACTGCCGCCAAGTGTGCAGCTGAGGAGCAGAGCCCAGGCGCCTGGTTCGGGGGTAGCGGCAGAAACAGTGTTGAACGTAAAGTCATCCACTGCCGTAGAGCCGTTCCCGATGAATTCGACACGATTGATGCCGGCTAACGCCAGACCCAAGGTGGCCCCGCCGGTGTCGGCCACCGAAGTGCTTCCTAACAGAGCGCCATTTACGTCATAAGCTTTCAGCGTCAGCAGGGTACCTGCGCCCTGCAAGTCTCCTCGTATCACGGAGGTGAAGACTTTTATCGCTTAACCTTTGTCGGAGAGTGCGATTCGGATCGGGGCTTTGCGGCGTGAACGGCGGCGAGCAACCCCGATGCCGCTCACGATACATGCGCCCAGAAGGGCAACCGTTCCTGGTTCAGGAGTCGCCGCAGTCGTCCCGACAGGACCAAAGGCCAGGTAGGCTGGATTGTTTAACCCGTTGCCTGAGATCGTCTTCAGGAACGTGCCATTGCTATCGAATTCGCTGATGTCGTCGTTGAAGCTGTTTGCGACGAAGAGGGTCCCGACGCTGTCGAAGGCGAGTCCGCGTGGACCGCCTAGCGTGGTGCTGTCGCCGATGGATTTCTGGTAGACGTGGCTGCTATCGAATACGTCTATACTATCGCTGGAGCCGTTGGCGACATACAGGTTGCCAGCGCTGTCGAACGCCAGGCCGGAAGGCGTAACCGTATTGCCGTGCGCGAACGTCTGGATAAGAACGCCGCTGCTATTGAACTCCCGAATATTCCCACCGTTCCCATTCGCAACATAGAGGTTGCCTGCCGTGTCGAAGGCGATGTCCCTGGGAGTATTTAGATTGCCGGCACCGATAGTCTGTTGAAACACCCCTGTGCTGTCGAACTTGCTAATGGTATTCCCGGAGGAATTGACCGCGTACAGGTTGCCTGTGTGGTCAAAAGCTATTCCTTGCGGACTGTTGAGGTTCGTATTCGCAAACGTTTTGAGGAAGGTCCCGTTGTTGCTGAACTCGGAAATAGAGTTGCCGAGGCTGTTCGCGACATAGAGGTTTCCTGTCGCATCAAAGGCCAATCCGAACGTACCTGTGAGCTGTCCGCTGCCAAAGGTGTTGACGAGCGCGCCAGTGGCGTTAAAGACGCGGATCGCATTTTCGCCGCGATTGCTGACGTAGAGGTTTTGAGCCTGAGCGGACGAAGCCGCCAGGATGGGAATTGAACCCAGAAGCGCGCAGAAAGCAGGCAGAGTGTGTCTATACGTAAACA
>Ga0070658_10005329_pt1 | contig 10442 bp, 10 predicted proteins | sample KBSC13metaG_FD_64664 | JGI IMG/M metagenome (GOLD analysis project Ga0070658, IMG submission 64664) | Corn rhizosphere microbial communities from Kellogg Biological Station, Michigan, USA - KBS C1-3 metaG | ecosystem: Host-associated > Plants > Roots > Rhizosphere > Soil ... | reverse complement strand
CGGACGAGCAACGTAATTCACGCCGTTTGCCGCCCGAACAATGCAATACAGATCGATTTTGTAGTGATCGCAAAGCGCCACCTCAAACGGCCGTTGTGCCTTGATGGCACGATCCTCAACTGCCGATGGACTGGCGGCGGCGTTTGCGGCGCGGTTGCCACCACGTTGCCTCGCGAGTGGCTGCGCGAGTACCCGCAGGCGGACGCGAAACGTGACTATCGACACCGGCGGATATTCCGGATGACGCTCATTGGCGGCATCCTCGTACATCCGGTAGAGCGCACTCGGTGATGGGGACGCATGTGAAGTCCATTTCTCCCGGACGTACTCGTCACAGAACGCCAGCACTTCCGGCGGACGCTTCGGGCGAGTATCCCCACACCGACGCCATGCAGGAACCAAAGTCTCGATTTCACCCGACCCTTTCTTGCCGGCGCTACGCAACCGGTGGCGCCAACGCCTTGCACTCCGTGAATGCTCTCCGTTCTGAAGGCGGCGCATATTCCTGAGGGCGCGCAGCAGGTGCTTTTCACAGGGCACCCGTTGCTGTGGCGCAGATGCGCAATTGTCCGCCGTCGACACGATCGACCTGGCGCAATGACGCGCAATCCACATTTCATAGACGTCCTGGCGCAACAACTGGCGCTCACCTGAAACCAGGCAGCTTTCGCGCTGAGTGAGCAAGGTGCGGGTAAGGTCCGTTTGAAGTGAACCGTCGAGCAACAACGCGTATACCGGCTCAGTGTCATCCAATTGAAGTTCCTGCAAGACTTGCTGCAGCGAAACCACACCGTTGCGAGCGACGAAAGCCGCGCAGGCCCGGCGAACTCCGTCGGGTATCGCCTTCGCGCGTTCACGGACGCGCAGCAGTGTTTTCAGGTTCGATGTTTCGATTTTCGACAACTGCGCATCGGACACGACGACATGGCGCAATCCCATGGCCTCGAATGCGACGCGTGCAGGCAGGTCGATGTACTCACCGTCAGGTTGGCGGATCCAATCGGTCGGCGTGGTCTCGCACTTTTTGCGAAGATGCGCGTCGTCCTTGGTCTGGATGACGAGCACTTCATCAGGCCTCAGTACGAGAAAGTCCGGGTAGTACGCGACGCGTCGTGCCCTCCCACTTTTACTGTGGCGAATACATTCGACCATTGTCGGTTGCTCGAAGTAGGCGACAACTTTCGGGTCTATCTCCAGCCGAGCCGCGTAAGCCGCTTCGACTGTGCGACTTTCACAGTTGACGATGGTGCCCATCTTGGGAGCGGGCGGTTGGCATACGAGACTTGGATATGAGGACTGCCCGATATCACGTGCCAAACCTTGCGACGTTTGGCGTACGTAGTCCTTGGCGGCTTCTGCCAATTTGCTCGCCCGAAGGTACACATCGAGCTTTTCTGGGTTGAAAGACATGATCGATCCTCCAGATGCCGGAAATAGATGGCGGGTCGTGTCACGCACCATGCCGCAAACATCGATGCGCGCACCCACCCCGGCCCTGCTCGCGCAGGGCTTGATTTCTAGAGAAAAAGGGGGCACAGTAGGATCAGGCGTGCTAGAAAAGCGCTGATCCCGCAAGCCCCGGTCCGCCGACCGGGGTTTTGCGTTTCTGACCCCAGACGCGCTATGTGGTCATGGGGACACCTCCTCGGTGGTGGTGGCGTTGGCCGACCGGCCAACGACGTCCGTACGCGAACTACCGGCGTGCGGCTTGGCTCTATTTTCTTCGCGTGGTTCGCCGCTCACGCCCGGTGAGCGAGCTTGAGTGATCGCATCAGTAGTCGATCGCTTCATGCCGAGCGCCACAGCAATTCGGTGTCCACGACCTCGTGTGCAGCGCGACTTACCGGACAGGACCGCGTAGACGGCCTGCCTGGGAAATCCATGCTCACGTGCCCAGTCAGTCATCGAGATGCCTTCGTCATTGAACCAATTCCGTGCCTCTCGGGCGGTGCGTAGATGGTCGCTCATGGCTTCCTAGATGATCCAGAATGTATGTCACAAGTGCTTGATCTTCCAGTATTTCTACGTAAAGACACCAATCGTGAGCGAAACACGGAATATGTCGCATCAAAGGAGTTGATTTGCATAAATGCGGTCTAATGACGGTTACACCGTTCGTTGTTACCGGTAATTATTGTTTATATATCAACTACTTAGGACATTACAGAGTACGTTAGCACCCTGCGCTGCTCGGCGCAAGTCTTTGTCCGGGAAACAGCATTGTCCCGCTATGGGAACGGGAACCTTGCGCTGGCACTATTGTCAACTAAAGTGTAAAGTACAGGGACACGAGGTACGCACGCATGGGCAACCCGCTCAAAAAGCCGCCGGTGTATTTCACGCTGGCACAAGTGCGTTTCAACACCATCCTGAAAATTCGCGACTTCGTGCCTTCCGTGCAGGAGGGCATGAGGAAGGCGGGGTTCCCGGTCTTCAGTAAGCGCCAGACGTTCATGCTGCAGATCGGTCCTGACAATCCCGAGGGACCGCAGCCTGCTCCACCAGAGCAATATTTTTTCTCCAACGCCGCGAAGACACATAGCTTCTTGCTGGATGTCGCGAGCCTGACGCTCCAGTCGACCCAGTACGGCACCTACGAGAATTTCTCCAAACGATTCCTGGAAGGGCTTGCGCTTGCGAATGACGTGATTGCCCTCGACTACACCGAGCGGGTCGGATTGCGCTACCTGGATCACGTGGCGCCAAAGAAAGGCGATACCCTGGAGCAGTACTTGGCACCGGAGGTACAAGGGCTGGCTCAACGCTTAAACGGTGTGCCTGTACATTCCTACATCGAAGCCCTCAATGCGATCGGCGGCACTCAACTGCGCACCCGTATCTTCATCACGAAAGGCGGCTTGGCGTTTCCTCCGGATCTACAACCGGATGGTCTCCTGATCGAACCGCGCTTCTCCGAAGAGGACGGGTTGCACGCGACGGTCGACACAGATGGCTTTGTGCAAGAACGAAAGACGTTCTCGTTGGATGGGATACGCGAAGATTTCGCTGCGATCCACGATGCGGTGAACGATGCGTTCTACACCATCGTCACAGACTATGCGCGAGAGGCTTGGGACACCCCATGACTGACTTGGCTGTTTGCACGGGGACATCGCCGGAGACATGGGCCAGCGGGTATTTGGGTTCGATTCGCGCTGGCGATGAACCAGTTCATACGATGCGGCGACTGCCGGCCCAGCAAGTGGGCACGGGCGGTGTGGCGTCTTTGGCGTTCGTTCGTCAACCGTATGGATACGCTTGCTTTTGCATCATCGACACCACTCCGCCCGAACCGGAAGCCCCATTCTCGCGAGACATGGCGCAGGTTAAGGCGGGTTTCGGGCGCACCATGTCGTGCCTGCCAGGAATCTTTGGAGTGTCACGCCAAACGCTCTACAACTGGCTCAATGGCGAAATTCCCAAGGTACAGAACCAAAAGCCGTTGCACCAACTCGCGCAGGCCGCAACGATCTTCATTGAGCTGGGATTCAAGGCCACTCCTGCAGTACTTGGTCGTCCCATCGAATCCGGTAAATCGTTCATCCAACTGATTGCCAGTGGTGCAGACGGACGGGATACTGCCAAGAAGCTTGTGCATGTAGTTCGACGGGGGCGTGATTCTCGCGCCAAGCTCGACGCGCTGCTGGCTGGAAAGAAGGAAAAACTGGATTCTTCTGATTTTGGGACTTCCTTCCCGGGCGAGCAGGCGTAATGGTCAATGGGAGAGGCCGAGGCCACACAATGGCTGCGAGGAAACGGCTGGCGCCAAGGTAGCGTTTTCCCCAATGATGCGGTCGACGAGTGCGCTCTTGGCCTTCCAGAGGATCGGGAACGTGTACGCGTGGTCGTGATCTCGCACGACTGTGACTTGGCGAACGACGTCACCAAAGAGCCTTTTGTCGAAGTCATCATAGGAAGATTGATCGACCGGGAAGACGGCAACTCGTCTTGGGGCAAGTCATCCAGAACACTGCACTACACGGTTGATTGCGCCGGAAGCAAGGAATGCATCGAGCTTGTCAGCCCCAACAAAGCACAAATCGACAAGGAATGCCTCGCACGATTTTTACCCGATGACCGTTACTCCATCAATCACGAATGTTTGGCCCTGCTGCGCAATTGGCTCGCCGCACGATACAGACGGCCGTCGTTCCCCGATGCGTTCAACGATCGGATGAAGGAAACGGGGGCTGCGGAAAAATTAGCAAAAGTCTTGGCGAAAGACGGGACGAACATATCGTTCGTCTTCTTCGACCTAAGCGATAAACGGAACGTCGAGTGCGATGAGGGGGATTCATACCCACTGACCGTGGTGCTCGCGTTCCGGCCTGGCGACAACCCAGAAGTTTCAGCAGATGAGGCCGAGACCGTTGCAAAGACCGCGGAGAAAGCCATCCGTTCCAAGTTGCCGGACGGCTGCGGCATCGAGTTGCGCGACTGTTTCGCGATGTCGGAGGATGAGATAACGGTGCGCAACGCGAAACTTCTTGACGTCTGGGACCTAGACTACGTTTCGTTTCGAAGCGGTAGCGCAGACCCTGCGCAGCCAATGGGCTAGCTTCATGTGAGGTGTTCGTGGCGTTTCCAGGTTGCCGCGAGCCCTAAGTTCGCACGTGCCAGCTTGATGACAGTACCCTTGATCGATTCATGGATCATCTCGCCAGCAGCCCGGCAGGGCATGCGAGTCCGTGTCGGCCAGCGAGTGTTGGCTACACAACCCACCTATCTGTCAGCCGAAGTATTTCTTGAAGATCCCGACGCGGTGATTGCATTCGCAATAAAGGACGCGCACATTGACCCGAACGATGTTTGGTGAGGGCCAGGTGTGCAGGTCGAAAGCATCTTTCCGTGTCGCCGACGCAAACAGAATCCGTCGTCGGGCAACAGCCGGCCAGAAGCGGACCATGTACTGGACGGTGACAAGAACGTGGTGTCCCTCAAGCCGCGCCCACTCTGACGGGGCGCTGCGAGTAAGGTCGCGTAACGATTATTATTGCGTTCCTCCAAGAGGCACGCGCGAGATCTCGTCGCCCTTGGCATCAAGCATGATGAGATCACCACCTGCGATTCGATTGAGATATTCGTCGTAGTACGGGTTTGGTTCTGGACCGTGGAATGGCATTACACCCGGGACCGCTCGCGATAACACGTCCGCCAAGGTTTTGACCGTCCAGCATTTGCCCAAAGCAACCTCGGCAAGTTTGGTGCTGCCAATCGTTCCAGAATAAACGCCGAGTAGCCGGAACTGTTTGCCGCGTACGTCCTCAACTTTGGACATGTCAAGCTCTCTCAGCGCGCTCGTGTCGCCTGCAGCGATGCGCCTTATCACCGCATCAGCTTCCGCAGTCCGGGCCCGCATACCTGACCGGTCCTCCGCAATAAGCACTGGCGCCCCCGACATCCCCGCCCGGCTCAGCGAGTCGATCAGGATGACACGCCCACCTAGCGGGAGTTCAGGCTCGGAGGCAATGCTCCCGCGCTTCCAAACCGGCAAGTAGTATGGGACGTCATCACCGAACTGATTCTTGAAGTCGTCCTTTTTGAAAGGGTAGCCGAGGATAAAGACGTCCTTCGCAACGACCTCAGGAATATTACCCTCATCTTCGACGGACTGGATATCCACGAATTGGAAATTCTCTTCCAACGGGCGCGGAATCTCCAGAACTGCGATGTCGATCTTGTGCCGCTCAGGATGCTCAAACCAACAGGGGTTGAGTTTCTCGTCGTATAGCGGCATCACGAGCTCCACGAGATGCCGTGTGGGCGTCGGTACCGTTAGCTTCAAGTAATGGGGCGGCGCGCAATCGTTCCGGCTTTTCGTCGGGTCGGCAGGGTCGAGCCCGCTAACGACGTGCCAATTCGTGACCAATAGGAGCGCGGTTCGCGTACGGATGAAAAATCCTGTTGAGTGGCTTCGCAACACGTGCTTGCCGCGAGCGAGGACGCAGAAGCTCTGCAGGTAACACGTGGCACGAGACAAGGAATGGATCATTTGCGGTGGCCCATATAGCGACGGACAGTCGATGAGTATTCCTGCGAATTCGAGCATGCGCGCCCCGGTCGTTTGGCGTACCATTCTGGAATGGCTCGCGCCCCCATCACAGACGAGCAGGATTTTATCGACGCCTTGGCCCGGCTCGGTGATATATCCGCGTGTGCTGTCGCGGACGTGCTCGCAGCGTGGAACCTCAGATCTGTGCGTACCGAGCGCGCGCAGGAATTTGCGCGCAACATCGTGCGTGTACTTCAGGCTGCTGTTGACCTAGGCAACGATCCGGCAACGGCGCTTAGCAACATCAAGAATTACCCAATCCGCTCGTTCGAGAACAAGACAGCCCTTGATATGGTCGAGGAAGGACGAACGGACGACGTTGTCGCTTATCTGCAATCGCTTTCCGCTGGGTACGTCGGCTAACGAACGACCCTGTGAAGCCGTAGCTATCCGCGACAACTCATGGTTGCAATCCCAAGTCATGGGCGGAACAGGGGCCGTAACGCTGCGATCCTAACCCAGCTTATCCAACGTTGGGCGGGTATGCGTTGTACGGGTGCACCTTGCGGGCCGCCGTTGACGCGACATGTGTCATTGTCGCTTGCTGGCTCAAATGAAGGGCTGGCAATCCATGTCCAAGCGGGATGGTTGCGACTGACGACATAGGGTCGATAGTGACGGTTGTGCCTTCTTCCGTGTGCAGCCGGCAATACCGGCAAGAATTCAACCGCAATGCGCGAGGGCTACCGGAGGCGGTCATCGCCCTCGACGATTGCCGCGCTCGCCCGCTTAGCTCACCTCGACTAAGCAGCGCGCCCTGATCGACATGAGGGCTCCAAGACGATCACCACAGCCGTGGCCCGATGTCATGTGCCAAAGGCCGTTCGTACGAAATGATAAAGATGGACAACTTTACGAGCCGAGTTTCAAATTATCGTAATAGGTGTGAACGTCGATAGGTGCAATTCCTCGAAGGCGTTTTCTCATCAAAGTAAAAGCGCCAATGATCCAACCGGAGTCGCCTCCAGCACACAGCAACATCAACGGACGAGAACAGAAAGCTTCCGGGCTGTGTGCAATTTGTCGAAGTGTCTTCCGGTCAGTTGCACTTAGTTGGGCTACGCCGTTTGGATGGCTGTGCCAATCGCCCAAGTAGGTGTGTACACCACCCGAGCCAGTAAAGATTCGCTCCACCTCGCGGCTCTGATAAGAGTGATCCGGCAGGAACCGAGCGGACCGGTGGATAGCGCATGGTCCAGGTCCGACGATTTCTGTCACAACGGCAACATCGTCATTGACGTACCCGATAAGTACGCCGCCAGTCTCATAGGGGAAGCAGCGAGACGATTCAGCTTTAATCCAAGATGCATGGCTTTGCCGCAACCAGCATGCCTTAATGGTTGGGGCAGTGGTCATGCGGTGGCAGGCTGTACGGGGTCCATACCGGTAGCATCGGTTCCCCGTGCGCGTCTCGCAAGCGCACCATGGCGAAATTCCACGTATATGCGCGATCTGTTCGAGAGCGCACCCTGACAAGGATCTCATCCAAAGCCAGTCGTACTCCCATCAAGGCAACTTCTTCCATGTCCACTTGCGATCCAACGAAAGTAGCGTGGGCACAGCCTGGCGGCTGGACCACATCCGCCTCAGGCGCGGCGGGAAGTTGATCAAAGCCCACGTTGCTCAAGTAATGCATGTGACATCCCCAACACAATTCGTTCCCAGCATTCCCGGTCCGGCCGACCAATCCACCCCAGCCACCATTTCCCGCATACAGCCACACATACGGAATGCCGCGCGCACGCGCAGTATCAGACAAGTACTGCATTACCCGAAGGGATGCGCTTGCATCCACCACGCAATCGGTGCCTTTGAAGATCAGATCGTCAGTTGCCGACTCTTCTTGAACACTCGTCGTCGGGTATCCGAGCTTTCCATGCAGCCCTATGACTTTGGTATACGGAAAGTTTGCCTGAATCCAACTTTGCAGTAGGGAGGCCTTCGGATAACCCGCAGCGCTTCGCCCAATCTCCCACCGGATGGCATTCCCGGCATCCAGCACATCTTGGTCCATCAGGCGAAGCTCGCCGATTCCAGATTGCGCTAGCCGTTTTGCCACGCATGAACCGAGACTGCCTAGGCCAACAAGTGCGACTGTTCCCGCTTGCAAGCTGCGCGCCTTCGAATCTCGCACAAAGTAATTCGCCCTGCTCTCGAGTTCGGTGCGATGGATAGCTGGCTTGACAGGTTGCCCAGGTTCATTGCGTTTGCTGATGACAATCGTGTTGCCGGCAGACTCGCGCCATTCAAGCTCATCTGAAAACAGCAAAGCAATTAGATCAATCCGAGGCCCTTCACCAGGTCGAAGGGATTGCCAGTGCGGGGTTCCGAACGCAGGATCGAAACTCTTGGCTAGTGCATAGTATTCGGCCGGAGTAGCCAGCGCGGGCCTGGAATTCAGTTTGATCCAACGCCCGGTCACAATCGAGTTGCGGTCTTGTGGGAGGCCGACGACAACTTCATTTTCAGCGACGATGGTCCCATCCGCGTTCCGAATGTCGAGGACAGTACCCCGCAGCGGACGGAAAGAGTCAACCTTTAATCGCAACGTTCCCTGTGCGCTGAGTCGCTCAATTTCGAACGATGGGAACCCAATGAACGAGCATTGCTCGGGTTCGAGGTACATCGTGAGAGGTTCGCCTTCGTGAGCTTCGAACCGCTCGTCTCCAGCGACTTCTGGCTGAGATTGAAAAATCCGGGGCAACTGCTCGGTTATGAGGTTCGCCAGTGTGTCCGACCCGACATTCCAGTCGTCTTCATTTTTCAACAGACAAAGCTGATGACTTCCAGGCGTTTGGTGGCGGCGCAAACGCAAATCTGGTGCCAAGACCATGGGTGGGAACGATGGATAACTTGATGGGAAATGGGCGGTCAGCCTTAGCGGCTGGCCGCCCGATTCCATGCTGAGATGCAACACCAATTTGCCGGACGCGCTTGCTGCCGGATCTTCCGTGAATCGGATTCCCGCGGCATCCAATGCTTCTTGCTCGCGCTTCCAGCGTTCAGCATGCTTGATCCACCAACGCTCCATCGCGGTTAACCAACAGGCCGATGATGGGGTGGGCGGGGTACGTCGTGCGGCGGGCGGTGATCCGGTGGCCCGGGTGGAACATTCGGATGGCTCGGATGGTCGGGATGGCTAGGATGTTCGGGGTGGTCGTGGTGATCAGGTTGCTGGGTCATGGGGTTAGGACCTGTGGGTACCAGTTCGCGGGGCATTCCGCACAGTAACTATACGTATCATTTCTAGACGCGTCAAGTTACTATGCTGATAGGAGACCTCGCAAAATGTCCGAGCCACCCCAAGCCACCATGCGGTGGAGCGTCGAGCAACGCTTGGCATTCATCGAACGCCGTCTGTTCTGGGATTCCCAGATCAATCGCGCCGATCTCATTCACCAATTCTCGATTTCTGTTCCGCAAGCCTCTGCCGATTTGGCGCATTACGACCAAATCGCACCTGGGAACATGGAATACAGCCCCCACCTGAAGACTTACGTTGCGACCGCTGGGTTCAAGCCTCACTTTGAGTTGACTGCACGCCAGTACCTGACGCAGCTGCTGCTGCTCGCTGATGACGTTGTAGGTCCTGAAGAATCTTGGCTGGGATGGCGCCCTCCTACAGGCATTTTCCCGCGGATCAGGCGCAAACTCGAAGCGAATGTGCTGCGGCAAATACTCATTGCGATCCGCAACCGACAAACGATTCAAGTCACCTATCAATCCATGAGTGCGGAAGTGCCTTCCCCACGCTGGATATCCCCCCATGCTCTAGGTTTCGACGGTCATAGATGGCACGTACGGGCTTGGTGCGAGCGGCGTGGCAAGTTCTTGGACTTTGTGTTCGCGCGCATCCTAGAAATTGGTGGCTTGCGTCCCAGCGACATTGACCCAGCAAAGGACTCGGCATGGCACCAGTTCGCCCGCGTTCGACTGGGGCCAAACCCCCAATTGTCTGCGGCACAGCAAAGGATCATCGAGCTTGATTACGGGATGCAAAATGGCTGTATCGAGGTTGAACTACGCTTGTGTCATGTCTACTACTTCGCGCGGCAGTTCCTGCTGGACGTTGCGGAGAGCCTAAGGCCTGAGCGAGTTCAGGTCGTGCTGCTTAACAGGGAAGAGTTAAACGAATCTCTGCGTTTGGCTGGCGAGGAGACAATCTAGAGTACGCGTTGGCGCTGAAGTGCGTGGATTGGCGCGATTTCACAATCGCACGGACGGCCAAACTATCCTTTCAAAGCGCGGCCAAACTATGGTTTCGCGCACATATGTGTGCGGGAGAGCATAAAGTGGCCGCTTGCCTCGCAAGGCTATCAGATGCCCTTCGAGCGGAAAGGGCGTGCCAGCGGTCATGGGGCGGAGGCACGCCGCGGACTGTCGAGCGGGA
>Ga0070658_10005325_pt1 | contig 10445 bp, 10 predicted proteins | sample KBSC13metaG_FD_64664 | JGI IMG/M metagenome (GOLD analysis project Ga0070658, IMG submission 64664) | Corn rhizosphere microbial communities from Kellogg Biological Station, Michigan, USA - KBS C1-3 metaG | ecosystem: Host-associated > Plants > Roots > Rhizosphere > Soil ... | reverse complement strand
GTGCTGCCGCCCTACGACCCGCTGCAGCCCGAGGCCAAGGTCAACCTGGACGACAGCGCCGCGCGTTCCGATCTCTGGCACCGCGTGCGCGGCGGCTTCGCGATCCCCGACATGGACACGCCGGCCGTCAAGCAATGGGAGCAGTGGTACTCGTCGCGCCCCGACTACGTCGCCCGCATGACGGCGCGCGGCGCCAAGTACCTGTACCACATCACCCAGGAGGTCGAGCGCCGCCACATGCCCACCGAGCTGGCGCTGCTGCCCTTCACCGAGAGCGCGTTCAACCCGCAGGCGATGTCGGTGGCCAAGGCCTCGGGCATGTGGCAGTTCGTGTCGGCCACCGGCAAGGACTTCGAGCTCAAGCAGAACATCTTCCGCGACGACCGCCGCGACGTGCTGGCCTCCACCCGCGCCGCGCTCGACTACCTGCAGCGCCTGCACGACATGTTCGGCGACTGGCAACTGGCGCTTGCCGCCTACAACTGCGGCCAGGGCACCGTGCAGCGCGCGATCACACGCAACCAGAAGCTCGGGCTGCCCACCGACTACGTCAACCTGCGCCTGCCTCAGGAGACCAGCGAGTACGTGCCCAAGCTGCAGGCGGTCAAGAACATCGTGCTGCACCCCGAGAGCTACGCGCTGACGCTGCCGCCGGTCGGCAACCACCCGTACTTCCTCAGCGTGCCGATCGAGCGCGACATCGACGTCGACACCGCCGCCAAGCTGGCCAACGTGCCGATCGACGAATTCCGCATGCTCAACCCGCAGCTGGACAAGCCCGTGATCCTGGCGGCCGGCACGCCGCAGGTCCTGCTGCCCTACGACAACGCCGACGACTTCGTGCGCGCCATCAAGGCCCACCGCGGCCCGCTCGCCACCTGGACGGTCTATGTCGTGCGCAAGACCATGCGCCCGACGGAAGCGGCCAAGGCGGTGGGCATGAGCGAGGCCGAGCTGCGCGAGGTCAACCACATTCCGGCGCGCATGCTCATCAAGTCGGGCTCCACCCTGCTGGTGTCGCGCTCCGCGCAGCACGTCGCCGACGTCTCGGTGTCCATCGCCGATTCCGCCGCGATGTCCCTGGCGCCCGACCTGCCGCCCACCAAGCGGGTGAACATGCGCGTCGGCAAGTCCGGCGAGACCGTGGCGGCCGTCGCCAGGCGCTGGCATGTGTCGCCCCTCCAGGTGGCGTCCTGGAACCACGTCAAGCCCAACGGCAAGTTCGCGCCCGGCAGCACTGCGGTGTTGTTCCTGCCGCGTTCGACGTCGCTGGCGCGGGCGCCGGCGCACCCGGCCACGGCCAAGGTCGCCGCCAAGGCCCCCGCCGCCAAGGGCCGCGTGGCACAGACGGCCAATGCCCGCAGCGGTGCGCACGTGGCGGTCTCGAAGGCCCCTCGCAAGGCCGTGGTCGCGCGCAAGTCCGGCGGCTCGCCCGCCAGGCCGGTGACCAAGACCCGGGTCGCGCAGCCCTGAGCCTTTGGCGACAGCGGCGGTGGCGCGCGTCGCTAAACTGGTCGTCCCGCGACAACGACGTCCCGCGATGACCTCCTCCACGCTCGAGTCCTGGCACCGCATGGTGCGCACCGGCGACGCGTCGGCGCTGCCCGCCCTGGTGGCCGAAGACGCCGTCTTCTACTCGCCCGTCGTGCATTCGCCGCGACAGGGACGCGACCAGATGGTGATGTACCTGGGCGCCGCGTTCAAGGTGGTGCGCAATCCGAGCTTCCGCTATGCGCGCGAGATCGTCGGCGAGCGCGACGCGATGCTCGAGTTCGAGACCACCATGGACGGCGTGCAGGTCAACGGCGTGGACATCATCACGTGGAACGACGCCGGCCAGATCGTCGAATTCAAGGTGATGGTCCGGCCGCTCAAGGGCATCAACATCGTCCACCAGAAGATGCTCGAGGCGCTGCAGGCCAGCACGTCGGCGTAGGGCAGGTCTCGGCGAGGGTGGATCCTGCGACTCCGCTTCGCTCCGCGCAGGATGACGAAATTGGATCGCTCCGCGCAGGATGACGGCAGTGGAGGCGACCCGCAAAGCCTCGTCATCCTGCGCGCAGTCGCAGGATCCACCCCCGCCAAGGTGCTCTCGCAGAAAGCCTCTAGCCTGGGTCCTTTTCGAACGCGACCACGCCGGCCGGCAACCTCACCCACGGGTGGCGTCGGCAGTCGTAGACCGAGACCTGCGGCCCCGGGAACGCCGGATCGCCGAACGCGCCGACGGCCACGCCCACCGAGCCGTCGACGCCCTCCTCCGTGTGGAACACGGTCGAGCCGCAGACGGGGCAGAAGCGGAACCTGAACTTCGCGCCCGCATCCCCGGCGCGCACGTACTCCGTCGTGTTGCCGACCACCTTGAACGGCGCGCGAAAGCTCGCCAGCGCGGCGAACACGCTGCCAGTGCGGCGCTGGCACTCCAGGCAATGGCAGACGCCGATGCCGCGCGGCTCGCCCTGCACCTCGATGCGAAGCTGGCCGCAGCAGCACGAGGCAGTGCGGGTCGTGGCGGAGTCGGTCATCGAGGCCTCGGGAATCGGTTCGTGGAGCTGGGGCATCATGCCGGCGTGAACAATCAAGTCAAGGACACCCCGCCGCCGCACGCGGTCGCACGACTGCGCGCGGCCTGCATGGAACACAGCCCGACGCGTCCCCGCCTTGATCGCGGCGAACCGCGCAAGGAGCGCTGCGGCGGCTGCCGCCTGCCCGCCAGCCACTGCGCCTGCGCGTTGAGCGCGAGCGTTCCCACGCGCGCCGGCCTGTGCCTGCTGATGTCGGAGTTCGAGCCGCTCAAGCCCAGCAACACGGGCTGGCTGGTGGCCGACGTGGTACCGCAGACGCACGCCTTCACGTGGTCGCGCACCGCGGTCGACCCGGCGCTGCTGGCCTTGCTGGCGGATCCGCAGTGGCAGCCGCTGGTCGTGTTTCCGGGCGAATTCGCGCGGCCAGAACGCGTCATCGACGAGTTGCCGCAGGTCGACCCGGCCGCGCCGCGGCGGCCGCTGTTCGTGCTGCTGGATGGCACCTGGTCCGAGGCGCGCAAGGCGTTCCGCAAGAGTCCGTACCTGGAAGCGCTACCGGTGCTGAGCCTGCATCCCGAGCAGCTCTCGCGCTACAAGCTGCGGCGCTCGTGGCACGAGCATCACTTCTGCACCGCGGAGGTGGCCGCGCTGTGCCTGGCGCTGGCCGGGGAGCTGCGGGCCGCGCACGTGCTGGAGGCCTGGCTGGACGTGTTCAGCGACCGCTACCTGAAGGCGCGCCAGAGCGTGCCGCCCGACCCGGACGACGAGCTGCATCGCCGCCTCGCGGCCCTGCGCGGCGTCACAGCTGCGCCTCGATCGCCGCCTTGTCGATGACGGACCAGACCTGCGCGATCTTGCCGTCGCGGAATTCGTAGAACACCGTCTCGGCGAACGTGATGCGCTTGCCGTTGACGGGCAGCATCTGGAACTGGCCCGTGGGCGTGCAATCGAACGCCAGCCGCGCCGCGACGTTGGGTGGATCGCAGGTCACCAGTTCGACGTCGAAGCGCAGGTCGGGAATCTCGCGAAAGTCGTTGTCCAGCATGTCGCGATAGCCCGCCAGTCCGAATTGGCGTCCGTTGTGGACGACATCGTGCGCCACGAACTGGCCCAGCCGCGACCAGTCCTGGGCATTGAGGCAGGCGATGTAGTCGCGATAGGTCGTGGCGAGTTCCGCTTCGGTCATGGGCATGGCATTCGATGCTGGGTTGGGTGGCAGGCGGGCCTTGGCAAGGCGTGCGCCTGCGTCACGGCGCCGCCGCCGCGACGCGCGGCGTGGACAGCATGGCGTCGACCGCGCCCTTGAGGCTGCCGCGGCCCGCCAGCCAGGCGGCCCAGTCGTTGCGCAGCAGGGGCATGTAGGCGGACCAGGCGCGCTTGTAGACGCCATTCTTGTCGGCATACTCCACGTAGCCGGTCACGCCGTCGCGCGCGAGCACGTCGGACACCGTCGTGCCCACCGCCTCGAACAGCGCCGCGTGCCAGAGGTTGGCCGGCGGCTCGCGGCCCATCGCGTGCGCCTCGCTCTCGATCAGCGCTTCGAGCTGGTCGCCGGGGCCCGCATGGGCCGCCTCGTGCCAGATCATCTCCAGCGACGCGAGGCCGCCGTACTCGTCCCAGCCGGCCGGAATAACGGTCTGCGGCGGCGGCGCATCGGTGTACGCACCCGTGAACGTGCCGGTGGCGACGACGACGTCGTCGCGGATGAACGGCGGAAAGCGTGCCTCGAAGATGCGCTCGAGCCGGGGCTGGATCTGCGCGCCATAGCGGGCCAGCAGCCCCTGCACGCGGACGATCCAGTCGCGATTGACGCGGTCCTGGCTGGCCCACAGGCAGCGCGCGTAGACCGGCGCGGCGCGATCCAGCACCGTCGCCAGCGCGGGCGGCAGGCCCAGGCCGTCCGCGCGTTGGCGCGCGTCGTCGGCGCGGGCCAGCGCGTGCTTGATGTCGCGCAGTTCGTCGTCGAACAGCAGGTCGCGCTGGCCGAAGCTCGATGCGTAGAACGACACCGCCTCGTGCATCGTCGCCAGCTCCGCCGCCGTGGGCGGCACGCTCCACGGCACCGTGTCGATGCGACCCGGGTGGCGCGCCGCGTCCACCAGGAAGTGGTGCAGGTTCATCAGGAACGCGCTGTGGAATTCGAAGCGCAGCGTCGCGGCGGGCGGCGTCGTTGCCGCGACGCCGGCGGCGCAGGCCGTGGCGCCGGCGAACAACGAGGCGGCAAGCGTCGACGCCAACGCAGATCGAGGAATCGTCATCGCGCGATATTAGCGCCCCGCGCGGGTCCTCAGCGACACGTGCGTCAGCCCCTCGAACTGGCACAGATCGAGCAGGTGGACGACCTCCTGATACGCGACCCGGGTATCGCCGTCGATGCGCACCGGCCGGTCGGGATCGCGCTGCGCCTGGGCATGCAGGCGATCGCGCAGCTCCACCGTCGTCACCGGGTCGCGGCCCCAGTAGACGCCGCCCTTGACGTCCACGCCCAGCACCACCGGGCTGGGGTCGGCGACGGCAGCGTCCAGCGACACCGCCGACTCCGGCAGCGTGATCGGCAGCTGCCGGCTGGCCTTGCCCTCGGCCTGCTTCTGGAACGAGCTGGCCACCATGAAGAACATGAGCAGGAAGAAGATGCAGTCGATCAGGGCGATCAGGCTGATCTCGGGCTGCTCCTCCTCGCCGATGTCGATGCGCATCAGCGCCCCTCCTCGCGCACGCAGGCGTCGAGCACGCGATCGAGCTGCTCCTCGAGCGCCAGCGCGGCGACCGTGAGACGGTGGCGGAAGAAATGGTGCAGCGCCAGCGCCGGCAGCGCGACGCTCAGGCCGGCGGCGGTGTTGACCAGGGCCTTGGAGATGCCGCCGGCCAGCAGCGATGCATCGCCCATGCCGCCGTTGAACGCGATCACGTGGAAGGCCTCGATCATGCCGACAACGGTGCCCAGCAGGCCGACGATGGGCGCCACGGTGGCCACCACGGCCAGCGGATAGGCGCGCTGCTGCTGGCGCCGCAGTTCGCGCGACGCCATCTCGCAGGCGCGCTCGCCCAGCACGTCGGGCGTCCAGCGCGCGCGGTTGGCCGCGAGGAAGCGGATCGCCTGGGCCAGCACGCTCTCGCTGCGCGCCAGCGCCTGCTGCAGTTCGTCGAAACGCCCTGCCCGCCACAGCGGCACGGCCTCGTCGACCAGCCCCGGCGGCACGATGGCGCGCACGCGAAAGCGGTGCAGGCGTTCGATCGCCACCGTGAGCATCAACACCGAGAGTGCGGCAATCACCCAGATGCCGGCGCCGCCGGCGGCCAATTGCTGGAATAGGTTGAATTGCAAGACAGGCTCCTGGGTCACGGGTCGACACTAGCGGGACAGGACGACCGAAAAGAAGGTCCGGTCGTCCTTGTTGTAGAGCTTGAACAGCAGGCGATGCACGCCGGCGTCGAGATGGACGCGGCGCCGGCCTTCGCTGAGCGCGAGGCTGCCGACGAGTTCGTCGCGCAGGTAGTACGGCGGGTGGTACCAGGGCTTGTCGCCGGGCGCGCCGATCCAGACCAGGCGCCCGTCCAGCCACATCATCGAGTCGTCGTCGGCGGCGATGGACAGCCAGACGTCGGCGTCCTCGTCCAGGCGCAGCTCGGTCCAGGCGTAGTAGACCGAGTCGTCGCGCAAGTCCGGCGGGATGAAAGGATAGAAGCCGCGGCTGGTGAAGCGCCAAGTCAGCGTCCGGCCCTCCGGGCCCGGATAGGCCGCGTCCAGGTCGACATCGTCCTCCGGCGGATACGCCGTCTGCATCGCCTCGTCGCCCGTGCCGGCGAACGGGCCGATCACGTACCAGGTGTCGAGGTAGACGCGGTCGGCGAAGGTGCCGCCGCGGCCGAACACGCGGCCGGCGGCCGTGTGCAGCGCCCCGGCGTCCACCCGCGGCGGCGACGCGTAGCGCACGAAGTCATGGCGGCCGTCCTCCGCATTGCCGGTGAGGTCCAGGCTGCTGCCCGGGATGCGAACCGCGCCCATTCCGGCGACCGGTGCCGGGGCCTGTGTTGCAACGCCGCCATTGCGTCCGGCCTTGCCGCCCTGCCCTTCGAGCAGCACCGCAGCGCGCCGGCTGGCGTGGTCCGCGTCGCGACCGAAGTCATGCTCGGTCGCATGGCGGCCGCCGGCCAGGCCCTTGACGTGCTCGCGGTTGACCGACAGTCCGCCTTCGGTGCCGACCACACCGACACGCCCCTGCGGTCCGCCCAGGCGCACCATGGACAGGAACTGCTCGGAGCGCGAGCGCGGAATGCCATCGGCCACGTGGGTCTGGCCCGTCGAGCCCGAGGCCGGCTCGGGGCGCGCCGGTACCTTGGCGGGCCCGTCGATGCGGCGGCTCTTCGCCTGCGCGGGCGCGCTCGTCACGCGCAGGCCTTCGCGCTGCGCGTCCAGGCGCGCGTGGCGGGCTTCGACGATGTTGCGCGCGCGGCGCTCGAGGCGCGCGATCTTCTGTTCGGCCGACTCGGGCGCTGCCGGCGGCGTCTGCGCCGCGGCCTCCAGCGCCAGCTTGCGGCGCGCCTCGTCGGGCGACAGGCGCGCCAGGCGCGCGAGATCGGCCGCGCGGGCTTCGCGATCGGCGGTCTCGATCGCGTCGGACAAGGCCTGCGCGCGTTCGGCCAGCGCCGCCGGCGAGGCGTCTGCGGTCTGCTGCGGCAGTGGCTTGGCCGCGGGGTCGAGCTGCAGGCGAATCTCTTCCATGCGCTCGATGCGGTGGCGCATCTCGCGCGAGCGCGTCTGCGCGAAGCGTTGCGCGGTCTCGGCCGCTTCCTGGGCGGCGACCTGCGCGCTCTTGCGCGCGTCGAAGGCCGCGACGTTCAGCAGCAGCAACGCGAGCAATGCGTGCAGCATGATCGCACCGGCGAAATGAGGCCGGCTGGCGATCGCGCGCCACAGCCGCTGCAGCAAGCGGTCGCTGAGGCGCAGCTCCGGCAGCGGCGCGTTCGCGTTCGGGGACAGGGACGAAGTCAACGGAAGGCGGCTCGCAGGCGTCGGGCGCAGCGTGGGAAGCAGCGCTGCGACACGATTCTGGCCAGCGGCCGCCGCCGCTGCAGCGCCGGTGTCCGCTATCGAACACCGGGAGATTCCCGCGCCCGGCGGGTGGCCGGCTCAGCGCCGGTCGGCGAGCGCGTGCGCGATGGTCGACAGGTCGACGTACTCCAGCTCGCTGCCGGCCGGCACGCCGCGCGCGAGGCGCGACACCGTGATGCCGCGCGCCTTCAGCGCCCCGCCGATCACGTGCGCGGTGGCCTCGCCTTCGGCGGTGAAGCTGGTGGCCAGGATCACCTCGGCCACGGGTTCGCGCTCGATGCGTTCGAGCAGCGGGCCCACGCCGATGTCGCGCACGCCCACGCCGTCCAGCGGACTCAGCCGTCCCATCAGCACGAAGTAAAGGCCCTTGTAGCTGCCGGTGCGCTCGAGCGCCGACTGGTCGGCCGGCGTCTCGACGATGCACAGCACGTTGGCATCGCGCTCGGGATCGGCGCAGACGTCGCACAGCGCGTGCTCGGTGAAGGTGTGGCAGCGCTCGCAGTGGCGGATCTCGTGCACCGCGCCATCGAGCGCCGTCGCCAGCCGCAGCGCGCCTTCGCGATCGTGCTGCAGCAGGTGGAACGCCATGCGCTGCGCCGACTTGACGCCGACGCCGGGCAGCACGCGCAACGCCTCGACGAGGGACAGCAGGCGGGCTTCGCTCATGACGCGCTCCCTGCAGCGGATCGGCCGGTCCCGGAGAGGTCTGGCATCTCCTCGTCCGCGCTGAAATCCCGGCTATCGCGACCACGCCGCCCGCGGGCGAGGCAATGCCAGACCCCGATCCCCAGCGAACACGGGGTCTGGCATTGCCTCGGATCGCGGGCAGCGCCCATCCTTCGCGCAGGCAAAGCAGCGCGACCCGAGGAGATGCCAGACCCCTTCGGCAGCACCTCGGCGCGCCAATGCAGATTCATGCGTTCAGAACGGCATCTTCATGCCAGGCGGCAGCGGCATGCCGGCCGTGACCTTGCCCATCTTGGCCTGGCTCACTTCCTCGGCATTGCGCAGCGCGTCGTTGAACGCGGCGGCCACCATGTCTTCCAGCATGTCCTTGTCGTCCGCGAGCAGGCTCGGGTCGATCGCGACGCGGCGCACGTCGTGCTTGCAGGTCATCGTGATCTTGACGAGGCCGTTGCCGGCCTGGCCGTCGACCTCGATCGTGCCGAGCTCGTCCTGCACCTTCTTCAGGTTGTCCTGCATCGCCTGGGCCTGCTTCATCAGACCGGCGAGTTGACCTTTCATCATGGGGTACGACCTTTCGTGTTCGTGGGCCCGTGCCCGGGCCCGAAGGGAATCAAAGCGGCTTCACGGAGCCCGGGAGGATGCGCGCCGTCTGAAACTGTGCCAGCAAGGCGCGCACCGTGGCGTCGGACTGGATCTCGTCGATGGCGGCGCGCTGCTTGCGGTCGGCCTCGGCGGCGTCGCGCTTGAGCGGCGTGTCCTGCGGGTCGCCCATCTCGACGACCAGCTGGAGCTTCTGGCCGGTCAGCTCGCGCAGGATGGCCGAGAGCTTGTCGGCCAGCGCGGGATTGCGCAGGGTCTCCAGGCCGACGCGCAGGCGCCAGGCGGGCGGGTCGCCCTCGGTGTCGCAGTGGACGAGCTCGGACTGCATCGCCAGCGCCCGCACCATCGCCACCAGCTTGCCGGCCTCGGCGCATTGCGCGATCAGCCCGTACCAGCGGGTGCCGAGCTCGGTGCGCTCGAACGGCGGCAGCGCGGGCGGCGGCGCGACGCCCTGCGGCGCGGCCCGCGGCGCGGATGCCGGCTCGTCGTCGTAGGTGGGCTCAAGCTCGTCGAGGCTCGGGCGCGCGCGCGGCGCGGGCGGCGGCGCGGCGCGGCCGCGCGTGGGCGGCGGCAGGTCGTCGAGGAGGTCGTCGGGCTCCTCGTCGCCCCAGGGCGGCTCGGCGTCGTCGGACACGGTGGCCGTGGCGACGGCGCGTGCCGCCGGCGTGCGAAGGAGCGGGGCCGCGGGTGCCACCGGCGGAGCCGACGGCGCGGGCGCGGGGCGCGGCGCAGCGACGGGGGCCGGCGCCATCGCGACCGGCGCGGACGCGACGGGGACCGACGCGACGGGCGCGGCCACCGGCGCCGCCACGGGCCGCGGCGCCGCGGCCGATGCGACGCCCGCCGCGGCACGAGGGCCATCGGGCTGGCGCGCCGCCGGCGGCGCGGCACCACCGCCGCCGCCGGAACCGCCGTCGCTGGCCGGGAACGCCATGAAGCGAAGCAGCACCATCACGAGACCCGCGTATTCGTCGGGCGCCAGGCTCAGCTCGGCGCGGCCGTGGACGGCGATGCTGTACAGGAGCTGCGTCTCGTCGGCCGCCATCAGCGTGGCCAGCGTGCGGGCGGCCTCGGTGTCGGAATCGCTCGCGTCAAGCGCGCCCGGCAGGGCCTGCTCGATGGCCATCTGCTGCAGCAGCCGGGCGACCTCCTCCAGCGTGCCGGCAGCCGAGAGCCCCAGGCCGCGCAACGCGTCGACCTCGGCCATCATCGCGGCCGCATCGCGCCGCGCGAGCGACTCGACGATGCGGTTGGCGTGGCTGCGGTCGACCGTGCCGAGCATCGCGCGCACCGCCGGTTCCTCCAGCGTGCCCGCGCCGTAGGCGATGGCCTGGTCGGTGAGCGACAGCGCGTCGCGCATCGAGCCGCGCGCGCCGCGCGACAGGAGGCGCAGCGAGCCGGCGTCGAACGGGATGCCCTCGGCGCCCAGCACCTGCTGCAGGTGGGCGGCGACGGTCTCGGGCGCCATCGGCCGCAGGTTGAACTGCAGGCAGCGGCTGAGCACCGTCGGCAGCATCTTCTCGGGGTCGGTCGTGGCCAGCACGAACTTCAGGTACTCGGGCGGCTCTTCCAGCGTCTTGAGC
>Ga0070658_10005323_pt1 | contig 10446 bp, 6 predicted proteins | sample KBSC13metaG_FD_64664 | JGI IMG/M metagenome (GOLD analysis project Ga0070658, IMG submission 64664) | Corn rhizosphere microbial communities from Kellogg Biological Station, Michigan, USA - KBS C1-3 metaG | ecosystem: Host-associated > Plants > Roots > Rhizosphere > Soil ... | reverse complement strand
AGTGTGCAAACACTTGCAAACTGCAGGCGCTCGCAGGTCGAGGGTCGCTCAAAGACTGCCGACGTGTGGAAGACCTGCGCCAGAACGCGCCTGTCTGAGCCTCTAAAGCCCTATAGCGGCCGCGGTATCGAGACTTGCCCGGGTGACAAACGGTGCTGCTGGATTTTGTACAGCAAGCCGCGGTAGCTGATGTTCAAAAGACGCGCTGCGTGACGACGGTTCCATCCATTCGCCTCAAGCGCATCCTGAATCATCTGGGCCTCTGTCCGCTCTTTGATCTCCCGCACCACTGTCCGCATGCCCGGCTTGGCTGCATGTGCTGCATGGGTCGGTCCGCCTTGTGGCTCCAGCCGCTGGCATCCTGCAATCTTATTCTCCAGCTCTTGGATTGCAGCTCCGGTGTCGCGCATCGTCATCGTGCGTGTAACAAAATTACGCAGTTCCCGGACGTTCCCACGCCAAGAATAAAGCAGAACGGCATCCATCAGACGTGATGAGAAATGGAAGTCACCGCCGCTTCGCAACTCTTCGGGGGATCTGCGAACAATCTCTTCAATCAGGTATGGAATCTCATCACGCCGCTGGCGCAGAGGCGGTACATTTATCGTAAAGACATTCAGTCTGTAGTAGAGGTCCTCGCGGAAGGTCTTGCCGACCAAAGCGCTTTCAATCTCCACATTGGTCGCCGCTAGTACGCGCACATCCACCTTGCTGCTCTCTCTTGCACCAAGTCGCGCAAACTGGCCATCTTCCAACACGTGGAGAAGCTTCGCTTGCATCAACGCACTCATCTCGCCGATTTCGTCGAGCAAAAGTGTGCCGCGGTTAGCAAGTTCGAACTTGCCAGGTTTATCTTTGATGGCTCCCGTAAAAGCGCCCTGCTGGTACCCGAAGAGTTCGCTCTCGAGCAAATCCGACGGAAGTGCGGCGCAATTCACGTTCACAAAGCGATGCTGCGAGCGTCGCGAATGCTTGTGAATCAAATGAGCGATTATTTCCTTACCGGTCCCGCTCTCGCCAAGGATTAAGACATGCGCGTCAACATCTGCCAAAAGATGAACCTGCCGGTGGATCTTCAACATCCCCGGCGATGCGGCCAGGAAATACCTTCCGTCCCCGAGTTCCTCGACGATCGCCTTACCGGAACATTCTTCTGGCTCCCGGATTGCGGGAATCTCCGGTTTGGAGCCGAGGCTTTCCAGTATGGAGGTCACCTCGATCTCCATGAAAGGGCGCTGAATGAATCGCGCAACTCCAAGCTCTGCTGCATGGACCCTGAGTCGCTGCTCCCCTGGTCCGTAGATCAAACACACTGCACACCCTGATGCGACCCGCACGATCTGCCGCAGTTCATGGATACTGTCAGATCCTGAAGATTCGTAAACGACTAGATCGGGCTCCAATCCATTCTTCAGGAGAACCTCGGCCTGCTCGCAACTGCCAGCCTGCACCAGTCGATGGCCGTCAGAGCCGATGGCTTCGCTGAAGAGCGCTCGCGTCTCAGCCGACCGAAGAACACCGATCACAAGTAACATTGAATTCACAAGGCACCCAAGGCAACATTTTCGTATGGTTGACGAAATCGAAGCATCGTTCGTGGCTCAAAAACTCGCGACACGTGATACGTTTCAGTGGGTCCGCCCAAATCAGAATCCGGCGCGCGCACCACATCTTACAGCTATCAACGCACAATTGTCCCAAAGCGATCGATCCTTCAGGCTCCAAGAAATTGCGTGTGGACGTTTACAGTAGGTTAGGCCGCATTGGGAGTCAATGAAACTTTAGTAATAAACCCAACCTAAATAGCTGAACCTACTAGACCTTTGGCATTGAACATCAAAATTGATCAAATTTCTCTTTTGGTTCTCGGGTCCGCCCTATCGTCCGAGCCGCACTCATCGGGCACACCCGTCGTAGACTTGCCTTCAGCTACTCCCGTCGAACCTTCGATTTCAAAATGTCCTTTGGGGATCATCTTTGGAAATACGGCCAATCTCACCGTCACTCGCAAGGAAAGCGATCCTCGCCATCTGCGCTTTCCTGACTGCTTGCCGAAGTGGAGATCGCATTTCTGCCCCTACCAATGGGGTCGCCCGAGACACCTCGGCTGATGTTCACACCTACAGCACGGGATTCTCCCGGAACGAAAACCCCATCAGGGAGGATGGAGTGTGGATCGGAGGCAGTTCTGGCGGGGCAAGCTTGCGGGAAGGTGGACATTTCTGGCACCGTGGCCGTCTCTGGGGCGATGTCCAAACTGCCAGCGGTATGGCCTTTGGAGTGGATGAGCCAACCCGATTTGGCGATCCGACTGCAATCCTGACCGGTGCTTGGGGTCCGACACAGACGGTTTCGGCCACCGTAAGGATCGTTAGGACACCCACGGGGGGTTGTTGTCATGAAGTCGAGCTTCGGTTGAGAACCTCGATCTCCCAGTTCAGGATCACCGGGTACGAAGCATATTGCAGCGTGATGCCACATCAGCCGTATTGTCACATAGCCCGATGGAATGGACCTGCCGGAAGCTACTGGAACATGGAAACCCAAAGCAAGGATTCCTATCTGGCGGACGGCGACGTCATCAAAGCTACCGTCACCGGCACCAATCCGGCTGTTATCACTCTGTATAAAAACGGCGTAGAGGTTGCCCGTGCGGTCGACTCTGGACTTCCGGGGGGAGGGTTTGGAGCCTTTGGTCCCTGGACCTCAGGCAGTCCGGGAATCGGCTTTTACGATGATGCTGATGACGAGTGGCGAGACTTCGGGTTCTCATCTTTCACCGCAACGGATGTCAGTTCAAGTGCCGTCTCCCCCTGATACGAAGCGACCGATCGTTGCTTGTGTGCTCCGATGCGGGACCGGAACAACGGGAATTGCCTTGCCCCGCATCCACATCGTTGTGGCAAGCATTGGTGCTCCTCTCGCATGAATCTCTCCGTCAATCCGCCGGTGTTGCCCATGCTTGCCAAGCGCGTGGATGCTATCCCCTCAGAAGGCAATTGGATATACGAGCCCAAGTGGGACGGCTTCCGCGTCCTCGTCTTTCGCGATGGGGACGAAGTGCTGCTCCAGAGCCGGGATGAGAAGTCGCTCAACCGCTACTTCCCCGAGATGCTTGAGCCGATCCGCAAACAACTGCCTGAGAAATGCGTACTCGATGGAGAGCTCGTCATCGCGAATGGCGGCCACCTTGATTTCGATGCCCTCCAGCTGCGGATTCATCCAGCTGCCTCGCGCGTGAAGTTGCTTGCCCAACAGAGTCCCGCCTCATGTGTCTTTTTCGATCTGCTCTGCGAAGGACAGCGCGACCTGCGTTCATCGCCACTCGATAAGCGCCGCGCAGAACTGGAAACTCTGCTGAAATCCGCCAGTCCGCCCATCCACATCACGCCCGCCACACGCGATCGAAATGTTGCACTGGATTGGTTCAAGCGGTTCGAAGGCGCTGGTCTCGATGGGGTCGTTGCCAAGCCGATCGATGTCGCATACCAACCCGACAAGCGGGTCATGCTCAAAGTCAAGCACGAGCGCGACTGCGATTGCGTGGTTGCCGGATTCCGATGGTACAAGGACGCCGCCGGAAAGGAGATCGGTTCCCTGCTCCTTGGCCTCTACGACAACGAGCAGGTGCTTCAACACGTCGGCGTCTGCGCAAGCTTCGCTGCACCAATGCGGCGTGAGCTTCTGGGCTTTCTTGCGCCCTATCGCAAAGACGCATTGCATAACCATCCCTGGAAGAATTGGGAAAGCCCCGAAGAAGCCGACTCCTCAGGCGAACACCGCATGCCAGGAGGCAAGAGCCGCTGGAGCCGCGGCAAGAATCTTGAATGGGAACCACTCCGTCCCGAACTCGTCGTTGAAGTCGCCTACGAACATATGCAAAGCGGGCGGTTCCGCCACATGGCGCACTTTCGGCGCTGGCGAGAGGATCGCAAACCGAAATCCTGCACCTTTGCTCAGCTTGAAGTCGTCGCGCCGGAAGAGCTGAAGTCGATCTTCATTCGCGGTCGCTAATCAAAAACGCGTCACCACCTGGACCACGCGACGACCTTCCCAGTGCTGAGACAACAGATTGCTACTTTGCACCCGCGTGAGTCGCCTCGACGGGTGCGCTTCTGGCCCGCATCTTCTCCTGCGTCTTCTTCGCCGCCAGCCGCTGTACGGCGCGATCTCTTCCGATCGCGACCATCATCTCCGGATCCATGTCGAGCACCCTTCCAACCGGCGCGGATCGCTTGATCTCATCAGTGGTCGGAGTGAAATGATCGAGCTCCACACCTGCCACGGAAATTGCAAACAGAAAATCCTTACGCTTCAGCGCGCTCTCAAAACAGAAAGCAAGCATGATCGATCTCTCATCCCTGCTTGCGCTCGTTACGCTGCCATGAAGAAAGCCGTGCTTCAGCAACGGTTCCAGCACCATCCGCTCCGGTTGCAACGGAAGCCGGAACGCGGCCCACTCGAACTTCTGCAAAGCGAGACTGGCAATGAATTCACCAAGATCAGGTTTACCCGGATTCGCGGCGCGAGTGGTTGAACGGTGGGAGAGGTGCATGCGCGGATTATAGAGCCCTGCCGTTCACCTCTGCAGCCCAAATCCGTCCAACCGGCAGTTTCGTTGATAACGATGCAGTTGGCGGAACCTGGACCCGCCGCGAACCTTGGCTCCTCGCCTTGCATGCCGGATGCAGTCATCTTGCTCTCGAGATATGGTATTTAACTCCCGACTTCGAGAGGTTGCTACGGGTTGAAGCTCTTAGCCTCGATCACATCCAAAGTTGTCTGCACCGGCAGCTTGTCGCTCGATCCGCCCGCAAGAATCCGGACCTTCTCCTTCTCTACCCGCCACGCATGCGCCGCCGCATCCCAGTACGCCAGATCGCGCGCTTTCAACTGCATCGTGACGTCCTTCTCTGCGCCTGCCTCGATCCGCACACGCTTGAAGCCCTTCAGTTCCAGTTGCGGCCTGGTCACGGCAGATCCAAGATGCTGCACGTACATCTGCACCACTTCATCGCTCGGCCTCCTACCCGCATTCTTCACTTTAATGTGCACCTGCACATTGCCATCCGCCTCCATGCGCGCAGCAGTCGCACCCACGCTGCGATATTCAAAGGCCGTATAGCTCAGCCCGAATCCGAACGCGTACAGCGGCTTCTCCTTGCTGTATAAGTAGGTCTCACCATCCAGCAGGTTGTAATCCAGAATCGGCTTCAACTGTGCATCGCCGGTTGGCCACGTCTGTGTCAACCTTCCGGCCGGCGAGTAGTCGCCGAATAGCACATCCGCCAATCCGTGTCCTTCCTCCTGGCTGTTATGGACCATATGCAAAATCGCCGGTACGTTCTGCTGACTCCAGACAATCGCGTAAGGAAAGCTCGACCGCAGCACCTCAATTGTCTTCGGATTTGCCGCGAAAACCTTTTTCACCAGCTCTTCCTGTTCCAGGATGATCGTCTTGCGATCCACGTCTTCCTTGCCGTTCGAAGGTGTCGGGCACTGATCCCAACCCGCGTTACAGACCGGATGATTCCCTACGACAACGATCGCAACATCTGCCTTCTTTGCGAGTGCCGCGGCCTGTTCTGCATCGGAACCATCACCGAAAAGCACGCGCACGTTGTTGCCGGCCTTTTCGCGCACGCCATCGAGAATGCTCACCGCATAAGGAAATGTCCCGCTGTACCAGTCCTGCAGTACCGTATCGATCCACGGTCCTATGAGTGCAATCGTCTTCAGCTTCGTCCTATCTAGGGGCAGCGTATTGTTCTCGTTTTTGAGCAGCACGATCGATTCGTCCGTGGCCTGCCTGGCCAGGCTCCTGCTCGACTCGCGCTCCCACGGAGGCGCCACGCCATCGGTCTCCCGCCCAATCTTCGAGTATGGATCAGCGCCCGCGGGGTCCATCTCACCGAGCCGCAAATACACAGTCAGCAGATTCCTCAGCGACGCATCCATATCAGCCTCAGTCAGCAAGCCGTTCTTCAGAGCCTTGGTCAGATCGGGAATGTATGAATCGAGAAAATGGTTGATGCCTGCTTTCACGGCGGCGGCCGAACCGTGCTCCTTATCCGGAAACGCCTTGTGCGCGGTCGTCAGCAAGGTCAGCGCTCCGCCATCCGTGCAGATCAAGCCATCGTTGCCCCACTCCTTGATCATCACGCTCTTCAGCACAGGATTGACGGTCATTGGCGTCCCGTTCCAGGCGTTATACGAAGCCATCACCGCACGCGAACCGCCCTCTTCAAATCCCATTCGGAACGGCACGGAGTAGTACTCACGGAATAGCCGTTCGTCGAAGTCCGATGACGTGTGTGTGCGCCCATTCTCGTTTTCATTCGCCATGAAATGCTTCATCAACGAGGCGGCCTGCCAGTGCTTTGGGTCCGGTCCCTGCAATCCCTGGGCAAAGGCCACCGTAAGCGTTCCTACCAGATAAGGATCTTCACCGTATGACTCCTCCGTCCGGCCCCATCGCGGATCGCGGCTGAGATCCGCGTTGGGCGCGCGCACCACCACGCCTCCGCGATTCCAAACCGGGTTCTGGTAGAAGTAGCGCGCCTCCTCGCCCTCAAGCGCCGCGATCTTCTTCAGCAGTTCCGGGTCCCACGTTGCACCGAGTCCCTTCTCCTGGGGAAAGGTGGTCGTGCCTGCGGGCTGCCGTCCTCGTGCATCCCAGTTAGCGGGCCCGCCCAGTGCTAGGCCATGGAGACCCTCAACCTGTCCGGAGAAGACGATGCCGAGTCGGGGAATCTTTGGATGATCCGACATCAGCAGCACCTTTTCGTCGAGAGTCAGACGCTTCAGCAGATCTTCAATCCGGGCAGTATCTGAGAGCGATGTGTCGCGGAACGGGTAATCTGCCTGCGCTCTCGCGCGTACACCAAACCCGGCTGCCAATGCCATCCCCATTACGCCAAGCACACATCCGCGCAGCACAAAACGCATCGCAACCCTCCCCAAAAACCTATACTGATCCGAACACGGAAGGTTACCACGTCACCCTTCACATCAGCCCCGACTCAATCGATTGATTACGACATCAGAGCTTTGCCCGCCCGAATCAAAGCGCAACTCACTATTCCCTAGTCGCTACTTCCTGCTCTCAAAACAAAAGAGCGAAGCGCCTGGCGCTTCGCTCTTAACTGATCTCTGAACGCTGATCCCTAGTAAAGCCTGAAGTTCACCTCAATGCTCATCATCACCGGGACGGGCTTCCCTTCCTTCATGGCGGGCTTGAACTTATATTTCTTCACAGCCTCGAGCGCCTTCTCATCAAGCCCCATACCCAGGGGGCGGCTTACCCGCGGGTTCTGCGGATTCCCTTGGGCGTCCACGATCAACGAGATCAGGACCACGCCTTGATACTTGGCGCGGCGCGCTTCATCGCTGAATTCCGCCTCAGGAGTAAAAATTGGGACCGGAGCCGACACGCCGCCACCGATGCGGTAAACTCCGCCTCCGGTGTTGCCGCCGCTGCCTGGTCCGTATCCGTTGCCATTTCCCGTGCCAAGGCCGCCGCCGTAGCCGCTGCCCATTCCCCCGCCGCCGCCTGAACCATTCGAGGCGAGCTGAACGTTGGCCGAGTTCTTTACCCCGAAGTTGACCATCTGCGGGTTATCCGGCAGGGTAATATCTTTCTGAACATTGATGGCCGGGGTAAATGCCAGTTTCGGCTTCTCCAGTACCGGCACCATCGGGGGCGTGATCGGATCCTTCATCCGAGGAGGCAGTTTGCCCTTCATGGGGTCGACGATGTCGTGAGAACCTCCACCGCCACCACCACCGGCCGGGGCCGTCATCTTGGGCGCCTTAAGAATGTCGCTGACGTCCACGTTGGTCAGATCGACTTTAGGTTTTGTCGGAGGATGAATAATCGTGAGTCCGAGCCAGATGGCCAGACCCAGAATGGCCAAGTTGAGGAATCCCGACGTGCCCACGGCCCAGGGATTCGTCTTTACCGCCATCCGGTCCGGTACCGGAATCGGCGTCGATGTCAGTACAAGAGGTGGGAGCTTGGGGGGAAAGAAAACGTCATGAATTTGCTCGTAGAGTTCCTTCCAGATCGGCTTCTCTTCGAAAGGCTTGCCGAAAAACGAGTCAAACTCGTGTCCTTCGGTGGAGGGCAAGTCGTCCTTCTCCCGCTCGGTCTGTGCAAGTACGTCGTTTGCCATATACGCCGATGCTGGGCCTCTCGGAAGCGATTCCTTCGCTTCCTGGTCCACCACTCCATTATGCTCGACACTGCCCGCGCTTGTCTTTAGATGAGGCTGAGCAGCTTCTCGGCTTGTTGAATTCTCCAGAGATCCGTATCTCTCCGAAGTGACAGTTCCCATAAACGATAGACGCCGGTGGCGAGCAGTTGTTACCGTAAATTTCTTCTCCGCTCCATTACACTAAACATTCAAGATCTTCTTATCGCTTCAGGGAGTTCCAATGTCCTCTGCGCCTGAATTGAAGGCGACCCTTACTCTGCCGCAAACCGCCTTCCCCATGAAGGCCAATCTGCCCCAGAATGAGCCGCTTCGCCTGAAAAGATGGGCCGAACTGCGCCTGTATGACAAGTTGCGGGAGACATGCGCCGGTCGCCCCGCTTACCTGCTCCATGATGGGCCTCCCTACGCGAACGGTCCCATCCATCTCGGCCATGCTTTGAACAAGGGACTCAAAGACTTTGTTGTGAAGTCGAAAACCATGGCTGGGTTCGACTCGCCCTATGTGCCGGGATTCGACTGCCATGGGCTGCCGATCGAGATCAAAGTGGACGAGCAACTCGGCCGTAAAAAGCTGGAAATGCCCCCACCGGCGGTTCTGGATGCTTGCCGCGCCTATGCGCAGAAGTACGTTGACCTGCAAACAAAGCAATTTGAGCGCATCGGGGTCTTCGGCCGCTGGGACAAGCCTTACATGACGATGGCACGCGACTATGAGGCCAGGACACTCGAAGCCTTCTACGGCTTCCTCGAGAAAGGGTTCGTCTACCGCGGGCTGAAGCCGGTCTACTGGTGCATCCATGACCGCACAGCCCTCGCCGAAGCCGAAGTCGAATACGAGAACCACACCAGCCCATCCATCTATGTGCGCTACAAGCTGACCTCCTCGGCGGAGGCGCTTGCACCCGCCCTAGCCGGCCGGGAAGTCTACACCATTATCTGGACCACGACCCCATGGACCATTCCCGCCTCCATGGCCGTCACGTTCCACCCCGATTTCGAATACGTAGCCCTCGCAGCCAGCGGAGGCCCGAAAGTTGCCAACTCGCCTTCCGATCCCGTCTACATCGTCGCCGCCGAACTCGCGCCGGCGGTCATCGCGGCATGCAAACTCGGCAACACCAACGAACTCGCCCGCTTCAAAGGCGGCCAGCTCGAGCACACTACCTACAAGCACCCCTTTCTGGAGCGCAGCATCCTCGGCGTCCTCGGCACCTACGTCACGGCCGATCAGGGCACCGGCGCAGTCCACACCGCCCCCTCCCACGGCGCCGACGACTTCTACACCGGGCAGCGCTACGGGCTCGACCAGACGTGCCGTGTCGACTCCGCCGGCCGTCTCCACGCAGACCCCGAAGCCTGGCACCTTGCCTCCCCGCCGCCCTTCGAAGACAAGACTGTCTGGCAGGCCAATCCCATCGTGGTCGCTATGCTCGAGGAGCATCGCGCCCTCCTAGCGGTCAGCGATCTCGAGCACTCCTATCCCCATTGCTGGCGTTGCCACAACCCGATCATCTTCCGCGCCACCGAGCAGTGGTTTATCTCGCTGGAAACTCCGATGAAGCGCGCCGACGGCTCTGAAACAACCTTCCGTCAATTAACCATCGAGGAGATTGACAAGGTTGTCTGGGATCCCTCCTGGGGCAAAGAACGCATCACCAACATGATGGCCACCCGCCCCGACTGGTGCATCAGCCGCCAGCGCATCTGGGGCGTGCCCATTGCTGTCTTCATGTGCGAAGGCTGCGACAGCCCCATCATCGATCCCGCACTCGACCGAAAGATCATCAGCCTTTTCGAACGCGATGGCGCCGAAGCCTGGCACACCACCGCCATCTCCGATCTCCTGCCCGCCGGAACGAGATGCACTAAATGCGCCGGCACGACATTCCGCAAAGAAACCGACATCCTCGACGTGTGGTTCGACTCCGGCACAAGCTGGCTTGCCGTTTGCGAGAGCGACCCCGATCTTCGTGACAAGTACCAGGCGTTTGAGCAGGGCCACGGGCCGACAGTGCTGTACCTGGAAGGCGGCGACCAGCACCGAGGCTGGTTCCACTCATCATTGCTCACCAGCGTGGGATTGCGCGGTCACGCACCCTATTCGCAATGCAACACCTGCGGCTTCACCCTCGACGAACAAGGCCGGGCGATGTCCAAGTCCCTCGGAAACGGAGTCGATCCGGTCGACATAGCCGAACGCATGGGCGGCGAAATCGTCCGCCTGTGGGTA
>Ga0070658_10005320_pt1 | contig 10450 bp, 9 predicted proteins | sample KBSC13metaG_FD_64664 | JGI IMG/M metagenome (GOLD analysis project Ga0070658, IMG submission 64664) | Corn rhizosphere microbial communities from Kellogg Biological Station, Michigan, USA - KBS C1-3 metaG | ecosystem: Host-associated > Plants > Roots > Rhizosphere > Soil ... | reverse complement strand
TAGCGGGTGATGCCGGCCGCCTCCTCGATCAGCTTGCGCCGCTCCTGGGGCTTGCCGGAGAGGATCATGCCGATCTTCCCCTGCTCGATCACCGAGTAGGCGCGGATGCCCAGGCCGGTGTCCATCAGCAGGTCCTTGACCTCCTTGAGCCGCACCACCTTGCCGTTCAGCCGGTACTGGCCCTCGCCGCCGCGGAAGACCCGGCGGCCGATGGTGATCCGGCCGTCCTCGGCGCCGGGGAAGGCGACGTCGGTGTGGAGCGTCAGCACGCACTCGGCCATCCCCAGGGGCTTCCGGGTGTCGGAGCCGTTGAAGATGACGTCTTCCATGCTGCCGCCGCGGAGGGATTTGGCGCTCTGCTCGCCGAGCACCCAGGTGATGGCTTCCGAGAGGTTGCTCTTGCCGCAGCCGTTGGGGCCGACGATGGCGGTGACGCCGCCGGCGAAGCGGACCTCCACGGGATCGACGAAGGACTTGAAACCGGAGATCTCGAGGCGCTCGACTTTCAGCATGGGCTCAGCGGATCCTCGCAGGGAGTGGGTTCTGGCGACCTGGGTCAGCTTAGCAGAGACCGAAATCGAAAACCACAAGTTGATGGGGTAGGGGCTGGCGGCTCTACCAGATATGGCCTTTTGGGGACCGTCGTGCTATGGGGCGGGGATTTCCTCTTGTGGCGCGCTCCGGGGGGGTGATAGGTTGAGGACGCACAAGCTCTAGAGGTCCATTCTGGCCTGGCTCTGGGACGTTTCGCATCTCATTCTGGGATTTCTGCTTCCGGTCCTCGGGCTGGCGCTCACCGCGCTGGCTCTGGGCCGGACCGTGGCCCGGCGTCTCGTTTTCGAGAGCGCGCTGGAGCGGTGGACGGTCGCGCTGGCGCTCGGGCTGGCGCTGAGCGCCGATCTGCTGCTGCTCCTGGGGCTCGCCGGGTTGCTGCGCCCGTTGCCGGTGCTGCTGGTGGCGGTGGGGGTGCAGGTTCTGGGATTTTTCGCGGAGCGAGTGAAGCAGGGACCTCAGGGACAGCAGAGACAGCAGGGACGTGACTTTTCCGTCTCTGGAGTCCCTGCTGTCCCTGAGGTCCCTGCTTTTGGCTGGTCTTGGGGAATCGCTATCGCGGCCCTCGCGCCTTTCGTGCTGCTGGCCCTCTATCCGCCGACCGCCTTCGACGCCACGCTCTACCACCTGCCTTTCGCCCGCGCCTTCGTGGAGTCCGGGGGCGTGCCCTACGTCCTGGACCGCCGGGTGCCGGTCTTCCCCCAGGCCAACGAGGTCCTGTTCGCGGCGCTGATGCTGTTCGGCCGGGACGTGGCGAATCACGGCCTCCAGCTCCTGATGACCCTGGCCACCGCGGCGCTCGCCTTTCTCTGGACCCGGCGGGCCTGGCCCGGGCAGCGGTGGGCGGGCTGGCTCGCAGCCGCCATCTTCCTGGGCAACCCGATCGTCGCCTTCCTCGCCGGCACGGCCTATATCGAGGCGGGGCTCACGCTGTTCGTCACCACCTCGCTGTATGCCCTGGTCCGGTTCTTCGTAGGGGCGGGGCTTGTCCCCGCCCTTTACGAGACCCGGCCGGCCCCCACCCGGGCGGGGACAAGCCCCGCCCCTACGAAGGCCGAGGGAGAGAGGCGGCTCTGGCTGGCGCTGTCGGCCCTGTTCGCCGCCACGGCCTGCGACGTCAAATACCTGGGCCTGTTCTTCCTGGGGATCGCCGGGCTGGCGGTTCTCCTGGCCGGAGGCAAGTCCCGGCCGGCGGCGTCGCGCCTGAAGGATGCGATCCTCTTCACCGCCGTCGCCCTGGCCCTCCTGGCTCCCTGGTATCTTCGCATCTACGCCTTCAACGGCAACCCGCTCTTCCCCTATGCGCCGGGTCTCTTCGGCCACAGCGCTTGGAACCCTGCCCACATCCCCGAGCAGCAGCAGAGCGGCGGGGAGCACCTGGTGCGCTGGCTGCGGCTGCCCTGGGATCTGGTCTTCGAGCGGCAGTCCTACAACTTCGAGCCGCCGTTCTCGCCGGTCTACCTGGCGGCGGTCCCGCTGCTGATCTACGGAGCCCTGCGCGACCGGCGGGTGAGGCTGGCGTGTCTGCTGGCGGGGCTCTATGCGTTGGTCTTCACCTTCCTGCCGCCGGACCCCCGCTATCTGATGCCGGTGCTGCCGCTGGCGAGCCTGGCGGCCGCGGGCTCCGCCGCGATCGCCTGGAGCCGGTGGAGATCCCGGGCGGCGGTGGCGGCGCTCTGCGTCCTCTGCTTTCTCCCGGGCTGGCTCTACGCGGGGTACAAGATCCGGCGAAACGGGCCGCTCCCGGTCTCCGCCGCGGAGCGGGAGGCCTATCTCGCCCGCGAGCTGCCGGTCTACCCGGCGATCGCCCACCTGAACCGGACCCGGGGCCGGCACTACACGCTCTGGGCCCTGCACGCCGAGAACATGGCCTACTTCGCGGACGGCCGCTACCTGGGGGACTGGTTCGGGCCGGCCGGCTTCGAGTCCGTTCTCCGGGGGCTCCGGGGCCCTGGCGACCTCCACAACCGGCTCCGCCGCCTCGGCGTGGACCACCTGCTCGTCACCACCCGCCTCCGGGGCCTGCCTTTCCCGGAGGACGGCCCCAAGGCTGGAGAATTCCGGCGCTGGTTCGAGCCGGTCTACGCGGACCCGGCGGCCCGCGTCTACGCGCTGCGGTAGGACGCCGGCCGCTCTGCTATCGTCCCGCCATGTTTCTGGAGTACCGGGAGGGGGGGCTCCGCATGGAGGGGGTATCGCTGGCTGGGCTGGCCGAGCGGCTCGGCACCCCCTTTTTCCTGATCGGAGAAGGGCGGCTGCGCGCCAACTACCAGGCCCTGGAGAGGGGGCTCTCCAACGTCGGGGTGGCCGCCGTCCTCCGCTACTGCGCCAAGACCAACCATGAACCGGCGGTGCTGGAGACGCTGGCCCGGTGCGGCAGCCACCTGCTGGCCAGCCACGCGGCCGAGGCCGAGCTGGCGCTGCGCTGCGGCTTTCCGCCGGAGCGGATCGCCTACGCCCGCCCGGTGCTCCTGCCGGCGGAGCTGGATGCCGTCCTGGCGGCCGGGGTGCCGCTGATCCACGTCCACCGGCCGGCCGACCTGGACCTGCTGGAAACCGCCGCGGCGCGGGCCGGCCGGCGCGTCCGGGTGTCGCTCCGGCTGCGCGGCGACGAGCTCGCCCTGTCTCCTCTCGACCGGCTCAACCGGCGACTGGGGCTCGGCCCCGGCGAGATGCTGGAAGTTGCCCGGCGGCTCGCCCGCTCCCCCCGGATCGAGCTGGCGGCGGTCAACTTCTACCTGGGCACCCAGCAGTCCTCCCTGGACGGCTTCGCCCGCGCCTTCCGCCGCGTGCTGGCCCTCCTGGAACGGATCGCCGCCGAGACCGGAGTCGTGGTGGGGGAGGTCAACCTGGGCGGCGGGATTCCCTCCCTCTCCCTGCGCAAGGTCGGCCCGCGCCGCCTGCTCGCCCGCTGGCGGGACCTCCCGGGCTCCACGGGCGGACCGGAGAGGCAGGAGGAGCTCGCCGCGCGGCTGGGCCGCCGGTTCCGCGAGCTGGCCGAGGGGGCGCGGCTGCCGGAGATGCCCGCGCTGGCCGCCGAGCCGGGCCGCGCGATCGTGGGGGACGCGGCGGTGCTGGTCTCCCGCGTCCACGGGGTGGACGGGAAGTGGGCCTTCCTCGACGCCAGCCGCAACTTCCTCCCCGAGTCGCCGCTGCTGTTCTCCCGGCGCATCCTGCCCCTCGTGGAGGGAAATGCCGGGCGCTTCTACCACCTCTCGGGCAGCACCCTGAACACGCTCGACGTGCTCGACCTCCGGCGCCGGCTGCCGCGCCTGGAGCCCGGGGACCTCCTCGCTTTCTGCGACGCTGGCGCCTACTCGATCTCGCGCGCCAGCCCCTACGCCGGCCTTCCCCCGGCGGTCTACATGCTCCGGGAGGACGGCGAGGTGCGCCAGGTCCGCCGGGCCGGCGGGATCGACGACCTCCTGCATCCCACGGTGCTCCGGGAGACGGCGAGGGTGGACCGCTGAGGGGCGCGGCCCTCGTCACCGGCGCCTCGGGCTTCCTCGGCCGGGCGCTGATCCCGGTCCTGCTGGCCCAGGGGCGCCCGGTGGTGGCCCTCTGCCGGAACCCGGAGAGCCTGGCCGATCTGCGGCATCCCGGTCTGCGGGTCGTCGCGGGAGACCTGCGGCGCCCTTCCTCCTGCGCCGGGCTGCCGCCGCCGGGCGGCTCCGTCTTCCACCTGGCCTCCGTGCGCAACCATCCGCGCTCGCACGTCCGAGAGATGGCGGAGATCAACGTGGGGGCGACGATGGCCCTGGCCCGTCAGGCCCGCGAGCGGGGCGTGGCGAGGTTCGTCTATGTGGCGACCGCCCTGATCTACGGCTCTTCGGAGGGCGGGGAGGTTCGCTCCGAGGCGGACGGTTTCGGCTACGCCCCGGGTTCCTACGCGCTTTCCAAGAGGGTGGTGGTCGAGCTGATCCGCAACCTCGTCCGGGAAGGTCTGCCGGCCGTCGTCGCCTGCCCGTCGATCGTCTTCGGCCCCGACCACCCGTCGCATCCCAACCGGGTCACCTCCGAGATCCGCCGCCTGCTGCGGGGCAGCCCCCGGATCTTCCTCGCCGGGGGGAGGCAGGTGCGGAACCTGGTCTATGTGGAGGATGTGGTCCGTGGACTGCTGGCCGCCGAGGAGCGCGGGGCGGTGGGGGAGGATTATCTGCTGGGGGGAGAGGAGGTCTCGCCCCGGGACTTCGCCGAGCGGGTCCTGGCGATCGCGGGGAGCCGTCCCGGCCCGGTCCTCTCCCTGCCGGCCGCTCCGGCGCTGGGGATCGCCTCCCTAGTGGACCGCTGGCCAGGCCGCCGGGAAGGCTATGCTACCGCCGTCCGCAACCTGCTCCTGGAGTGGCGCTTCAGCTCCGCCAGGGCGGAGAAGGACCTGGGATATCGGCCGCGGCCGCTGTCGGAAGGGTTGGCCCGGACCATCCATTGGCTGCGATCCAGGGAGGGGAGATGATCGACGTACAGAGGGCGGAGCCTACTCTTCGCGAGAGGCAACGCCGGGATTGGGACCGGATCGCCGGCGCGGTCCGCGACTTCGCCGCGGCGCCGAGCACCCAGTACTACCGGCGCTGCGAGATCGCCCTGATCGAGAGCGCCGTGGGGGACCTCCGGGGCAAGCGGGTCCTCAAGCTGGACCTCTGGAACGAGGCGCACAACACCCGCATCCTGGACTGGATGCGCTCCCGGGGGGCCACGGTCTTCGGCCTCGACCTCTCCCGGGTGGTCGCCGCGCGGGCGCGCCGCAACGCCCTGGCGGTCGGGCGCCCGCTGCCGCTGCTGCGGGCCGACATCCGAGAGCTGCCGTTCCCCGCCGACTCGTTCGACGTGGTCTACACCATGGGGACGATCGAGCACATCGACGAGTACCCGCAGTCCCTGCGGGAGATCCACCGGGTGCTGCGCCCCGGCGGCCGGGCGATCGTGGGCGTGCCGCACAAGTGGAACGTCTTCCTGCGGCCGCTGATGGTCTGGGTGCTCGACGCCTTCGGCGCCTACCTCTACGCGCCGGAGAAGTCCTTCAGCGCCGGCGAGCTGCGGCGGGACCTCGAGAGCGCGGGCCTGCGGCCGGTCGAGCGCACGGGCATCCTGACCCTGCCCGGCTTCCTGCGCATGGCGGACCTCTTCTTCTACACCCGCGGCATCCCCCTGTACCGGTTGAGTCCCCTGTTCCTGGCCCCCTTCCAGTACCTGGAGACCCGCTGGCGCTGGCCCGGCCGCTTCGGCTATCTCCTGACCTGGGTGGCGGACAAGCCCTCCAGGCCGTGATCGCGGCCCTCCTCGCGACCGCCGTCCTGGCGGTCACCGCCTTCGTCCTCGGCCGGCTCGTCACCGGCAACCTGGACCGCCCGGTGGAGCGGTGGGCGATCCCCATGGCCTGCGGGCTGGCGCTCCTCTCCCACCTGGGATTGCTGCTGGGCTTCGCCGGGCTCCTCCGGCCCGGACCGGTGATCGCCGTCCTCGCCGCCATCCACCTTCTCGCGATTCCGGTCTGGCGCGGGATGACCGTCAGGATTTCCTGGCTCGGCGCGGCGGCCCTTCTCCCGGGCGCCCTCCTGGCCCTCTATCCGCCCACGGCCTTCGACGCCACCCTGTACCACCTCCCCTTCGCGCGGGCGTTCGTGGCCTCCGGCGGAGTGCCCTTCCTGCCCGATCTGCGCTTCCCGGTCTTCCCGCAGGCCAACGAGATGCTCTTCGCCCTGGTCATGCTCTTCGCTCCGGACCTCGCCGCCCACGGCGCGCAGTGGCTGATGACGGCGCTCACCGCCGCCCTGGTCTGGGCCTGGGGGCGGGACGCGTTCGGCGCGGAGGCCGGCCGGCTGGCGGCGGCGGTCTACCTGGGCGCTCCCATCGTGGTCTCCCTCGCCGGCAGCGGCTACGTCGACTCCGGGCTCACCCTCTTCGTCACCGCGGCGCTCTACGCGGTGAGACGCTGGCGCGGCTCCGGCGAGCGCCGCTGGCTGCTCCTCTCCGCTCTGTTCGCGGCCACCGCGGCGGACGTGAAGTACCTCGGCCTGTTCTTCCTCGGGGTGGCGGGCCTGGCCGTCCTGCTTGGGCGTCTGCCGGAGCGGGGGAGCGGAGAACGCTGGAGGGGAGCCCTGCTGTTCGGCGCCGTGGCTCTCGCGGCGCTGGCCCCCTGGTATGGCCGGATCTACGCCTGGACCGGCAATCCGCTCTTCCCGTACTTCCCTCGGATTTTCGGGAGCAGCCCCTGGGCCCCGCTCCACTTCCATGGCTTCGACGGTCCGGGCGTGGAGCGTCTGGTCCGGCTGGCGAGGCTGCCCTGGGACACGGTGTTCGAGCGCGGCCGGTACGGCTTCCAGCCGCCGCAATCTCCCGTCTGGCTGGTGGCGCTCCCCCTCGCCCTGCTAGCCTCCCTCCGGGACCCCCGGCAGCGGCGCCTGCTGGCCCTGGCGGCGATCTACGCCTTCGCCTGCCTCTCCCTCCCCCCGGACAGCCGCTACCTGATGCCCGCCACACCGCTGCTCGCCGTGTCCATCGCAGGGGTCGCGGGCCGGATGCTGGACCGCCGCTTTCTGGCCGCCGGACTCTGCGCCGCGTGTCTGCTGCCCGGGGCGCTCTACGCGCTCTACCGGCTCCGCCTCCAGGGCCCCCCGCCGCTCACTCCGGAAGCGCGGGAGGCGTATCTCGCCCGCCAACTGCCCCTCTATCCGGCGGTCGCCTCCCTGAACCACTCGCGGGGGAGCGGCTATACGGTCTGGGGGCTCCACGCCGAGAACATGCTCTACTATGCCCGCGGCCGCCTCCTGGGGGACTGGTACGGTCCCGCGAGCTTCGCGCGCGTGCTCGGCGGTCTTTCCAGCCCGGAAGATCTCCACGGGCGTCTGCGGCGTCTGGGGGCCGACCACCTGCTGATCGCCGCCGGGGAGGCCCCCGGGCTGCCGTTCCCCGAGGACGCCGGTTTCCGGCGCTGGTTCGAGCCGGTCCACGCGGACCCCGCCGCGCGCGTCTACCGCCTGCGTTGAGGAGGAGAGCAAGAGAGATGGAAGGCTATCGCCACGTTCCCGGCTTCGCGGCCCCGGAGGAGCTGGAGAGCCTGCGCCGGGCCGTCCTGGGAAACCAGGACCTCTTCACCGAGGTCCATGGCCGCGGCGGCCTGGGCCCCCGCTACCGGGTGATCGACGGCGACCAGATCCATGAACGGCTGCCGGAGGTGGAGGCGTTCGGGGACCGGCGGGTGCGGCCGCTCTCCGAGAACTTCGCCGGCCATCCCCTGGTCCCCCTGGGAAGCTCGCGGCGCTCGATGCGCGTCCAGGCCTACGAGCGGCGGGACCACGGGTTCCGCTGGCACTTCGACGGCCACCCCTATGTGGCCCTGGTGACGCTGGAGAACAGCAACGACGGCCAGACCCAGTTCATCTCCCCGGGCCTGTCGCGCTGGCTGCGCTTCCTGCTCTACCCGCTCTACGCCTTCCCCCAGGTCTTTTCGATCTTCCCGCGCAGCTCCGTGGGCACCCGGCCCGGCGACCTCCTGGTGATGCGCGGCGGACGCGTGCTCCATCGCGGAGTCACCCTGCTGGACGAAGGGGAGAGGATCCTCCTGGCCTACACCTACGCCGTGCCCGGCAGCAAGCCGAACCCGTTCCGGGACTGGATCGCCCGGCGGCTCAATTACTAGGAACCGGCTGTAGGAGCCGGCCGCGCCGGGGCCTTGGGACGGATGGCGGCCGTCAGGTCCTGGTAGTAGAAGCCGATCCAGAGCAGGAAGGGGAGGGAGAACTTGAACGGCAGGTCGAGCAGGTGCTGGCCCAGGCCCCAGAAGTTGCGGGCGAAGGCTCCGTAGTGGGCGAGGCTCCAGGCGCCGAGCCGCGCGGCGTAGGTGGCCTTCACGTAGAAGAAGATCAGGAAGATGTCGAAGAAGATCGTGATCAGCACCGCCCAGCCCAGGTTCTCCAGCCGCCGCCGCCAGGGCACCCCGGGCACCGAGAGGAAGAGCACGCCGATCATCAGCAGGTGGAAATGCACGTCGGTCACCCGGAAGGAGTTGACCAGGGTGCGCGAGGGGGGGAAGTCCCGCCGGGAGATGTAGGCGAAGTGGTCGTCCTTGCGCAGGATGTCGGTCACGCTCGGATATTCGGTGAGGCGCACCAGGTTCTGGGCGCTCCCGAGCAGGAAGCGGTTGTAGACGGGCGCGAACACCGTCCACAGGAACGCCACCGGGATCAGCCAGAGCAGGGCGTTGCGGATGAGCAGCAGCGGCCAGCTCCGGGCCGGCGCCTTCTCCTTCTCGGCCGCCGCCGTCTTGCCCGTAGCCATCAGGCCGGCTCGGCGGGCGCCGCGAAACGGTTCGCCCAGAAGATCCAGAGCATCACGCCGAACAGGATCACGATCGTCTGCCAGATGACCGTGTGCGAGGTGTCGAAGATCCGGGGGAAGTAGACCCCGGTCAGGAACAGAGCCACCACCCGCACCAGGTTCACGGCCTGGATGGCGAGGATGCCGAGGCCGAGGCCCGCCAGGCGCGACTTCCACGAGGCGGGGAAGGCGAGCACCGCGGCGAGGAAGATCAGCATCGCCTCCACCCCGTTGCAGCCGTTGCGGATGTTCACCGCGAAGCGGGCGTTGCGGAGGATGGTGCCCTCGCGGATCACCGGCTGCCCGATCGCGCCGAGCACCGTGCCGCTCGCCCCGGCGATCCCGCTGGTGAATGGCTCGATCACGTGGTCGTTGACCCAGTTGAGGGAGATCAGGGTGAAGCCGCCGCCCAGCAGGACGACGAAGAGGACGAGGAACTGGATCTCCCGCCGGTTGCGGCGCCAGAAGGGGACGTCGTCGGGAGTGGCGGTCTTTGGGGAGACGGGCGTCTTGCGTGCCATCGGTGCGGCGATCCTGGAAGTCGAAGTGGAGAGGAGATCTTAGGGGGTGCGGGGCCGGGTGTCCAGAGTCTCCCTTCATTGACAACCCCCCGCCCCCCGCATAGGATGCCGCGGGCCTGGAGCCTGCCGGTCTTCCGATAAAAAAACCGTGGCGAAAAACCTGACGCCCAAGACGACGATCCTCGACGCCAAGCAGATGGCTCGGATCATCCGTCGCATGGCGGGGGAGATCGTCGAGCGCCATCACGGCGACCTCGGGGCCGTCCTCCTCGCCGGCATCCGCACCCGCGGCGTACCGCTCGCCGAGAAGATCGCCGCCGAGATCGAGCGCCTGGAAACGGTCAAGATCCCCGTCGGCACCCTAGACATCACCCTCTACCGCGACGACCTCTCGACCGTCGGCCACCAGCCGCTGGTCAAGGGCACCCACCTGCCGGGTCCGATCGACGACCGCGTGGTGATCCTCTGCGACGACGTCCTCTACACCGGGCGCACCGTGCGCGCCGCGCTCGACGAGCTGATCGACTTCGGCCGCCCGCGGGCCGTCCAGCTCGCCGTGCTGATCGACCGCGGCCACCGCGAGCTGCCCATCCAGGCCGACTTCGTGGGCAAGAAGGTGCCGACCTCGCAGGGCGAGATCATCGAGGTGTCGTTCCTCTCCACCGACGACACTGAACAGGTGCGGATCCTGGAGCGGCCGGTTCAGGCCCCTGGCAAGGAATGACGCCGGAGACCTCCATCCGCTGGCGCCGCAAGGACCTGCTGGGGATCGCCGAGCTCTCCCCGGCGGAGATCGAGCTGATCCTCGACACCGCCGAGTCGTTCGCCGAGGTCGGCGAGCGGCCGATCAAGAAGGTCCCGACCCTCCGCGGCAAGACCGTCATCAACCTCTTCTTCGAGGCCTCGACGCGCACCCGCTCGAGCTTCGAGATCGCCGAGAAGCGGCTGTCCGCCGACAACATCAACTTCTCGACCTCCGGCTCGGCCCTGGAGAAGGGGGAGACGCTGATCGACACGGCGCTCAACCTCCAGGCCATGGCGCCGGACCTGGTGGTCATCCGCCA
>Ga0070658_10005318_pt1 | contig 10451 bp, 10 predicted proteins | sample KBSC13metaG_FD_64664 | JGI IMG/M metagenome (GOLD analysis project Ga0070658, IMG submission 64664) | Corn rhizosphere microbial communities from Kellogg Biological Station, Michigan, USA - KBS C1-3 metaG | ecosystem: Host-associated > Plants > Roots > Rhizosphere > Soil ... | reverse complement strand
AGGCGCGGCCAACCCTACCACGATGGCGGCGGCGATAACGGCTGAGTGGAATCGTGCGCGCATGAGCGGAGACTAGGCTCTCCGCCCTTGAAGGCCAATCTGTGGCGAGGAAACGTCCGCCAGCGCGGCGGAACCTGAACGGCCCGTCAGCCCTGCCGCGCTTTGAAGCGCCGGTTGGTCTTGTTGATCACATAGACCCGGCCCTTGCGCCGCACAATCTTATTGTCGCGGTGGCGCCCGCGCAGGGATTTCAACGAGTTACGGACTTTCATGATGCGCTCTGGATGCGTGTTAAGCCGGGTTTCTAAAGGGGTCACCCTGCCCTGTCAACGCAGCGACTAGCCGTGGTTACCGCAACGGGACTGATTTATGGTCTCGGCGGGGAGAAACAACCTATGCAACGCAGTACCGACCGCTTTTTGACCACCCATACCGGCAGTTTGCCGCGTCCGGACGACCTGATCCGGGTGATGTACGCAAAAGAGGAAGGCGTTCCTGTCGAGCCGAAGGCCCTCGCCGCCCAGATCAAGGCGGCCGTCGCCGAAATCGTCCGCAAGCAGGCGGCCGCCGGCGTCGACCTCGTCAATGACGGTGAAATGTCGAAGCCCTCCTACGCCACTTACATCAAAGACAGGCTCGACGGCTTCGGCGGCACCGGGAACACCTTCGTCTACCAGGACGTCCACGAGTTCCCGCGGCTCGAGCAGAAGGTGTTCGGTGACCCCGGCCGCTCCCGCCGCAAGACGCCGGCCTGCAACGACCCGATCGCCGCGCGCGACAAGGCCGCGCCGCAGACCGACGCCGACAATCTCAAGGCGGCAATGGCGAACGTGAAGGCCGTCGGCGGCTTCATGAGCGCGGCCTCGCCCGGCGTCGTGTCGCTGTTCTTCCGCAACGACTACTACAAGGACTTCGAGAGCTACATCTACGCCATCGCCGATGCGATGCGCGATGAGTACGAGACCGTCGCCAAGGCGGGCTTCGTGCTTCAGATCGACTGCCCCGATCTGGCGATGGGCCGGCATATTCAGTACGCCGACCTCGATCTCGCCGGCTTCCGCAAGCGCGCGCAGCTTCACATCGAGGCGCTCAACCACGCGGTCGCGAACATCCCGACCGAACAACTGCGCATGCATTTGTGCTGGGGCAATTACGAGGGCCCGCACCACCGCGACGTTCCCTTGGCCGACATTATCGACATCGTCTTCAAGGCCAAGCCTTGCGCGATCTCGCTGGAAGCCGCCAATCCGCGCCACGCCCACGAGTTCACGGTGTTCGAGACGGTGAAGCTGCCGGACGGCAAGGTGCTGATCCCCGGCGTGATCGAATCGAAATCGAACTTCATCGAGCACCCGCAGGTGATCGCGCAGCGCATCACCCGCTACGCCAAGCTGGTCGGGCGCGAGAATGTCATCGCCGGTTCCGACTGCGGTTACGGCACCTGGGTCGGCCAGGCCGCGGTCGATCCCGACGTCGTTTTCGCCAAGCTTGCCGCCATGGCGGAAGGCGCCGCGATCGCCAGCAAGCAGTTCTGGTGAGCGCCGCGTGACCGACAGGCTGAAAATCTGGCTGGCGGCTTTCGTCGCGACGACGGCCGCAGTCGTGTTCTGCTATGCCTTCGTCGATCGGCCGGTCGCCTTCTATGCCTACGCCCATCTGGTGCAGAACCGCGCATCCTTCGACGTGCTGGTGCAGATCTCGGAATATCTGTTCGTCGCGGCGGCAATTGTCTTCGCGCTGTTTGGATTTCGAGCGCTCGTCACGATGCGTTGGGAGAAGTGGCATGCGGTGCTGCTGTTGTGTGGCATCACTCTCGCCGTCGCCGAAACCATCAAGGACGAACTGAAATTCGTCTTCGGCCGCACCTGGCCGGAGACCTGGACCAACAACAATCCGTCCTTGATCGGCAACGGCACCTACGGCTTCAACCCGTTTCACGGCGGCGGCGGCTACGCCTCGTTTCCGTCCGGCCACACCACTGCGGTGTGCGCGGTCGTGGCCGTGCTGTGGCTCGCCTATCCGAAGCTGCGCCCGCTCTGGGCCATGATCGTGGTTGCGGTCGTCGTCGGCCTGGTCGGCGCCGACTATCATTTCGTCAGTGACATCATCGCCGGCGGCTTCCTCGGCAGCTCGACCGGCTGGCTGGCAGTGATGCTCTGGGACGAGAGCAAGATGCCGAGGATGCGCGACGGCGGATCGGCCCCGCCGAACGGCGGGTGAACTCCGCGACCTGCGGCACGCTCGAAGGCGCGGCGTTTGGCGCGCGTTTGCCGTCCAAGGCTTGTGCGTGGCGCATCTCGTTTGGCGCGATAGCACCGACGCTTCGCCCACCGCCCGATTGAACGATCGCGTGCTTTGGCCTCAAAGGATTTCGTCCTTCAGCCGACCTTCACGCCCATCAACCCGGCGATCAAGTTGCGCTGCATCTGTGACGTGCCGGCGGCGATGGTCGCACCGCGCGCGTCGCGAAAATGCCGCTGCATGGGAAACTCCATGCTGTAGCCATACGCACCCAGGATCTGCATGCCGTGATTGGCCATTTCGGCGTAGGTCTCGGACGCCAGCAGCTTTGCCATCGAGATTTCACGCAAGGCCTCGGCGCCGACCGAGACCTTCCACGCCGCCTGCCACATGAGCGCCCGCGCCGCTTCGACCTTGGTCGCCATGTCGGCCAGGAGATGCGCGATCGCCTGGTTGGAGCCGATCGGCCGGCCGAACTGATGACGCTCCTTGGCATATTGGGTGGCGATATCGACAACCGCACGCGCGGCGCCGACATTGCCGGCGGCCGACATGACGCGCTCGACCTGGAGGCCGGACAGCACACAATCCCAGCCCTTGTTGGCGCCGCCGACGAGGCGGTCGTCGTCGGTACGGACGTCGTCGAACTGCAGCTCGTATGTGCCGGTGCAATGGCGGCCGAGCATGTCCAGCTTGCGGCATTGCAGGCCCGGCGCGTCGTTGTCGATGAGGAACAGCGACATGCCTTTGCGGTGATCGGCCTTCGGATCGGTCTTCACGTAGACGTTGATCAGCGTATTGCGGGCGCCGGCGCCGCTGCACCACAGCTTGCGGCCGTTGATGGTCCACCCCGCGTCCTTGCGCGCCGCGCTGGTGCGCATGGCGCCGACGTCGGACCCCGCATCCGGCTCGGAAATGGAAATGGCCATTCGCGTCTCGCCGGCGAGCAAACGCGGAATCCAGCGCACAATCTGCTCCGGGCTGCCTTTGCGCACGATGTTGAGTGCGCAAAAGACACCGCCGGCAAAGGCCATATAGAAGTCGGCGCTCGTGTAGGCGATTTCCTCGGCGACGATGGCAAGGTCGATCACCGAGCCGCCGAGGCCGCCATGCTCCTCGGCGAATGGCAGCCGGAACAGCCCCGCCTCGACCCAGGCATCGTACAGTTCGTAAGGATACGTCTTGTCGCGGTCGCACCGCACCACATAGTCGGGCGGTGCGTGCCGATCCATCAGCTTGCGGACGTTGGCGCGCAGCAACTCCTGCTCTTCGCTAAAGCTGAAATCCATCGTCTGCCTCGCCGCGCGCTCCGCGCTATACCCGCCGCTCAGCGCTCGCGATCGTAAGTCTGGAGCCCGGGCCGATAGCGCTTCTCGTCGATGAATTGCGACATGCCCTTCTGGTCGCCCTTCTCGGGATCGCGGAACTTGGTCTGATCCGACTTCGCGATCAGGTACTCGTAAGACGACTCCCACGACATGCCGCGGACGTGATGATAAGCGGTTTTGGCCGCGCGCAGCACGGCGGGGTTCTTCTTGATCAGCTTGGTGGCGAGCGCCCGAACGGCCGATCTCAACTCATCGGCCGGCACAGCATGGTTGACGAGCCCGATTTCGGCGGCACGTTTGCCGTCGAAATTGTCGCCCGTCAAAATGTAGTAGAGCGCCACGCGCTGCGCGAGCGCCATCGCCACCGATTTGGTGACGATGCCCGCCGGAATGATGCCCCAGTTGATCTCGGACAGGCCAAACACCGCCTTCTCATCGGCGATGGCGAGATCGCAGCCGAGCAGAAGTTGGAACGCCCCGCCGAAGCACCAGCCATTGACCATCGCGATTGTCGGCTTCGGATAATACATGAGGCGGCGCCACTGCCAGTCGGCGTTGGCCCGGTACAGCCGCTCGCGATCGACCGGGCGCCCCGCATCGGCCTCGCGGAAATATTCTTTCAGGTCCTGCCCCGCCGAAAATGCTTCGCCCGCGCCGGTGAAAACGATCACCTGCGCACGGTCGTCCTCTTCGAGATCTTCAAGCACCTCGACCATCTCGAAGACGAGCCCGGGATTGATGGCATTGCGCTTGTCCGGCCGGTTCATGGTCACCCAGGCGATGCCGTCCTCGAAGTCGACAAGAACGTTGTTGCCGCCGGCCTGCGCCGCGCCGCCCGATTGGCTTGTGCCGGTCGTCATTTTCGGATTTACCTCGCGTTTGCCATTTGTTACAGCAATCTTATCAGGCACCCTGATATTGTCAACTCGGGTTATCCTATGCGGCTGCGCCCACGCACGATCTACATTCTCAACCAGGCGAATTACGCGCTGCGTTCGATACTCGACGCCAGACTTCGCACGGTTCAGATGACCGGCATTCAATTCACGATCCTGAGTCTGGTCGAGCGCCACGAAGGCATCTCCTCGGCCGAACTGTCGCGGCGCTTTTTCGTGACGGCGCAGACCATGAACGAGATCATCAACGGCATGGTGAAACGCGGGCTGCTGTCGCGAAAGGAAGACGACGACAACAAGCGCGTCCTTCGCCTCAAGCTGACGGCGCGCGGCCGCAAGACGTTGAAGGACTGCGACGCCATCGCCGACGAGATCGAACAGGCCGCATTCGATTGGATGCCCGCCGCCGAGCAGGAGCGCCTGCGCGAGAGCTTGCGCGCGCTGACGCGCGGCCTGCGCGAACGCGGCCTGATGGCGAGCCAACCGGTGCCGCGATCGATGTCGCCGCGCCGGCGCATCGGCTCGCCGCAAGCCTGAGCATCAGCCATGACCCGGCCGGTGCGGCCGCGGCGTCTTTCTCACTGACACGATATCAGCGCATCGAGGACCACTGCGCCTTCGCCTTCGGCGAACACCGCCAGCGGATTGATGTCGATCTCGCGCACCTCCGGATGCGCCCGCACGAAGGCATCGAGCGCCATGACCGCATCGACCACGGCGCCGATGTCCCGCGCCGGCGCGCCGCGAAATGCGTCAAACAGCGCGGCACCCTTGAGGCGCCGCAGAGCCGCCTCGATCTCGCGCCGGCCGAGGCCCACCGGCAGCAGGCGGACGTCCTTGAGCAACTCGGTGAAAATGCCACCGAGCCCGACCGCCAGCACCGGGCCCCATTCCGCGTCATTGCGCGCGCCGAGGATGAGTTCGAGACCTTTGCCGACCATCGCCTCCACCAGCACACCGTCGATGCCGACGCCCGGCGCGGCTTTCGTCAGATTGTCGTGCAGTCGCTGCCATCCGTCGCGCACCTCATCGGCTCCGCTCAGGCCGAGGATGACGCCGCCGACATTGGTCTTGTGCGACAGCACTGGCGACTGCACCTTGAGCGCCACCGGACCGCCGAATGCGGCGGCAGCCTCGAGCGCCTCGTCGAGAGTCGTCACCAAACGCCGCGCCGGCATACGCAGCCCGGCGCGTTCGAGGATATCCTTGGCGGCATGTTCCGGAATGATGCCAGCGGGAAGGCGCGCCGCCGGCACCGCAGCCGCATTTGCCACTTCGGGCGCAGCGTCCGTCCAGGTGGCGAAGCGCGCAAGCGCGCGCAGCGCGCGCTCCGGGGAGCGGAAAAACGGGATGCCCGCGTCGCGCACCTCTTTGACGATCGCGTCCGGCACCGGCGACTCCTCGCCGAGCATGGCGAACACCACCGTGTGCGTGTCGACATAGCGCCGCATCGCCTCGATCACCGGCGGCATCTTGCGGATGGCAAGCCTCTCGCCCGGCAGGATGATGGCCATCAACAGGCTGCCGCAACGCGAATTGGCCATCAGGCTCGCGAGCGCACGTCCATAGAGGGTCGGATCGACCAGGCCCTGCGCCGTCAGATCGAGCGGATTGCTGGCGACGATCAAGCCCGGCGCGATCGCATTGAGCGCGGCCGCGGCCGCGCCTTCGGGCTGCGGCAGGTCGATGCCGATCGACTCGCAGTAGTCGAGAGCCAGCGCCTTGTAGGCCCCGGACTCGCCTAGGATCGCAACGCCGCCGGACGGTCGCACCTTGCAGCGCAAGGCGCAGTCGGAGACATCGATCAGCTCTTCGAGCGTTTCGACGACGACGACGCCCTGCCGTTCCACCAGGGTGCGCATCACGTCGTAATCGCCGGCGAGCGCGCCGGTGTGCGTCTGAGCCGACTGCCGTGCGGCCAGCGAGCGCCCGGGATGCAGCAGCACCAGCACGATGTCGCGCTCGCGCGCGCGCCTGGCCAAAGCAAGGAAGCGTTGCGGATCGCGGAAGTGCTCGACCACCATGGCCACGACCCGTGTCTGCGGCGCGGCGAGCAAATGCTCGAGGAAATCCTCGGCCCCGTTGGCGGCTTCGTTCCCGGTCGACACCGAGACCGACACGTCGAGGCCATGGCTGTGCAGGCCCGCGCGCACGACGGTCGCCATCGCGCCGCTCTGTGACACGACGGCGATGCCGGACCCGCCGACGGGATGCGGCTCTGTCATCGAAAAGGTGATGCAGATGTTCTGCGCGTAGTTCACGTAGCCCAGGCAGTTCGGGCCTTCGACGGCCATGCCGCTCGTGCGGGCTATCGCCGCGATCTCGTCCTGGACGGCCTTCCCCGCGGCGCCGAGTTCGGCAAAGCCGGCCGAGAAGATGACGACGCCGCCGACGCCGCGCTCGGCGCAGGCCCTCACCGCGTCGAGCACGCCAGCGGACGGAATGGCCAGCACGACGCAGTCCACGCCGAAAGGCAGGTCGCGCGCGCTGCGGACGCAGGGCATGCCCTGTATCTCGTCACGCGCCGGGTGGATCAAATGCACGGCGCCGGCAAAACCGAAGCGGCGAAGATTGTCGAGTACGATGCCGGCCAGAGAGCCCGGGGTCGACGAGACGCCGGCGATTGCCACGGATTTCGGATTGAGCAGGCGCTCGATGGCTGGGCGCGGATTATGGCTCGGGGCTGCGGCGATGTCGGCCATTGCACTTCGACTCATAGCTGTAACGTCACGCGGCGAGAAGGCGGTGCGCTCTCAGCGCGGGTAATTGCCGAGGCCCGGCTTGTAGGTCTTGGTGTCGAGGAACTCGCTGATGCCACGCTCGCGGCCGCGCTCCGGATCGACCATCGTCGTCTGGTCGTTCTTCGCAGTGAGATACTCCGCGGCCTCTTCCCAGGTCATTTCGCGGATGTATTTGTATGACAGCTTGGCCGCGCGCAGCACGGCCGGATTCTTGCCGAGCAGGGTCTTTGCCAGCGCGCGGGTATGCTCGGTGAGCGTCGCCAGCGGCACCGCCCGGTTGACGAGGCCGAGCTCGGCGGCGACGCGGCCGTCGAACTGCTCGCCGGTCATAATATAATAGAGCGCCTTGCGGTCGTTGACCAAGGTCGACAGCGCCTTCGGCACGACGCCGCCGGGAATGATGCCCCAGTTGATCTCGGACAGGCCGAACACCGCCTCTTCCGCGGTCACCGCAAGGTCGCAGCAGATCATCGGCGTGAAGGCGCCGCCGAAGCACCAGCCGTTGATCATGGCGATCGTCGGCTTGCCGTAGAACATCAGCTTGCGCCATTGCCAATTGCGCGTCTCGCGATAGGCTCTATGGCGCTCGAGATCGCTCTTCTTGTCAGTGGCGCGGAAGAAATCGCGCAGATCCATGCCGGCGGAAAATGCCTCACCTTCGCCGGTCAGGACCAGGACGCCGCAGCGATCGTCAAGCTCGAGCGCGTCCAGCACCTCGTTCATCTCGGTCGCAAGCGCCACGCTCATCGCGTTGCGCTTCTGCGGGCGGTTCAGCTTCACCCAGGCGATGCCGTCCTCGAATTCGACCTTGACGTTGTCGCCCCCAGGGACCGAAGCCTTCGACGCATCTGCCTCATCCGTCATCGGCCCTGTCTCCAACGCCCTGCCCGGGCCTCACATAGAAGGTTGCCTTATATCAGGTACCCTTTCATAATGGCCGCGGTCGGTCAATCGACGGATGCGGTGCGGGTCTCGGCTGCGATGGAAACAACAGGAGCCGGTACGCTCTATCTCGTGCACTTGCTGACGCATGCGTCGCGCGGCAGGCTCGACGCGGCTTTGGCGCACCTCGAATTGTCGTCCTTCCAGTACACTGCGCTCAGCGCGCTCGCACGCAACGAAAATCTGTCGTCGTCGCGGCTGTCGCGCCGCTTCCAGGTGACGCCGCAAGCGATGGGAGAGCTCATCCTGCTGCTCGAACGGCGCGGCCTGATCGAACGCCGCGCGGATCTGGCCAACAAGAAGGCCCTGCTCCTCAGCCTGACCAAAAGCGGCCGCGCGCTCTGGGCGAAGGCCGACGCCATCGCCAGGGAATTCGAGCAGGCGCTTTTCGGCGAACTGTCGCGCGGCGAGATTTCGTCTCTGCGATCGATCATGATCAACGCTCTCGCCACTCTGCGAGGGGGCGACGAGCCGCCGAAACCGCGGCTCGCACCGGCCGACGAACGCAGGCGGCTGGTCAAGGCGTGACAACATAAAATCAAAAGGAGGACTCGAATGCGACACTTCACCAAGGCCATCGCTGCGACACTAATCGCGGCCACCGGCATGCTCGCCGCCGCCAGCCCGGCATGGAGCGCGTTTCCCGATCGATCCATCCGCCTGATCGTCAGCTTCCCGCCGGGCGGCAGCAGCGACGCCATGGCGCGCATCGTGCAGCCCTTCCTCGAAAAGAAGCTCGGCCAGACGGTCATCGTCGAGAACAAGCCCGGCGCCGGCGGCATGATCGCGATCGACTACGTCTCCAAGCAGCCGGCCGACGGCTACGTCATCGGCCTCGGCGGCGCCGGCGCGCTCGGCACCAATCTCGGCCTGCAGCCGATGCCCTATGACCCGAAGAAGGACGTGGTGGCGATCACGGGGCTCGCGTCATCGCCGTTCATCCTCGCCGCCCCCAAGACCTTCAAGGGCAACACCCTGCAGGAGGTCATCGCCGAGGCGAAGGCCGGGCAGAAGCTGTCGATCGGCCACGGCGGAAATGGCACGTTGATGCACCTGACGGCCGAGATGCTGCTCCAGGAGGCGCACATCAATGCGGCGCTGGTCGCCTACCGCGGCATCGCGCCCGTGGTGAACGACCTGATGGGCGGCCACATCCAACTCGGGATCGTCGATCCGCCGTCGGCCAAGGGGGCGCTCGACGGCGACACCATCAAGGCGATTGCGGTGACCTCGAAACAGCGGTTCTCTTGGATGCCGAATCTGCCGACGTTCGCCGAGTCCGGCCTGCCCGGCTTTGAATCCACCGGGTGGTTCGGCATCGTCGCGCCGCATGGCACGCCGCCGGAGGTCGTCGCCAAGCTCAATGAGGCCTTCGTCGCCGCGCTGAACGATCCGGAAACGGTGAAGCGGATCCGCGCGCTGGGATCGGACCCGATGCCGATGACGCCCACGGAGTTCTCCGCTTTCATCGACAAGGAGATCGCAAAGTGGGGCAAGGTCGTGCAGTACGCGACGCAGAAGCCGAACTGATCGCGCGACGGCGAATGCACAAGGCGGCGCCGCCGACCTTGGCGACGCCGCCCGTGCGGCGCGCTGCGACGAGTCAATGCCCAATCCAATCGTCGCTTGTGTCACGCGGCGAGCCAAGGGGCGGCTGCGCCGGGCCCGTGAGACAGGACCGGAGTTCCGATTTGTTTCGAACGCCGAGCTTGGCATAGCCGCGGCGACGGTAGGTCACGACCGAACTGATTTTGACGCCCATCTCTCGCGCGATCGTATTTTGTTCGGCGCCCAAGACGATGTGGGCGAGAACCTGCGCCTCGCGCAGACTGAGGCCCGCGCTTTCGATACCGCGCAGCCGCGCGGCGATTGCGTCCGCGCCAGGCATTGCCGCGACCTCGCGCGACAGGCGCGTCAACCGCAGATGCTTGTCGATGGCGGCGATGACGATGGGGGAAGCAGCTTCGAACTGCTCTATATGCTGTTGCGAAAAAGGGCCGCTGACGCGTTGCCGATAGGCATTGGCGATAATCTGGATGTCGCCGGCCTTGCACACCGAAATGCGTTCGATGACGTCGCCTTCGGCATAACATTCGACGCGGTAATCCAGATCGCGAATGACGCTGGACGGGCGTCTCGTCGTTTGCGCGCTGCGATGCGCCCGGCCAAGCGTCGCGGCGGCCGCCGTGTCACGTTTCCAGTATTTCCGCGCGTAGCGCAGGGTCGCGATGCGGGCGAAGGCCGACCGTTTGGGGTCCATGCTGACGGCGAACAGCGCGCGGGCCTTGCCGCCGGAAATCACG